>Ga0126378_10000003_pt1 | contig 340352 bp, 259 predicted proteins | sample PanSoiMetPlot_23_FD_92587 | JGI IMG/M metagenome (GOLD analysis project Ga0126378, IMG submission 92587) | Tropical forest soil microbial communities from Panama - MetaG Plot_23 | ecosystem: Environmental > Terrestrial > Soil > Tropical forest > Bulk soil | place: Panama | collected 2016-02-17 | reverse complement strand
ATAAATTTTCTTTGGAGTAAATATCGAGCTCGCGGCGGGTCCTCCCCCCCCCTTTTTTGCCAGGGGAACGCAAACGCAGAAGGATCCGCGTGAAATTGAGAAAGGAAGCCGAACGAAGGATGAAAGGAACGGCTCGAGTTTCCTGGCCCTGGGTCCCGGTTCTTCCGTTTGACGCTCTCTGAACGCCCTCCTATAATCCAGTTAGTTCCTGCCGAGTCCAGGGGTTCGTGTCTTTTCCCGCCTGCGCCTCTCCGGCGCACAGCCACTGAACAAAGACCGAAGCAGTAAAGGCAGAGCGTGGATTGCGTTTTTCCGCGCGCGCCGTCGAAGGGAACAGAACAAGGAGTTTTCAGATTCGCATGAAGCGTGTACCTGCCATTGTCGCCGCCCTTGCCTCGGTCTTTGCACTGAGCGCCACCGCCCAGACCGCCGCGCCTGCCGCCGGGCCCAAGGTTGCGGTCATCGCATTCCAGGCGGCCGTTACATCCACCAACGAGTTCCAGCGCGCGTACGGCGACGTGCAGAAAAAGTTTGAGCCGCAGCGCACCCAGCTTCAGTCCCTGAGCACAGAGATCGACACGCTCACCAAGCAGCTCCAGACCACGGGCGACAAGCTCACCGACGCCGATCGCGAAGCGAAGGCCCGGACACTCGACGACAAGAAGAAGCAGGCCCAGCGCCTCGCCGACGATGCGCAAAGCGATTTCCAGCAGCAGCTTCAGGACAACTTCGGCAAGGTAGCGGCCAAAGTGGCCGAACTGCTGAGCTCTTACTCCAAGGAGCAGGGCTTCACGCTGGTGATCGACGCCTCAGAGCAGCAACAGCAGGCTCCCCTTGTGCTCTACGCATCCCCTAACACCGACATCACCAAGGCCATCGTGGACGCGTACAACGCCAAGTCGGGCATTCCGGCTCCGCCGGCTGCCGTGCCGTCCGCGCCCGCGCCCGCGGCTTCAAAACCGCCGGCCCCTTAAGGCGCAACCGCGCAACTGGAAAGGCTCGCCTCGGCGGGCCTTTTTCCTGTAGTTCCCATTGCGATGGCGCGTGCTCATGTGACGCCTTCAATGGCGGGCATCGCTGTTTGACGACCCCTGTTCAGGCCCCTATAATCCTCTCTAGTTTCTGGCGCGTCTCCTTCCACATCTTCTTCTGCTCTGCTCCAGCCGGAGTTGAGCTTTCCTAAAGAAAGAAGAGAGGTTTTTGAGGAGATGGCAGAGGCTTGCTTTCGCAATCGAATGCAGGCGTGCCCAGAGGGATTTCCGAAGGAGTCACAAAGTCGAAATGAAGCGCTCGATCGTTGTTCCCGTCCTGGTGGTTACCGGACTTTCCCTGGCTGCTGCCGCCCAGACATCAGCTCCCCGCGCCGCAGCGGCCTCTGCGCCCGCGGGCGCATCCACCCCTGCAGCTCCCGCGGGGCCCACCAAAATTGCCGTCATCGCGTTCCAGGTTGCAGTCGGCCAGACCAATGAGTTTCAGAGGGCGCTCGCCGAACTCCAAAAGAAATACGAGCCGAAACGGCAGCAGGTTCAGGCGCTCAACACTGAAATCGACAATCTGACCAAGCAGCTCCAGGCCCAGGGCTCAACGCTGAGCGATGCCGACCGCAGCACCCGCGCGCGCATCATCGACGAGAAGAAGAAGCAGCTCGACCGTTCTGCCCAGGACGCGCAGAACGACTTCCAGCAGGAGTTCCAGGATCTCTACAACGGAACAGCTTCGAAGGTTTACGACGTGCTCAACGGCTATGCGGAGCAGCACGGGTACACGCTGGTGCTCGACGTGGCCGGGCAGCAGACGCCGATCATGTACGTGGTTCCGTCTACCGATATCACCAAGATCATCGTCGATGCGTACAACGTGAAGTCGGGCGTGCCGGCGCCTCCGCCTCAGACTGCGGCTCCGGCTCCCGGTAGCGTCGGCACGCCGGCGCCCAAGCCGGCTGCGCCCAGGGCAACGAAGCCACCCACCAAGTAACCCGGCCGGTTCTCGATTCCACAAACCCGGGGCGAATTCCCACGATTCGCCCCGAATCCCAGACCGATTCGCATCGGTTTGCTGACCAGAAATCACATTTCATTCGAAGGGCAGGCAACCCTTTTCGAATGCGCTACTTTCTGTGGAAAAAAATGTGGATTACTGTGGGCAACGGATGACAGTCCGGTGAATTTATCTCCTTGCCAAGCCGAAGCGGCTTCTGATAGGCAAGGGAAATCCTTTATTTTCTTCGTCTAGTTCGGGCTGCCGAGGCTCGCGGCGCCCGTGCTCCGATATGCCCGGATTCGGGGGGCTCAAAGCGGCTTTCCACAATCGACTATGAAGAATTTTTAACAAGGGCGCGGCGAATCGCACCGAAACCCGCTATTTCTGCTGATCTTCGCCCACGCGCAGCACCGCCAGGAAGGCTTCCTGCGGGATATCCACTTTGCCAATCCGCTTCATCCGCTTTTTGCCCTCTTTCTGTTTTTCGAGCAGCTTGCGTTTACGGCTGATGTCGCCGCCATAACACTTGGCGAGCACATTCTTGCGCAGCGCGCTCACCGTTTCACGGGCAACGATCTTGGAGCCGATAGCGGCCTGGATTGCCACTTCGAATTGCTGCCGCGGGATCAGCTCCCGCATCTTCGACACCAGCGCCTTCCCTCGCTCGTAGGCAAAGTCGCGGTGGACGATGATCGACAGCGCATCCACCGGCTCGCCTGAGACCAGGATGTCCATCTTCACCATGGGCGACTCCCACTCGCCCGCGAGCTGGTAGTCGAGCGAAGCGTAGCCGCGGCTGATCGACTTCAGGCGGTCGTAAAAATCGAGAACGATCTCGTTGAGCGGCAACTCGTAGGTCAGCAGAACGCGCGTCGGAGTCACGTACTCAAAATTGACCTGGCGGCCGCGCTTTTCTTCCACCAGCTTCAGGATCCCGCCGACATATTCCTCGTTGGTCAGAATCTGCGCTTTTATCACCGGCTCGCGGATCGACTCGATGTTCGTCGGCTCCGGCCAGCGCGAAGGGTTGTCCACCTCCGCCACCGTTCCATCGGTCAGCGTAATGTGATAGCGCACCCCCGGCGCCGTCGTGATCAGGTCGAGCTCGTACTCGCGCTCCAGCCGCTCCTGGATGATCTCCATGTGCAACAGGCCGAGGAAGCCGCAGCGAAAACCGAATCCCAGCGCGACGGAGCTCTCCGGCTCGAAGAAGAACGACGAATCGTTGAGCCGCAGCTTTTCGAGCGCGTCGCGCAGAAGCGTGTGCTCGTGCGAGTCCACCGTGTAGAGGCCGGCAAACACCATCGGCTTGATGTCTTCGAATCCAGGCAACTGCGCCGGCGCGGGATTCTCGTCGTCCGTGACGGTGTCGCCGATCTTGGTGTCGCTGACCGTCTTGATAGTGGCGACGAAGAAGCCGACTTCGCCGGCGCTCAGCTCGGCGATCTCGACGGGCTTTGGAGTCAGCACGCCCATCGATTCGATATCGAAGGCCTTCCCGTTCGACATCAGCCGAATGCGCTGCCCCTTGGACATCGTTCCCTGCATCACGCGGACCAGCACCACGACGCCGCGGTAGGGGTCGAACCACGAATCGAAAATGAGCGCCTGCAGCGGCGCGGCCTGATCGCCCTTGGGCGCAGGGAGCCGGTGCACGATCGCCTCGAGCACCTCCGGCACGCCTTGGCCGGTCTTGGCGCTCACGGGAATGGCATCCGTCGCATCGAGGCCAACGGCCTTCTCGATCGCCTCCTGCGTGCGCAGAATGTCGGCCGAAGGCAGGTCGATCTTGTTGATGACCGGTATGACTTCGAGACCGTGGTTGATCGCGAGATAGGCGTTGGCGAGCGTCTGCGCTTCAACGCCCTGGCTTGCGTCGACCACGAGAAGCGCGCCTTCACACGAGGCCAGAGAGCGCGAAACCTCGTAACTGAAGTCCACGTGTCCCGGCGTGTCGATCAGGTTCAGCTGGTAGGTGTTGCCGTCCTTGGCGCGATACATCATGCGCACGGCGTGCGCCTTGATGGTGATGCCGCGCTCGCGCTCGAGGTCCATGGCGTCGAGAACCTGGGCGTGCATCTCGCGGTCGCTCAGGGCGCCGGTCAGCTCAAGAAGGCGGTCGCTCAGCGTCGACTTTCCGTGGTCGATGTGGGCGATGATGGCGAAGTTGCGGATGAAACGTGCGTCCATTCAGGGATTGCGAAAGATATTTCCGGCGCTTTCGTTCGGAGTTGACTTCGACAGCGCAGAAGACGCGAAAAAGGGCGAACAACGCGCGGTGACTCTAAGGGATAGATTAACATTCATCGATTGCGGACTGCGCCTTGGCACCTGGCCTGGAATAGACCGTTCCACGAGCTAGCTCGGGCCGCTTTGAAGCTTCTCTCTCGTCAACTCGTTCCAAGCTGAAATCGCATCCGGCTTTGGCGGGCTCACGATGCCGGGCTTGATCTTTTCGAGTACTTTCTGCGGGTCAAGGACTCCGCCCGGATCGCGCAGCGCTCCCTTTACCCAGCCCGCTGCGGCGAGGCCCTCGCGGCCTGCGAACGTTTGTTCAATGTAGAACCATCGCTCGTCCCAGCAGACAAGGCGCGAAATGAGCGTGAATTTCGCCATGAGCGCGAGCGAGCGGCGGTAAGTCATCCAGACAGCGCCCACAAGCGGCGTCCAGCGGGAGCGCAGGATGTGATCGAGCAGCCGCGTGCGCGCCAGCAGGTGCATACGGCCGTAGTCCATCAGGCTCAGGTAGCGCGCATTGTTCATGTGCAGGTTCAGGTCGATATCGAACGGCCACACGCGGAGCTTCAGGCAGTCTTCATTGAGAACGCCGAGCGCCGGGAGCGGGCGCAAGTGCTGGCGGATCGCCAGCGCCGGAATTCGCACAAAGCTGATGAGCTGCGACACGCGCCTGCTCCTTCGCATTCAGTCTAGAGCCGGCCATGGAAGTTCCCAGCTCACAGTTCCTAGTTCACAGTTCGCAGCGCGTTTCCGAGGCGTGCATGCGAGGCTGACACCCCGAAGTGGCGCGCTTGCAGCTTGATCGGCGACAATTTCCTCTGCCATGGGAAAACTTACTCGCCGCGATGTACTTCGTTCCGTTCCTGCTGCCGCGGTCCTCGCCGCATCGAAAGGATTTGCCGTGTCCTCAGGCCAGCGCCTCTTCATCGGTTCCAACACGCCCGACGGCATCCTGGCATTCGACTGGGACGACCCCGAGAAGCCAGAGTTCTACCAGGTGGGCGTCGCCGCGCATCTCGCCAATGTGGACTGGATCACGTTGTCGCGCGACCGCAGGACGATCTTCGCAGCGTCAGAAGTGGATGAATTCAATGGCAAGCCGACGGGCGAGGTGGCCAGCTACCGGATCGATGGCGGCGAGCTCGTGCAGACTTCCGCGCAGAATTCGGCGGCAAAAGGAACCTGCCATGTGGCGCTCGACCACAGCGGGCGCGTGCTGCTCTCGGCCGATTATGGCGGCGGAGCGGCCGCCAGCTTCAAGGTTGCGGGAGGCAAGCTCAGCCCGGCGGTGTGGACCGAGCACTACAGCGGCCATGGGCCGGTCACCGATCGACAGGAGGCCGCGCACGCGCACTTCGCGTCCTTCTCGCCTGACAATCGATTCGCGTATATCAACGACCTCGGCAGCGATTGCATCCACATCTACAAGCTCAACGCGGAGACGGCCGAATTGACGGCTGCGGGGAAATTCAAGACGCAGCCCGGATCAGGCCCGCGCACGCTGCACTTCCATCCCAATGGCGCGACGGCGTACTGCATGAACGAGCTTGCCTCGGCGGTTGACGTGCTGACGTGGCACAAGGCCGACGGCGACTTCACCGTCGTTACGCGTGTCGAGCTGAACCCGGACCGCTCGAAGGGGACCTCGACCGGCTGCGATACCGTGATCACGCGCGATGGCCGCAACGTTTACTTCGCCAATCGCGGAGACGACTTCATCTTCAGCTTCAAGGCGGACCCGAACACCGGCGCGCTGACGCCGATCGGGAAGACGCCTTCGGGCGGCCAGACGCCGCGAAACTTTACCCTCGACCCGACGGAGCGGTGGATGCTTGTCGCCAACCAGGGCTCGAGCAATCTGAGCGTGTTTGCGCGCGATCCGCACACGGGTGCGCTGTCGGGCGAAGGGCGCAATTTCCCGTGCCCGTCGCCAATGTGCATTTTGTTCGTATAAGTCAGGGAAACGGAACTGTACGGCGGATCTACACGCCCTGCAACGCAGCGTGGACGAGGGCGGGGATTTCGAGCTCCGGCTCGCTTGCTGTTTCGACGGGCACTCGGGCTAGTTCCCACGCGGACCGGTCTTTAAGCAGTCGCGAGACCAGCGCGGTATGCATGGCATGGCCGGCGCGCTCGGCGACGACGCGCCCCTCGATCCGGTGGCCGGCGAGGGCCAGGTCTCCGATCAGGTCCAGCACTTTGTGCCGCACGTACTCGTCGGGAAAGCGGAGGGGACCGTTCACGGGCCCTTCCTTGCCGAGGATGATCGCATTCTCAGGGCCGGCGCCGCGAATCAGGCCCATGTCGCGGAGCTTCTGCTCATCGGCCTTGTAACCGAAGGTGCGCGCCGGGGAAATCAGGGCGCCGTAGGTCTCCGCCGCCAAGTCGACGTTGGTACTCTGCCGGCCGATCGGCGCGGGAAAGTCGATGCTGTACTCGATGCGGTAGCCCGAACCCGGGTACACGCCGATAAACTTGTCGCCCTCGCGGACTTCCACCGGCTTGAGGACCCGGATGTATTCACGGCGGCGGCGCTGCGTGCGGATGCCGACGCGCTGGAAGGCTTCAACGTACGGCCACGAGCTGCCATCGAGGATGGGCAGTTCGAGGTTGTCCACCTCGACGATCACGTTGTCCACGCCCATACCGATGAGCGCGGAGAGAAGGTGCTCGGTAGTTGAAATGAGCACTCCCTGGCGCATGAGGCTGGTGGCGTAACTTACCTTGGCGACATTGCGCCCGTTGGCGGCGATCTCAAAGTTGTCGAGATCGGTGCGGCGGAAGACGATGCCCGAGCCACCGGGGCCCGGCAGCAGGCGCAGATTCACCGCTGCGCCGGAATGCAACCCTACCCCGCTGAAGGCCAGCGGTTCGGCGATCGTCTGTTCCAAATGCTCGTGTTGAGCCAATGGTTACTCCAAGTCTTTCAAGGGGGCGTACTCTTAGATTAGACGCAATCTGTAACATATGTCGTGTGGTATTTTTGCCACACTGTGATGCGCTAAGTCTTTATCCTCGTTGCATTTTTGGTTCCATCGCCCTGAAAACAGGGCATTTTTGAGCCGCCGCGGATCGCGCCTTTCCCGGTCCGGAGTACAATCTCCCCATTCTGTACCACCGGGGAAGGTCTTTGCCTGAAACGACTTCCGCTCCCGCCGGCCCATCGGCGCCGCCGCGCGCACTGCTTGCCGGAGCCCGGCGATACGAGGGGGCGGTAGTTGACCTGGCGAAACTGCTGGTCGGCGCTGAATCTCCCTCCGACACGAAGCCCGCAGTCGATGCCTGCGGCACGATCGGTGCGGAATACGCGCGGTCGCTGGGGGGGCGCGTCAAGATGCATCGGCACCGCGCGTTTGGCGACATTGTGGAAGCCCGGTTCGGGCCGCGCCGGAGGGCGGCAGCCCCAGTAATGCTTCTTGGGCACATCGACACGGTCTGGCCCATCGGCACGATCGAGTCGATGCCGTGCCGCGTGGCCGATGGCAGGCTTTGGGGTCCTGGGACGCTGGACATGAAGGTTGGCGTGGCAATGGCTCTCACCGCGCTACGCATGCTTGGCGAGTCCGGCCTGCTCGACCGGGAGGTTATCCTGCTGCTGAACAGCGACGAGGAGGTTGGCAGCAGTGCTTCGCGTCCGATCACAGAAAAGCTTGCGGCCGAATGCGCAGCCGTCTATGTTCTCGAGCCGGCGCAGGGCCTGGCGTGCAAGACCGCACGCAAAGGCACGGGCAACTGGCGCGTTGAGGTGAAGGGCGTGGCCGCACACGCGGGCGTGGATTTTGAAAAGGGCGCGAGCGCTGTTCGCGAGCTTGCGCGCGTAATCGAGAACGTCAGTTCGTGGACCGACCTTCGCCGCGGCTTGACGGTGAGCGTCGGCGTCATCGGCGGAGGATCGAAGACCAACGTGATTCCCGCCGAAGCGTGGGCCGAGGTAGACGCGCGCATCGCGCGAGTTGCCGACGGGCCTCGGATCGAGCGCAGATTCTCGGGTCTGAAGCCGGTGGACCGCCGCTGTGCGCTCACAGTCAAAGGCGGCATCAATCGGCCGCCCATGGAGCGCACCCGCGGCACGGTCGCCCTTTACCGGCGGGCGCGCGCACTTGCGGCCGATCTCGGCTTCACGCTCGACGAGGCGGCCACGGGCGGGGCTTCCGACGGAAATTTCACTTCGGCAATGGGAATCCCGACGCTCGACGGACTGGGCGCAGTGGGCGAAGGAGCACACGCCGTGCACGAGTCGGTTCTTGTCGAGCACATTGCCCCGCGAACGGCGCTGCTTGCTGCGCTTCTCGCGGGCGAAGCGGCCGCTCCTTGAAGGTGTCCGCGCCGTGCTCCCGGAGTTTCCTCAGTTCGCCGCTCCGGCAGTCACCGGCGTTTCCTTCGCCGCGGTCTTTTTCTTCCATCCGCCCACAATGGCGCCCATGAGCAGTGTCCCCACCAGCCAGAATCCTGCGTTCACAAACAGAAGGCTCCATGGCCGGACTTCAAACACGTACTCCGTCGCCCAGGTCGGCAGGATGAATCCCAGCCACAAAAGTGCTCCCACCTTGATGCCGCGCCCTGTCGTCTGCGGCCCAGTCAGTTGCGTCACGCAAGAGATCGCCGTGGCGATCACAGCCGTCATTACAAGCGCAGTAGCGTACTGGACATACTCGTTCATCCCGCTACTCGTGAGCCAAGCCATCGTTCGGCCAATCCCATTCAGCCACGTGTTCATAAAGACGGTGTACCAGGCAGCCTCGAGCGCAAAGCAGGCGATCACCGCCACCAGAATCGCCCAGTAATTCAATCGAATCCGCATATCGTGCATGATTCCCTCCGAGAGTCTCGTTTCCGGCCTGGGGGAGAAACGGCTGAGTCGAGGAAAGGCGTCGTTCGCAGCGCTCTCAACTTGAAACAGGGAAAGAGCGGGTGCTGGGGACATCTGGCCGGCATTTTAGCCCGATCCGGCCATGGCGCGCCAAGTGAAAATGAGTTACTGGTCCCCGGAAGCTGTGCACGCGCATTGCCGGTCTGGAGCGCCCGCGATCAGAGAGGGAAAAGGCTGTCCGACTCCGGCCGGACTTTGATTATCCTGGCACGGTCGCGGCGTATCGCGGGCTGAGGATTGTCGAGCATTGCGGCAATTTCCTTCAATTCCGCGCGCACCTTATTGAGAGCGGCCTTCGCGGCATCCGGAGATTGCGAGGCCCGGCGGCGTTCAGAGCTCTGATCGGCGGACGATTGGGTAGGCTGGAGCCGTTTGCGATGCGAGGGTGCAGCTTCCAGCGCGTGGCGTGCGCCTGCGAGCGTATAGCCCTCTTTGTGCACCAGGCGCTGGATTTCGAGGGCCAGCTCGACATCGCGCCGCCGGTAGAGGCGCTGGCCCGTTCCACTCTTGTGGGGCTTGAGCTGCGGGAACTGCGTCTCCCAGAATCGCAGCACGTACGTTTCGACGCCGCAGATACGGGCTACATCGCCGATTTTGAAATAAAGCCGGTCAGGAATTACCGGCCCGTCTGCCGCGCGTTTCGGGGAAGCCTGCACCATACGTCTCCTCGCAGTATAGGCCACGAATTGCGATGGATGTGAAGCAAAAAGCGGGGAGGAGAGTTGTTAGTTCATAGGTGGCAGTTCTCAGTTGAATGGCTCACTCTCTCGGTCCCAGTGCCTGGCGCGCGGGAGAATGCAGCGGGGCGGCGCGGAGATATTGCTCGGGCCAGCTTGCGGCTTCATTCAAAGCGGCAGCCGCGTGCACTGCAAAGTAGGGGTCGCGGAGCATCTCGCGCGCCATCAGAACGAGGTCGGCTTCGCCATTCTCGATGATGCGATTGGCCTGCGTGGGCTCGGTGATCATGCCGACGGCGGCGGTGGGGATGCCGGATTCGCGGCGGATGCGCTCGGCAAAGCCCACCTGGTAGCCCGGGGCGACGGGGATCTTGGCTCCGGCAATGTTGCCACCGGAGGAAACATCGACGAGATCGACGCCGTGGTCCTTCAGCATGCGGGCGAGCGAGACGGAGTCGTCGATGTGCCATCCGCCTTCCGTCCAGTCCGTTGCGGAGATGCGAACAAAGAGCGGCAGGCGATCGGGCCAGACGGCGCGGGCAGCATCGACTACGCGGATCAGCAGGCGCGCGCGGTTTTCGAGACTGGCGCCGTAGGTGTCGGTGCGGAGGTTCGACAGGGGCGAGAGGAATTCGTGCAGCAGATAGCCGTGGGCGGAGTGGATCTCGAGCACATCGAAGCCTGCGTTTAAGGCGCGGACGGCGGCGGCACGAAATGCTTCGACAACGGAGTCGATGCCGGGCTGGTCGAGCGCGCGCGGAGTTGCGTAGTTCTCGTGGAAGGGCACCGGGCTTGGCGCGATGGGCGTCCAGGCGCCTTCGGCCGGGGTGAGGAGGCGCTCGCCGTGAAATGGCGGAGCCATGCTGGCCTTGCGACCAGCGTGGGCGATCTGGATGCCGGCTCTCGCTCCCTGGCTGCGTACGAAGTTTACGATGCGGGCCAGGTTTTCGACGTGCTCGTCTTTATAGATCCCGAGGTCGGCTGGCGTGATGCGGCCTTCGGCGGTGACCGCGGACGCCTCGACCATGACGAGTCCCGCTCCGCCTACTGCGCGGCTGCCGAGATGCACGAGGTGCCAGTCGGCGGCGAAGCCGTCAACCGAGGAGTACTGGCACATGGGCGAGACGCCGATGCGGTTGCGAAACTCAACCGAACGCAGAGCGAAGGGAGAAAGCAAAGGGTGGCTCATGGATGCAAATAGGATGACGGGCGAGATGGGAACGATGCAAGAGCAGGAAGACAGGGACCAGGCACCAGGGAACAGGGACCAGAATGCGAGGGATCCTTCGGCTTCGCTCAGGGCAGGCTTCGGGAAAGAGAAACAGAAGGGGCCGACGTGATTCGACCCCGCTGAGTGATTGCCGCTACTTGTGCGAATAGTCCTTCGTCTGTCCCGTACGCGAGTTGGTCACGGAGAAGCTGCCGCTGGTCTCGGCGACGACCTTGAAGTATGCGCCATCATGCGCCGCGCCTTTGGGGTTGGCGATGTCGGCTTCGGGGCTGTTGTGCGCGGCGTCGGAGTCTTCTGCAGTGTGAACCATGTAGAGGTCCTCGAGGCCGGGGCTCTCGTGAACCGTTTGCCATGCTTCGGGGCTGCCGGCCTTGTGCGCGCCGTTGTTCATGATGGCCACGCGGGGATGGATGCCCCACACAAAGGCCTTGGTATTCGACTGGTTGAAGCCGTGATGGTTCACGAGATAGAGGTCGATGTGCCCGATCAGATTGTGCGGGCAGACGAGCGGGATTTCCTTGGCCTTGGTGAGATCGCCGAGGTCAAGGAAGCGGAACTTTCCGTAGCTGACGAGGATTCCCGCTGAGCGTGGGTTCTCGGTCTGGTCGAGATCCCACTTGGGCTCGGTGGCGCAGTACGGGTTGGGCTTCGGCGTCACGCCCGGGACGCTTGCGATGTGCTCGCCATCAGCGGCAAGAACGACGACGCTCAGGCCGGGCATGTCGATCGTGTCGCCGGGATGCACGGTGCGGCGGGGCGTGTTGCCGATTGCTTTCACGTACGCGGCGTAATCGTGGCGGGTGATGTCGGAGTCTTCGCGGTTCTCGCCGTGGTCGAGGAACTCGCCCACCTTGACCCGCTGGACGAGATTGGGGACGCCTCCGACGTGATCCACGTGGAAGTGCGTGATCAGGACGTGATCGATACGGGTAATGCCCGCGTCCTTCATCGCGGCCTGGATGCGGTCGGTGTCGCGGAAGTTATTGTCGGGCCAGCCGGTGTCGACGAGGAGCGAAGCGCCGCTGGGCGAGACGAGCAGCGTGGACTGTCCGCCTTCGACGTCGATGGAATAGATGACGAGGTGGCCCTTCGATTGTGCTTGCGCGGTGAAGGCGACAGATGCGGCGAGCAGGGCGAGGAGGCAAAGACGGCGCAGGAACGCGGGGATTCTCATTTGGGAAGCAGTGTAAATGAGAAAGCCGCTAGATGGGTTGGATCAGGAGCGCAGCCGTCGGCCTCGCAAGTCTACTGGCTCCGTGGGACGATCCTCGATGGGCGGCATGTCGTCCTTTATATCGAGAGGCGACCAGGACGCAAGAAGGGTGAGGATATCGGGCCGCGATATCGGTTCAAGGATCAGCCGGCCCTTATCATCCCGGCGCAGGATCGCTTCATCTCCGGGTAGTTCGAATTCGCGAGGAATTCGAACAACCTGGCTGTGGCCGTTTTTGAATAGGCGGATGTGACGCGTTGGTTGACCGGCGGCCATTGCGCCTCCTTACAGGAGCATATGCCAATTACAAGCCCACTTGTACGTTACTCGGAGATGCCGGGTGCTCCTGCACCGCAGGCAAAGCGAGCTGATTTGAGCTTTGCCGCAAGCTCTGTACCTTCGGATTCTTGTTCAGCCTTCAACAGCTTCTGTTCGACCTCGGCAGAACAAAGCCAATTCTGAATTTGTAAATACTGCGTTCCTCGCTGTCCCCAGAAGGACTCGGTTACCGGCACTCGATGAGTGCACATTTCGCTTACCTCGATGAATCGAACCAGGGCGACAGCGGAGGAGACACGACGGTCCACGATCCATTCTTCCAGGTAACGGGAGAGATCGTCTTCACACTGCGCAATGCTGCAGACGACGTCTTCTGCGTTTGGGAATGGCTCCGGGCTTGCGTCCTCATCCGGCGGATCGCCGAGGAAGTTTGCCCATATCGCGCTCAGAAAGCGCTGAACTGCCTCCCGCTCATTGGTGGGCCACGTGCGCCAGTTGCCATGGCGGAATTTGGTGAACAGGATGTGCGGCGAGAAGAGAAAATAGCCGTCACCGGTGTCACCATTGTAGAGATCACAGCGGCAAAAGAGTTCGCAAATGCGTGGCAGGAAATGCCTAAAATCCCGCTCATCACCCCAGACCAGGAGCGCATCTTCCGAATATTGGCGGAGATCCTCCGGAGTCAGTTCACGGAGCGGTTTCGCGTGAACCTTTGCTTCATCTTCAAGAGTGTGGCAGTGCATGCAAGGGTCGGTGAATTCGCGCAGCTCGTAAGTGCTGAATGTGGCGTAAAGACCGTCTATCGCATCCCGGATCGCAGGGCTGTCGAGCATAGATGGAATTATCCACGAGCCGACCGGGATCAAATTGCTGGTCCGGTAATTGAAATCCATGAAATCAGCTCAACTGCTACAATAGAAAGTGCCGCAATGCGGGTCTGCGCGGGTTTTTGACCTCCCCTTGTGATGAACGCCGCGTAAAGTTACGGCGTTCGCAACTTCTAACGGCGAATACGCCGAATCGTGGAAAAGGAATCTAGTTTTTGTGAATCAGACGATACGAAATATCGCCATCATTGCGCACGTTGATCATGGAAAGACGACTCTTGTGGACGCCATGCTGCGCCAGGCCGGTACGTTCCGCGCCAACGAGCAGGTAGCCGAGCGCGTGATGGACTCGAACGAGTTGGAGCGCGAACGCGGCATCACGATTCTTGCCAAGAACACGGCCATCAACTACGCGGGCGGCAAGATCAACATTGTGGACACGCCGGGGCACGCGGATTTCGGCGGCGAGGTGGAGCGCGCACTGAAGATGGTGGACGGCGTGATGCTGCTGGTGGACGCGGCCGAGGGCCCGCTGCCGCAGACGCGCTACGTGCTTGCGAAGGCGCTGGAGGCGAAGCTGCCGCCGATCGTGGTGATCAACAAGATCGACCGGCCCGACGCGCGGCCGCAGGAAGTGCTGAACGAGGTCTACGACCTGTTCATCGACCTCGATGCGGACGAACACCAGCTTGAGTTCCCCGTGCTGTACACGGTAGCGAAGCTCGGCACGGCGACGGCGGACCTGGCGAAGCCGGGCGAGGACCTGCAACCGCTGTTCGAAGCGATTGTGAAGACGATTCCCGAGGCAACGGGCGACGAGAACGGCGCTCTGCAGATTTTGGTGACGAACCTCGATTACTCGGACTACTTCGGGCGCATCGCCATCTGCCGCGTGTTCCAGGGGACGCTGCACGCGGGCGACGAGGTGTATGTTTCGAAGCGCAACGCGAGCTTGCAGAAGACGAAGATCACGAAGCTGTTCACGTTCTCAGGGTTGAAGCGCATCGAGACAACCGAAACCGAGATGGGCGATATTGTCGCGGTGGCGGGCGTTGAAGGCATCAACATCGGCGAGACCATCACGAGCGTGGAGACGCCGGCGCCTTTGCCGCTGATCGTGATCGACGAGCCGACGATCGCGATCCAATTCAGCGTGAACAACGGGCCGTTCGCAGGACGCGAAGGGCAGTACGTGACCAGCCGCAACCTGCGCGAGCGACTTGAAAAAGAGCTGCTGACCAACGTCTCGATCCGCGTAGAGGAGACGGGCTCGCCGGACACGTTCAAGGTGCTGGGCCGCGGCGAACTGCAGCTCGCGATTCTGATCGAGATGATGCGTCGCGAGGGCTACGAGCTGATGGCGGGCCGGCCGGAGATCGTGACGAAGGTTGTGGACGGCACGCGCATGGAGCCGGTGGAGCACCTGACGATCGACGTGCCGGAAGAACACACCGGCGTGGTGATCGAAAAGCTCGGGCCGCGCAAGGGCGAGATGACCAAGATGCACAACCACGGCTCGGGGCGCGTGCGGATGGAGTTCCGCGTACCCAGCCGCGGGCTGATCGGGCTGCGTTCCGAAATGCTGACGGAGACGCGCGGGACCATCGTGATGAATGCGCTGTTCGATGGGTACATTCCGTACCAGGGCGAGATTCCGCAGCGGCCCACGGGCGCGCTGATTGCGGACCGGCAGGGATTGACGACGACGTACTCGCTGAACGGATTGCAGGAGCGCGGGATCCTGTTCGTGGGTGCGGGCGTGGATGTTTACGAAGGCATGGTCGTCGGCGAGCACTCGCGCGACAACGATCTCGACGTGAACGTGGTGCGCGAGAAGAAGCTGACGAACATGCGCGCGTCCACTTCGGACGAAGCGGTGAGACTTGTGCCTTACAGGACGCTGAACCTGGAGCAGGCGATCGAGTTCATCGCGGACGACGAGATGGTCGAGGTGACGCCGAAGTCGCTGCGGTTAAGGAAGAAGATTCTGCAGGCGAATCGGCGGCCGAAGCGCTACGAAAAGGTGGAAGTCTAGTGGTCAGTGGTCAGTGATTAGTGATTAGTGATTAGTGATTAGTGATTAGTGATTAGTGATTAGTGATTAGTGGCTAGTGATTAGTTTTGAGGCGGCGGCTCATGCGAGCCGCCGTTTTGCTTCGAGCACCCGCTGCAAAGCTTCTTCGGCGGTGGCGCCGACGCTCGATAGATGGCCCATCTTGCGGCCGGCGCGCGGCGAGAGCTTTTCGTAGAGATGCACGCGTACGCCGGGGACTTCCATGGCGGCGGCGAAGTTGGGTGTGGCATTAAGCCACACGTCGCCGAGCAGGTTGACGATGGCACAGGGCGCGATGAGCGACGTATCGCCGAGCGGCAGGTTCAGCGCGGCGCGCGCGGCCTGCTCGAATTGGCTCGTCACGCAGCCGCGCTCGCTCTGGTGGTAGCTGTTGTGCGGACGCGGGGCCAGCTCGTTGACGAAGAGTTCGCCGCCTTTGGTGACGAACATCTCGACGCAGAGCATCCCTTCGATGCCGAGGGCAGCAATGATTTCAGCGGCGAGTTTTTCGGCGCGGGATTCGAGTTCGGGGGAGATTCCGGCGGGAAGCACGCTCCAGGCGAGGATCTGGTTCTCGTGATGATTGCGCGCGGCAGGGAAGCTGCGGACTTCGCCGGCGGGATTGCGCGCAGCCATGACGCTGATCTCGCAATCGAGGCCGAGGGCCTGCTCGGCGACGCAGGGGTTGCCGCCGAGGGATCGCCACGCCTGTCCAAGATCAGAGCCGTCCGCAGGACCGATGCGCGCCTGGCCGCGGCCGTCGTAGCCTCCGCGGCCGATCTTGAGAAAGACATTGTTGTTGAGCGCGGGCATCGCGGCCCGCAAGTCTTCTTCGCTGCGCACTACTCGGAACGGGCCGACGGGAAAGCCGTGATCTGCGAGCCACGGCTTTTGCAGCGTCTTGTCCTGGATGATGCGGATGGGTTCGACGCCGGGACGGAGCGGCGCGATTGCGGCCACGCGCGCGAGAGCATCGATTCCGATCTGTTCGATCTCGAGCGTGACGGCATCGGCTCCGGCGGCGAGGCGGTGCGCGGCGTCGGCGTCGTCCCATTTGCCCACGATGGTTTCATCGGCGATGAAGCTTGCGGGGCAGCGCGGTTCGGGATCCATGACCCGGATGTGGTAGCCCATGGTGCGCGCGGCCATGGCCATCATGCGGCCAAGCTGGCCTCCGCCAAGGATGGCGAGCGTGCCGCCGGGTTCGACTGCCGATTGCGGGCGGATGACGCTGCTCAAACAGGGAGCTCCTGATCGAGCGCCTGGTCAAGTTTCTGGTCCAGAACTTCCTGCGTGCGTGCGGCGCGCCATTGCGCGAGGCGTTGATAGAGTGCTTCGTCGGTGGCGGCGAGCATCTCGGCGGCGAAGATGGCGGCGTTGGCGGCGCCGGGTCTTCCTATTGCGAGGGTGCCGACCGGGACGCCTTTGGGCATCTGGACGATGGAGAGCAGCGAGTCGAAGCCCTGAAGCATTGTTGCGGGAACGGGCACGCCGAGCACGGGTACGAGCGTTTTTGCGGCGAGCATGCCGGGCAGGTGCGCGGCGCCGCCTGCGCCGGCGATGATGACGCGCAGACCGCGCTCGCGCGCTGTTTCGGCGTAGTTGAAGAGCCTGTCCGGAGTGCGGTGCGCGCTGACAATTTTTGCTTCGTGGGGGATTTCGAGCGCGCGGAGGATTTCGACGGCGGCAGAGAGGACACCGTAATCGCTCTTGCTGCCCATGACTACGCCGACCAGCGGACGATCGCTCATGGGGTGATTATACGAGCCGGTGGACATCGGAAATTGCCGTACGCTGGCGTCCATCCCGGGTCTCAGAGTCGAGATCCTTCGACTACGCTCAGGACAAGCTCCGGGGCACCCACCCCTGAAAAATCAGTCAGTGCCTGTGCCAGGCCTGGATGGCGACTTCGATGACGGCAAAGAGCACGCTGAGCGCGGCGACGAAGCCTTTTGCGCGCTGCCAGTTTTGTTCGTGGCGGTCCATGCGGCGCTCGAGCTCGGCGAGGCGGCCGCCATTGCCGTCGCCCACCAGTCCGGTCATCTGAGTTTTGAGGGCGCTGAGGTCGCTCAGCACTTGTGCTTCAAATTCATTCATCATGCGCATAGTGAGTGCTCCGGTGGAGACAAACCGATCGCTCAGGGGCTAAGGCGCTCGTCGATTTGGTTAAGGGTTGCGGGAAGACTTGAAGCCGTGCCGGGTTGCAAGGCTCAATGAGCAGCGTTCAGGTTGCGCGGTCGTGATATCCCCTCGAAAAAAAATTTAGGGGGGGAGGGGGAGGGGGGAGGGGGGTATTGTTCGAACCCCCGCCCGGCAACAACGCCGCTCATGTGCCGAGGGGCAGATTGAAAACGAGCGTTGCGGAGAACTCGGAGTAGTTAGGCGGGCTGGCGCCGTCGAACGCGCGAATAAAAAAGCGGTCGGCGGCGGAGACGCGCGAGAAGGTGAGGTTCGGCTGCGATCCGCGGAGCACGAGCGACGGGTCTCCGCCGGGCTGGAAGGCGTAGTCGCGGGTGCGGACTTCGAAGCCTCCGCCGGCGGGCGCGGACATTCCGGTGCTGACTGTGACGGTGTTGCCGGTGATGGCCGTGACGGCGAGCGCGTTGAGGTTCGCGGCCGGCGTGAGAGCAATGGGCGCGGGCAGCCACGCATCGGCGGGAACGGTTGCGCTGGTGTGGATGGCGAGATCGGAGGCCCAGTCGTTGGCGAAGGCGATTTCGTAGCTGACGAGATCGGGCACGGTGGCGCGATAGGCGAGCTTGACGGAGCGTACGATGAGCTGCGCGTTGAGATTGCATGAAGGCGCGCAGAGGGCGAGCGCGTCGCCGGGCCACACGTCGGCTGCGAAGTCGAAGTTAGTGCCGCGATAGGCGCCGGCCCAGAGAGCGCCGGCGCTTGCGGCGCACTGCGCGAGAGCGGCGGCGGCGCTGCGGCAGTCGGCGGAGGTGCGAGCAGGCGGATTCGTGACTGAGCCGAGCCAGGATGAGGCGGCGGGCGAACCCTGCGCGGCGAGAGCCTGCTGGCTCGCTGCATTTGCGGCACGGCCCGCTGCGCGCGCGATGGCGCGGTAAGTGACGGCTACCCGCTCTCCGGCGGCGGGCGCGAGGCCGGTGTAGAAGACGAGGCGTCCGGTGCGCTCGACATAGCACTCGGCGGACTGCGATGCGCTGCCGAGACGGCGCGTGACGGGCGCGCCGTTTTGCGGCGTGCTCGTTACCCACGCGGAGCCGAGGCTGGTGAGGCTGAGCGCGCGCAGGCTTCCATGGAGGTTGAGGCTGCTTGCAGCGACGACGGTGCACGCAGCAGGCAGATTCGTCGTGGCTCCGTCGTAGAGGGTGACGGGCATGGCGGCGATGCCGTTGACGCACTCCTGGATTTCGAAGAAAAGCTTCGCAGGCGCGGAACTGCTCTGGCCGCCGGTGGTGATGGGGCCGTTGTCTCCGCATGACATGTAGGTGGCGAGCGAACGCTGCTGCTCGGGACAATGAATGCGGACGCGGAGCGTGTACTGGTTGGCGGGGTTGAGATTGAAGGCTGCACCGGCGGCTGCGCCATTGACGATGGGCTGAAGCGAGACGGCTCCGTTGCCCTGCTGCGCGACGGCTTGAAATCCGGCGACGCAGGACGGTGTGAGCGGTGAACCCGAATAGAAGGCGGCAAGGATTCCGGTGCTTGCCTTGGCGAGCGTGACGCCCTGCGCTTCGAGCAGGAGCGTTCCGCCCATCTCGACGGGATCGATCGAGGCGAGCTGCGACTGGCCGTCGATGCCGCTGCCGCCGTTCATTGCGAGACCGGATGGGCCGAGCGAGAAGTATGCGCTGCCGGCGGCGCTGCCCCAGAACGTCGAGTCGATCGCGGGCCCGTTGAAGAGCTCGGAGATGAGCGTGGTCTTCGATGCAGGCGGGAAGTAGGGGCCGGCGGAGAGATAGAACGTAGTGGTAGCGCCGTCGCCGAGGAAGTATTCGGTGACGTAGGCGGCGGGCTCGTGCTGGCCGCAGACAGTGATGTCGTTGGCGAAGGGGCGCTTTGAGCTGCCGTTGAGCGCGAGGTTGGCGAGCGTGAGGGTGCCGTCGGATTCGCTGAGCGGGTGAATGGCGGCGGGAATGCTGTTGAGAACAAGGCCGCCGGATTGCGCGCGATAGGCGGCGCGGACCTGCGTGGCAAGTTGGCCGGCGGACTTCGAGAACGGCGCGCCGAGTTCGGGAGCGAAGTGGCTGACGGGCGCGGCGAGCGTGAGGCCGTCGGTGGAGAGTGTGGCGGAACCGGTGCGCGCGACGAGAGCGGCCATGAGCGCGCCGGCGGTGAGGCCGGATGCGCCTTTGCCCTGTGACGCGAGCGCCTGGTCGAGCATTATCTCGTCGCTGACAGCCTCAACGGCATAGCGATAGCGCGGGCCCTGGATGCCGAGGCCGGCGAACTCCGGCACGGGCGCGGCGGCGATGTAACCGGTGAAGTAGACGCGGCCGTCGTCGCCGGTGACGGTGAGCGGCTGGAGGCGCGCGGGCACGGCGAGCGACCCGCCGGACGGCAGCGCGAGCCATAGGCGGCAGACGGAGGGCTCGTTGAGCGTGCGGTCGATGGCGAGCGGGTGTGCGGCGTCGAGCGCAGCGGAGTAGTCGATGTTGCCGATCGAGAGGATCATGGATGTTCTCAGCGGTGCTAGCGGAGCTAGCGGCGTTAGCGGAGCTAGTGAAGAGCGCAAGAAATGAAGACGAAGTTGCTGCGTGGAGCCTCGGAAGCACACATGACGAATGCACACATTTGCGCCCGATTCCGAAGGCGCTAAACCAGGGCGTTTCGGGCGGGGAGGAACGTGCGGTAGCAGACGACCTTTTCGCCGTCGAGCGGATCGGTGACGGGCAGCGCGATGAATTGCGCGCTGAGCGCGATGCGCTCGAGCTTGCCGTGGCTCTTCGCCGCAAGGGGCTGCGCGGATTCCTCCGCGCCGGTGGCGGGCTGGAGACGCGGGTAGTGGAAGAAGATCCGCTCGCCCTGCGTGCCCTCGGTGACGAAGAGCGCGGACCACTCCTGAAAGAAGCTGCCGCCCTCGCGGTCGACGAAGCCCGAAACCGCTTGGACCTTTGCTCCGGCCGCGGGCGCGCCGCAGGGGAGGGGTTCGGCGAGGGTCAGACCGGCGGAGCCAACCTGGGAGACGAGCGCGACGTTGAAGGTGATGCGGCGGAGGTAGTCGACATCTGCGAGCGGCTGGCGGAGATATGCGCCGGCAATGGGCGAGCCGACGAAGCCGGTCTGGCCGGTGTAGTCGAGATCGACGGCGACGAGCTGGCCGGGGGCGAAGATGGACGATGCGAAAGGAGCGAGCGCGATGGACATGGCCGTGGAGCCGGGCTGCGCGGCGATGGCGCCTGGCGCCTGCGCGCCCGTGGCCATGGGATGGGCGCCGGCGGCGGACGTCGCGAGGACGTTCATGTGCTGCGATCCGGTGGAGAGAGCCATGGTGAGCTTGGTCCAACTGAGGAACTGGAAACCTACCTGGGCGCCGAGCGACTCGCGCACCTGCTCAAGCGGAGAGGCGGGAATGCCGGCGGAGATGGGTGAAGTTTTGCCTGCGGGCTTGCGCGCGAAGTTCTGGATGTGGCCGAGGCTGAGCCAGGGAGCGGGCGGAGTATCGAGAGGAAAATTGCCATGTTGCGCGGGATCGAAGAGTACAGGAGCCTGGGTGGCGCGGTTGACTGGCGCAAAGTAAGCGCGCACGCGGCGGGCAACGGGCGCAGGAGCGGAAAATGCGGAGACGGACATGAGAGCCTCAGTCAAGTGGCTAGTGGTTAGTGGTTAGTGGCTGGCAGGCCGACCAAGCAGCAAGTTAGCGCGTTGGCTCTCGCCCGCTCATCGAGTGGGTCGTTCCCCTTCGTTCCTCAAGGTCAGGAGCGACGAGCGGGCACAGCCCGACTGCGCGGCGAGTGAGCAAGCTGGTGGTGCGGGTTTATTCGCCGGGTTCCTGGTAGCTGTAGACCACTACGCGGACGGAGCGGCTGATGCGGTCGCGCTGCGCGACGGCGGGCGAGAAGACCGGCTCGTCCCAGAAGATGCGGGTGAGCATCGGCGCGGGCGGCTGGGCAGCGTAGTTCATCTTGGGCGTGAAGAGCGGCTGCAGGATGGTGAGCAGTTCCTCGTCCATCTGGCTGAGGATGCGACCGCGGTCGAGGCCGCCGAAGGCCTGGTGGCCGCAGGTCTGGTAGACGATCTCGCACTCCTGGGCGACCAGCGTGGAGGCGAGCTCGACATCTGCGCCGAGGCCCTGCCAGCGGAGAACGAAGACGTCGCCCGGCGGCTGGTTCAAGGGTGCTTCGGCCTCTTCGACGAGTATGCCGGGGCGAACGGCTCCGCGCAGCATGACGGTGCGCTCCGGATTGAGCGCAGCCAGGCGGTTTCGCAGGGAGATATAGAAGGAATCTTTTGCGTTCTGCATGAAGGCAGGGATCAGGGATCAGGGACCAGGGACCAGAAAGGCGTCCTTAATCACACTGTCCTGTTACTCCCATCCCCTTTCTTAATAACTGATAGAGAGTGCGTGCCGTTGAACGCGGTGCAAGGGTGCGGGCCGGGGGTTGCTGGTCCCTGATGCGTGGAACCTGCACTTACAATGCTTGCGAGCGCGCTTCGCGCAGGAGCAGCCGGTAGAGGTAGACCTGGCCGAAAGCTTCGTTGCTGGCGATGGATTCAATCAGGAAATCCTGGCCGGCGACGGTGACGGTGAGGGTCATGGCGAAGAGCGACTGCGCGGAATCGAGTGACAGGGCGCTGATCTGCTGCTGAACGCTCGTGGCTGAGACGAGCAGTTCCCACCTCGACTGGCCGCCTTCCTGCCAGGCGGGGCGCAGCTTGCGCATCACGACCGGGCTGAGGACAACTTCGGCGAAGGTGGTGACCACGAGGCCGACTTCGCACATGGCGCCGTCGGTATTGGTGGCGGTGACGCGAAGCTCGGCGCAGGCGCCGCCGACGCTGCGCAGGAGCGCATCGGCGAGCAGCTGCGGGCCGCTGGAGGCGTTGCGCGGACAGGTATCGCTCATCGGTCACCCCAGCCTGTTCGCGACGTAGGGACTGAGCCATTCCTTCACGGTGTCGTCCAGGAGCGAACTCGAGAAATATTGCACCTGCATGGTGTCGATTTTTGTGCGCTGGGCGTTGAGGGCCGGCGTGGACTGCGCGTTGCGCACGATCTGCGCGCAGGCGGATTTGACGTCGTCGCCGATGACGGCGAGGCCCGCGGTATATGTGACGGAGACCTCGTTGTAGGGCAGGCCGAAGAGGTTGAAGGGCAGCGTGAGTTCGCCGGAACGCGGGTCGCAGTCGACAGCGGATGGATCGATGGCGCTCCACTGGCCGGGCAGCGAGAAGGCCCACACGGCCTCGAACATCGGGTCGTAGGCGAGCTCGCCGCGGCGCGGTTTTGCGTAGCGGCCCTCGATGCTGAGGATGGGCGACGCGGAAGTGCCGGACGAGCCAGGACCGAGAGGGGCGAGCGGCAGGTAAGTGAGGCGCGCGGTTTGCGATCCGGGTGTGAGGCGCAGGCGCTCGTTGTACTGGATGACGTTGAGATCGGGCCGGCGGCAGTGGCTGTTGATGAGCGCCGTGGCCGCGGCGACCCAGTCATCGGTGGTGCCGGCCGGCAGGCCGTAGCTGGGGTAGTCGGCGGGTTGAAGGTAGGGCATGAGCTCCTCCGGAGCAGTGGTCAGTTGTCAGTGATCAGTGGTCAGTGGGCAGTAACTTGGGACACAGGGACAAAGGGACAGAGGGACTAAGGAAGCGCAGGGACCACCGCTGGTTTGCGTTGTCGCAACGCATTTCTATGTCCCTATTTCCCTTGTCCCCTGGTCCCTGCTTTCTAGCGATCCACGAGCACCTGGTAGTGTGCGTAGTTGGCGCCCTTGACTACGACGGCGCCGAACTTGACCGCGACGTACTGCTGGCTGAGCGAGTTCGGCAGGCCGAGCTGGAAGATGCGCGGAGCGGGATCGCCGAGCCAGTGATACTCGATCAGGTCTTCGGTCACGATGTAGGCGGGCAGGACCGCCGAACCCGAGCCCGGCGTGCCGGTGTAGCTGAGGCTCCAGTCGGGGATCAGCGGCAGGTCGCCGGCCTGCGTGGACAGCATCTTGACGCGGATTCCGCCGGTGATCTGGTCGGAGTTGAGGACCACGTTGAACTCGGTCTTCATTTCGCGGTCGATGAGGTCAAGCAGGACCGGGTTGGCGTAGATGGCGGTGGGGCGCACGTGGTAGCCGTTGCTCGCGACCATTTGCGCGACCGTGGACTTGAGGCCGTCGACGATGGACTGGTTTGTGGGGATCGTCGTGGTGTTGCCGCCGGCCTGGATCTGCGCGGCGACGCCCATGTACTGCGTGGTGGTGGGCGCCGACAGGCTGGTGTCATTGCCGCTCCAGAGGGCAACGTCATGCGCGACCATCACGCCGGAGACCGTGTCGACCAGGTCCTTGGCCTGAAGGTAGGCGAACTGCTTCTGCTGGTTGCCGAGCTCGACGTCGAACAGGTTGTAGTTGATCTGCGCGACGATGGCCTTGAGCGGCACGCTGCGCTCGACACGCGTCGGACTCACCGTGGCCGGAACGATGGCGCGGGGGTTGACGAAGCCGGCCGCGCCCGGGGTCGGGATGGCGGTCTCCTCGAAGAAGCGCGACGGGTGGCCCGTTGCCGGAACCTGCCGGATGCGCTGGCCGAAGGGGCTCGAGCGGCGGCAGATGTCGAAGATCTCGGTCTGGTAGAGGGGCACTTCAACCGCGCCCGGCCCGATGAAGTCTGCTGCGGCGTGGATATCGGCAAAGGAAATGGAGTTATTCATGGGGTTCTTTCTGCCTTGACAGGCGAGTTAGTGTCCTGAGTGGACAGTGGTCAGTGATCAGTGGTCAGTTATGCCGGTTGTCAGTTGTCAGTAGTCGGTGGACAGTGATCAGCGCGCGGTTCCGGGAACGGGATGCAGCTGATCGCTGAGCACTGAACACTGATCACTGCTCATGCGATTGCGCCGGCGCGGAGCAGCTGGCTCTTGACGGCGATGCGCTGCTCGAGGCTCAGGCCCGTGAGAGCGGCGTCGAGCTTGCAAACGTCGACCGGGCCGTCGCCGATGCCGTGCTTGGCCAGCATCTCGGTCGTGGAGGCGGGCACGGTGCGGCGCAGCGGGTTGACGGCCGGATTTGCAACGCTTGACGCGGCGCCATTTGCCGCTGCGGCTTTGAGCGCGGCGATCTCCTGCTCGGCTGCGGCAAGCTTTTGCGCGAGGTGTTCTTCACGGCGGGTGGTGTCGACGGTGGCGGAGATCTTTTCCACTTCGCCGGTGAGCGCGGACTGGCGTTCTTCGAGCCAGTGCAGCGCGCGCTCGAGTAGCGAGGCTGCAGCTTCCAGCCGGTCTGCGAGTTGTTGTTGGTTTTCCATGGGGGTTCCTTTCGTCAAAAACGGCTGTCAGCTCTCAGCTTTCAGCCGTCGGCTTTTCCGGGTGATGGGCCGGATCCTGTTTCATCGCAAAAGAAAAGCTCCGCGCGGGCGCGAAGCGGCGTGACGTGCGTTGACCAGTGAGTCGCTAGTAGCTCGAGGCTGAGAGCTGATGGCTGACGGCTGAGGGCCGCTGTTCTGCCATGCGGAAGCTGGTGCGATGGTATGCGGCCTTCTCGCGGAGGAGGATGGCCGCGCCGGTGAAGGTGACACGGGTGAGCTTCCAGATTTCGGCGCTCATGCTCTCAACGCGCGCGTCGGCGATCTCGTAACTCATGCCAAGCGATTCGGGCCCGTGGGCCTTGATGGCCTCGGCGACGTCGGGAAAGTCGCGCGCGTAGAGATAGCCGCGCACGATGAGGTTCGTGCCGGCGAGCGTGGCCTCGGTGAGCAGGCCGATCTTGCAGCGGGCGTCGTGGCCGTCCCAGCCGGGGCGATAATCGACGGCCATGCCGAGCAGCGAGGGCAGCGCGTTTTCGGCCGCTTCGCGTGTGAGCAGGACGCGGTGCCCGCGCGCGCCGGAAGGGGCTTTGTCGCTGGGCGCGTTGACGATGGTGAGGATTCCTTCGAACGGCACACGGTTGGGGTGGCCCTCGACGGGAGGAATCCTGACTGACATTGCTTCGAGTCGCATGTGTATGTCCGAGTGGTGCGGGTGAAGGGGTGGAGGAGGCGGCTGTCAGCTATCAGCTTTCAGCAGTCAGCAGTTACTTACAATTGGGGGTGGAATGGACCTTCGAATGAGTCGTCTGCGCGTTAGCGGCCTGGGGGCTGAAGGTTAGAAGGTCAGGACTGACCGCTGACGGCCGAGAGCTCGTTGTTGAGCGGCGGATAGCCGCGCAGGGCGCGTACTTCGTTGACGGTGAGCACGCCGGCCTGGAGAAGCTGAACCTGGACGGCGAGCTCGGTGGCTTCGTCGCGGGCGCTGAGGTCGTTGAAGATGAATTCAAACTCGGGCCAGCCGATGCACTTACTGAACAGGTCGCGGGTGATGTGGCCGGCGATAAGTTGCGCGAGCGGCGAGATAGCTCCGCGGAAGGCCTCGTCGGCTAACTCGGCGGCGGTGGAGCGGTTGACGTCGCCCTCGAGCCCGAGGAGCAGCGGCGGCAATCCAAACGCATTGGCCACCATGCGGATGAGGAACTGCTGCCAGGCCAGGCGCAGATCGGCGTCGGTGCCCTGGGCGAAGCGAAGGACTTCGGGCTTGCGCTCGGTGGAGATGAGCGGCACGCGGCCGGTGCCTTCGATCTCGTCCTGCCACCAGCGGATGAGTCGGTCGTGCTGCGCGGGCGTGGCCTCATTGAGCCACAGCGCATATTGCGCGACGGAGTTGGCGGCGAGCTTGCCGGCGAAGCGGTGCGCGGCGAGGAACTGGTTGACGGTTTCGAACGCCACTTCGAGGGGGCCGAGGCCGAAGGGCGTGAAGGTGCGCGGGTTCATGCGGATGTACATCAGCTGCGAGTCGAGGAGGTCGACTGAAGCGGACTCCAGTTGGCTGGGCAGAACCTGGGCGTAGCGCGGCGTTTCGGGCTGGCCGTCCCATTTGCCGTTGATGCGGATGGAGGCGCCGTCCACGGGCCAGAGTTGCGCTGGGCGATCGGGCGAGCCGGTGGGCTCCATTTCGATGGCGCCGAAGCCGCCGGTGAGCGCGTCTTCGATGACCTGCTCGATGAGGGTGCGAAAGCTGTCGCCGGGGTTGGGTTCCTCGAGCGCGCGGCGGAGGGCGGCGGCGCGCTGCCTGGCTTCGGCCGGCTCGATTGCGGCGTGGCGGCGGACGCGAATCTGCCAGTCCATGGAGGCGATGCGGTCCTTGATGACGTTGATGGCGCGGCGCACGACGGGCGTCTCGGCGAAGCGGCGCAGGTTCGCCGGGGTGGGCTTGGGCAAGAGCTTCGCCGGGTGCTGCACGGGCGTGAGGATGGATGGCAGAGCGAGGGTTTTGCGCTCGCCTTCGGCCGCGATGGTCTCGGGCGGTACGCCGGTGGCGTTGCGCCACAGCGCGCGAATATGGGTGGTCAGCTTCACGGGTGGACTCCTTCTAAATGCAGGGATCAGGGACCAGGGATCAGGGATCAGAGAGCAAAAGCCACCTATTGAGCGAGTAATGGCTGTTGCGGGCGCTCCAAATACAAAGCGACCGCCCGAAGGCGGTCGCTGCTCTGATCCCTGTTCCCTGCTTTTGTTATTCCAGCCGCAGCTCGCGGCGTGCGGTCTCCGCGACCCTTGGCAGGTCGGAGGAGGTGAGGACGCGGATGGCGTGTTCCTCCATGGTTTCGATACCGAAGCGGTAAAGCTCCATCCGCTCCGGACTGTCGTCGCCGGTCCTGGTGATCTGGGCGGCGGGCTCGACGATTGCGGTCAACTCCAGCGATGCTTTTTCCACGCGCTCGACGCCTGCCCGCAGCGCGGAGGAGGAGAAGGCGAGTATCTTGGCCATCTCCACGCCCGCCTCGAGGCTGACGGCGTGAAACATCCTGATTACTCCGTTCTCCACCCCAGCAGCATGGACCCGCTGCTGGGGAGCCCGGTTCGGCCGGTACCCGGCATCGATGCGCAACGGATCGCCGGGCCGGGTATAGTCCGCGGCGCGGATCTGGTGGCGCATCAGATCCCAGACGCGCGCGCGCTCGAACTCGTCTCGCATGGCGGCCTGGAGAGCCGCGCGGCCGCGCAGCCGCGTCACGCGCTCGCGCGGCGGCGGCTCGACATACATGCGCATCAGCTCCTCCATTCCCGCCTGAAGGCTCTCGGCGAGATAAGCCTTTGGTTCCGTGATCTGCACGTTCAGCGACAGCGACTCATTCAGAATGCGGGTGAGCCTGCGCTCTCCCGCGGGCTGCGCGGCTTCGTCTTCAAGCCGGCGGCGAAGCTCCGCCTCCATGCCTTCGAGCAGCGCGGTGTCGGCCTCCGGATCGAGGCAGCGCACGCGGCGCCAGTCGCGCGTGAAGCGCAGGTCCAGCTTGCCGGCGCCGTTGTCCCCTTCGCGCAGGAGCACCCCGATGTGCACGAACTCGTTGCGCACGGGGTCGGGCACGTAGCGGACGAGCTGGAAGGCGCACTGGAGGCGGTTCGGCATTGGCTGTTCAGTTCACCCTGTTCTGGATGCTAGCCCCAAACGTGTGCGCGGGCCAGATGTCGGAGTGCACTTGGTTGGGGCGCAAGCCCCAATTTGGAAACGGGTTGCGATCGGAACGGCGAAAATCGTCGATCAGCTCGCGGATGCGGCGGCGCCGCGCGATCAATCTGTTCACGAGATCTTCCATCTGCGCCTGGTCGCCGCCGTACCACTCGGGAGGAATCTCGTTGGCGGCGTCCCAGAGCGTCGCGGCGGGGAGATTCTCCATGTGGCCTAGCCAGGGTTCGAAGCTCTCCCATCCGGTGATTCCCCGGTACACGTCGTTGCGGTGGTACACGCCGCGCAGCGGTATGTCGTCGAACTTCCAGTCCCCGGCATGAAAGCAATAGCCGAAGTCGATGAAGTGCGCGGTGTAGCGGCGCTCGCGCGGCTTCCGAGCATAGACCGCCTGGCGCCCGTTGGCGTTCCCCGTCCACTTGTCGAGGGCCAGAATGCCGGCGAATTGCGCCACGTTCTTGACCTCCGCCATCTGCTCCTCCGGCAGGTAGTCCACCACCTGGCCCGGCATCAGCCCGCCCACGAAACGCGACCCGAACTGAAGGCCCGGCGTGCACCGCGGCTGCGAACGGCCAAGGTCCATCGCCAGTTCCGGGGTGTTTTCGATGAGCCATGGTGTCACCTCGATGAGTTCGGCGTGCGGGGCAGTGAGCCCCACGGATGCGGCGATCCGCGAGGCCAACAATTCGTTGGCAAGCACACGAATGTGCTGCGGGTTGTTCTGAAACTTGACCACGTAAATGTGGGAGTCGTCGCACAGCATGAGCTGGCCCTGCGCGCCGCCGCGCATGCGGCGGATATGTTGAACTGCGGTGACTGCCAACCTGTACTCCGGTCCGGTGAGGGTAATTCCATTTTAGGTTGTCAATTGCAACAGGGACAAAGGGACATAGGGACTGAGGGACAAGGGCGCAATGGGAACAAGGGATGGCCGGGACTTACGCCATCCTTGATAATTCCCGAGCGCTTTTTGCTGTTTGTACCGCTTCATGCGGCCTCTCCAAGACTCGTCTTCTATGTCCCTGTGTCCCTATGTCCCTATGTCCCTGTGTCCCTCGAATACGTCCGCCCTTGCCGCGAGCGCGATGGCCATCGCCATGACGAGGTCGTCGTGCGTGCCGGCCTGCGCGCCGCTGCTGCCGTCGGCCCGCCGGACGAAGCTTCGGCACTCAGCGAGAAGGCGGCGGCTCATGAAGCAATTCGGCGCATCCACGAGCGCGGCATTGAGCCGCGAGATGGCCGCGGGCCGGCTGATCGACGTGGTGAGCCAGCCCGGCTGGCCGCCCTGCTGGTAGATCCGCGGGTAGCGGCATACCGACGCCGCCAGCGAGAGCAGGCCGCTGCCGTGGTTGTTGCGCTCAATGACCAGCAGCGCCTGGTTATATTCCGCGGCGAGAGCGGTGACGAACTCCGCAAGTTCACGGCCGCCGAGATGGCCGGCGAACTCGGCGCACTGGAATCCACTTTCCATGTCGACGACCTGGGCCGCGGAGTAGTCGCCGTTCGAGCCGCCTCCGGCCGGGTCGACGCCTACAACGTAGCGCCGCCCGCGCTGGGGCGGGAGCCAGATCTCGAGCTCACCGTTGCGCCGAGTCTCGACGGCCGGCGGCAGATCGGGCAGGCGGGCATCAATGGCGGCGAGTTCGAATACCGACTCGCCGCTTGCCAGAAAGCAGCTTTCCGCATCCTCTGCATACTCCTGGCGTGCGAGGCCGCTGAAGCTCGAGCGGACCTGGCGGCGGAATCCGATCTGGGCGAGGTCCAGACCTTCTCTCGCGCGGAGCCCCCGCTCCTCGTCTGTCAGCGACGCTTCCTCCACCGGCGCTGCGCGATATCCCTCCTCGAGCCACCAGGGAAAGAAGTGTCGCACCAGGCCGGTCTCCGTGGCCTTCTGCCACTCGTCGTAAAAGCAGCCGCCCACCCCTTCGGGCGTCGATTCGAGGATGGTTTCGGCGCCCGGCGCGAGCGCGGCGCGCAGGCCGGCAAGAATCTCCGCCGGATCGCCGGGCCAGCGTGCGAGCTCGGAGCAGTGCAGGTTCTGCACCGTGAGGCCGCGGCCGGCATTGCGATCGCCCGCGGTGACGACCCGGTACTGCGAGTCGAACTCCGGAAAGACGATCTGGCGCGAATTGGCGCGCGAGGTCGCGAGCGGCCCATTGCGAAATTCGTCGGGCAGCCAGTCGAGAAAGCGGTGAACGATGCGAAAGATTTCCTCGGCGGCCTCCTGCGTGTGCGCGACCTGCAGGGTAAGCGTCCCCGGCCGTGTGATGGTTCTCAGAAAGAATCGTCCCGCGGTCCATGTGGTCAACCCCAGCTGGCGCGCCTTCAGCACAATGTTGTTCGGCCCCCGCCGCTGCTCGAAGAGCCGCTGCGCCGCGTTGGCGGTCAGGGGACAAATCGAGCCGTCCCGCGCACGCACCCGCAGAAGTATCCGGGCAAGGCCGATGCCCACAGTCTCCCCATCGGAGCCGGCCAGGCAAGAGTCGAACTCCGTGCCGCACTGCAACAGCATCGACGCGACCTTCGCTTGCGGCGGCTCTTCCTTCGCGGGTGCCCGATCCGCGTGGCCGTCGACCTTCTCCGCTATCGCCATCTGTCAATCCTTCCCTCCGTGCCGCTGCGCCGCAATTTCACGCAGCGGCCCGATCGCCGGCTGCTCCTAGTTCGGATTCCCCACCAGCATGTATCCCCAGGTCAGCGAATTCGTGCTCGCCGCCGTGATCGTCACCGTGGTCCCCGAGACCGAGCACGCTCCGGCAATGGCAGTCGCACCCTGCGCGGTCGCAATGCAAACAGGGGAGCTCGTGTAAGCATTCCCGAGGGTTGGCGGCGAACAGGATGTCCCATTCGACATCGTGCATGTGCCGGCAAACGTGTTTGCCGCTCCCTGGTTGAATTGCCCGTCCACTTCAAACCCTTTGCTGCCCCATCCGGCCATCCGGACGCCGCTGCTGTTGGTCAGAACTCCCTGCTCGGCGTAGGAACCCTGTGCCTGGAGGATGGTGTTGTTGCCAGTAGCGGTCAATGACGCCGGGGTCGAATTGGTGCCAAACTGCACCGTTGCCTTCGCCAGGTTCACGTAGGTAGTGGAGACGCCGACGGCTTTGCCGCCCGCTGAGTCCAGCAACTCGAGGTTCTCGGTACCGCTTCCGCCACCCCGCAAATAGGTTCCGGTCGCGTTGCCGAACATTCCGGCTCCGTTGCTGTAAGGCCCGACGAAGAGAACATTGGGGACCCAGGCCGCCCCATGACCCACGGCAAATTGCGGCGTCTCGGACTGATCCAGCCAACTGCAGCCCTGCATCTCGTATCCCACCGACCCCACGCATATCTGCCTGAAATAGCTGACCCCGTTGTTTTCATAGGCGTCCATCAGGCCCTGGTTGCGCTGTCCGAATCGGAGGCTTGACACCCGCGTGAGAGTCTGACCCCAGCTCGAAACGCTTGCGTCCTGCACCGTGTCGCGCGTTGCGGTCTGGTCCAGCACCGGCCAGTCGTTGTTGCTCGCCGAGAAGTTCTGGAGTTTGAGGCTTCCCGCCTGCCCCATCGCCCACACCCCGATTGTCATTGCCCCCGCGGGCTCCGAAGCTGCGCCGCCAGCGGCGAATTCAACTTCTCCTCCGTCGAGCAGTGTGCGCTGCGCATAATTGAGCAGGAATCCGATGCCCACCGTTCCCGCGTACGATCCGCTGCCCGCGGTGCAGGTTTCGTCCGTGGCGGTTTGCGAGAACGTCACTCCGGCATTGGACGGCACCGTGGCAATTGACCATGGCACCACTGCCGCTTTCGCATTCGTCACCGTGAACGTCTCCGCGGTGCCCGGCGCATAGTAGGTGATGGTCGTGCCGCCGTTGCTCACCGTGTTCACCAGGACCGCGCCATTCGGGGTGTTGTCCGGCGGACGAGGCGCCCATCCCGTCAGGCTCGTGACCGAAATCACGGAGCCAGCCGAAACCGCCAGCGGGTAAGTAAGGTTGAGCGTCACTGTCCCCGTGGCGTCGCGGCTGGCGGAAACAACCGTGCTGATGGTGTTGACCTGCGTGGCAGGACAGGTTACGCCCGTGATGCTGACGAAGTGCCCCGGCAGGGCGGCGAAGATTTCCGGCGATCGCGCCGCGGTGGTTACCGTCACGGTGTTGCCCGCGCGGGATACCGCGGTGATCGCGGCGTTCCAGAGATTGGTGGATACGTTGTAGTTCTGGAACACGTTGTCGGCTGAGGCTATGGCGCTGCTGTAGACGCCCACTCCCACGCCCACATAGTTCGCCGTGACGTCCGCGTTGCGGAAGGTGTGCGAGGCGTCGGCTTTGCCGCCCGGCACTTCAATGTCGAGTGCGGTATCGCACCCGGTTGAATCGAGAAAATCCGTGATGCCCCAGCCGTTGGTTCCCGACGATGAATCTTCGAAACGCACGCCGATCTGGCCGAGCGCGTTTCCGCAGTTCACCTTGATCTCCGAAAGGTACGGGTTGAACGTGGATCTCAGATCGAGCACCACCGGCATCGAGGCATTGCCATTGAGCCTTACTCCCTCCATCTTGAATCGCTGCGGATTGTGGTTGATTCCATTGCCGATCTGTACGCCTATGCCGGAGAATCCGGCGGCCCAGGTCCACGTGGTAGCCGGAGCCGCCCCGTTGTCCGGCGACCCCATTCCGGTGACGTGAAAGGAGTCTGCCGACGCCAGGACCTGGCCGCCCCAGGTGATCGTGCTGGGAGACGTATGCGAAATCGTCACCGCCGGGTTGCTGACCGTGAGGCCTCCTGCGCAAGCCGATGGCGATCCAAGGGCGGTGCTTTGCAACGTCGCGCCGCCTGTCGCCCCGTTCTCCGCGTTTTGCATCTGGGCGCATACGTCCGCTCCCGGCTGCGCGGCCACGTTCACCACGCCGTTGTTCGTTGCCGCGGAGAGGGCGCCGGGGAACGTGACCAGGTTGGCTGAGCCGTTTCCGGTCGAGGTCGCTCCATTCGCCGATAAGGCGGCGTTCGCCGTGCTCTGCGCGATGTTGGCGCTCGACTGCGCCGCTGATGCGGCCGCTCTGGCGGTGGCATCATTGGCTGCGCCGGTGAGCGCACCCTGCTGCGAGGTGGTCTGCACGCTCGAGTCGGCGAAGGTGAGGCCCGTGCCCGCAACGCTGGCGATTGTGCCGCATCCAGAGCCGGTATTGGTGATGAATCCGGAGTTGTCGATCTGAAGGCAGTTCTTCGCGGAGGCGGCGGCAAGCCCGGGGAACTTGATCGATGTGGGGCTCGTGAATCCCGCGTAGAGCGTGGAAGAGTTGCCGCCGTAGATGTTGAAGGCCGCGCCGGAGCCGGTCTCGTAGTTAACGCGCACCGCGCCGCTGGCATTTGACGAGTTGATATACGTGTCGCCGGAGTTGTTCGATTGATAGGCTTTGAAGCTGTCGACGCCGCCCACCGCGGAGTTGAGCGCCCAATTGTTGCTTGCGTCCTTGAGCATGTACCACTGGCTGGCGCCGTTGTAGTCCTTGTAGGTGTAGGAGGCTTTCTGGCTCGAAGTGAGGCCGGGCCACAGGTAGTAGTCCGCCTCGGCGTCGGCGTTGTTGCGCACCGTCATGGTTCCGGCGGACTGCGACGTGCCGCCAACCATGAGCGAGCCGTTGAACTGCGCATTGCCTGCATTGCTGACGGTGGCGACCGTGGACCCTGTCGCGCCGCCGGAGCCGAAGACCACGCCGCCGGTTCCGGCGTTTGCAGATCCGTTGAGCACGACGGCGCCGGTTCCAGCCGAGTTGATGACGGTCTGGTTGTTGGTGCTCGACTGGCCCTGGTTGTACTGGCCGATCGAAAGGCGGTAGACGCTGTTGAGCTCGTCGAGCACCTGGTAGAACTGTTGCCCGCCGGCGGCGTCGCTCAGGCCGGTAGTCCAGCGGTAGCCGGTGTCTGTCTGGTAGCGGTTGAGCAGGCCGCGCTCATTACCGCTTCCGATTCCAAGGCGGTAGTGGTTGGTCAGCGTCGCATCCTGCTGCGAGCCGTACCAGTCACCATTCAGTCCGTTGAAACTCCGGTGAAATGTATCGAGGAAGCTGTTGCGCGTGCCGTTGTCGGTGAGCTTGCCGGTGAACATAGTGCCGCCGGTCATCCAGTTGTTGTAAGAGCTGCCCGCATCCGCAACAACCTGGCTGGTCGAGTTCTCGTTGCGAAGGCCAACGATGGTGTTGTTCTGGGCATTCGGACCAAGGTGCATTGCCGTCGAGCATGATTCGACATCTCCGCCGGTGAATGTGTTGCCGTCGCCGGCAAGCAGGTTGATCCCGATCGTTCCGCCGATTGGATTGCCGTTTGTGGTGGGGCAGTCGATGTGCAGGCGGACAAACGTGGTGGCGTTGAGCCAGTCGGTCGTGGCTGGATTCGCGATCTGATGTCCGACGGCGTTAATGGCGGTCTGGAACCCGGTCAGCTGAACGTCCTGCACGGTGCCGCCGGTGTAGTTGCCGGTGCCGTCGAAAGTGATGCCGGTCTGGTTGGCATTGCCAAGCAGGTAGAGGCTTGCGAGCGAGATCTCCTGAGTGCGCCAGATCGCAATGGCCTGCGCGGTGGAAGAAGTGGCCGACGTGGTGTTGATGGCGACGTTGTCGAGATGAAAGCCCTGCGTGTCGGCGGCGTAGGAGGAATCACCGACCTGGAAGAGCGGCGCGGAGCCGGAATATTGGAACAGAGTCCCGCCCTGGCTGCCGCTTGCCGTGCTTGTCCCGCGTGAAGCGCATCCGTGCAGCGTGACGTTGCGTGTGCCAGCGGGAATCACGAGCGAGTTGGCCGTGACGATGGTGGCGCATGGCAGGTAAATCGTGACGTTGGGCGTGGCGATGGTCAGGTTCGAGGCCATCGTGAGCGAACCGGTGAAGTTTCGTGCGTCGCACGTTCCGCCGTATGTGGCGTTGAGGTTGCTGAGGCACGACTGCAGTTTCGCGCCGAAGTCGGCTCCGGTAGATTGGTCGGCCTGGTAGACAGCGCCGAAACGCTGCGCGGTAAGCGGGCCGGTGACGACTCCGCCGCCGGAGGGCACCGCCTGCGCGAATTCGTCGTCGACATAGCGCTTGGTAACGGCCTGCGTGGGAGACGATGGATCGCCGCTGAGAAACAGCGGGCCATTCAGTGTGCCTCCGCCCGACGTGACCACGCTCTGGCTGAGCTGCTGGATGGACTGGTCGACGTAGCTCTTGCTCACGGCCTGCACTGCCTGGGCGGCGGGCATCAACTGCGCGCGCACCTGTCCGAGAGTGGCCTGCGCGGCCGCAGGGACGACCCAGTACTCGGTCGACGTGGAGCCGTCGCTGAGGTGGTAGACGGCCGTGTAGTAGAGGCCCGCCGGATTAGCGCCAACGTTGGGGGCGAGGTTCACGCTGACGAAGCCGTCGGCGCCGATGCTGACGGTATTGCGGCCCGAGGCGATGGCCTGGCCGGCGGCGGTGGTGAAGGCGGGCCAGGTGAGTTGCAGAGTTCCCGAGCCCGGAGCGCCGTTGGCAAAGTAGACCGTTCCCTGGACGGTGGTGGTGCTGACGCCCTGCGCGCGCGCGGGCAGCACCGCGGCGGCGGCGAGAGCGAAGAGGAGAAGTAACACTCCGGGACGATTTTTACTGTGCGAGGTGAGGATCATTTTTGAGTCTTCTTTCGTGGTTTGCGCAAGAGGCTCGCGGGATTTTTTCTGAGGCGGAGGCGCCAAAAAAAAGGGCTTTCGGCACGCGCTTCGCATTGCGCGAAGGCGGCCAAAAGCCCCGAGGAGAAAATTCTGCTCAGTTGGTGCTGCGGATCAGTTGGCGTCCGGCTTGCCGCGGTTGGGCGGTTCCTGATTTACGCGCGGAGGGTTCCCGGCCTTCGGCCGGGCGCGCGACTGCGCGTCCTTCTCAAGTTCGCTCCTCCAGTTCTCGACGAAGTACATGATCGAGCCCGGCTCTTCACCGCCTTCGACGGATTGGGAGCTCAGGGCAAGATCGAAGAGAATCTGCGCGCTGCTTGCGTTGCCTTTAAGCGACTCTTTGGCGAGCGCGTCGGCGATCTCACTGCCTTTATCCGCGACTGCGTCGTCGGCGGCCTTGCCGAGTTGCTGGACGCCGGGCCCCGGGGCTCCGCGGCGCGCCGTGAATCGGCCCGCTCTTGAATTGTTTGAACTGTTCCGGCTCATTGTTTCCCTCTGCCTTTCCGGACTCTCTGCGCGGCCCAATGGGCTGTCGCAAAAAAAAACGGAGATCCCGAGCGGAATCATCCGTTCAAGCCCCGATTGCATGCGCATGCGGACTCGATCACGCGCCGCGGCGCGCAGCCTTGGGCTGACACTTGCTGGTTGTCAATTCGGTATTTGCTTTGCAACGGGCCGAAGGCCGCGGAGACAAATCGGTAGTCTTTTTCTTCGGAAAAGAACTCAGGCGTTCCCGGCGGGAGGAGCGCCTCATCCCGGCTGATTTTCTTCTTTTCTCAACCCTATGATTTAAGGCTAGCAGGTTCGAAAAGTGGATCGGCCAACTCTACAAACTTTTTTTGAGAGAGTTTTCCACAGGACAGCAGATAGAAATGCCAAGAGTTATTGAGTTTTCAACATTTCCACAGGCAGCCGGAGGGACTTGACAAGAATTTTGGACCTGCACCGGAAATGGTGCAGACCGCAGAAATCATGGGCCAGGGTCAGGGACCGCGGCTCAGTTCTTCGGTCAGCATTGCCAGCCCGCGGCGCTCACATGTTTTTGAGGCTGGGCATTTCGGCTGCATTCAGCCATTGACTGAGGAATTGCGCCTTGGCTCTCCCGGCTTGGGGTATCCGCCTGAGCGCCTTGAACGCCTGCCAGGTGCCGTAGAGCGAGAAAGAGTCGTTCGGGTGCAGCTTCAGGTTGCTCTTGAAGACATTCAGAGCCTCGAGCGGCTTCTTGTCCAGCATGAGCGCCGCACCCAGAGTCACCCGCGAATAGACATACCAGCCCGGCGGCTCGTCGTAGTTCAGCAGGTCTTCCATGGCGACGGCGAGCCGCGCAAACTCCACTGCCTGCGCTGTCCGGCCCTGGCGGAGCGCAATACGCGACAGAACCCGCCAGTGAATGACGGCGAGAATGTCGGCCGCCGGGTTGTTGCCCCAGCCCACATTTGCTCCGGCGGCGCAGCCCGCAGCCATGTTGTACGCGTAGAGATTCTCATTTACCGGCTTGCCTTTTTCGGCGTCCACCATGGTCTGGCCCGCGTACCAGACCGCGCTGGCCATCTTGCGGTCGAGCTTGCCGCAGAAGCCGTCAAGGTGCGGGTCCGGCATCGGCTGCTGCGGCGGCGGAATGCTGGCCAGATAGTCCCATTTGCCAAAGCGGATGGCGAACATGGTGCGCGTCGTCAGGTAGTGCTCGAGCCCGGCCTCGCCGCCGATAAAGCTGGCGGCGTTGCGTTCCGTCCGCTCGGCCATCGTGCGCGCATCGTCCCATTTCCCCTGGTTGGTGTAGCCGACTCCGAGGAACAGCATGTCGTGGCTCATGTAGTGGCCGACCAGCAGCGCATTGCAGGCATGCAGATCGTTGGGCATTGTGCATTGCGTGGCCCACCACTGATCCGCATCGACCGCGCTCTTGTTCGCGGCCACCACGCCCGGCCAGTCACCGTCGCGCAGGAATGCATGCGCCGGCATGTGGCGCAGATGCGGCGTGCGCTTCGGCGCATCCTGGACGAGGACTTTTGCCGAAGGCAGAGCCAGCACCGCATCCGCGCGCGGACCCTCTTCCATCGCGTGAATATAAAAATGATTCAGGCCCAGGTGGCGCGCAAAGCGCGGGTTTTTGAGCGCATTCTGAAGGACCTGGATGGCGAGGTCGATCTCATTCGACTTCTGTCCCCAGATCGTCCACCAAAGCCACGGGCGCAGATTCATCAGCGAAACGACATACAGGGCGGCCACATCCGGATCGGGATCCGGCGATTTGACAAAGAGCTCGTTGTACGCGCCCCGCATGGCCAGCATGTAGGGCACGCTGAGCTGCGCAGGATCGCGATGCTCCGGAGCCGTCGACTCATCGAGGCCGTACCGCTTGCTCAGCGCGTCGATGTAGATTTGCTCCGGATGAGACGCCTTGCCGGCGTGCTGCATTGCCAGCTTTGTTTGTTGTACGGCCAGCTCCATGCACGGATCGTCGATGGGGATGTTGAGGTCGCCACCAGCGGACAGTGCAACGCCCCAATACCCCATCGCAAGGTCCGGATCCTTTTCCGTCGCCATGTGGAATGAGCGCATTGCCGAGACAGTGTCGAAGCCGTAGTAGAAGGTAAGGCCCTGGTCGAAGAATCCCTGCGCTTCGGGCACTTTCGCGGAAACGGGATGGTGCAGGGTTCCGATCAATTCCGACGGAAACAAGTCGATTTTGTCGTCCCATCCGCTTCTGCAATTGGTCTCGATCGACTCATGCGCGTGCATCACCATGGTGTGCTGCGCGGGTGCGACGGCGCAGATGCTGAACAGCACACCGCACACAACAGCAAGCGCTTGCGAAAGACGCATCAGTGGCCTCCGTTTCAGGTATTACAGAAGTCCGTGGCTGCCCACGGCGCCAATTCTGCTCTCCGCCCGGCGGTACTTGCGCAGTGTCGGCGGCGGCTCAGCGAGGCGTCTCAACTGCGGCGCCAGGTCGTGCTGCGGAATCACCACTTCGACAAGGGTCGGACAATTCGATGGACTCTTGAGAGTGTTGAGGAAATTCAGCAGCTCGGTCGTCGTGGTTACGCGGGTGCCCTGCGCGCCGAAGGCTTTCGCAAGCGCCATGTAATCCCACTCGGGCAGAATGTCGTAAGGCGCGAACTGCCCGCCGGGGTCAAATGCCTTGAGATTCACGAAAGCCTGCTCGATCGCGTAGCCCTGATTGCTCATGACGAAGATCACTGCATTGCTTTTGGCGCGCACGAGGCTCGAAATCTCCTGGCACACCATCATGAATCCGCCATCGCCGGCAACTACGAGCGGACGCTTCCCCGTTCCCAGGCCTACACCAAGCGCACAGCCGGTTTCATGCCCGAGCGATCCCCATGCGGCCTGCGAGACAAATGAATTGGGCGGAAGCCCGAACAGATTGCCAAAGACGTAGAGCGAAGTGCTTTCACCAAGCACCAGGACGCTCTTTTCACGCAGGCGGTTCCCTTGCAGGAACGTGCCGAGCGTTTCGTAGAATGTTTCGTAGGTCAGCTTTGTCCCAGGCTTTGGAATCGGCAGCAAGGGGGCATAAGGCGGGTCTGGCGGATAGGGCTTGGGCGGCAGCGGAGCCTTCTTGAGCGCAGCGTGAAATGCCGGAAGAAAGTCCGCCAGCTCGACCGTCGGAAAGTAGGAGATGCCCACGCGCGTCTCGCCCTGGCTCACGCGGATCATATTCGCAAAGCCCGAGGCCATCAGCCCGAGGTAGTCGTCAGTGATGACGGTTCCCAGCGCGATTACGCAGTCGCTGCCCGTGACCAGCTCGTTGGTTGCAGGTATAGACGCAGGACCGGCATAAGTGCCGGCGAACAATGGCTGTTTTTCATCGAGTACGGTCTTGCCCAGGGATGTGGTCGTGAACGGAATGCGGGTCAGGTCCACCAGCCGCTGGGCATCGGCCTGGAGCCCGAAACGCTGCAGTTCGACGCCGAAGAAGAATACCGGGTTCGCCGCGGACGCAACCATCTGGCGCGCGGCCTCCACCGCGGATGCGAGCGATTTGGGATCGCTGTAAGCGCGTATCGGCTGCAATTTGCCGGAAGGCCGCGGGCAGGCCTGGGTCCAGACGTTGTTGATGATCTCGATGTACACCGGCCGGCGGTGGGTCAGCATGGCAGTCAAGGCGGAATCGATTGCGGCCGGCGCAAGACCCGCGTTAGTGATCACGACTGAAGCTACAGTGACCTGCTCGAAGACCCTCTGATCGGCGAGAAGCTCGCCGGTGGAGTGGTGGAACAGGATGTTCTGATGCTCTTCGAGGAGGCGGCTCGACGCATTGGGGCTCGACGAGATGATTGCGACCGGCGCGAATTCCACGTACGATCCCGCAACGCAGTTCAGCAACGAGAATGTGCCCACGCCGTACTGCACGCAGGCCGCGCCCGCACCTTTCAGCCGAGCATAGCCGTCGGCGGCGTACCCGCAGCCGAGCTCATTGATGTTGGGCACGCGCGTGATACCGTCCGTCGCGTCCAGCACGTCGAGAAATGGCGCGCAGTAGTCGCCGGGAATCGTAAACACATGCTCGATGCCGATCTCGATCAGCCTTTCCGTGAGATAAGCAGCTACCGAAAACAAAGTTTCTTTCTGTGCGCTCATGGCTATTGGATCGGTCCTTCCTTAAGGCAGTTGGGAATGACGTCCGTGAAGTCTCCGGTCTGCTTGTTCACCGGGACGCACGCGGCCTGGTTTTCATGGATGTTTCCGCAGCCCTGCCCCGGATTCGCCTTCGGACACGGGTTCGGCATCAGGGTGTTTCCGTATAACTTGAGCCACTGTGGCTGCTTCAGGCCGAAGAAGTCCTGCAGTGTCGACTCCGCCGTATCGAGCGCACCCTCCACCCACCCCTGGCCATAGGAGTACGCTTCGCCCACGATGTGTATATCGTGCTTTGCGACCGGCTTGCGCATCTGGCACATCACCTGGTCGAGCCGCACCCCGGCCTTCCATTCGTGCCAGCCGCCGCCGTACGGATCGTCGTTCCACGAGTGGTAGACCGCTGCATACGGCAGCGGAATCTCCGGCAGGCCGTGCACCTCTTCGACCTGCTTGTGAGCCACGCGCACCATCTGGTCGGTGGCCGGCATGTCGCTGGGGTCGAGAGCATTTCCTTCATCCTCTGCGCCGCACGAAGGCCGAAAGCCCGCATAAGGCTCGCCTTGCTCCAGTCCTTTCCAGAACGGCACGGTCCCAATGTCGTTGTACGAGGCCATCAGCAGCGAGTTGAACCACGGCTTGCCACCCGCCTGCTCAGCCTCCGTGCCGAAGTAGTAGACCTGCCGCACCGGCAAGTCTGTGACCGAGCGCCCCGCAACCAGGCCCAGGGCTCTCCACCACGGGCGTTCGTAGGCAAGAAACAGCTTGAATGCGCTCTGGATCAGCACCGACGGAATGTTCTCCTTGAGCCACTCGTCCTGGAAGAACTCGCTCTCGATCAGTTCCAGCGAGCGCCGCGGCATGGCCAGAATGATCTTTTTCGCGCGCACTACCATTTGCTTCCCGGCTTGCCGCACAGCTGTCTTGTGTTTCTCGGTCACCGTCGGTTCGAAGTAGAGCGTGTAGGGGAATTCGCCTTTTCCTAACTCGATGCGCGCCAGGCGATGATTCATAACGAGCCGTTCGTTCGAAGCCATCTTTCCGGGCATGTCTACGAACTGCTTCACCAGGGTGATGGGAAGCTGGTCGTACCCGTCTACCAGCGTCAGGAACTGTGTGTCGTCGCCGTACTCCGTGGCCGGAAGCTGCGTAACGGCGTTGGCATTGGCGACGTTCGCCTCGTAGCCGCCGGCGTCCTTCATGAACTGGTAGCCCTCGTTGCTCAGCACGCGGTAAAGCAGGTTCCAGAAACCGAACTTGTACATAGGCTGGCCGAAGACATGGATCTTCATCTGGTCGCACAGGCTCAGGCTTCCGAAGTTCGGATACAGGTTGTTCATCACCTGCACCTGGAGCTGCGTCGGCCCCATGCCGCGCTCCGGCCACCCCAGGTTGTACGGGACCTTGTCTGGATCGGCCAGCTCGTGCAGCCTGAGATGCTTGCCGCGAAGATAGAACAGGTTGCAGTTGGCCCCATTCACCTTTGAGCCCATGGGGAACGGGCGTGTCGCGAGTCCGAGATGCTCCACGACACTGGTCACCACGGGGTGCGACTCCGCGATATAGCGCATGCCGCCCACTTCGGCCTTCACATTGGGCAGGCCCTTCATGGTCACGGTGAACAGCCTGCCGCCGATGCGGTTGCTGTACTCAAACAGGGCGATACGGCTCTTTGTTCCCTGCGCTTCCTGCAGGCGCCACGCGCTGTACGCGCCCGACACACCACCGCCAACCACTGCGACATCAAGGTCCATGGATTTCCTCGCGAAAAGAGATATTCGTGCGTGAAATGTTCAACGCAGGCGCGCTCAGGGAAAGATTGGGGAAAGTGAAAGTTGCGGCAATCCGAACTTCGCACGCACGTCAGCGGGGGAGAAGACTGCGCGCTCTGCTTTGCGTCTGCCGAAGATGAATGTACTACGGCGGCGCCGGAAATGCGCAACTGTTTTTCGCAGGATCGGAATAGCGGCCGCTACGGCTTAACGCCGTCGCCAAGTTCCGATGCGGATTCCTCGTCGAGATAAATCGTCACATCAGGATGGGTGCGCAGGATCGTCGCCGGACAATGCGCGGAGATAGGATCGCTCAGGGCGCGCCGCACGATGGCCGCTTTGCGCTTCCCCGGCACCGACGCGAAGAGCTTCGGCACCTTGAGGATCGTCGGAATCGTCAGCGTTAGGGCCCGCTCCGGCACCCGATCGATGCAGGGGAACCAGCCCTCCGCAACCTGCTGTTCGCGGCAGGCTCGATCGAGCGTGACAATCTTTATCGGCTCGGGGTCATCGAAATCGGCTTCGTGAGGATCATTGAATGCAATGTGCCCGTTTTCCCCGATGCCCATCAGGCATAGCCGCGGATCAGCCGCTCTGAGCGTAGCCATATATTCGCGCTGGACCCGCTCGAGATCCGAGGCGTCGCCGTTCATTTCGTGAAATGCCGCCATCGCGACGCGGCTCGTGAGATTCTCGCGCAGATAGCGCCGGAACGAAGCCGGATGGTCCGCATCGATGCCGATGTACTCATCCATGTGGAAGCCATGAACCTTATCCCACGGCAAGTCAGGGATTGAGGTCAGCGCGTGCAGAGTCTCAATCTGCGAAGCTCCCGTAGCAAAGATCACGCCGATGACGGTCCGCTCCGCACTCAGTTTTCGCAGCGCTGCCGCAACGGCTTCCGCCGCGGCAACTCCCGCAGCTTTGGCGGTCGGGTAGACTCGTACGTTCATTCTGCTTGTTGCTCGACTGTCTTCCAATCTCCCTCCACCAGCATCATAGGCTTGCGGCCGCGAACCTCCGCCGTTCCTCAAGCCGCCGGTAGAATCCAGTGAAGAGGCCGAATTCTGGGTACCGATCACCGAACCCGGCGAGAGTTTCTCCGCGGAGCCGGGCTTGCGGCGGTCAGCGCCGCAGCCGTTCCGGTGTGGCTAGGCGAGACACAAGGTGCGCTGGCCGCTGTACAGTCTGCCGTTCCGCCACGACAAATTCGCGGGCTGATGGTCGATGCAGGACGTGTTCCCGAGAAGATCGATTACTACCACCGCGTGATCGGCTTCTGCGCTGATTGGGGATTCAACACACTTCACTTTCGCCTGGCAGACGACCAGGGATCCGCGCTTCGCTTTGCTTCCGTCTCCGGTCTGATCACCCATGAGAATGCATTTACCCCGCGACAGCTGAGCGATCTTGCCGAATATGGCCGGACCCATGGCGTCGAAGTGCTGCCCGAGATTGAGTCGTTCGGACACACCGGGTACATCACGCGCTCGCCCGCGTTTGCCCACTTGCTGGACAGCGACCCCAGCGGCTCCTCCGAGTTTTCCGGCGTCAGCCCTGTCGATCCCGCAACGCTCGAGCTGATGACAAAGCTTTACGGAGAAATTGCGTCGATCTTTCCCTCGGTCTACCTCCACGGCGGCTGCGATGAGGTGAACTGGGGCGGCTCCGCGCGCTCCCGACAGGCGCTCAAGAGCCGAAGCCGGGCGCAGATCTGGGCCGGCTATCTGAACGACTTGAACCGCGCCGCCGTGGCCTTGCACAAGGAACTGATCGTGTGGGGCGACTTTATCCTGCACAAGGAACCAGAGATCCTCGGCCTGCTCGACAAGCGCATCATCATCATGGACTGGGACTACTCAGAGAAGAGCAGGGCCCCGCTTCATGACACGCTCAAGAGGATCGCCGCTCACGGCGCCCGGGCCATCGGAGCCCCCGCGCTCTCCTGCTACCGCTGGGGCGCGCGAGTTGGAGCGGACCAACTGCGCAACGTCGACGCGTATGCGGACGCATATTTTGCGTCCAGCGAACCGGCGTCGCTCGGCGTAGTGGTCACCAACTGGATTCCCAGCCGCTACGTCCAGAATTCCATTTGGGACACCTTTGCCTACGCCGCAGTCTCTCTCAATCAGGGAAGCGCTACCGCGCAATCCTCGGCCTTCCGGCGATTCGTCGAGAAGCATTATCAGGCAGCCTGGAACGACCAGTGGCGAGAGGTCTTCGATACGCTCTACAACGCCGCCCCCAGCTGGCAGGGAGACCGGGCCGAATCCCGTCAAGGGCTCACGCTGCAAGTACCCTGGAGCACCGATGCAGGGCTGAAAGCTGCTGTGCGGTCCGCGGTCACCGGTCAGAATCCGTTCACGCGCCTCTCCAATCTGCTGGTTGTGCTCGAGCCATCGGTCTTGACCAATCTCTCCGATTTTCAGGCCTTCGCTCTTTGCATCCGGTACTTGGAGAGAACGTTCTGGCGTGAAAGCGTTGTGGCAGAGCTGGCATCGCACCAGCCCCTCGACCGCGCGAAAGCCCGGTTGCTGATCCAGGCGATTGCGGCCCGCGATCAGGCTCTCGCAGATGCGCTCACCAGCGACTGGAATGCGGGACGTTTCGCGGATGCTCCAGCGGCATCGCAGCCGGTCTTCGGCTTGCAGCCGAAAGACCAGATGCTCTTCCAGTGGAAGGCCGCTGCGCGCTACTCCGCCTCGCTCGCCGAAGCCCCGGATCACTTCTGCGCATTGCTGCAGAGATAACAGGTCAAGCGATCCGTGCAGGCAAACGCCTGCGGCTGGTGCACACGCAGACATTGTCGGCAATGTCTGCGTGCGCAATCGCAAATCAGAACCGGAAGATGCCGCGCACCTCAATCTGCCTCGGCAGGTTGGCGGTCTGGCTGGTTGTCCCGAACGTGGTGTCCTGCACGCCCGTATCCATGCCGACCCACGCCGGATGGTTGAACACGTTGATGAAGATGCCCTGCAGCGTGAAGTTCATCTGCTCGTGAATCGGGATCAGCTTGGTCAGCGACATATCGGTGCTGATCCACTTGGGGCCGTGCAGCCACAGCAGATCGCCGATGGTGCCCGCATTGAAATTCGGCGAGATATAGGAGGTGTTCGCCTGGCCTGATGCGGAGATATACTTCGCTGGCAGCAGACTCCTGCGAGGCACGCCCGGACCCGCCGAGTACACGCCGACAGCGTGCTTCAGGGTCGAGTAGCTGGTGTTGGTGAGCGTAATGCCGCCGTCGTTCTGGTTGAACGTCTGCGTGCCTCCTGTAAACAAGTAGGGCGCGCCGCTCTCCCAGGTCAGGATGGTGCCGAGCGTCCAGCCGCCGATGATGGCGTTCGCAATGGGGTTGTGGTTGAAGTACTCCTGGCCGTGGCCGAACGGGAAGTCGTAGATGCCGCTTGCGTGCAGGGTGTGGCGGACGTCGAACGAACTGGGGAAGTAGCTCAGGTGCTTGTTCCGCAGCGTGTAGAAGCCCGGCGAGCTGTTGCTGCCGCCGAGATAGTTTCCTGAAGGGCCGAGCGGCTGGCTGTTGCCGCCGCCGCCATAGTAACCCGGCGTAACGCTGCCCTGGACGTTGTTCCCCAGCGAGTGTGCAAGGGAGTAGTTCACGTCGAACTGCATGCCGTGGTTCAGGCTCTGCCTGAAATCCGTTTGCAGCGCGTTGTAGTTGGAATAGCCGGCGTTCTCCATCTCGATGATGGCGCTAGAGCCTCCCGCATACGGGTTCGGCTGGAAGACGTTGATCGGGTAAGATCCGGTGCCGCTCGCGCCCACGGCCGCGCAAGGGCTGAAGTTGGCAGCGCCTACGAGCGAGCAATAGTAGCTGGGGTTGCCTGCCAGCGAGGTGGCGAAGGCGCCTGCCTGCCCTTGCTGCAGCCACGTGATGAACTGGCCATTGGTGTAGTTCCCCGCGGCGCCCGTCGCCGCAAAGGCCGAATCGAAGAACGGAGTCGGACTCCCGCCCTGGAACGTTGTCCCGCCGGACGCGGCCAGGTTGGCTTGCCCCGCCTGGAAGTCCTTGAGGAACCCGTTCTCGAAGATGTTCGTCTCGTTATAGTTCACGCCCAGCCACTGATCTTTGGACACGTTGCCCACGTAGCGCACTTCCAACACGTTGTTCTGCCACAACTGGCGCTGCACGCCTACTTCCCACGACTGGACGTAGGGCTGCTTGATGTGCGGGTTGAACGTGAGGTACGACGTGCCGGTGAAGGCCTGGCTCGCCATCGTGATGATGGGCGAATACGGGTTCGGCGAAGTGGAGAGGGTCGGCGGTATCGGGTCGCCGAGCAGCAGCGAGCCTGCATTGTAAAAACCGGCGCCGGGAGGCGTGCCGCTGGGCGCCACCGGATTCGTAACGAAGTAGGTGTTGAAATTTGCGCCGTTGTTAGAGCCGAAATTCCAGAAGTTCTGCGCGCCCTCGGTGTAGTTCTTGAACGTGTAACTGGCGCGGATCACGGTCTTGCCGTCCCCGGCCAGCCGGCTCAACCATGAATCGCCGCCGCCGCGTGGATTCCAGGCGACGCCGACGTTGGGTTGGGGATGTACGTACGTCGGAGCGTAGCCCTGCCGCGCCGGACCTTCGACGGGGTTCTGCACGCCGCCGAGATTGCCCGGCTGGAAGATGGCGCCCACCGGCGTGGGCCCCCAGAAATTCGGGATATCGGGATGGGTATAGAATCCGGTCTCGTCTGTCGAAGCCCCGGTGAAATCCCAGCGCAGTCCATAGTTCAGCGTCATCGATGGCTTCATGCGCCATGAATCGGCAACGAACAGCGCAGTCTGGGTGAGCCGCTCATGCAGGTTGAATGAGATGCCCGGCTCAAACTGCTTCGACTTGTAGTTGATGAACTGGCCGAGGCTGTAATAGGTCATGCGGCCGTTGAGCGTCGCGTAAAGCCCTTCCACGTCGCCGGGCGCATTGGCGGGAGCGTCTGCGGGAAGCGAATTGACCAGCGCACTGGTCACCGGATCACCCCCGGAAATGTAATTCACGCCGATGTACGGCACGAATTGGTTGTTGTAGTAGTGGTCGATTTCAGTGGCGGCTTCCACGCCGAACTGGAAGCTGTGCTTCCCGTGCGACCACGTGGTGTCGTCCTTGATGGAAAAGACAGGATAGTACGAACCACCCTTCAGGCTGGCGAACCCGTTAACGCCGCTGTTCAGGCCAAATCCAAATGCGAGCTGCCCCTGCTCCACCATCGCGTCCGTTGGCGTGTCGAGCCCCTGCGAGTTATACGTGAACGAGTCGTAGAGATAGCCCACGCGGAATGCATTGACCAGGGTGGGGCGAACATTCCAGTCGAACCCGGCAACGATCTGGTAGTTCCGCTCGACGTTGCTGTACGCCTGGTTGGCATAAAGAGGGCCGGGGAAGGGCGCAGCGCCCTGATTCGTATTGTAGAAATTCGATTCGTTCGCAGAGCCGGTCAGCCGGAAGTTCGGCGTCACGTTGTAGTCGATCCGCAGCGTGGGAAACTTCTCGACCGTGTAGCCCTTGTTGAGAAAGTTCAGCGTCTCGTGGTTCAGGTCGAGCGGGCTGAGCGTGCCCAGGTTATAGGTCGACTGGATATTCGCGAGATCCTGCGCGATCAGCGGATTGATGGTCGCCGTGCAGGTGGAGCAGCCTGCGCTCGCGCCCGCCTGCAGCACGTTGACCGTCTGCACGTTGCTTGAGTCGGTGGGGATGTAGGAATAAATCCCGGACAGCGCCGCCGGAGTGGCGACGGTCGTGCTCGCCGTGTTCTTGAACGGCTGGCGGAAGTTCGCAAGGCTGGCGAAGAAGAAGAGCTTGTCCCGGAGGATTGGGCCGCCGACGCTTGCGCCGAAATCATTGATGATCAGCTTGCCGCGCGGCAGGGCGGTCGCGTTGTTGTACCAGCTGTTTGCGTTCATCGCGTCATTGCGGAAGTCGTCGAACACCTCGCCGTGAAATTGATTTGAGCCGCGCTTGGTGACGAAGCCGATATCCATCGCCGAGGTGCCGCCGTGCGTGGCGTCCAGCTCGCTCGTCTGGACGGTCATCTCCTGCACGTCTTCCAGCCGGTTCTGAAGCACCGGTCCATTGGTGTTGAAGCCGCCGGTCTTGAAGCGGTTCGTCACTGTCGAAAACCCATTCATGCTCGCATTCACGGCTCCGCCCGGCAGGTTGTCGAAGTTGTTTCCCACCGCGCCCGGCACAAGGAATGCCAGCGTGAATGCGTCGCGCCCGAACACCGGGAGGTCCTGAACCTCCTTAAGATCGATCGTCGTCGACAGGGTGTTGTCGGTCGTGTCGAGGATCGGCGCAGTTTCACTGGAGACCGTGACTGTCTGCGTCTCTGTGCCCACAGCCATCGTGACGGCGAGATCCGTCACCTGGTTCGTCTGAATTGTGACCGAAGGGTAGACCTTGGAACTGAAGCCATCTCTCGTCACCGTCAGGCTGTACTTGGCGGGATTCAGGTACGGAATCACCGCGGTTCCCACGCCTGACGTGGTGGCCTTATGAACGTCGTTAGTTTCCAGATCCTTCAGCACCAGTTGGGCGCCGTTGATCACTGCGCCTGCAGGATCGTGCACCGTTACGTTGAGCGAGCCGGTCGACAAATCCTGGGCTTTGCCGGTTTGCGCTGCGAACAGAGCGAACAAAATGCACATCGCTGCGATTGCACCATTCCTCACCATCGCGATGATTCGGGGCATAGTGGAGCCTCCTCTCAAGTGGTTCTTTGCGCGTCCGGGAAACCCTGTGCCGTGGGGAAGAAAATGGGGAATACGTTTACACGCCATCCTGGGCTGTGTCCATCCCGGTGTTCAAGAATGTATCCATTGATGTATGCTTTGTCAAACACCACTCTGCGGCGGGCCGCAGGTGATTGTTGCCGCGGGACCAACACAGCATGGTCATTCTGGAGCGCCGGAGAGGCTTCCGAACATCGAGCCGGCGGGTAGAATCGAACGGGTTGCGGGCGACCGCCTTGCGACCATCGCTGCAGCGGTTGCGTTCGTTTCCTGCTTCTGCCTGAACCGGAGGAAAGTTTCGCGACATGGTCTTCCCCCTGCGCTTCACATCCCCTCGCCTTTTGCCGGTTTCCCGGCGAGGCGCCGGCATCAAGCGGCTTTCCCTGGCGGTTGCGTTTGCCGCCGCGAGTGTCGCAGCTCAGGCGCCGAAGCAGGCGCCGCCATCGCCCCCGATCACCCCAGGTCCGATGCTCCAGCAAGGTATCGAGCATCTGCATGCGCCGGGCTTCGACCTCGACCTCGTGCGCTCGTCCCAGACCATTGCCGGGCTAAAGCCCGTAGCCGCCGGCGGATTTGATTTCACTCCCGCCGACTGGCTCGAGAAGCGCTCCAACGACGGCTACTATCACCTCGGCGATCTCGATCTGCGCCTTCGCACCGGCGACAGCGGACCCTGGCAGAGCTACTCAACGGCCCTTGAGCGGCACCCAGTCACTTCGTTGCCCGTCAACAGCAGCGATCTGGCCTCCGCGGACCTGGCCCCCACACTGCCTTCCGATATTCCGCTCGAAATCATCCGCACCTGGCGCGCCGAAGGCGGATACCTCGCACTGCACTTCGAACTGAAGAACAAGTCCACTCAGCCGGTAACGATCGGGTCTTTGGGAATTCCACTGGTCTTCAACAACATCCTCACGGACCGTACTCTGGCCGATGCCCATGAGAAATGCAGCTTCGACGATCCCTACATTGGCGAAGACGCCGGTTACGTTCAGGTCACGCGGCTCAACGGACACGGTCCCGCCCTCGTCGTGGTTCCCGAAGGCCACACCCCGTTTGAAGCGTGGAATCCGATCCTGAATCACCGCGGGCCAAGTCACACGCCGGTTATCTTCGCCGATCGCACTCCGCGCAGCCTCACCTTCGAAGGCTTTTACGAGTGGATGGTGTTCAGCGGCGCTTACCAGGAGAACGAGTGGAAGAACGCTCAGCCGTGGAATCCTCCCACCACGCTCACTCTTCAGCCCGGTGAGTCGCGCGGCTTCGGCCTCGCCTTTCTGCTTTCGCCGTCCATCGCCGCGATCCAGCAGACCCTGATTGCGAACCAGCGTCCCGTCGCCGTAGGCGTTCCCGGCTACGTTCTTCCCGAGGACATCCACGCGCAGCTCTTTTTGCGTTACCCGCAACCCGTCGCATCTATCGCCGCTGATCCGGCAGATGCCATCGCGATAACGCCGCAGGCCGACACGTCCTCGGGGTGGAAGCATTACGAGCTTCAAGGCCGGGCGTGGGGACGCGCGCGCCTCTCCATCACGTACAAAGACGGCGCCCTCCAGACGATCAGCTACTTCGTCATCAAGCCCGAACAGCAGGCCGTCGCCGATCTCGGCCGCTTCCTGACTACGCAGCAGTGGTTCGACGACCCGAAGGATCCCTTCCACCGAAACCCATCGGCAATCACCTATGATCGCCAGGCCAACAAGCAGGTCACGCAGGAAGGCCGCGTGTGGATCGCGGGATTGAGCGACGAGGCTGGAGCCGGCTCCTGGCTTGCCGCCGCCATGAAGGAGTTCGGCCAGCCCGATAAGCAGGAGATCGACAAGTACGAACAGTTCGTCGATCACGTCCTCTGGGGCGGCATTCAATTCAGCGAGGGACCGCACCAATACGGCGTACGCAAAAGCCTCTTCTACTACCAGCCCGGCCAGTTTCCGCAGGGCTACTACTCGAGCGCCTACGACTGGAAATCGTGGACAAGCTGGAATCAGAAAGCGTCCGAGGCCGTTGACCGCTCGTTCAACTACCCGCATGTCGCCGCCGCAAATTGGGTGCTCTATCGCCTCGCGCGCGACCACCAGGATCTCGTCACGAATCATCCGTGGCAGTGGTATCTCGACCACGCATACCAGACCACGATGGCGATGATGAAGTTCGCGCCCTACTACACGCAGTTCGGCCAGATGGAAGGCGACATCTTCGTCTCCATCCTGAAAGATCTCCAGCGCGAAGGCATGACCGAAGAGGCCACCGCACTAGAAGCCGCGATGCGCCGCCGCGCCGACCACTGGAACCAGGAGCCCTATCCCTTCGGCAGTGAGATGCCCTGGGACTCCACGGGACAGGAAGAGGTCTACGCCTGGACTAAGTACTTCGGCTACGGCCAGAAGGCGCAGGTCACGCTCGACGCGATTCTCGGATACGATCCTTCGATCCCATCGTGGGGATACAACGGCAGCGCGCGCCGCTACTGGGACTTCGTCTACGGCGGCAAAGTCACGCGCCTCGAGCGCCAGCTCCACCACTATGGCTCTGGCATCAACGCCATTCCGCTGCTCGACTCCTACCGCGAGCACCCCGATAACCTCGATCTCCTGCGCATCGGCTACGGCGGCACCATGGGCCCGCTCACCAACATCGATCAGGAAGGCTTCGCCTCCGCGGCATTCCATTCCTTCCCGGACATGCTCGCGTTTGATCCATACTCCGGCGACTACGGGCCGAACTTCTTCGGCCACGCCTTCAACACAGCTACCTACATTGCCCACAGCTCGGATTTCGGCTGGCTCGCGTTCGGCGGCAATCTCACCGAAGAACAACACACGATCAAAGTCACGCCTCTCGATTCGTTCCGCATGCGCGTCTATCTCGCGCCCTACGGCCTGTGGCTCACGCTCGACGCCGGCAACTTTCGCGAGGTCCGCTTCGATCCAAAGTCGCAAACGGTGCACCTCGTTCTCGATCCCGCGACCCCGTACACGCATGAAGCCCTGCTGCGCATAGAACAGCCTGCGCACCTGGCGAACATTGGCGCGTTTGCGCCGGAGAAGCATTACGCGCAGGTCCGCGGTGCCTGGTCAATCCCGCTGCGCGGTTCGCCGGAGGAGGTCACGCTGAAGGCAACGGCCCAACCCGCAGCCAGCTATGCAGTCAGTTCGCAGAACGCCGCCGATCCACCTGCTCGTCCGCAGCCATAAAACCCAGGAGAATCCCATGAACCGCCGCTCACATTTTTCGCGCAAACACTTTCTGTGCGGGGCGCGGGAACTCAGTCGGGCAGCAGCGATCGCCACCGTCCTTCTGGTTGCCGCTCTTTCCGTTCAGGCGCAGTTCGGCGACGAACCCGGCCACTCGATAGGGCAAGTGACGGTTCAAGGCAAACTCATTCTGCTCACCCTGAACGACGGCGTTCTTGGGCAGGAGAACCTCTTCGACCTCTCGCACCACACGCTGCGTTTCACCCCCACTGGCGCAGGCTTCCGCGTCGAAAACATCCCCTTCGCGTGGGACGCAGATTTTGGCGCGGCGATCACGTCGCCGCAGGTCACGCTGAAGAACTTCGCGTTTCCATTTTCCGGCAAGCCGTGGAACACGTTCTCGGTCGGGATGACAGGAACCATCGTCTTCGGCGAACCCGAACATCAAAGCGCCCCGCCAGGCCGCCGCGGAGTCACCAGGGGCGAGGACGGCGGCCTGTCCGTCGAACGCTTTGCGGAGCTCGCCGACGCAGCGCCGGAGTTCGTCAATACCTTCCCCGCAATCAGCGTCTTCTTCAAGCCGCGCATGAGGGGCAAGCGTTATGTGAAGGAAACAGCGGACTCCGTCGTGATCAGTTGGGATCTGACCGAGCCCTACGGGAACATCCAGGACTGGACGTGGACGCCGACGGTGAACCGCTTCCAGGCGGTGCTGCACAAAGACGGCGTGATCGAGCTCTCCTATCAGGATGTCGCGGCCCGCGACGCCGTGGTCGGAGTCTATCCAATGGTCCCGGATGGCGCGGAGAAGACTCTCGCAACCATTCCCGCTGCGGGCAACGCTTCCGCTGTACCTAACCTCGATATCCGCAGCATCCACCTCAGCTCCATCGACAGTCTCTACCTCAAAGTCGCTCTCGAAGCTCGAGGCGCGATGCTCGCCGAAACCGACCCCGCGATCGACGGACTCGCATACTTCGTCTGCCTCGACCGCAAATCGCCCGCAAACGGCTGCCGGCCCGGCGGAAGCAACGACATCGTCTGGACGATTCGCGGCTTTGGAGCGCGGACGCGCGGCACGTTCCACATGGGCCCGCGTTACATCGTCTTCGGAACCGGCATTGCACCGGGGGTGAGCGTCAGCGGCAACACGCTATCGATCAAGGGGACGCTGCCAGAAGGCTACAAATCCGGCGACACAATTTACTTGAGCGCCGCAGTGCAAGCTCCGAAAGCAGCACAGGCCCCGAATTATTATTCGCTCCCGCAGATCGCGCCGCACCCAGTCAAGCTCGCCGGTCTTTCCAGCCCTCAGGTCCATTTCTCTTCGCTTGCGCCGCACAGTGGCACGTACCCGGTCGTCTATGAAGCCTTCCACTACGTGCATCCGCCGCGCCTCGAGGACCTCGCCTGTTCCGTAATTCAGGCGCTCGGCGACAAGTTCGACATGCTCGCCTATTACTCCGACTTCCGCATCGACAACCCCGAGGCCGGCACCTCCAGCGACGGGCCGAACGGAGGCGGACCAAACGGCGGCAAAGTCACCGGAATCGCCGCCGAGCAGGGCGATCTCGCGGCGTTCTGCAGCAAGGGCCGTTTCCAATGGGAGTACATCCAGCCCGTCTACGTCGGCGCCAATCAAATGCAGGAGTACCCTCCGGAGAACGCTCCGAGCGACAACACCCGCGACATCGGCCACTACCTTCATCAACTCGCGGAACGCACGTCCAACGGCAAGATTCCGCCATACGACTACGCCATGTCGCAAATCGGCCATGAGATGGGGCATCGCTGGTCGGCGTTTGTGACGGCAAAAGTAAATGGCCAGACGATTGAACTCGGTCCCACGCACTGGGCCATGGGTCTGCAGGCCCCGGTGGCTTTCCCATATCAGCGGCCCACCGAAGCGTCAGCCATGGGCGGCGGCGTCTGGCAGAACAACTTCGACGGAACGTTCACCCAGCTCGACGACAACTACTACGTTCCCGCGACTGGATATTCCTATCTCGACCTGTATCTGATGGGATTCATCTCGGCTTCTGAAGTCCCCGACTTCTTTATCCTGAAGAACCTCGTTCCAGCGGGAAAAGACGCGAACGGTCATCCCATCTTCAAAGCGGACCGCACGAAGATCACCATCCAGGATGTGATTGCCGCCGAAGGCCCGCGCGAGCCGGACGTCGATCACTCGCAGCGCGAATTCAATACCGGCATGGTGATGGTGGTCGACCATGGCAAAACGCCCAGCCCCGAACTGATCGAGCGTACCAACGGCATCCGCGAGCGATGGATGGACTACTGGGCCACGGTCACCGGCCACCGCTCGACGATGACCACCGACCCATAGCGCCAGCAGGAGTGCGCTGCCCAAGAGCAAAACCAGCGTAGCTGTGTTCCGGCGCTCTTGCTTTTCTTTCTGTCATTCCCGGAGGGAATCTGCTGGTCCCGTCTTCCCGGCAACGACTCCACCGAGAAACACCAACCGTAGTGCCGCTCTAAAAGACGCCGAACGCCTTATGCTTTGCCGCGCAACCGGGCAAACGATAAGCGCCGATGCGTGTCGAGTAACTTTGCTCGCCCTTCTTGAAATAGTCCCCAACATACCAGAAGGTGCAGTCGTCGCCCGGGTCGATGTCGAGAGTCGCGTAGTCTTCCCACCGTATCGTGTTCGTCTGCGACGCCTCGCCATCCGCAACTACGGATTCGTGCAGCGTCATCTGCCCCTTTGGGTCGCCGGCCAGCCGCGCGGCAAACCGCTGGCCCGGGAAGCTCGACGCATCCCCGAACGAATACCCCACTCCGATGTCGCCCTTGCGGTCCATTGCAATGCTCGGCATCCAGCGGTAGCCGCCGTCTGGAGCGTAAGTCCCCTGCTGCAACAACCCCAGGTTTCCGTTCGAGTCAACACTCAATTCATACCAGCGCACGCCGCCCCCGCCCGCCTTCGTATCGACGGAGTGCGACGCCACGATGAACTGCTTGCTTCCGATTCTGCGATAAACGAGCCGCTGCATCAGCTTGTCGCCCTGCGAGTCGAGGCGCACATCGGTTCCCGGCTGCGGCACGCATTTGCTCAACTGCCCGTCGCACAGGAAGTGATACGGCGCCACTGCAACCTTCTCCGGCCCCGTCAGCCGCGTGTTCGTGGGATCATTCCAGTCCACCGCAAACTTCCACGCATAAATGCCGTTGTCCTCGAAGGCCTGGTGCAGTTGCGTGCCGCCCGCCGCCATCACGATCTCCGGCATTCCCTTCGGAGGCAGCTTTTCCCCGTCAATATCTGCGGCATTCAGAAAGCTCACCCCATCGACGATCCAGCACTGCTCGTCCGCAGAGAGACCGCGGAGCATCCTGCCGCGGTTCGCGGCGCAGATGTGCTTCTGGATCACCGTGTCTCCGGTGCTCGTCGGTACGTAGTAGCCGTCGGGCCAGATCGCCGGACGGGGATAATCCGGAAACAGCGGACGGTTGAACTCGTAGCGGTAGTACGCTCCCATCGGGTCAGGACCAACGCTGACCGCGTAGCACATTCCATACGTAGCATTTGGCTCGCCCGTGGGCTTGCGGAAGACGGGCAATACGAAGAGCCACCGCTGCGCGAGCTGGTCGTAACGCACCACCGCGTCGCCGCTGATCTGCTTCTCGCATGCCCCCCCAAATCCTGCGAACAGCGTGTTCGTGATGACAGGACCAAACAGCGCCTTGCCCGTCTCGCTGTACTTCGCGCCTTTCTTCGAGAAGATCGCCATCCGCGAGTTGACGATCTGGACAACCTCATCGGGGCCTACGCCGAGGCTGTTGTCGGAAGGATTGCGCGCCTCCGCCGTCCCCTGCGGCCCCTGGAACCCCGCGCCCATCCCGTCGAAGCTGGCCACTTGGACGGCAGCCGACTTGCCTCCCTGGCTCACCTGCTCAACCGCCGCACCTTCCGGTCCGATTTCTACCTTGGGCGGCGCGGTCGCCGGCTCGGCAACCGGCGCCGTAGTGGAACGCCGTCGATCAGGCCGCGGAGGGATCTGGTACGCGGCATACAACTGCGGCAAAGCCGCGGAGCGGTCGAACCTCACCGCCGGATTCACAATCACACGTCCCGCCGTCCAGGCAGAATCATCCGGTGCTGACGCCGGAGCCTGCGCGGCGGTCTGCGCGACCCCGCTCAGCAATACCACCACGAGCGGTGTGCAAGCGATCAAACCTCCCCGCCGCCCGCATGACCCACGCCACCGCGCAGACTGCATCTATTCGACCCCTCTGGAAACCGTGCTCTGTGGCAAATTCGATTGCGCTCTTGCTCAGCCGGGGAACGCCGTGCTGCGCACCTTAGGCCGATTCTTCAGCGCATAGTTGAGCTTCTGCCGCGTGTCCTCGAGTTCCGGGCCAATCACTTCCATCCGCGGCGGCCGCACGCGCGCGCAGCCCGTGCCCGTATCCTGCTGCACCTGCTTGATGAGCTGGATGAACTTCGGCACTGTGTCCATGCGCAGCAGCGGCAGAAACCAGCGATACAGCGCTGCCGCTTCGTCCCACTTCCCCTCGCGCGCCGCTTCGAACAGCGCAACCGATTCCGCCGGAAAGGCATTCACGAGGCCGGCCACCCAGCCCACAGCGCCCGCCGCAATCCCCTCCACAATCGCGTCGTCCACGCCCACAAAGATGTGGAGCCGATCGCCGCTCAGCGCGCGGATCGCCGTGACCCTCCGCACATCCGTGCTCGACTCCTTCACCGCGACCAGGTTTGCGTGCTCGCCGGCAAGTTCGGCGATCTGCTCGGAAAGAAAATCCGTGCCGTAAGAGACCGGATTGTTGTAGAGCATGCACTCAAGCTGCGTGGCACGAAAGATCGCCGCCACATGCGCCTTCATTTCGCGCCAGTCGCCGATGTAGACGTAAGGCGGCAGCACCATCAATCCGGAGCAGCCGGCGCGCCGCGCCGCCTTTGCCAGCGCTACTGCCTCCTCGGTCGACAGCGCTGAGATCGCGCCCACAACGGGCGCGCCCTTGGCTGCCTCAACCGCCCCGCGCAGGATGGCTTCCTTTTCCGCAAATGAGAGCGTGGCTGCCTCGCCCAGCGAGCCGAGCACGATGATCCCCGTGCATCCGTTCGCGAGCAGCCATTCCACGTGCCGTTTCGCGAACGCATGATCCACATGCAGCTTCTCGTCAAAACACGTTGTCATTGCGGGCATTACGCCGTGCCACTTCATGTTGTCTCCTTCGTTTGCCCAGGACTCAGGACGGGATGCCCGCCGGGAAAGGATCGCCCGGCTGCAGAATCAATTTGCTTTCCGCCGTAATGAACGCCGACCCGGTGATCGAGGGAATCACTTCGCTCGCCGTGCCGTTGCGCAGGCGGTAAGAACCCTCGAACCAGGTGCCCAGGATGCCTTCCTGCCGCCAGGTCTCCCCTGGCGCCAGTTTTCCGTCAGCAGCCAGGCACGCAAGCTTTGCGCTCGTTCCCGTTCCGCACGGAGAACGGTCGTAGGCCTTGCCGGGGCAGAGAACAAAATTACGGCTGTGCGCTCCGTCCTGCATCCCTCCCCCGAACAGCTCAATATGGTCGATCTCTTCGCCGTTCGCCCCCGTGATGTCCTGGTCGCGCAGCGCGCACCTGATCGCCCATGCGTACTCAGTCAGCGCATCGCGGTTTGCGAGCACAAGGTCCAGGGGCGCCTTCTCCACCAGGAAAAACCAGTTCCCGCCCCATGCGATTTCGCCGGTTACGGGCCGGTGTCCCGGAACCTCTACAACGACGCCCTTGCGGTGCCTGAAACTCACGACATTTTCCACCGTCACGCGCCCGTCGCGGTGCAGGATTGCGCGCACCACTCCAACCGGCGTCTCGATCTTGTGCTCCCCCGACTGAATCCGCTTGAGATGCGCCAGAGTCGCCACTACCCCAATCGTGCCGTGGCCGCACATCCCCAGGTATCCCACGTTATTGAAGAAGATCGTCGCTGCGGTGCAACCCGGATCCGAGGGTTTCAGCAGAAGAGCCCCCACCATTACATCGGACCCGCGCGGCTCATTGATAACCGCCGATCGAAAGGCGTCATGGCGAGCGGCGAACCGCCTCATGCGCTCGGCGGCGGTTCCTCTCCCAAGGCGCGGACCTCCCGATATCACGACCCGAGTCGGTTCGCCGGCAGTGTGGGAGTCAACGACCCGAATGGCAGCCATACAGTTGAACTATACAGAATTGTCTACAATTGTGTATACGCGTCTCCGTTCCATCTACAATGAGGGTCAGGAACCGCAGTAACAAAATCGGCGTACAATCCCACTTCAATGGTTCTGGGAGTAGTTGAACATGCCAACCCGCGTCGCGCGCAGCAAACCGGCATCTCGCCCCAAGGCCGATCATGGGAACAGCCTTCGGAAAGCTTTCTACGAGATTCGCGAACTGATCGTCCATGGAAGGCTCTCGCCCGGATCGTGGATCGTTGAAGCCGACCTGGCTCGTCATCTCTCCATGAGCCGCACGCCGGTACGCAGCGCCCTGCACTGGCTGCAGCGCGAAGGCTACGTCACGGAACACAAGAACGCCCGAAAATCGCGCATGATTGTAACTCCGCTCACCAAGGAAGATGCCGGGGAGCTCTATTCGATCATCGGGCACGTCGAGGGCCTGGCCGGCCGGCGCACCGTCGCCCTGCCCAAGGCCGCTCGCACCGAAATCGCAACGAAGCTGAAGAGCTACAACAATCAACTGCGCGAAATCCTCTCCGCCCGTGACTCGCGCGCCGCGCACATCTTCGATATCGACCGCAGCTTTCACCGCACCATCATCGAATCCGGCGCCGGACCGCGCCTGCTCGCCCTGCACAAATCCATTGAGCCTCAGGCCGAACGCTACTGGCGCCTCTACGCAAGCTCCATCATTAACGATCTGCATCTCTCCGTATCGGAACACGACGAGATCATCGCCGCGATCGTAGCCGGCGACGCCGACCGCGTGGAGCGCGGCCTCCAGATGAACTGGGAGAACGGCTGTCAGCGCCTGGCGCACGTCATCGACATCTTCGGCGAGCGCGGAAGCTGGTAACAGGAAATCCCGCCAACTTCCGGCTTCCCGGCCAAGGGGATCTTTCTCGTCGCACAAGGCATGCGAGATTGTGTACAATCCCACATCGTGCGGGGAGCGATTCCCGGTGCGACCTGGCGCCCAGCGGCACGATCCAAATCCCATTTTTCCGGAACACACATGCGACCACGCACAGTTCTCTATACCGGAAGCTTGATCGGCTTTCTGTTCGCACTCACTCCCGCCTTCGCCCAGCTCACGGCAGCCGATTTCGATCGCGCCCTGAACATCCAGGAGAAATACGGCAAACTCGTCATCAACCAGCCGGAGCCGCCGGCGTGGCAGGAATCCTCCGACGTCTTCGTCTACCGCAAGAGCGTCGAGGGCGGGCACGAGTTCGAGCTGGTCGACGCCGCCGCGCAGGAAAAGACCCCGGCCTTTGACCACGCGAAGCTCGCTGAAGCGCTCTCAAAGGCCAGCGGAGAGACTTACAAGCCCGCGACTCTGCCGTTTAACCGCTTCCGCTTTGTCTCCGGGCGCTCGGCCATCGAATTCAGGGCCAACGAGGCGCGCTGGCACTGCGACCTCGCCGCCTGGACCTGCGCCAAACAGGAGTCGGAGCGCCCCGGCGGCGAGAGCGGCGACGACTACGGCTACGACGATACTCCGCGCGCTGCAAACGACCCCAAGCATACCGAATCCTCGCCGGACGGCCAGTGGCTCGCATACGTCCAGAACTACAACGTCCATCTCCGCTCCAAGGACGGCAAGCAGACAATCGATCTCTCCCAAGACGGCTCCGAGGACAATTACTACGCATTCAGCACCATCGTCTGGTCGCCCGATTCGAAGAATCTCGTCGCCTATCGCATTCGTCCCGGCTATCGCAGGCTCGTCCATTTCACCGACGCCGCTCCGCCCAATCAGCTCCAGCCCGAATACCCCGTGATGGTCTACCCCAAGGCAGGCGATGTTCTCGCCCTCCCCCAGCCCGTGCTTTTCAACGTCGCAGAGAAGCGCGAAATACCGATTGACTCGAGCCTGTTTCCCAATCCCTTCGACCTGTCGCACTCCACGTGGTGGAAAGACAGCCGCGGCTTCACCTTCGACTACAACCAGCGCGGACACCAGCTCTACCGCGTCATCGAGGTCGACGCGCGCACCGGAGCGGCCCGAGCCCTCATCACCGAGCAGAGCTCCACCTTCATCAACTACGAGCCGCTCGAAGACAACCAGTATGACCACGGCAAGATCTACCGCCACGACGTCGAAGACGGTAAGGAGATCATCTGGGCCTCCGAGCGCGACGGCTGGGAGCACCTCTACCTGCTCGATGGCCACACCGGCGCGGTCGAGAACCAGATCACCAAGGGCAACTGGGTCGTGCGCGCCGTCAATCATGTCGATGACCAGAAGCGGCAGATCTGGTTTTCAGCCAGCGGAATGAATCCCGGCGAAGATCCCTATTTTGTCCACGGCTACCGCATCAACTTCGACGGGTCGGGCCTCACGCCGCTCACGCCTGCCGAGGCCAATCACCACCTCGAGTTCTCTTCCGACGGCAAATACTACACAGACCTGTGGTCGCGCATTGATCTGGCGCCCACGTTGGCGCTCTACAGCACGGACGACAACAAGCAGCTCATGCAGCTCGAGCAGGCAGACATCACCAAGCTCACCGCCGCAGGGTGGCACGCGCCTGAAGTGTTCAAGGCAAAGGGCCGCGACGGCACGACCGACATCTGGGGCGTGATCTACCGCCCCGCCAACTTCGACCCGAAGAAGAAATACCCCGTCATCGAAGACATCTACGCAGGGCCGCAGGGATCGTTCGTTCCCAAATCGTTCTCTGCGCGCGTCCAGCCGCTCACCGAGCTGGGCTTCGTCGTCGTGCAGATGGATGGCATGGGCACGAACAACCGCTCCAAGGCGTTTCACGACGTTGCCTGGCACAACCTCAAGGACGCCGGATTCGCCGATCGCATCCTCTGGCACAAGGCCGTCGCGGCAAAGTACCCCTGGTACGACATCTCGCGCGTCGGCATATTCGGCACGTCTGCCGGAGGCCAGAGCGCGATGGGCGCCCTCCTCTTTCATCCCGAGTTCTATAAGGTCGCCGTCTCCAACAGCGGATGCCACGACAATCGCATGGACAAGATCTGGTGGAACGAGCAGTGGATGGGCTGGCCGGTCGGGCCGCAGTACTCCGAATCATCCAATGTCGACAACGCGTGGCGCCTCAAGGGCAAGCTCATGCTCGTCGTCGGCCTCATGGACCACAACGTCGATCCGTCCTCGACGTTCCAGGTCGCCGACCGCCTCATCAAGGCCAACAAGACCTTTGATCTTCTCGTAGTGCCCGAGGCAGATCACGGCACGCGCGGCCCGTGGTCCCGCTACACCGATCGCAACCTCTTCGATTACTTCGTCCGCAACCTGTTAGATGAGCCAATCCCCGCATGGAACGCACAGGCCGAAACCCAGGCGAAGACTCCCTCGACTGAGCCGTCAAGCGATGACTAGAGCAAAACCGGCTTAGCCGTGCTCATGCGCTTTTGCTTTTCTTTCTGTCATTCCTGGAGGGAATCTGCTGGTGCCGCCTCCCGGCATCAACACCGTGGGATTCCTAATCCCTAATCCCTGGTCCCTGGTCCCTGATCCCTGTCTTTCCCCTGTATGCTGTGCGAGGGACGTCGAGAAGTATGCATAACAACCATCTACCGGTCCTGCTGGTGCATGGCGGAGCATGGGCGATTCCGGAGCCGGACCGCCCGGCCCACGAGCGCGGCGTGCGCGCTGCGCTCCAAGCCGGATACGCGGTCCTCGCCCGGGGCGGCCCGGCAGTGGACGCGGTCGAGGCAGCAGTGACCGTAATGGAGGACGACCCAACCTTCGACGCTGGCCGCGGCAGCTTCTTGACGAGCGACGGCCGGGTTCAGCTCGACGCGCTGCTGATGGACGGCGGGCGCATGAAGGCCGGCGGCGTAGCCTGCGTCGAGCGACTGCGCAACCCGATCCAGGCCGCTCGGCTGGTGCTCGAAGAAAGCCCCCACGTCTACTTCGTCGGCGCCGGCGCGGAAGAGTTCGCCGCCCGCCACGGCATGGCGCTGATCGACAATCGAGAGCTTGTTCTCGAGCGCGAGCGCGAGCGGCTGGCCACCGCGAAGGTGCGCGAGCGCGAAGGCCGCGCGGACACGACATTTTCGGGAGTGGAGGACGACAAGGGCCCCGAGACGGCGGTCGAAAAGCAGGGCAATGGTTACGATCCGACCCCCGATTCGCATGACACAGTGGGAGCGGTTGCGCTCGATTCGGCCGGAAACCTCGCAGCCGGAACTTCGACTGGCGGGACGCTGAACAAAACACCGGGCCGCGTGGGCGACTCCTCGTTAATAGGCTGCGGCTGCTACGCAGATAACCAGTCGGCAGCGGTGAGCCTGACCGGGTGGGGCGAGCCGATCATGAAGCTGGTGCTCGGCAAGTGGGCCACCGACCGCGTCGCCGCCGGGACGGCGCCCGAGACGGCGGCACGCGAAGCCATCGCGTATCTCTACAGCCGGCTCGGCGGCCACGGCGGAATCATCCTCCTTGGCCCCGACGGCCGGTTCGGCTTTGCGCACAACACGCCCGCGATGGCATGGGGAAGGGCGACGGAGCAGGGCATCGAGACCGGCCTTGGGATCTAGAAGCAGTGGTTAGTGACTTGTGATTAGTGGCTGGAGCTTGCGCGGCATGCAACGGATTTCTGTTTGCCTGATTCGCAGTCCGGTGTACTTTAGGACCAATGTCCCGCGATTTCGCTGAACTTCTTGAGAATCTTCCCGCTGAAACCCTGCCCGTCGAAGCCCGGCCTCCGCGGAAGCTCGACGAGAAGACGTTGCGCTGGTTCGAACTTGGCCTTGTTCTGCTGATAGCGTTTGGAAGCAAGATTCTGCAAAGCATATCGATCCTCGTAACCGGATCCACAGGATCGGACGGCGGACCCGGATACGGCTGGATCTACTCGGCGATTGAAGAGGCGGGCTGCCTCCTGCTTCTTGGATACATCCTGTACCGGCGCAAAATGCGGTTTAGGGACTTGGGACTTCGATGGTCCGGCCGTGATGTCTTCAGAGGGCTATTGGTGACGGCCGTCGCCGGGTTTGCTTACCTGGCATCCAATTATTTGCTCCAATTGCTTCACCACGCGGCGGTGCACGTCTCGACGGGCGGCGCAACCGCGCGCCAGGTTTTTGGGCATGTGCCGATGATGGCAATCCCGCTCATAATTCTGAACCCGTTTTTTGAAGATTTGATCGTTCGTGCTTACCTGATGACTGAGATCAAGGAACTGACCGGTTCGTGGGCGCTGGCTGCCGCAGCCAGCATGGCTGTCCAGATTTCGTATCACCTCTACTACGGCTGGGTCGGGGCATTGGCACTGGGTGGGCAGTTCCTGGTGTTCTCCATTTATTACGCGAGGACAAAGAGAGCCACGCCAATCATCGTAGCGCACGGAATATTCGATGTTTGGGGAATGGCGCAGCTGATGTAAGCGCAATGCGCCGCAGACGGATTCCTGACAGCTGAGAGCTGAAGGCTGAAAGCCACCGGCCCAGTCTACAAGCTGTCTTTCTTCCACTTCACCCGCGTATACGCCACCTGAAAACCCTGCCGTTCCGCATTCCGCTGGCTGTTCGAGCCCGTCTCGGTCACCATCATCGCAACATCGCAGCCGCGTTTACGCGCATAGCGCAGGCGCGCTTCGAGCAGCGCCGATTGCAGTCCGCGCCGCCGCAACTCGGGCACGGTCGAGGCGCCCGCAAACAGCGCCACTCCCTGGTGAATGGAGAGCGCGCCCGCCGCGCCGGGTTCTCCGTCGATCTCGGCGAGAAAGCAGGCGGAGCCCTCGCGCGCGGTGACCAGCGCGCCAATCTTGAACATGAAATCTTCGAGTTCGGGGTGCTCGTGAGCCCAGCCGCGGGCGCTGATCCGCGTCCACTTGTCCGATTCGCCGGGACCGATGACGCGCACGCGAATCTTCGGCTGACCATTGCCTGCCGTCCGATTCACTGTCGCATGCCGTTTCGCCGCGCCGACCAGTCGATAGAGCACATTGCTGACCTCGATGGGCTTGTACCCGCGCGCGCAGAGCAGTTGCAGCGTCGCCGCACCGACGAACGGGCACACTTCGTGCTGCACCGGCGCGCCCCGGCTGAGGAAGAACTGCTCCATCTGTTCGAGCGTGGCGTCGTCGGTATCGAAGAACATGCCAAGGCCGAATGTCTGCGTCGTAGGCGACTCCGGCCCGTCGTACACGACGTCAGCTCCCTTGATCAGCACCGCCTCGGAGGCGCTCTCGGGTGAAACGCGCCGTCGCGCCAGTGCGAACTGCGCGCAGGCATAGCCTTCGGCGGCTTCAAGTCGGCGGGCGAGATCGAGATCGGCAAAGAGCATAACGGACAGGGACTGAGGGATCAGATACCAGGCCTGAGCTGACAACTGAGTACTGACATCCGAAGACTGTGAACTAAGAACTGTGAACCGATAACTGCCCCCGAGCATAACCTGCGACGATAGAAGCATGTCGAAACTTGTTCTGGCCTCCGCGTCGCCGCGGCGGCGGGAGTTGCTGGCGCAGGTGGGTTACGAGTTCGACGTGCACCCTGCCCACATCCCGGAGAGCCCGCTGGTTGGCGAGGGCCCCGTCGCCTATGTAACGAGGCTCGCCCGCCAGAAAGCCGAAACCGTGTACAGGGAGATTACATCAGGAGCCGGCGGCGGGGATGATTCCGGTTCCCGATCCGGTCACGGGCTGATCGTGCTTGGCGCCGACACCACTGTGACCCTCGACGGCCACATTCTTGAAAAGCCCGCAGATGCGGCCGACGCAGCGCGGATGCTGCGCCTGCTGTCCGGCCGCACCCACCGCGTCATCACTGGAGTGGCTGTGGTAAGCGCGGATAAATCAGGCCTCAGGTCGGACGTGGCGGCCGAGGTGACGGCGGTGCGGTTTGTAACCCTGAGCGAAGAGGAGATTTCCGCATACATTGCAACCGGCGAGCCGATGGACAAGGCCGGCGCGTATGCAATCCAGGGCCGGGCCGCGAAGTGGATCCCGCGCATCGAGGGCGACTACTTCAACGTGGTGGGGCTGCCCCTGGCGCTGGTGGCGGCGATGCTCGAGCCCTGGCTGTAAGTCATCGCTGCATCGCGGCAGCAAGGCGGCGAGTCAGCGTGGAACCGGGCCGTGGAGAGCACTTTCGTTTTGGACCCTGGCGATAACCGCGCCCAAATTCCTTGGCTTTCTGGCTCTGCTTCGCAGTAGAATCACGGAACCATTTACTTCTAAGCAAAGGATTCCCCTATGCGGTCCCGTGTCTGCGCCGGTCTGTTTCTTGCAGCTTGTCTCGCCTCGCCGTTTGTGGCGCGCGCGCAATTCCAGGAGCCCACGAAAGAAGAGCTCCAGATGACCTCCGATCCCAAGGCCCCGGGAGCGGCCGCGGTGTATCTCTATCGAGAAGAGACGGTGGACGATAACCACCACTTTCACACCTATTACGTGCGCATCAAGGTGCTGACGGACAAGGGCAAGGACCTTGCCACGCAGAGCATTCCCTATGAGAAGGGGCCGTTCAAGGTGCTGGGCATCCACGGACGCACGATTCACCCCGACGGAACCGTGTTCCCCCTGACCACGAAGCCGTCTGACCTGGTGGACGTGAAGGTGCAGGGCTACCAGCGCAACCGGATGGTGTTCACGCTGCCGGATGTGGACGTCGGCAGCATTCTCGAGTACCGGCTTGAGGTCCAGTACGACGACAACATCGTGATGGAGCCCGATTGGGATGTGCAGCAGAAGTACTTTGTGCGCAAGGCTCACTACTTCTACTACCCGTCGACCAGCGGGGGCGTGGTCAACAGCCGCGGCGAGCCCATGGACCGGCTGATGTATTTCGCCTCGGACCCGCACGTGGCCGTCGTGCGCGACGCGGCGAATCACTATTCAGTGGATGCGACGGATATTCCGGCGATTCCCGACGAGGACTGGATGCCGCCTCTGAACAGCCTGATCTGGCGGGTGCACTTCTATTACACGCACGCCACCTCAGGCGCAGAGTTCTGGCAGGCCGAGGCGAAGCACTGGGAGAAGGACACGGACAAGTTCGCAAACCCGGCGAAGTCGCTGAAGGATGCCGCGGCAGGGATTGTCGCCGCCGGCGACAACGACGATGCAAAGTCGCGCAAGCTCTACGATGCAGTGCAGAAGCTCGACAACACCGACTTTGGCCGCGCGAAGAGTGAGGCCGAGTTGAAGAAGGAAAAGATCAAGCCGGCCAAGGACGCCGAGGGTGTCTGGAAGCAGAAGTCAGGCTCGTCGGACCAGCTCGCTCTGCTCTACGTCGCTCTCGCGAGAGCGGCGGGACTTACGGCTTACGCGATGGAGGTGGTGGACCGCAACCGCGCCGTGTTTGACTCAAGCCTGCTGAGCATGGGGCAGCTCGACGACTACATTGCCGTGGTCGTTGTCGGCGGCAAGGAAGTGTTCCTCGACCCCGGGCAGAAGATGTGTCCGTATGGGCTTCTCGCCTGGAGGCACACCGTGGCCGCCGGCATGCGCGAAGGGCCGAAGGGAGTGGCTCTGGAAGGAACGCCGGGGAATTCGTACACCCAGAACACGATGGACAGGGAGGCAATGCTGGAAGTAGCGGCGGACGGCAGCGTGACGGGATCGATTCGCATAGTCATGTCTGGGCAGCGGGCGCTTCACTGGCGGCAGGTGGCCATCACCAACGACGATGGCGAGGTGAAGAAGCAATTCAACGAGTGGTTGAAAGACGTGGTGCCGGACGGCGTGCAGGTGGACTTCGACCACTTTCTTGCGCTGGAAGACTTCAACGCAAACCTGGTCGGGATCGTAAAGGTGACGGGACAACTGGCGACGGCGACGGGCAAGCGGTACTTCCTGCCGGGGCAGTTTTTCGCCTCGCACAGCACCCACCCGTTTGTTGCGCAGGACCATCGTGCGATTCCCGTAGACGTGCACTACCCGGAGAAGATCAGCGACGACGCAACGTACAACCTGCCCGAGGGGTTCGCCGTGGATAGCATGCCGCAGGCCGACGTGGTTCCGTGGGGAGGCAATGCGCAGCTTCGCGTCACATCGAAGTCCGAGGGCAAATCGGTCGAGATCCAGCGCGTGCTCGAATACAACTACACCCTGCTGCAGGCCAAGGACTACAGCGGGCTGCACGATTTTTATCAGCAGGTGGCCACGGCGGATCAACAACAGATCGTGCTCCTGCGCGCGGCGGCAAAGGCCGCGGGAAATTGAAAGGGATGGGGACCATGCGGTTTCGCATCTACGTTGCCGTGTCTCTGGCCGGGTGCCTCGCATTGCCTCTCTGTCTTCGTGCCCAGTTTCAGGAACCGACAAAAGAAGAGTTGCAGATGACCTCGGATCCGAAGGCGCCAGGGGCAGCGGCAGTGTATCTCTACCGCGAGGAGAAGACCGACGACAACCTGCACTACCACAGCTATTACGAGCGCATCAAGGTGCTCACCGAAAAGGGCAAGGAAGCGGCGACCATCCGCATCCCGTACGAGCACGGAGTATTCCACGTTACGGATATCCAGGGCCGCACCATCCATCCCGATGGAACTGTAGTGCCGCTCACCGCCAAACCTTCCGACCTGATGGACGTAAAGACGAAAGACCAGCAATACAACTCGATGGTCTTCACGCTGCCGAGCGTCGAGGAGGGAAGCATCCTTGAGTACCGCCTCCAGATCCGCTATGACGATAAGTGGATTTCATCTCCGTACTGGGAGGTCCAGCGGAAGTACTTCGTGCACAAGGCGCACTATTTTTTCGAGCCTTCCCGCTTCGCCGATAACCTGCTGTACGCGTACAACCTGCCGGAGGGTGCAAAGCTGATCAAGGACAGCACGGGGCGGTTTTCCTACGACGCCATAGACGTTCCCGCGGTAGCCGACGAACCATGGATGCCGCCGCTGAACAGCATCATCTACCGCATCGAGTTCTACTACGAAAATTTCCACGACGGGCAGCAGTTCTGGACGGAAGAAGGAAAGAACTGGGCGAAGACCGCGGAGCACTTCTCCACCCCCGGCAAGGCCATCAAGGAGGCCGTTGCAGGCCTCGTGGCCCCGGGCGACACCGACGAAGTGAAGGCGCGCAAGCTGTACGACGCCGTGCAGAAGCTCGACAACACCGACTTCACGCGCGAGAAGTCGGCCTCCGAAAGGAAGCAGGAGAAGATCAAGCAGATCAAGAACGCCGAGGACGTGTGGGTGCAGAAGAGCGGCTCCTCTGACGACATGGCGCTGCTGTATGTGGCATTGGCGCGCGCTGCCGGCCTTGACGCCGTCCCCATGGAGGTGGTGGACCGCAATCGCGCCATCTTCGACAGCAGCTTTCTTCAGCTGCGGCAGCTCGACGACTACATCGCGGTGGTGAAGATTGGCGGCAAGGACGTCTTCCTTGACCCCGGACAGAAGATGTGCACATTTGGCATTCTGCACTGGAAGCACACTTTGGCCGGCGGGCTCCGCCCAGCTCCGAAAGGGGCGATTCTCGCCGTGACTCCCGGCAACACCTACGTGCAGAACCAGGTTCAGCGGGTGGCGGATCTGACTCTCGCCCCGGACGGAAGCGTCACGGGAATCCTCCGCTTCGTGATGGGTGGGCAGGAGGCGCTGCGGTGGCGCCAGACGGCCATCCGGAACGACGATGACGAGGTGAAGAAGCGCTTCAACGAGTGGGTGCGCGGGCAGGTTCCGGACGGCGTGCAGGTAGACTTCGATCACTTCCTCGCGCTCGGCGACTATAACTCGAACCTGATCGGCAACATGAAAGTGAGCGGCAACCTGGGCACCGCTACGGGCAAACGGGTCTTTCTGCCGGGCCAGTTCTTCGAGTCGCACGGCAAGCACCCGTTCGTAGCCGAGGACAAACGGGAGATCGCGGTGGACGTGCATTACCCGGAGAGGCTGGCGGACGATGTGACCTATCGCCTGCCCGACGGCTTCAGCGTGGAGAGCTCGCCGCAGAAGGCGACCATTCCGTGGCCGTCGAACGCGCAATTGATCGTGGCGTCAAAGGCCGACAAGAATACTGTGGAGATTGGGCGGGCCCTGGCGTACAACTTCACGCTGTTGGAGGCGAAGGACTACGCGAGCCTTCACGATTTCTACCAGAAGGTGGCGGCAAGCGATCAGCAGCCGGTGGTGCTCCTGCGCGCTCCGGCGAAGGCGACTGGAAATTGATGGGCAGAGGCAAGGGGACTGGGGAATAGAGGGCACTGATATGCGTAAGTGGGGAGCAACGGCGGCGTGCGTGGTTACAGTGGCGATCGCGGGCGCAATGGCGGCGGGAACAGCCGGCGCGAGCTGGTTCAACAAGGGGCAGCCCGTGCCGGACTGGGGTATGCAGGCCTACAAGACGCACACGCCGGACTACGTGAAGGACGCCTCGGCGGTGATCCTCTTCGACGAGTACGTGGAGACGGTGGATGCGAGCGGCCGCGCGACAGAGCGTGAACGCGAGGCGATCCGCATCCTCAAGCCGCAGGGCCGCGGCAATACGTGCGAAGTGAGCTACGACGAAACCGAGAAGGTGAACTACTTCCGCGCATGGACCATCGCCCCCGATGAGAAGACCTACCAGGCGCAGGACACCGACTTCACCGAGGAGGGCGACACCAACGTTCCCATCATGCTCTCGACGCGCAAGTACCGCATCGCGCATCCTCCCGCGGCGGACGTGGGCGCAACGATCATCTGCGAATCGGAAGAACAAATGGAGCCGTACCTTCAGGAGAAGAACTGGCAGATCCAGATCGGCATTCCGATCGTATTTCAGGCGCTCGAAGTCGACCTGCCACCGGGCCGTACCCTCGTCGACTCATGGCACCGGCAGGATCCCGTCAAGCCCGTGCAATCCGGCCCGAGCGTGTGGCGCTGGGAGATCAAAGACGAGCCCGCACTTGAGTTGCGGGACATTCCCTCCGCGCCCGGCCGGGGTGCGCTCGAAGCGCGCATGACAGTGCAGTGGGGCAGCGCGGCCGTCTCCGGCAAGGACAAGCAATGGCAGGCTATTGGCGAGTGGGTCACACAGCTCGAGGCGGGTCGTCCCGATCCTTCGCCCGAGATCACGGCGCGCGTGCAGCAACTCACCGCCGGCGCACCGGATTACTTCACAAAGCTGCAGCGGATCACGGAGTCCATCCAGAAGGACATCCGCTACTTTATCGTGATGCGCGGCATCGGCGGTTTGCAGGCCAACCACGCGGCAGATATCTTCCGAAACAGGTACGGCGATTGCAAGGACAAGGCAACGCTGCTGATCTCCATGCTGAAGGCGGCAGGGATTCAAGCGGTGTACGTGCCGGTGGACGATCACCGCGGCGTAGTCGATCCCGATAACCCATCTCTCTTGGGCAATCACATGATCGCGGCCATCGAGATCCCCGCCGACGCGAACGACCCCCGGCTGCAGGCTGTAGTAAAAGGCAATGACGGCAAGCGCTGGCTCATCTTCGACCCCACCAACGAACACACGCCGGTCGGCAACCTGCCCTCGTACGAGCAGGGTAGCTGGGGAATCCTCGCCGCAGGGCCCGCCAGCCAGGTCATTCAGCTTCCCGTCCTGCCGCCCGCCGATAACGGCACAGTGCAGAGCGGCGCCTTCACCCTCGCCGCCGACGGCACGCTTACCGGCGACGTGGACGCTTCGCACTCGGGGCCTGACGCTGCCGACGTACGCCTCATACTGAAATACACCGACGAGAAGGAGCGCCGCGAGTACTGGGAGACGGAGATCGCACACGACCTGCCCGGCGTTGCCCTCAAGTCGTTCCAGTTTGTGCAGGCGCCGGCGCTCGACAAGCCGCTCGAGTTCAAGTACCAGTTCACCGCGGGACAGTACGCGCACACGGCCGGGCCGCTGCTGCTCGTGCGTCCCCGCGTGGTAGGGTCATTTGCGCTTCCCTTCGACAACAAGCCGCGCACGCTGCCCATCGACCTCGGCGCGACAGGCGACTGGAAGGACAGCTACGACATCGCGTTGCCCGCCGGCTACGTTGTCGATGATGCGCCCGACCCGGTCGACGTCGACGTGGAATTCGCCAGCTACCACTCCAAAGTCGCGAGCAAGGGCAACATGCTCCACTACGAACGTGAGTACGTTGTCAAACAGGTGCAGATCCCGGCCGAGAAGGCGGATCAGTTTCGCAAACTCGAAGGCGCCATCCTCATGGACGAGAAAGGCACTGCCGTCCTCAAGAAGCAATAACCGCAGCGCTGAAGGAGCAATAGTCGCAACGCAAAAACTTACTCTGTCTTCCCGAGCGGAGCTTGCTCGGTTTTATCGAGCAAGCGGAGTCGAAGGATCTGCGGTTGCTTTCTATCGCCGGTCCTCGAACTGATGAGAGTAGTGTATGAGAACTAATCAGCGGATGAGAGAGTTCCTCTGCAGTGTCGGAATCGATCCAGGCATATTGATTCTATATAGCTCCGGCAACGGCCTGCCAGAGCTCATAGAAATCGATGGCTGTGTCCTTCTATCTGCGGAATACCTGAAATCAACGGCAATAAACCTGAGCCAATTTCCGGATCGAACGGGGTATGAGTGCTTCGTCAATCGCGCCCATCTGCGCGGCAGCACCAAATCTGAGTTTGAGGAAGCGTTTAAACAGGCCGCAGCGATCCGGGCTGCGCTTATCCGGTTCCGTGAGGACAAATTCCAGGTCATAGTTTCAATTTCCAATGGCGATGTGACTTTGCGTTTTCACAAGAAGCGTGCAAACGAGCAATGGCTGGACGACGACCTCGACCACTATCGACACGAGGCTGTGATGGCCATCGACGTTCCTGATTAGAATGAATTGTCGTCCGTTCGCCCCCGCACTGGAGCCCCCATGCCCCCATCCCGCCGCACCTTCCTCGCCGGAACCGCCGCAACCTTCGCGCTCGCATCCCGCCCCATGAAAGCCGCCACCTCATCCTGCCCATTCCGCGTCTCCGTCATCAACGACGAGATCTCGCAGGACTTCGACCACGTCTGCTCGGTCGCCTCAAAGGACTTCGGCCTCGAGTGGATCGAACTGCGCGGCATGTGGAATAAAAACATCACCGGTCTCGACGCCAACGAGATCGCCGAGTCGCGCCGCATCCTCGCGAAGTACAACCTGCGCGTCACCGACATCGCGAGCCCGCTCTTCAAAGTGGACTGGCCCGGCGCGCCGCTCTCGAAGCAGAGCGAGCGCCGCGACCAGTTCCACGCCGACGCGGACTTCAAGGCGCAGGACGCGCTGCTCGAGAAGTGCGTCGAGCTCGCGCATACGTTCCAGACCGACCGCATCCGCTGCTTCGACTTCTGGCGCCTCGACGACGTGAAGCCTTACCGCGCAGCCATCAACGCCAGGCTGCACCAGGCCGCAAAGCGTTGTGCGCAGGACAACCTCATCCTCATCCTCGAAAACGAAATGTCCTGCAACACGGCCACGGGCGAAGAGGCAGCGGCCACGCTCGCGGCGATTCCCGACCACAACTTCATGCTCAACTGGGACCCCGGCAACGCCGCCACATTCCCCGATACAGATCCATTTCCGCACGGCTACAATCTGCTGCCGAAGCACCGCATCGGCCACTGCCACGTTAAGTCCGTGGTCCGCAAGCCCGGCGGCAAATATGAGTGGGCTCCGGTGGGCCAGGGCGTAGTGGACTGGGCCGGCCAGCTCACCGCGCTCAAGCGCGACGGTTACCGCTACGCCGTAAGCCTCGAGACACACTGGCGCGGCGCGGGCACGCCGGAGGCCTCCACCCGCATCAGCATGGCCGGCCTCAAGGACGCTCTCACCAAAGCCGGCACCGGCTGCTGAATATGCGTCTCGCTGTTGCTGTGCTCGCGCTCGTGTGCAATGTCGCCGTTGCGCCCGCGCAGAAGACCGTCTCCTTTCCCACGCAGGACGGGGGCACCATCTTCGCCGATCTTTACGGCTCCGGCCCGCGCGGCCTCGTGCTCGCGCATGGAGGCCAATTCAACAAGGAAAGCTGGCGGCCCCAGGCGGAGCGATTTGCCGCCACCGGTTTCTTCGTGCTCGCACTGGATTTTCGAGGCTACGGCAACTCGCGCGGTCCGGGGCAATCGGATCTCGATACGGCCCCGCTCCATCTCGACGTGCTCGCCGCGGTGCGCTACCTGCGTGCGGCCGGTGCGCAAGCGGTCTCAGTCGTCGGCGCCAGCATGGGCGCCTCGGCGGCAGCGGACGCCTCTATCCATTCTGCAAAAGGCGAGATCGACCGCATCGTTTTGCTGAGCGAGGCGCCCGACGGCCCCGCGGACCAAATCAAGTCGCCCACTCTCTGGATCATCGCCCGCGACGACTCGAGTGGTTCAGGGCCCCGCCTCCCCAGAATTCGCGCGCAGTATGACCGCGCTCCTCAGCCGAAACGTCTCATCCTTCTTGATGGCTCGGCGCATGCGCAGTTTCTGTTTGCCACGTCCGACGGAGAGCGCGTGATGCGCGAGATTCTCGGCTTTCTCACCCCGAAGTCGCGGCCCGATTGAAACTGAGCCCTGCTTCCTTCAGCGCCGCCTCCAGCACCGGAAACGACGCCGGCCCGATGCCGTGCAGCTTCGCCACTTCGGCGCGCGTGCGCTTCGAGAGGTCCTTCGCTGAGTAGATGCCCGCCGCGATCAGCGCGCGCTGCGCCGGTTTCGACAACTTCGCGAACGCCGGATCGAGTTTTGAGTCAGCCATCACGCCTCCCGCGCGTCGCAAACCTCAAACGATCAATCATTCACACCGGAATCGGCCCTTCGACGCACCCCGTCGTGAATACAAATGGAAAAGGGCTCTCCTCGTTCGTCCGGTACATTCCGGAGAAGAACACGAACGCACGGCTCGGGTCCGCATCGTCCATGGCGAGCGACGGCTTGAACGCTCCGGAGTGCCAGCCGCGATCTTCGCCCGTCATGATCTGCACGGATTCGCCCCAGTCGGCAAGCACGCCGGACGGAGCATCGGCACGGCACGTCCACAATCCCGTCTCCGGCGGCGCTTGGTCTTTTGCGACCCACACGCGCGAATAAACGGCAACGAATCCATCTCCGCGCGGCCGCACGCAGAAGTCGAACATCTTCATCGCCTCCGGGGCGAACTGCGTGTGCGCGTCCCAAACGCACCCGTCAGCGCTCTCGGCGTAACCCTGCGCCAGGTAGTTGTCGCGGTTTGCGCCGGCCACGTACCACATCCTCCATTTGCCGTCGCTATAGATGACATTGGGCTCGTATACGCTGCCGTGCTCCCACTCTTCCGTTCCGTGAAACACCGGCTCATCCGCCACCGCCCACTGCGCGCCGTCCCACTCCGCGTAGCCAATCGTGTAAGGCCCGCTGATTTGCTCGCGCGCGCCCGCATAGTAGATGCGTTCAACCCATTCATTTCTGTGCGGATCCCACCCCTTCACGTACGAGGGACAGTGGCGGCCTCCGTCGCCGTCCCACGCGCCGGGCCGGCTCGCCGGCAACAGCTGCGCAACATCGACTGTGTCGATGCGTGCGATCGTCCATCCCGTTGCGGACAGCGGCTCGCCCGCAGGCAGCGATGCGCTGTAAAGCTGCGGTGGCCCGTACCCATGCGCCTGCCCGGCCAGCACCATCCACCACCGGCCATCGCGATTCGCTACGCTTGGGTCGAGCAGTTCCGCGCCACCCGAGCCAGTCGCCGGATCCCGCGGATCGAAGATCTTGGTTTCCTTTTGCATCGCGGGGCCCTCGTCGAGATATGAAATTCCTCTTGCCGGCAAGAAAAACCTGCTGAGTCCCGATTCCTTCAGTCCCTGGGTCCCTGGTCCCTGGATTTTGCCAGCTCTTCCAGCGCGTCGCATGCCGCCTTCGTTCCGTTCTCGTGGGCAAGTCGCCGCGCCACGCTCGCCGCCTTCTCGGCAAACTTCGGCTCATCCAGCATCGCTCGCAGCTTGCGCGCCACGCGCTGCGGCGTATAGTCCTTGCGCTGGATCGTCCTCGCCACCTTGAGCCTGCGCATGCGCCGCGCGTTGTCCGGCTGGTCGTGCGAGTAAGGCATGATGAGCATCGGCCTGCCCGCCTGCAAACACTGCGCCGTGGTGCCCACGCCGCCCTGGTGCACGACGAGGCTTGCACGGGGAAAGAGCTTCGAGTAGGGCGCGTACTCCGCCACGCAGATCGAGTCCGGCAGCGCCTGGCGCGGCCGGTTCCGCGCGTCCGAACCGATGAGCAGCACCGCGCGGCCGCCGAGCCTGGTAGCGGCCTTTGCGGAGCAGTCGTAGAACTTGCCCGCGGCGAGCACTGCTGCCGAACCCAGCGTGAACACCACCGGCGCGGGCCCGCTTCGCAAAAAGTCTTCGAGATGCGGCGGCAGTTCGGCGTCGCCCATCTCCGCGTCGTAGAAACAGAAGCCGGTGATGCGCGTGTTCGGCGGCCAGTCTTTTTGCTCCGCGCCCAGCACGCGCGAAAACAATGCCAGCACGAGGTCCGGCGAATGCTTTGCGTCGAACAATGGGTTCGGCCCGCGCGTGAGGCCAATCTCGCGGCGCAGTTCGTAGATCGGCTTCGGCCAGCGGCGCGTCGTGATCCGCGCCAGCCGTTTCATCACGCGTCCCATGCCGGGCGTGCGGTCAGCGCGCGCGAGGCGGCGATAAGGGGGCAGCACCGGCGGGTCGAACGCCGAGAAAAACGACAATGGCGCGAGCACGTAGCTGGCCCACTTGATGCCCGTGACCTCGGCTACGATCGGGCCGGCGTAGTTCAGTTCGCCGAGCAGCATCAGATCGGCGCGGGCCGGCTTTGTCGCGGCGTCAAGCAGGTCGGCGTAGGTCTCGCGCAAACGCGGAAAGAGAAAGTCGCGGAGGCCAGTCTCGGTGCCCTTCTTGATGTCGTAGATCATCGCGATGAGGCGTGTGTCGGCAGGATCGATATCCGGCCGGATCGCCCGAAACTCGATGCCCAGCGGCTCGATCTTGCGCCGGTAGACGTTGGGCAGCGCCATCACCGGCACGTGACCGCGCGCCTTGAGCTCGAGGGCAATCGCGATGAGCGGATGAATGTCGCCGTAGGTGCCTATGTTCGAGAGAACGATGCGCACAGTCGGGTCTCTGTCGGGCCTTTCGAGACCCGCAGGTATGAGGGTAATGCATCGGGCGCAGGGCGCGAATTCCAGTCGAATTTGCAATATTCTGCGCTACAGTGTCAGTCGATGCCCCGCCACAGCAAGCTCACCACCATTGCGCTCGCCGTCCTCGCCGCGCTCACCGGCTCCCTGCTGCATGAGGGGCTCGGCCACGGCGTAACAGCGTGGCTGCGCGGCGATCACGTCACCGAACTCACGTCAAACCACCTCAATGCAATCCGCGACGACCGCCTCGTCGACGCCGCGGGAACGCTGGTCAACTTCATTGCCGGCTTCATCCTCCTCTTCGCATCCCGTGCCGCCGCCTCCCGCGCCACCCTGCGCTACTTCCTCTGGATCCTCGCAACGCTCAACCTCCTTCACGCCGCCGGATACTTCCTCTTCTCCGGCGCGCTCAACGTGGGCGACTGGGCGCAGGTGATCGCGAGATTGCCGCACCCCGGCGCTCTCCGCACCGCGATGGCCGTAACCGGGGCGATGCTGTACGTAGTGTTCCTTCGCTTGCTGATCCGTGACCTCCGTCCCTTCTGCCCCGAACGCAGCTTTTACAACACCGTCGCCCGCCTGCCCTACCTCGCCGCCTGTATTTATATGTGCATCGCCGGCGCGCTCGATCCGCTCGGTTGGAAACTCATGCTGCTCTCGACGCTGCCGGCCTGGTTCGGCGGCCTGAGCGGGCTGCTCTGGGGCGATGTTTTCCTGATCGGACAGCCGGCGCCCGCACAGCCGCTTACCATCCGCCGAAGTCCCGTCGTCATCATCGCCGCCGCTGTCCTGGGCCTCGCCTTCCTGTTCGTCGTCGCGCCCGGCGTCGAGTTCCATCACTGACATTGCCGGCCTCCTTCAGCCCCGCTTAAGCTCGCGGTGGTATTCTGCCGCCGTTCGCCTCAAGGAGCTTATGCCCATCCGACTTCGCCTTCCCCTTCTCGTTGCAATCGCCGCCATCTTCGCCGCGCCCGCGTTCGTCCACTCGCAGCAGCCTTACCAGGTCCTCGACCAGTGGAAGATCGGCGGCGAGGGCTTCTGGGACTACATGACCGTCGACTCCGCCGCCCACCGCCTCTACATCACGCACGGCGCGCGCGTCGACGTCCTCGACACTGCTACCGGCAAGCCGGCGGGCGAGATCACCGGCCTGCACGGCATCCACGGCGTCGCCCTCGACAGCGCGGGAAAGTACGGCTTCATCTCCGATGGCGGGGCCAACGAAGTAGTCGTCTTCGACCGCTCCGATCTCAAGAAGGTCGGCTCAGTCCCTGCCGGCACCGGCCCCGACGGCATTGTCTTTGACCCCGCCACGCAGACCGTGTGGGCCTTCAACGGCCGCAGCAAGAACGCCACCGTCATCGACGCCAACACGCGGCAGGTCGTCGCCACCGTCGCCCTTCCCGGCAAGCCCGAGTTCCCGGTTTCCGACGGCGCAGGCAACATCTTCGACAACATCGAAGACAAGTCCGAGATCGTCCGCATCGACGCGCGCTCCCACCAGATCACCGCGACGTGGCCCGTTGGGTGCGAGTCACCGTCCGGCCTCGCCATCGACACCGCCGGGCATCGTCTCTTTTCGGTTTGCGACGGCAAGAAGATGTCCGTCCTGGATGCGAACACCGGCAAGTCGCTTGCGCTCCCGCCCATCGGCGACGGGCCCGACGCAGCCGCCTGGTCGCCATCGAAGAACGTCGCGTTCGCCTCCTGCGGCGAAGGCGTGCTTTCAGTCATCGACGCTTCGAGCTCTGCGTACGCAGCCATCGAACAGCTGCCCACCCAGCGCGGTGCGCGCACCATGGCGTACGATCCTTCAACGGACCGCGCATATCTCGTCACCGCCGAGTTCGGCCCGCGCCCCGCGCCAACGGCGGAGCAGCCCCACCCCCGCCCCACGATTGTGCCGGGAAGCTTTACGGTCATCGTGGTAGGGCGCAAGTAGCAGCAGCGCCTCCGCTACTCGACAGGCACATTAATCAATTCCCGCCGGCGAGGTCGCCATGCGAGCAGCTTCCGCGCGTATGTAGCGGACCGCATCCTCGGTGGAGTCGGTCACGTGCAGCAGATCCAGATCCTCGGAACTGATCGTCTTCTCATTGATTAATGCGCCGCGTACGAAGCGTCGCATGTGCTCCCAGAACTCCGACCCCATCGCCACGATAGGAAAGCCCTGCAGTTTATGGCATTGAATGAGCGTCAGAACCTCGAACGCCTCGTCGAGCGTGCCGAAGCCGCCGGGCATCACAACAAACGCGGACGAGTACTTCACGAGCATCACCTTGCGCACAAAGAAGTGGTCGATTTCAATAAAGCGGTCGAGGTATGGGTTGGCATGTTGCTCCATGGGCAGAATGATGTTGCAGCCCAGGCTGAGCCCTCCCGCCTCCTTCGCGCCTCGATTTGCGGCCTCCATGATTCCGGGACCGCCTCCTGTCATCACGGCGTAGCCCGCTCTCGCCAGATCACCGCCCAATTGACGGGCCATTTCGTAATAAGCATGTCCGGCAGGAAACCGGGCCGATCCAAACACCGTCACGCACGGCCCGTCGATGTCCCCGAAAAACTCAAAACCGCGCAGGAACTCGAGGAAGATCCGCACCGCGCTCTCGAGATCGGCGCCGCGATCCCGCTTGCCCGAGAGGAACTGCTGCTCGTTGCCGGAAAGATCGGCCAACAGGTTGGAAAGGGAAGCCGATTCCAAAGTCGAGGTTTTCATGCGTTCGTTTCCATTCTTTTCGCGATTGCGTGGTTGCCACTTTGGCGCCGTTACTGGTCTCCCAGGGCGATGTCGAGCGCGCGGCACACCAGCACTCCTTCGCTGTCGAGCGGCACCGACTTAAGCTTCGCTACTGCTTCCTCGAGAGGCACAAACTCGATGCGCGGCGGTCGAATCGCCACCATCACTCCGTTGAGTCCCCTCGCAAGCCCATGCACCGCTCCGGCTCCAAAGGTGACGCCCAGGTTGCGGTCCAGCGCCGTTGGCGCCCCTCCGCGCAAAAGGTGCCCCAGCACCACTGTCCGCGATTCTTTGCCCGTCAGCTCCTGGAGCTTCGCGGCGACGGTTTCGCCTATGCCGCCAAGCCGCTCCAGTCGGCCCGCTTCGCGCGCCTTCACGGTCACGTCACCGCCGGCAGGCTTTGCGCCTTCGGCCACCACCACGATGGAATAAGGCTTGCCCTCTCCATGCCTTCGCGCAAGGTGCGCCGCGACCTTTTCAATGTCATAGGGGATCTCGGGAATCAGGATTGCGTCCGCGCGGCCCGCGACGCCGGAATGGAGAGCGATCCACCCCACGTAGCGTCCCATCACCTCGACCACCATGATGCGCTGGTGCGAGAGCGCCGTGCTGTGCAGGCGGTCGATGCAATCGGTGGCGAACGACACCGCGGAATTAAAGCCGAACGTCATGGCCGTCGACTCCAGATCGTTGTCGATCGTCTTCGGCACGCCGATGACGCAGAGCCCCTTCTGCTGCAGTTGATGAGCAATCGTGAGGCTTCCGTCTCCGCCGACCGCGATCAGCGCATCGATCTGCTTGTCGCGGAAATACTCGAGCACCTTGCCGGAGAGGTCCACCTCGGCCTTCGTTCCATCGGACTGTTCGGATATGTGATGAAACGGATTGCCCCGGTTCGTGGTTCCGAGGATAGTGCCGCCCAGGTGTGAGATCTCCCGCACCATGGATCGGTTCAGTTCAACCACGCCGCCGTGCGGATATCGGTCGGGAGCCAGAATTCCCTCATAGCCATCGCGGATCCCGACAATGTCCCAACCCCTCGAGCGGGCGGCGTAAACGGCGCCATGAATTACGGCGTTAAGCCCCGGTGCGTCCCCGCCCCCGGTATTGATCGCAACCCGCCGGATCGTTGCAGTCATCTCGCCTCCCCGCACATTCCGCCCCGGGCACACAGTTGTAAGTAGATGTGGAACGTGCCGCGCTTTCAGATTTCCGCCGGCCTCCCTGTGCGTGCTCCGCGCCTTGCCCAGAGGCTTAATTGGAGGTTAGGAGAAGCGAGACGAGCCCTGTACTGGTACTTCTCGCAGCGGGGTCGATGACTGTCCGCATCCCGCCGCGTGGAATCTTCCAGACTTCCACTCGTTCACCATTCAGTCGATGAGTCGCAACACGAGGCGGATTGGCTCGCCGCGCTCAGCCGCCGGATATGCCCGTTCCGTGAACAGATTGTTGCTTACCGCCCCGAAAGCTGCTTCTGGCCCGAGACCGGCATCTACGAACAATGCCGGAATTCCATCCGGCGACCGTAGATTGCAGAGGCCAGGAGTTTCAGGATGAGAACCAGCTGTATCGTGATTGCGGCCATCGCCGTATGCGCCGCGGTTCCCGCGCAGACACCGGTGTTCAGCCAGAGGACATACACCGGGATGTATTCCTATAACCACGCCGAATTGAACAACGACGGGCACGAGGACCTGCTCTACCACACGCCAACCGGCTTCGCGGTGGTATTGAGCACGGGCCCCGGCACGTACGCCGCGCCGGTGGACTACAACGTGCCCGACAACAAACCATCAGGAACCATATCGCTCGACGTGAACAACGACACCAGGATGGATGTGATCGCCTTCAACTCGAGCGCGCCGGGATTTTACGAATACCTGAACACCGGCAACGGCGTGCTCAAGCTGCAGGCGACCTATGAGATGCCCAACATCCAGGACATGGTCGTGGGCGACTTCAACCACGACGGCTACCCGGATATCGCCTTCACCACCTCGGACAACAACCTGCACGTCTGGTTCAACAACCACGCCAGGGGCTTCACCGTCGGCCCGACGACCAGCGTTCCGGGCATCCTGCAGTTGAGCGTGGGCGACTTCGACGGCGACGGCAAGGCCGACATCGCGGCCACCAGCGGCACGGGAACCTACCTGTACTTCAGCGACGGCGCCGGGCATTTCTCGGTAGTGAATGCGACAACGGCGCACCACCCTTATATGTATCTGATGGACATCGACGGCGATGGCAAGAGCGATCTGGTAGGCGCGGCGGTGGCAGGCGAGTCCGCCCCCGGCGGACCCGACACGTTCTACCGCGACCTGTTCGTCGTCTACGGCAACTCCTCGCGCACCATTGCGGAGAGCGAGATCCCTCTGAACGGTTACGCCGTGGCCTGGCAGGATGGATATGTCTTCGGCGAGGCCACTCCCAGCGGAGACGTGGCGGACTTCAACGGCGACGGCAAGCGCGACTTCGCCGTCGTCGAGACGCAGGACAACGACGGCTTCGGCACGCGCACGCTGGCGGTGCTCACAGGTAACGGCAACCGCACGTGGAACCCCGAGGTGAACGTCTACTCCGACAGCCACCTGGATTTCGGCGTGGCAGCCATCCGCGTGGAGAATTCCCTCAAGCCCGCCCTTCTGGTGGATACGTTCCTCAACAACTCCAACACCGCGCACTTCTTCATCAACGACACGTCAGGTGGATATTTCGGCGGATGCGAATTCCCAAGCGGGGGCTGGGGGATGGTCTTCTGCTCGCCCCCCTCCTACAGTTCGTCTCCGCAGCCGTGGAAGGTGAGCGGAGTGGTTCAAACCACGATGCGCAAGATGGAGCTCTGGGTGGACGGAGTCAAGAAGTACCAGGAGATCGGCAATCACGACTTCGGGCATTACGGCGTGCTCGACACAACCCTGACCCTGTCCAAGGGCACGCATCAGGTGACAGTCGTCGCAGCCGGATACGACAACCTGGAGGTGAAGGTGACGCAAACCGAGTCGGTTCCGTAAGTGAGGACAAGCCAGACGGGCCGCACGGGAGGCGGCCCGCTCCGCTCATCGCTCCAGAAACGGGCGCGGAGTAGTACACTGTCCGAAATCGATTTTCCTCCAGAAAAACCATGACACGACTGAACCCTTACGTTGTCCTGCTCACCCTCATCGCCACGCTCGGCGGCCTCCTCTTCGGCTACGACACCGCCGTCATCAACGGCGCGGTAGGAAGCATTAAGGCCTACTTCATCGATCCGCGCTTTTCCGATCTGACCAACGCGGCGCAGGTCAACGCTGCCGACTCGCTGCTCGGCTCAGTGCTTTCAAGCGCTCTCATCGGCTGCATCATCGGCGGGTTGATAGGCGGATGGGTGAGCATCAAAATCGGCCGCAAGCGCGGTCTGATCGTCGCCGCCGTGCTCTTTCTCATCTCAGCGTTGGGCGCGTCGGCGCCGGAGTTCCCGTTCGCCCCCATTGGCCACGGCGGACCGGGCTACGTCTGGAACTGGGTCTTCTATCGCATTCTTGGTGGCATCGGCGTTGGCCTCGCCTCCATGCTCTCACCCATGTACATCGCGGAGATCGCGCCTCCCAAAGTCCGCGGCAACCTCGTCGCGTGGAACCAGTTCGCCATCATCTTCGGCATGCTGGTCATTTACTTCGTCAACTTCGGCATCTCCAAATCCGGCAGCGGCGACGCCTGGCTCAACACCATCGGCTGGCGCTACATGTTCCTCTCCGGAGCCATCCCCGCCGGCCTCTTCCTGCTCCTCCTGTTCCTCGTGCCGGAGACGCCGCGCTACCTCATGCTCCGCGGCAACGAGAGCGGCGCGCGCGCCGTCCTCGCCAAGCTCGTCAGCAAGGACGAAGCCGAAGGCGAAATCTCCGAGATTCGCGCCTCGCTCAGCGAGCACCACTCCGGCAAGCTGTTTTCCTTCGGCGCGATGCTCATCTTCATCGGCATCATGCTCTCGGTCTTCCAGCAATTCGTCGGCATCAACGTCGTCCTCTACTACGCCACCGCGATCTTCCAGGGCATGGGCCTCAGCACCAACGCCTCGCTCTTCCAGACCATCATCGTCGGCGCCGTCAACCTCACCTTCACCATCGTCGCCATCTTCACCGTCGACCGCTTCGGCCGCCGTCCGCTCCAAATCATCGGCGCGCTGGTCATGGCGGTGAGCATGATTTCGCTCGGCTGCGCCTTCTGGCTCGGCGCCAACGGCATGCTCGCGCTGGTGGCCATGCTCGTCTACACCGCCGGATTCGCCGTCTCCTGGGGCCCCGTAACATGGGTTCTGCTGGCCGAAATCTTCCCCAACCAGATCCGCGGCAAAGCCATGGCCATCGCCGTCGCCGCCCAGTGGATCGCCAACTACCTCGTCAGCTGGACCTTCCCCATCCTCGACAAGAACCCCTACCTCGTCGAGCACTTCAAGCACGGCTTCGCCTACTGGATCTACGGCGTCATGGGCATCCTCGCCGCCCTCTTCATGGCCAAATTTGTGCCCGAAACCAAGGGCCGCTCCCTCGAGCAGATGGAAGCCCTCTGGAAAGCCCACGGAAACCGGGCGGTGGCGGCCAAATAGCGCGGCCGGGCACTCTTGCCGAACAGATGAAACTCGTCCTGATCATCGTCGCCGTAGTAGTCATCGCCGCCAGCTTCGTCGCCGACTACAAATGGCGCCGCTGGATGGAGTCCCGCCGCAACGACCGCCGCAACCACCCCGATCGCTAACCCGCTCTCTGTCCCGGAGCCCGCCCTGAGCGAAGTCGAAGGGTCCCTATGTCCCCGCTTTCTGACCCTTGGTGCCTGATCCCCGGTCCCTGTCTTTTCGTTACAATTGAATCCAGGGAGCCGTCCAACAACCATGCCTCAGTTTCTCCGCCGCGCCCCGCGCGTCCGCATCTTCACCGCCTTGCTGGCCTTCGCCCTCGCCTCCGCCGTCATTCCCGCCGCGCGCGCCCAGTTCACGCCGCCGCCCCAGGGAACGCAGGTGCACGACCCCGCCGCGCTCAAGCCCCCCGCCGGCGCCCGCGTCGCCATCGTCGAATTCGAAGACATGGAGTGCCCCGACTGCGCCCGCGCCAACCCGCTCCTCAAGGAAGCCACCGAGCGCTACAAGATCCCCTGGGTCCGCCACGACTTCCCCCTCGCGCAGCACGCCTGGAGCTTCCAGGCCGCGGTCTATGCCCGCTGGTTCGACCAGAAGGGCGGCAAGAAGCTCGGCGACGAGTACCGCGACACCATCTTCGCCAACCAGATCCAGTTCGGCGACAACCCCTCCGCCATGGCCGACTTCACGCAGAAGTGGGCCACACAGCACGGCATCGCGCTGCCATTCAACGTCGACCCGCAAGGCAAGCTTGCCGCCGCCGTCAAGGCCGACTACGCGCTAGGCCAGCGCATCGGCATCGAGCACACGCCCACCATCTGGGTCGTCACCGACCACTCCAAGGGCGCGCCCTTCGTAGAGGTCGTAGACCGCACCAAGCTCTACCAGCTCATCGACCAGGCCCTCGCCGACACCAAGGGAGAAGCCCCCGCCACCCATCACGCAGCCAAGCCCTCCGGCAGGTAGTTCCCGCTCCGGCAACACACCCGGCATGTGCCCCATCCATGCGCAGCGTCACCGCGCATGGGTGGGAGGGTTCCTCGCCCGCCAACTCGCGCGCACTTACCTGGCCGCTTCGCCATCCGGCCAATCCGCCTCGGCCCAAATCTCCCTCTCGCCGCGCGCAATCGGCGCTACCATTCCCCCGAGGTCCCCTGTCCCAATGCCCTCCATTCAGACCGTTCCCGCTCTCGCCGCCTCTTGCCCTCTCCGCGCCATCCTCTGGGCCGGTCTCATCGCCGGCACCATGGACATCACGGCGGCCCTTATCGTCTACGGCGCCATGGGGGCGCAGCCCATCCGGCTCCTCCAGGGAATCGCCGCCGGCCTGCTCGGCCCGCTGTCCTATTCCGGAGGCCTCGCCACCGCCGCCCTCGGCCTGCTCTGCCACTACGTCATCGCCTACGGGGCAGCCGCAGTCTACGTCGCCGCATCGCGCGCGCTTGCATTCCTCGCCCGGATGCCGTTCCTCGCCGGCCCGCTCTACGGCATCGCCGTCTACTTCTTCATGCAGGGCATCGTGCACATATCGCGGGCCCGTCACGGCGCGTTTTCCTGGAAGATGACCCTCATCGGCTGCGCCATCCACATCGTCTGCATCGGCACGCCCATCGCGCTAGTCACCCGCCGCCTGGCCCCCCGCTGATCCCCACCCAAAAACACGAACGGCGCACCCTGTCGAGGATGCGCCGCTCCGATCCGTATTCCCTTAGTCCCTATGTCCCTATGTCCCTATGTCCCTTAGTCCCTGAATCTCCACCAGCCCGCCCGGCCCGGGGCTCACCGTCGAAGTCTGGGGCGCCCTCCAGTGGTCGATGTGCGAAATCCGGTGCACGCACCCGATGGTGCAGTGCGGCGCGCAGGACTTGGCTGTCAGGAATTCGCGCTCCAAATCCGCCTTCGTATACTGCGTCACCGGAACCCCCGGGTACCCGCGCTGCTGCGAGCAGTAGTGCACCAGCCCGTCCTCGCAGATATACAAATATCGCGAACCCGCGCGGCACCGCCAGTCGTTCGGCTCGCCCTTCGCAATCGCGTTCTGGAAAGCGTCAAACTGCGCGTAGTTCGACTTCCGCCGGTCCCGCATCGCGTAGTACACCTGGGCCTCGTCGTCCCTCAGCGGCTTCAGCTGCCCGTCCCCGTCGTGGATGATCCCGATCGTCGACTCGAACCCCAGCTCGAGCGCCCGCCGCCCGATCGTCTCGGCGTCATGCGGGTTCTTGAACCCCCCGCCCACCACCGAGTTGATGTTCACGTGGAACTCGGCATGTTCGGCCAGCATCTGGAGCTTCTTGTCCAGCACCTTCAGGCTCTTCTTCGAGATCTCGTCCGGGTTCACGTTATCAATCGATATCTGCAGGTGGTCGAGCCCGGCCCTGTTCAGCCGCTCGATCCTCTCCGCGTTCAACAAATATCCATTGGTGATCATCCCCGCGATCGCGCCCGTTTTGCGGATTCTACGGACGATCTCGTCCAGCTCCGGATGCGTCAGCGGCTCGCCGCCCGAGATGCCCACCATCGCCGTCCCCAGCCGCCCCAGCGCGTCGATGCGCCGGAACATCTCGTCCAGCGGCACCGGCTTTGAAACCTTATCGTATTCATTGCAATAGGCGCAGCTCAGGTTGCAGAACCGCGCGGGCACAATCTGCGCCAGCACCGGATGTGAAGTCGAGGCCAGCGCCCGCGCCACCATCGCATACTCCCGCGCCTTGCGCCGAGCCCAAACCAACCGCCCCCGAGCCGTATTTCGCCGATATTGAGCCATCTGTATCTATTGAATCACAGGAGCGTATTTATCCCTCCCCCGCTCCCCAACAAAAGGTGTCATCCCGAAGGGCCGCACGCCTGGGGCCCCGCCCGATTCTGGCGGGGTAAGCGGCCCGAGGGATCTGTGGTTGCTTCTCGCCCGCCCGGCCACAGGCGCTCACTAAACCGGCCCCAGGTTTTGGGGCCGGCTCATCCCAATCCGTCAGCGCCCCACCGCCGGCAGCAAATCCGCCGGCTCCGCCTCATACCAATCCCGCGCGAGGTCTACCCACACACCCTTCGCGGCTCATCCCCCTGCCGCGCCCGAACATGAGCGTGTCATCCCGAAGGGCCGCACGCCTGGGGCCCCGCCTGCATTTGGCGGGGTAAGCGGCCCGAGAGATCTGTGGTTGCTCCTCGCCCGCCCAGCCACAGGCGTTCACTAAACCGGCCCCAGGTTTTGGGGCCGGCTCATCCAACGCCTCAGGGCGCAATGCCTAACACGAAGTGCATCTTGAACCGCTTGTTTCTTAATTACTCATAACTATTGCTATAATCACTCTGGGAGGCCCTATGCCCACCCTCACCATCTCCCTTCCCGATTCCCTCAAGGAATTCATCGAGCGCGAGGTCAAAACCAAGGGCTACGGCAATGTGAGCGAATATGTGCGCGGCCTCCTGCGCGAGGCCCAGGAGCGCGAAGCCAACCAGCGCCTTGAGGCTCTGCTGTTGGAAGGGATGACCTCGGGCGGGCAGGCCGAGGCATCGCCGGAGTTCTGGCAGGAACTGCGGCGCGATGCCGCGACAATTCTTGCAAAGCACAAAACAGCTCGAAACGTTCGCTCCGGAAAGCGAACGTAAGCATTCGCTCGGAGGCTCGCGAAGACATTCTCAGGCAGTTCGAGTGGTACCTGGCCGAGGGCGGCTCGGACATTGCCCATCGGTTCCTCGACGAGGTGGAAGAAGCCGTCAGCGTTCTGCGGCGCACGCCCGATATCGGCTCGCCGAGGAAGTTCAAGAATCCGCAGCTGGCCGGTCTCCGCAACTGGCCCATCCCAGGATTCGCCGCGATCCGAATTTATTACATTCATTCCGGCGAGAATCTTCGCATCGTGCGCGTCCTTCACGGCAAAAGCGCGACGTTCATTCGCTGGAAGAAAACGATTGTGAGCCAGATAGCCCCGGTCGTTAGGATCTCTGTTTCCCCGCCCTCCAATACCGGCGGGTGAGCGCAAAACCCCTCGAAGCTTTCTTGTCCCTCTGTCCCCATATCCCTCGAGAATCTGTCAACCCCCCTCGGCGGTGGAAAAACTTCGCCGCTCGGTTGGCAAGCCACAGATCACGAATGAGATCTCCTGTGGAAAAATAAAGTTCTGAAAACGGTTACAGTTTGGCCGATTGATTCGCTCAACCCGCTATCCTTGTATCTGGGTAAAGAAAAGCCCTCGTGGAGCCCGCCTCCGCGAGGGCTTTCACTTTGCCCCACCCCCCCACCCCCCTCCCCCCCCTATTAAATTTCCTGTGAAGAAAACGCAGAAAGCCAGCATCGTTAGAGCAACTGCGGGGCGACACCGGGGAGTGGCGGTGATCTGGTTTCTGGAAACAGGTCTGCCGCAACGGGTTGGCGTTTATGGCCAAGCGCCCAATCTTTTCGATTGCCACCTATGAATTCTTCTGCTACCGTCTTAATTCGTCCATCGAACTATTCCCTACCGTCTTGATTCGTTCCTCGCTGAGCGACACCGGGCCTCTGGTTTCTTATTCCCTACACCGGCCGTTTCCCCCGGGCGTGCCGGCCAAGGCAAGTCATGGCGCGTTGTATCTTTTGTGATGAATGGGCCGGTCACGATTCGGACCGGCACGAGCGGTGTGTCCTCGAGTTTGAGGCGTGCATGCGGCAACCCGATCTGTTCAGCCTGTTGCTGAGCCACCTTCGGAGCGCCCCGCGCACGGTATACGCCATGCTGGTGAGCTCCCTCGCCCGCTCCCGGTAGCCGCGCGGCAACCGCATCCGAAGCTCGATACTGTACGGGCGGGGTCTACTTCTTGATCCTGGTCGTGGCCGCGTCCACGCTCCAGAAGTCCGCCGGCAGGCTCTGGTTGTACTCGACCTTGTCGACGAAGAACTGCCGCACCAGCTCGTCATTCTTGAACCGCGTGATCATGAACGGCGTCGGAAGTCCACCGACGGTGTGGTAGTTGTCGTACTCTTCGGCGTCGGTGTTCTTGTCCTTGTACTCGGTGTCGCGCCACTGGAAGACGCGCCGCAGCGGCAGGTGCGTCTGCGTGTCCATCAGGATTGTGAGCGCCTCATTTTCAGGGGAGATGAGCGTGACCTGGTCGGCCAGGTGCCGCGCAGCCAGGTGCTGGCCCTCGAAGACGAAGATAGTCTTCGGGTCCTTCATCCAGACCTTGACGGCTGTCTCGATCGAGTGGTCGCGGCGCCGCAGGTAGTCGTCCACCTGGTCCTGGGGCAGCTTGTGCTTGCCGCGGTAGGTTACTTCCCAGCCTTCGCGGCCGATGAAAAACTCCACCACGTCCCGGTGTTTTGTCACGTCGACGCGATCGCGGTCGGGCCAGCTGTGGTATTCAAACTCTTCGAGCGTTCCCGGGTCGGGGTTCCCATGGTAGAAGCCGGCCGCGTGCCCGTGCTCCATGCGGTTCTGCATGTTCAGCCACGCATCGCCGCCCAGCGCCGCAATCATCGCGTCCAGTGCCTGGTGCGCCTTCTGGGCATTTTTGGCGGCCTCGTCGTCCTGCGCCATTACGAGCCGCGTTCGAACTGCCGCCGACGAACACAGAATGACCAAGGCACCCAGGGCAACCCAACCCGCTCTCCGCATCCCAAGAACTCCTCTGAAATGAAAGACGTTCCATGCCTGCTCGCTGTTTCTTCGACCACGGGCGGGCGCTTCCGTCAACCCACCAGCACCGCCCCTCCGTTCACATTCAGCACTTCGCCGGAGATGAATCCAGCCAGGGGCGTGCAAAGAAACAGGATGGGCCCCGCAATTTCGCGCGGCGTCGCGGCCCGCCCAACGGGTATTCCTGCCCTGATTTTTGGCCCCAGCTCAGGGTCCCCCAGCGCTGCTTCGGACATCTCAGTCGTGACCCAGCCCGGCGCAATGCAGTTTACCCGAATGCCCACCGGTGCAAGCTCGCTCGACAGGCTCTTTGTCAAACTGATGACCGCGCCTTTCGTTACTGCGTAGTCGGCGTGGTTAGCTTCGCCTCGCTGGCCGGCGGTGGAGCTGATCAGGACGATATGCCCTGCGGGATTTCCGTTCTGACGATCCTGCCGCTGCATCTGGGCGACGGCGGCCTGCACGAGGCCGAAGACGGAATCAAGGTTCACTCCAAGGGTGCGCCGCCACTGGCCCTCGCTCATCTCCGCAATCGGGACGTCGTCCGATGGCCAGACGCCGTGATTCACCACCAGGATGTCGAGGCGGCCGAGCGCCTTCACGGCTGCTTCCACGAGCGCGCGGCCGTCTGCCGGTCTAGCCAGGTCGCGTTCGATAGCCACGCACCGGCCCTCGCCTCCGCATTCCGCCATTAGTGCATTGGCACGGGACGCCGCCTGCCGGTAGTTGAATGCCACACGCGCGCCGGCTTCCACAAACAGCCGCACCGTTTCGGCTCCGATGCCGCGCGACCCACCCGTGATCAGCGCCGTCCTGCCCGCCAGGCTCAGTCCCACTCCCGCCATAGGCCCAACCTACCTTGCCGCGCCGCGGCCTGTCGAGGACGCTGCCCGGCCTGATGGCTGAAGTGCGCCCGCGCAGCGTCAGCGATTTCCGAGCCGTTCCACCACCCCGGCTATTCGCTCAAACGCCCAGTCGAGCTCGTCGCGCGTGATGGTGAGCGGAGGCGCAAGACGAATGACGTGATCATGTGTTTCCTTGCACAGGATTCCTTCGTCTTTCAGCGCTTCGCACCAGGGGCGGGCCCTGCCGTGGAGTTCGATTCCGATCCACATGCCCCGTCCGCGCACCTGCTTGATTGCGGGGCTGCGCAGCGACTGAAGGCGCGCAAGAAACCAGGCGCCCAATTCCGCCGAGCGCTCGACCATCCTCTCTTCGACCAGGACACGCAGGGCCGTTCTTGCAACCGCGCAGCCGAGCGGGTTGCCGCCGAACGTGCTGCCGTGGTCGCCGGGCTTGAAGACCGACAGGATCTCGCGCGACGCGAGCACTGCAGAAACCGGGTAGAACCCGCCTGCAAGTGCTTTGCCCACGATCAGCACATCCGGCGCGATTCCTTCGTACTCATAGGCGAACAGTTTGCCCGTGCGTCCAAGGCCGGATTGAATCTCGTCGAGCATGAGCAGTGCCTGGTTCTGCCGGCAGATATCGGCAGCTTCGCGCAGGAACCCGGCGGGCGGAATCACGATTCCGGCCTCGCCTTGAACGGGTTCCACGAGAAACGCGCAGGTGTTAGGTGTGATTGCGTCGCGCAGGGCTTGGGCGTCGCCAAACGGGATGATCCTGAACCCCGGCGTGAATGGACCGAACCCGTCGCGATATTGTTCGTCGCTCGAGAAGCTGACCGCAGTGGTCGTGCGGCCATGGAAGTTGCCGGCGCACACGATGATCTCTGCTTTGTCGCGCGGAATGCCTTTGAAGTTGTATCCCCACTTGCGAGCGGTCTTCACCGCCGTTTCAACTGCTTCGGCGCCGGAGTTCATCAGCAGCGCCATTTCGAAGCCGGTCAGGTCGCAAAGGTCCTTGCAGAGCAATGGCAGTTGCTCGTTGCGAAATGCCCGCGAGGTAAGGGTGACCTTTCTCGCCTGTTCTTCCAGGGTCCGCAGAATCTTCGGGTGGCAATGGCCCTGGTTCACCGCTGAATAGGCGGCCAGGCAATCGAGGTAGCGGTTGCCCTCGACGTCGTAGACCCACACGCCTTCGGCGCGTTCGATCACCACGTCGAGCGGATGATAGTTGTGCGCCGCGTATCGGTCTTCCAGGTCGATCAGGTCCTGGGTGCGCGTGGCTTGAGGAATCTCTTGCGTCATCATGGCCTGTGTCTATTTTGCCTGAAACGCATGGCATGGCGCGAAGCGGCGGGAGAACGCCATCCAGGATTCGGGCCGAAGGGCGGCCATCTGGATGCGGGGAAGATCATTCTGCTGCAGTTGTACCTGCTTCAGGCGTTCGATCGGCTCAAGAACGATAAAATGCCGTGATGCCGATGATCGAGAAGGATCTGCACTTCCGGCTGGCAACGACAGACGACATCGCGCGTATCGGATCCCTGATCGAGGCGTCGGTGCGCGGGCTATCAACGCAGGAGTATTCGCTTTCTCAGATCGATCAAGCGCTCGGGACATGGCTCGGGCTGGACACGCAACTGATCGCGGACGGAACCTATTTTGCCGTTGAACCGGCCGCGCGGCCGGGCGTGCTGGCAGCATGCGGAGGATGGTCGCGGCGAAGAACCCCGTACGGGAGCGATCATCGGCCGGGGCGCGACGACGCGCTGCTCGATCCGCGGAAAGAAGCGGCCAAAATTCGGGCGTTCTTTGTGCATCCGGCATGGGCCCGTCGCGGGATCGGAAGCCGGCTGCTTGAGATGTGCGAAGCGGCGGCGCGTAATGAGGGTTTTACCCGGTGCGAGATGGGAGCGACGCTTCCGGGAGTACCCCTGTATCGAAAACATGGATATGTGGAGGGCGAACGGGTAGAGCTGCCGCTCGCGAACGGCGAAACTCTGCCAATTGTGAAAATGGAGAAAGAGTTCTGATTGACCGCTCCCGGAAACGTGCTCATCTGCTGTTTCCCGCCAAACGCCGGTGTCACACTGGATGCTGAGGGCAATGGAAGGAGCTGAATCATGCGATCTGATATCGTGCCCGGAGGCGTTTTCCCCAACTACGAACTTCCCGATCATTCCGGCACAAAGCGCAAGCTAAGCCAGCTGCAGGGCGACGATCCGCTTATCCTGACGCTCGCGCGGGGCCACTATTGCCCGAAGGAGCACCAGCAGCACCTGGAACTCGCCGCTTTCTACCCGAAGATTGCGGTGGCATACACCCAGATCGTCACCATCGCTACCGACGATCACCATACTCTCCAGGAATTTCGCGCGTCAGTGGGAGCGCAGTGGCCCTTCCTTTCCGACCCCGGCCGGATAGTTCAGAAAGATCTCGACATCCAGGAGTACACCGACCCTGAGAACAACCCGATGATCCCGTATACGCTCGTGCTCAAGCCGGGCCGGGTGATCTATAGCATCTATAACGGCTACTGGTTCTGGGGCCGCCCGTCGATCAGCGATCTCTGGCACGATCTGCGCATCGTGACGAGCGAGATCCGCCCGGACTGGGATCTGGGCACCCCGGGACTCCGCGAGGCGTGGAATGCTGGCGACCACTCGCGGTTCCACGGCTGGAACAAGCGTGCCAGCGCGAAGAAGCCCCCGACTAAGCGGAAAAAATAGCTGAGCCTCGTGGTAGACGCCAAAACCGCATGAATCTTCCGGCCCGCACAACTGAAATCGAATTCGAGCACAAGCGCCAGAATCGCTGGTATCCCGTCGCGCTCGTCACAGCTGCGATTGCGATCAGTTATTTCGATCGACAGACACTGCCCGTCGCCATCCAGGAGATTCAGCGCTACATTCCAATATCGAACGAGCAGTTCTCGTATCTGCAGACGGCCTTCCTGCTCTCGTATGCGGTGTTGTACATCGGGGGCGGGCGTTTGCTCGACGTGCTCGGAACGCGGCGTGGTTTCGCCCTGATCATGCTGTGGTGGTCGATTGCCTGCGCGCTGCACGGGTTTGCTACCGGCTTCGGCCTGCTCCTGTGCGCGCGTTTTCTTCTGGGCATGGGCGAAGGCGGAGGGTTTCCCGGGGCGATACGCGTAGTTGCCGAATGGATCTCTCCGGAACATCGCTCGACCGCCGTGGGCATCATCAATGCGGGCACGGCAGTCGGTTCCGTAATTGCGCCTCCGCTGATCGGCCTGATCTTGCTGCACAGCGGGTGGAGGATGGTCTTCTTCCTCTCCGGCGCAATGGGCATTGCCTGGGTGCTGTTCTGGATCGTTTCCTATGGCCGAAGTTCCACCGCCGCTCCGGTAAATGCGGTCGCAACTCCCGCATTCGCGCGCCCCTGGAGTATGGGCAAACTGCTCTCGATTCGAAGTATCCAGACGCTCGTCTTTGCCAAGTTCATGAGCGATTCAGCATGGTACTTCCTGCTCTTCTGGCTTCCCAAATATCTTTATGACGCGCGGCACTTTGACATCAAGCACGTCAGCTATTACGCATGGATTCCCTACGCTGCCTCCGGCGTCGGAAGTTTCCTTGGAGGTCTCTTCTCCAGCCGTCTCCTGCGCAGCGGCTTTTCTCTCGACGCTGCGCGAAAAACGGCTCTGGGCTTGAGCGCGGTTTTCATGCCCGTGGTGATGCTCGTGCCGATGGTGCCTGTGCAGCTTGCCCTCACGCTCTTCAGCATTGCATTCTTCTGCCAGCAATCGTGGTCCGGCCTGGTGATGACCGTACCCGCGGATATTCTGCCTCTCTCCGCGGTGGGTACCGTGTCGGGCTTTGTCGGTTTCGGCGGCGCCATCGGCGGAGCCGTCTTCAGCATTGTGGCGGGCTATCTGCTCCAGCATGGTTTTGGTTATCAAACGCTCTTTATACTTGTCGGCAGTTTTCACCTGATCGGTTTTCTCGCCATCGTCCTGCTTGGCGGAAGGATTCAACCATTAGGCAATCACGAATTCAGGGAAACAGAGGCCTGAATATGAGGATCACTGAAGTTCGCACCCGCGTCGTTCAGTGGGAGGGCAAAACGGTGCCGCTCCCGCCCCATTTCTGCACTAATCCCATGGACCTCGTCAGCTACCGCCAGGCCTCGATGGGGAATTTCGCATTTCATGGATGGCTGCTGGTTGAAGTCTCCACTGACACGGGCCTCGTTGGCCTGGGCAATGCGGCGCTTTCGCCCCTGGTGACGAAGACCCTGATCGATACGTATATGAAGCCGATCCTGCTGGGCAGCGATCCGTGGGATACGGAATTCCTCTGGCAGCAGATGTATCGCCGTACCCTTGCATTTGGACGCAAGGGCGTCGCAATGACTGCGATCTCCGCAGTAGACATCGCCCTTTGGGACCTTCTGGGAAAGGACGCCAAGCAGCCCGTTTATCGCCTGCTCGGCGGACGGACCAAGGAACGCATTCCCGTTTACGCGAGCCGCCTCTATGCCATGCCCATCGATGAATTGCGTGCTGAAGCCCAGCGATACAAGGACGAAGGCTACACGGCAATGAAGCTGCGGTTTGGGTGGGGACCATTGGACGGCCGCGAAGGCATGATGAAGAATGTGGACCTCGTCCGGAACGTTCGCGAAGTAATCGGCGACGGCATCGACCTGATGACCGACGCATACATGGGGTGGACTCTCGACTATGCCAAGCGCATGCTCCCTCTTCTGGAACCATTCGGCATCCGGTGGCTCGAAGAGCCGGTCATCCCGGACGACACGCGCGGGTATCGCGAATTGAAGAAATACGGCCGCATCCCTATCGCTGGCGGCGAACACGAGCACACGATCTTCGGGTTTCGCTCGCTCCTTGAAGAAGATGCGCTCGACACCATCCAGTTCGATACCAACAGGGTCGGGGGGATCAGCCAGGCGCGCAAGATCTCGGCGCTTGCGGAGTCGTTTCAGGTGCCCGTCGTGCCGCATGCGGGACAGATGCACAATTATCACGTCGTGATGGCCAGCCTGAATTCGCCGATCGCCGAGTTCTTTCCCAAGGTCGACGTGGAAGTCGGTAACGAGCTCTTCTGGTATATCTTTGACGGCGAGCCCGTGCCCAAAGCGGGTTACATTGACCTCGACGAAAACATCCCGGGGCTTGGCCTCACCGTGAACGAAGAATCAATCAAGCGATTCAAGATCATTGAGTAGGAGAGGGGCTCCTTGCATCTCGTTCAAATCCAGAGTCGAACCCGGCGGTGCGTGGCCGTGGTCCGCGAGCCGGATCTCGTAGTGGTGCGGGAAGTCGACTCCACTCTCGCACTGGCGGAGAGAGCGCTGCGCGAGAGTCGCAGCCTCTCGGAACTCGCCGGCGATCTGGCAACCGCTGAAGCCTTGAGCTATGACTCCGTCTTTGACGGCACGTCGGAATGGAAGCTGCTGCCACCGATCGACTGTCCGGACAACCCGCATCGCGTCCACGTCTCCGGAACCGGATTGACGCACCTGGGCAGCGCCCGCGATCGCCAGGCCATGCACGTTGCCGCAACCGCAGAAGACGACTCCAAGATGACGGACAGCATGCGCATGTTCGAATGGGGCCGGCAGCGCGGGCGGCCGTCCCCCGGAGAGATAGGCATCGCCCCGGAGTGGTTCTACAAAGGCGATGGTTCGATCATCCGGGCGCCCTTCGATTCACTCCCCATTCCCTGGCATGCAGAAGACGGCGGCGAAGAGGCCGAAGTAGCAGCCATCTATCTGGTCGCGGAAGACGGCACGCCCTGGCGGATCGGCATGGCCGCGGGAAACGAATTCTCCGATCACGTCTTCGAGCGCCGCAATTATCTCAATCTCGCGGGATCGAAGCTTCGCAACTGCAGCATCGGCCCGGAACTGGTGATCGATGCCCGGTTCGACGACGTCCCCGGAACAGTGCGCATCCTCCGCAACGGTGGGTCGATCTGGGAGAAGCAGATTCGAACCGGCGAGCAAAACATGTGCCACAGCCTCGCCAACCTCGAGCATCACCATTTCAAATTCGCTGCCCATCGCCAGCCCGGCATGGTTCACATTCACTTCATGGGAGCCGACTGCCTGTCATTTGGCGAAGGCATCCGTCTTCAACCCGGAGACGTCACAGAGATTCAGTTTGCGGAATTCGGCCGGCCCCTCAAAAACACGATCCTCGCCGAGAAACGTGCGGCATCGCCCCTGCGAGTCCAGGTGATGCAATGACGCTCATCCTTGCCGGGTAGGAATCGTCACTCCATGCACATGACGCAAAGGCGCACGCACCTTTCCCCGGACTACTTGGCCTGAGCGGTGAGCAAGTTGGATGGTGTGCTCGGAGGGGCTTTTGCCTTGAGTCCTCGGAATGCGTAGGACCACCTTACGTTTGGCCTAAGATGAAGGCTCGAATGCTTTGCGAGTTCAATCAAGGTTTAGATTGTCTGGATTCTCTCTCGTCGGAGTTCCCTTCTTTGAGTCAAGCCTTCTTGGCTTTTCTTAGGTTCAATAAAGGTATTTCAAAAAAGGCTTGACTCAAATCGCCTTCTTTAGAGGGCCATCTAGATGCCCCTCTTTCGATCAAATCGCACAAACTAGATTGAAACTTCAATTGCCTGAAGATTAGTGTCAAGCCTGCAAGCCTTAAAGAAGGTTATGTCAAGGAAATTGACGAAATCCTTGACTCAAAAGACCAAAAGATTTCAAATCTTGAAATGCACCCCTTTAGCCCTCAAAAGCTGCCGATAAAAGTCGATTGGGAGCCCTTGATCCCTTTGATTGGAAAAGCAAACAGGGCTCTCGCTCAATACGACGGAGTTCTCTATGGTCTCCCGAATCCAGAAGTCTTGTTCTCGCCAATGACGACGCAAGAGGCAGTGCTGTCTTCGAGAATAGAGGGCACCCAAGCGACATTGGGCGAAGTCTTAAAATTCGAAGCAGGGGAGGAACCTCAGCAAGAATCTAAGCGGCTCGATATTCAAGAAATCATCAACTATAGAATTGCCATGACGACCGCCGAGACCCGATTAAAGGTTCGTCCATTCAATCTGAATCTCCTTCTTGAACTCCACGGAATTCTCCTGGATAGTGTCCGCGGACGAAACAAGGCAAGAGGGCAGTTCCGCCGAATTCAGAACTGGATTGGGGCATCCGGAAGCTCAATTGAATCTGCAGATTTTGTTCCACCCTCTCCGGAAGTTCTATTTGATTACCTCGACAATTGGGAGAAGTACTACCACGCAGAGCAGCCAGATCCCTTAGTTCAACTCGCAATAGTGCACGCACAATTTGAAATCTTGCACCCCTTTTTGGACGGCAACGGCAGACTGGGGCGTTTAATCATCCCGCTCTTTCTATCTGAAAAAAAGGTGCTCTCCAGACCAATGTTCTACCTGTCTTCTTACCTAGACCGCGAGCGAGAAGCATACATCGCTAGGCTGCGAGAACTTGGGAAAGACGATGAAGCCTGGAACCGCTGGATTGAATTCTTCTTGAACGCACTGATCTACCAGGCTGGCGAAGACTCAAGAAAAGCACGCTCTATTTTGGATCTGTACGAGAAGCTCAAATGTCGAGTGATAGGTCTAACACACTCTCAGTTTGCCGTTCCCGTCCTTGACCGAATGTTCGAACGTCCGCTATTTCAGTCATCAACTATCCAGGGAATCCCAAACAGTCCAAGCAAGCAAGCGGTATCGATCCTCTTAAACCGATTGAAAGAGGCCGATATCCTTCGCGTGATTCGCGAGAAAAGCGGACGGCGGCCTCAGGTATTCGCACTTTGGGAACTATTGAACCTGTGCGAGGGGCGGGAGGTCTTCTAACGCCATTTTCTGATAGTCAAATTGTCATGATAGCGTCACGATCGCGGAATGCGAGCAAGAGGAAGACTTCCAAATTATTGATTTGATTGGCGTCCCCGACGGGATTTGAACCCGTGTTATCGCCGTGAAAGGGCGGTGTCCTAGGCCGGGCTAGACGACGGGGACGCGATTTGTGCGGGGAGTCGCCAGCATCGATGCCGGCAGGGCTTCACTTCGTACCGCAGGAGCGGCCGGATGGCCGGAAACACCCTTGCCTTAAGGCTATCAACTCATTCCGCGAGTGTCAAAGCTGGCGGCGTCCCATCGTCCGCGCAATCGCATCGCGCAAGCACCTCGGGCGGCGGCTATTGCGCTCACCCGGAATCTCCAGCGAATCGTGACCCGCATCACCAGGCACGCGCATGCTCCTCCTCATACTGTTCGTGTGCCACTTCGTCACTCCCGGCACGGCAAAAAGGCGAAATTTTTGCGACAATGGATCGGTCGCCCGAATCAGAGGGAGCAAGGCAAATAATCCCCGCCGGCGGGCTCTGCCGCCGAGGACCGAACTGAGTTTGATGTGAGGAAAGCGTGCTCAAACGCACCGTAGGAATCGGTTGTTGCATGCTTCTGGGCCTGGCGTTCATAGGCTGCCAGAAGAAGGAGGCTGCGCCGGCGGCCGGAGCCGGGATGCAGGCCATGCCCGTGCAGACTGTCGCCGTAACGCTGGAACCTGTTCCGCAAAGCAGCGAATACGTGGCCACAATCAAATCGCGCCGCTCCGCCACATTGCAGCCGCAGGTCGAAGGCACGCTCACCGGCATCAGTGTTCGCTCAGGCGACCGCGTCCAGTCAGGCCAGGCGATGATGACGATCGACCCGCTGCACCAGAAGGCGCAGGTGGAGGCACAGGTTGCCACCGAACGCCAGAAGAAGGCGGTCTTCGATTACAACTCGACCGACTTCGACCGCCAGAAGAAGTTGTTTGAGGCCGGCATCATCAGCCGCGAGGTGTACGACCAGTCCCAGCAGGCCTACCAGAACTCCAAGGCGGATTACGATTCAGCCGTGGCCTTGCGCAAGACGCAGGAAGAGCAACTCGCCTACTACACGATCCGGGCTCCTTTTGATGGAATCGTCGGCGATGTTCCCGTTCATGTCGGCGACCACGTCGCCACCACAACCATGCTGACTACAGTGGACGAGAGCAAGGACCTCGAAGCCTACATCTACGTGCCGACAGAGCGCATTGCCCAATTGCGCCCCGGGCTCGAGGTCGACATCATGGACACCACGGACAAGCAGCTCGAAAAGTCGAAGATCGACTTCATCTCGCCCCAGGTGGACAGCACTCTTCAGGGCATTCTCGTCAAGGCGCCGGTGCACTTCGGCCCTGAGACGCTGCGCAACGCTCAATTGGTAAAGGCCCGTATCGTGTGGAACACCGCGCCGACCGCGGTTGTGCCGGTGCTCGCCGTGACCCGCCAGGCAGGCCAGACCTTTGTTTTCGTAGCCCGCCAGCAGGATGGCCATTTCATCGCAACCCAGACGCCGGTTGTTCTCGGCGACACGGTTGGCAACTCCTACTCGGTCACTTCCGGGCTGAGTTCGGGCGACAAGGTGATCGTTTCCAGCACCCAATTTCTCGTGAACGGAATGCCTGTGATGCCGATGGGGGCGGCGCACGCCGGTGCCTGAGAGGCGAGTCCGGCGCTGCCCCAGCGGTTCCTCGACCGTAAGCTGAAAGTCACGCCGACGCTGACGAAGCAAGGGAAAGAAGGCATACATTGTTCGTTGATTTCTTTATCCACCGCCCAGTCTTCGCTACCGTCTGCGCGCTCATGATCATCCTTGCGGGAGCCGTGTGCATTCCGACGCTGCCGATTTCCCTGTATCCGGAGCTGGCGCCTCCCACAGTTTCGGTGGCGGCCATTTACGTGGGCGCAAACGCCGACACCGTGGAGAAAGCGGTCACCATTCCGCTCGAAGAGGCGATTAACGGTGTCGAGGGCATGCGCTATATCAGCTCGTCGAGCACCAACAGTGGCGTCAGCACCATCAATGTCACTTTCCGCACCGGGTATGACCTGAACGTAGCGGCCGTGGACGTGCAGAATCGCGTTGCCAGCGCCCAGGGCCGGCTGCCCGCCGCGGTGAATCAGCTTGGCGTCTCAATCACCAAGGTCAGCATGAACTTCGTATTCGGCGCCGGCTTTTTCACGCGCGACGGTCGCTACTCCAACGAATTCATCTCCAACTACATCGACGTTTACGTCAAGGACGCTCTGAAGCGCGTGCCGGGCGTGGGCGACGTCATGATATTCGGCGAGCGCAAATACGCAATGCGAATATGGCTCGACCCGGTCCGCCTCGCAACACGCAACCTGACGGCGACGGACGTAATCAATGCGCTCCAGGAGCAGAACGTCGAAGTCCCCGCCGGCCAGCTTGGCCAGCCTCCCGCCAACTCCTCCCAGGCCTTTCAGGTGCCAGTGCGCGTGGTCGGGCGCCTCAGCGACCCGAAGCAGTTCGATCAGATCATCATCAAGAACAGCCCCAACGGACTGGTGCAGCTGAAAGATGTGGGCCATGCGGAGATTGGGGCCGAGGACTACAGCTCGAGCCTGAAGTACAACGGCCAGGTGGCAATGGGCGTTGGCGTGCAGCAGCTCTCCACAGCCAACTCGCTGGACGTGGACGCAAAGGCCAAAGCCATGCTCAAGGAGCTCTCGAAGAGCTTTCCTCCGGGACTGGAATACGCCATTGCGTTTGACTCGACCACAGTCGTGGGCGACTCGATCCGCGAAGTATTGGTGACGCTGGGCGAGGCCATCGCAATCGTCATCGTGGTAATCTTCCTGTTCCTGCTTGACTGGCGCGCCACCATTATTCCTGCGGTAACGATTCCGGTGTCCTTGATCGGAACGTTTGCCTTTACCAAGCTCTTCGGCTTCTCCATCAATTCGCTCACGCTGTTTGGAATCACGCTTGCCACCGGCCTGGTGGTTGACGACGCCATCGTTGTCATTGAAAACGTGCAGCGCCACCTGCACATGGAGCACAGCGATCCGCACGAGGCAACCTCGCGGGCCATGGGAGAAGTCACAAGCGCTGTCATAGCCACGTCGCTCGTGCTCATTGCCGTATTCATCCCGGTGTCGTTCTTTCCCGGGACGACCGGCATCCTTTACCGCCAGTTCTCACTGACCATCGCATTTTCGATCGCCATCTCGGCGTTCAACGCGCTCACGCTGTCGCCGGCGCTTTCAGCCATGTTCCTTCGCGGCGAAGAAGAACGGCCTCGCCAGCTTGACTTTCTGCATATCCGGCCGATCTCGCGCGCCTTCGCCGGCTTCATTCACGGCGCGGATGCCACGGTCGGCTGGATGGGACGCACGTACGCGCGGGCCATCCACGGTGTCCTCCGTATCCGTTACCTCGTTCTTTTGTTGTTCTTTGCGGGCTTGTGGGCGACCGTGTGGATGTACCAGCACGTCCCCACGGCCTTCATCCCGCAGGAGGACCAGGGTTACCTCATGGTGATCGTCCAGGCGCCTCCGGGGTCTTCGCTGGAATACACGGGTGCGCTTGCAGATCGCGCCAGCGCCATCATTGGCCAGGATTCCGACGTCGTCGGCGCATTTTCCGTCATGGGTTTCGGCTTCAGCGGCGGTGCGGCAAATGCGGGCTTGATGTTTGTGGCCACCAAGCCTGCCGATGAACGCAGAGCGAAGGGCCACTCCGCTGCCGACATCGTGGCCCGGCTCTCGCCCAGGCTGCAGATGCTCATGTTCGCGCCCAATGGCGGGCTTGTCGCGATGGTTCAACCCCCCGCAGTGCAGGGCGTGGGCGCCTTCGGTGGGTTCCAGTTCGAATTGCTCGACTCGGGCCGCAACACGATTGCAGATCTCGATCGCGTGGCGCATTCGATGGTGGGCGCAAGCGCGTCGCACAAAGATCTTACAAATCTCTTCACAACCTTCTCAGCGAACGATCCGCAGGTCCTTGTCAACATCGATCGCGAGAAGGCCAAGGCACTGGGCATCCCGCTTTCGCAGATCACCACCACCCTGAGCGTCTTCATGGGATCGCAGTACGTCAACGATTTCGATTTCAACAATCGCACCTATCGCGTGTATGTACAGGCCGACCAGCCCTTCCGCATGACGGCCACGGCCCTGCACAATTTCTACGTGCGTTCCGATTCCGGGCAGATGGTCCCGCTCGACAATCTCATCACCGTCGCCAACAGTTCTGGTCCCCCGGTCATCAATCATTACAACCTGTTCCGCTCGGTTGAAATTGATGGCTCGCCGGCGCCCGGATACAGCTCGGGACAGGGCATCGCAGGCATGGATCAGCTCGCGCAGCAGGTGATGATGCCGGGGATGACCTACCAATGGACGGGATTGACGCTGGATGAGATCGAGTCGAGCGGCAAGGCGATGCTCATCTTCGGGCTCGGGATACTCGTCGTTTACCTGACGCTTTCCGCACAGTACGAGAGTTTCGCTCTGCCGTTCATCATTTTGCTTGCGGTGCCCATGGCCGTATTGGGCGCGCTCGGCCTCGTATCGCTGCGTGGGCTTTCGAACGACGTTTACTGCCAGATCGGCCTCGTGATGCTCATCGGGCTCTCCGCAAAGAATTCGATTCTGATCGTCGAGTTTGCCGAGCAGCTGCGGCGCAAGGGCCGCTCCATCGCCGATGCTGCTGCCGAGGCTGGGGAACTGCGTCTGAGGCCCATCCTGATGACCTCCTTCGCCTTCATCCTTGGCGTTCTTCCGCTGGTGTTTGCCACGGGCTCCGGCGCTCTCGGCCGCCGTTCCGTGGGAACCACCATCGTTGGCGGCATGCTGCTCTCCACCGTGCTCAACCTCTTCTTTATCCCAACGCTCTACTACATTCTGAGCAATCTGCTTTCGTTCGGGGCGGGCAAAAAGAAGAAGACGGAGAGCATGGAGCACGCATACAGCGCGCACGACTGAGTTCCTGGAGATTCACGATTGCCAACGCCCGAGCGCCTCTACTATTCCGATTCATCTCTCACGAGGTTCACGGGTTCGGTTAGGGCTGTCAGAGAAGCCGTAGACGACAGCAGCCAGCCAATCTGGCATGTGTCGCTGGACAGGACGGTCTTTTATCCAACCAGCGGCGGTCAACCCTTCGATACCGGTGTGCTGCGCGCGGATTCGCTGGATGGATCGGTTCAGGAGATTCCGGTTGAACAAGTAGAAGAGGACGAGGACGGGGCGGTCGTGCATTTCGTCCGCAAGCCGCTTTCGGCGGGAACGCAGGTCGAGGGCCGCATTAACTGGGATCGACGATTCGATCACATGCAGCAGCACACCGGTCAACACCTGCTTTCTGCGGTCCTCCTACGGGAGCTTCAACTGCCGACGGTCTCCTTCCACCTGGGAGAAAACATTTCGACCATCGATCTGGCCGGCGGCCCGGTGGCAACCACCATTCTCGAACGCGTGGAACGGATTGCCAACGAGATCATCGGCGAAGATCGTCCGGTGACTACGCGCTTCGTGCCCCGCAGTGAGGCCGAGGCCATGCTCGCCGCCGGCGGTCTCCGCAAACTACCCGACCGCGAAGGCGACATCCGCCTGGTTGAGATCAGGGATTGCGACCTCAACGCCTGCGGCGGAACGCACGTTCATTCCACCGGCCAGATCGGCGGGTTGCTCGTGCGCGGGGCAGAGAAAGTGAGCCGGGGCACACGCGTCGCGTTCATCTGCGGTTTGAGAGCCGTGCAGGCTGCCCGGGCAGATAAGGCGATCCTCGGCGAAACGGCCGCATTGCTTTCAACGGGTGCGGCGGAATTGCCTGCAGCAGTGGCCCGCCTGCTCGATGACGGAAAAGCAAACGCCAGAGAGCGCCAGAAGCTGCGCGAGGAACTCGCAACCTTTCACGCCGCGAAGATGACCGCGGAAACTCCGCTCGAGAACGGATTGCGGTTAGTCATGCGCGAGTGGAAAGACCAGGATCGAGAATTCATCAGGCTCCTCGCTTCACGGACCGCGGCAGCCGCTCCTTTGACTGCGGCAATCTTCTCTGCAAAAGATACCGACCCTGTGCGAATCTTCGTGTCCCGAAGTCCGGACCTTAAATTCAACAGTGGTCAGATCCTTCGTGAGTTGCTGGCCCGCATGGGTCTGCGCGGTGGAGGGTCAGCCGATATGGCCCAGGGTGAAGTTCCCGCCTCTCACGAGTTGACCCTTCGCGCTGAACTCGCTTCAGCAATTCGCAGAGCTGTTGCTGACTCGCCGAATTGAAACCAATTGCGGGTCAAATCCTTGGGACCTTTGCACATTTCCCCTTCAGGCGTCCACGCGGGTAATGTGCTTACTTCTTCTCTCGATGAGCAATCAGGTAGTCTTTCACGCGTTTATAGACATCACCCGGCAGTACGCCGTCATCGACCAGTTCCTGCTTGGTCTTATATGGCCTGAAGCGCACAATTCGCTGCGCCCATGTTCGCGACATCCCCGGCACCCTCATCAGTTGCTCCACTGACGCCTGGTTGATATCCACCCGCTCCTCAGCTTGTTGTGACTTCATCGTCTGTTGAGGGCTGGCTGCCTGCGTCTGGCAGTCGACATAAACTGGCGACAAGGTCAATAGGAGTGCGAAGGCAATCTGAAGGGACCAGGGCATGGCTTCATCTTCCACTGCGTTACAGACAAAGGCAACTGTTGCAGGCGGCACGGACGGCCGGTGACCGGAATTCTGGATTGCGGCAAATTCGTCATGCCCGGTCCTGCGATTCGAGTGAAAATAATGCTATGTCCTTTTCCCCTACCGGCCCTTCCGGTGCTGCCCCCCAGAAGCAAGCGCGGATTCTAAGCCGTTCAAGGATTCTGACCCTCGCCGTTCTCTGCACTTTGCTTGCCCTCACATGGATCGTGATGTGGATGACGCGCGGTTCAATGAGCAAGCTCCCGTTCTCCCCCGGGCAATCGAAGAACGGTCCCGCTGCGACAAGCGGGACTCTGGTCGATTTAAGTCCCTGGCAAACAGCGCAGGCCTTGGCCGCACTTGCCGTGACTGCTGAAGAAAAGGATTTCGCTCGTGACGCGGAGCGGCTCGCCGACCACTCCGTAGACCAGGCATTTGCGGCTGCCTTGCGCGAGGCCAATCTGCGCGCCGAACATGCTGCTCCAACGGGCGCCGCGGCGGAACTGATGCAACAGGTTCAGCAGTTGCAGCAGTTTGTCGCGCAGGACAAGGATGCGGTGAACAAGCTGTCGGCTCCCAAGGGACCTGCCAACGCCGGCTCGGCCGCGGCCGGAGAGTCGAACGATGACGAAGTGAACATTGCGAAGGCCCAACTGCAACTCGACACCGACGAACTCGCCGATCTTACGGATGACCTGGGACGGGCCGAGGGGGATCAACGCAGCGAAATCAACAGCGAGCTGGCCGCCCATGAAGCCACGATGAAGAAGTACGACACCGGGGAGCAGGAGCCCGGCCAGCTCGCCGTCCTTTCCGTGAGCAGGTTCGCCACGCTGGCAGGACGGCTGGGAGCATTGAGCAGCCTGCATTCTCGCCAACAGCTGATTGAGCAGGCCAGGCAACAGTCGGAGTCCCTCGCCCAGAAGCTGACTGCCACGCGCGACCCGCTGCAGGCGGCGCTGAAAACGAGTGCGTCGCAGGCAAGCGTAATCTTCGAGGCTCCCGCCGCGCGCATCGCGCGTCTCAATGAGACCAGTGCCCGCCGCCAGCTTCTCAGTATCTATAGCGATCGCATCGACACCGAGAAGCGGCTGGCGGCCGTGTACGGCAAGTGGTACGCGCAGGTGCAGTTGCAAAAGACCATCGTGCTTCGCCTCGTCATGAGTTCGCTGGCCTGGATCGTGGTTGTCCTCCTGTGCGTTGTTGTCGGAAATATGATCGTGCGCCGCCTCATGGAAATTCCCGCGCTCGACCCGAGGACCCGTCACACAATGCGCAGCGTGCTTGTGTTGGCGATTCACATCGCAGGCATCCTATGCATTTTGCTCATCGTATTCGGGGCGCCCAGGCAGACAACCACGATGATCGGCCTGGGCACCGCGGCCCTCACAATCGCGCTTCAGGACTTCATCCTCGCGTTTCTGGGTTGGTTCGTATTGATCGGGCGCAGGGGAATTCGCGTCGGCGACCTGGTCGAAATTGACGGAATCGGCGGCGAAGTTATAGAAGTCGGCCTCATGACGACCACGTTGCTCGAAACTGGCAGTTTGTCCGATCGTGGCTATCCCACAGGCCGCCGCATTACGCTCATGAACGGCTTTGCCATACGCGGAAAGTACTTCAACTTCTCCACCGCGGGCCAGTGGATGTGGGACCAGTTCGCAGTGGCAATTCCGGCAGCCGAGGACACGCATCTGCTGGCTGAACGTATCTCGCGGGTCGTCACCGAGGCAACCGCGCAGAACACGCAACTCGCCGAGAGGGAATGGATCCGTGCCGGGAGAGGCGCGGGGCTCAACCGGCTGAGTGCGTCTCCCGCAGTCAACCTGCGGCCGACTTCGCACGACTTTGAACTGGAGGTCCGCTACGTAACTCGCGCGTCGGAGCGTGCCGAAACCCGCAATCTCTTATACAGGCGTGTCATTGAAACGTTGCGTGCATCAGATCACGCACTCCCCGAAAGCACTGCCGTACAGGACCCTGCGAGCTTGGAGCCCCTTGCGGATTCGGGGCCCGCATTTGACAAATGACGCTGATTCCCTTAACGTCTGACTTACATGCAGAGCCGCCAGCATCATCGCCATCATCACCATCATGGACACTCCATGCCGGCGGACTGCTCTGGCCTGATGTAAAACGGCCCACCAGATCTAAGCAACACCGAGCCCGCCGGCGAAACGCCAGCGGGCTTTTCGTTTCTCAACCCACTTTTAAAGCTGAGACAGGAATCATGATCGATTTCGACAAAATGGATGGCCTCGTCGCGGGCATCGTGCAGGATGCCCGAACAGGCGAAGTGCTGATGCTTGGATTTCTGAATGCCGCCAGCTACGACCGAACCCTTGAAACCGGCTACGTCACGTTCTGGAGCCGTACCCGCCAGAAGCTGTGGATGAAGGGCGAAACCAGCGGCAACCGGCTCCGCGTGGTCACTGCGTCCACCGACTGCGACAACGACGCCCTGCTGTTCCGCGTGGCGGTCGAAGGAGACGGCCTCGTGTGCCACGAAGGCACTGTGACCTGCTTCACGAGGCCGATCCAAATTGCGCCGCAACGCAACAGCACGGAGGCGGCAAATGCCTAAGCTTCGACTTGGCCTGCCCAAAGGCAGCCTGCAGGACGCCACCATCGCCCTCTTCAAGCGCGCAGGCTGGAATATCTATGCCGATGGCCGCTCCTACTTTCCTTCGATCGACGACAACGAAATCGAGTGCATGCTGATCCGCGCGCAGGAGATGGCGCGCTACGTGGATCACGGCGTGCTCGACGCGGGCCTCACCGGCAACGATTGGGTAGTGGAAAGCGGGCTCGACGTTGCAAGCGTCACCTCTCTCACCTACGCCAAGCAGAGCCGCCGCAAGGTCCGATGGGTACTTGCTGTGCCCGAGTCGAGCGGCTGGGAGAAAGCAGAAGATCTCGAAGGCAAGATCATCGCCACAGAACTTGTGGAGGTAAGCAAGCGGTATTTCGCATCCAGGGGAGTGAACGTCAAGGTGGAGTTCAGCTGGGGCGCGACCGAAGTCAAGCCGCCCATACTGGCCGACGCGATCGTTGAAGTGACGGAGACGGGCAGTTCGCTGAAAGCTAACCACCTGAAGATCATCGATACCGTCATGGAGAGCGAAACGCACGTGATCGCCGGAAAGCGCGCGCTCGAAGATGCGTGGAAGCGGCAGAAGATTGACCAGATCGCGCTGATGCTTCGCGGTGCGATCGATGCTCAATCGCAGGTGGGGCTCATGCTGAATGTGCGACGCGCCGATCTTCCCGCCGTGCTCGCGGTGCTCCCCGCGCTGAATTCGCCAACGGTATCGCAGCTCAGCGATGCCGAATGGGTGGCCGTGAATACGATCCTTGAAGAGGGAACCGCGCGTGATGTGATGCCGCGTCTCAAGGCCGCGAATGCCACCGGTATTGTCGAGTACCCCCTAAACAAGGTGGTCCTTTAACCATGAGGCTCATCCGAACAACTGGCCGCGGCGCGCGCGCTGCCGCAGGTGTGATCGCGCAACTCGAGCGGCGCGGCGGCACTGCGCTCGAGTCAGTCATGCCGGCGGTGTCACGCATTGTTCGCGCGGTACGCACGCAGGGCGACCGGGCCTTGATGCGCTATGCGCGGCAATTCGATGGCCTGAATGCGGTTGATCCGGAGGGACGCGATGTCCTGCGCGTGAGCCGAGAAGAGATGGCCGCGGCATGGGAGAGCCTCAATCCCCCGCTACGCGATGCGCTGGCTACGGCCGCCGGCCAGATCCGCTCCTTCGCAGTCAGGCAGCTGCCGGAGTCGTGGAGCGATTCGCCCGTCGAAGGATTGGTGACCGGACAGCTTGTTCGGCCTCTCGGTTCCGTGGGCTGTTACGTTCCGAGCGGCCGTCACCCGCTGCCCTCCACTCTGCTGATGACTGCGATTCCCGCGCAGGTTGCAGGCGTGGAGCGCATCGTCGTGGTGTCGCCGCACCCCGCGCCGGAAACGCTGGCGGCCGCGCACCATCTCGGCATCGAGGAATTCTACCGGCTCGGAGGAGCGCATGCGATCGCGGCGCTGGCCTACGGCACGGAAAGCGTATCGCGCGTCGAAAAAATCGTTGGCCCCGGCAATCTGTACGTCACCGCGGCGAAGCGCATGGTTGCATTTGACTGCGCAATCGACATGCTCGCGGGGCCCACGGAGATTGTCGTGACGAGCGAGCGCGGCAACGCACAAGACATCGCTGCAGACCTCGTTGCACAGGCGGAACACGATCCCGAGGCGCTCGCGGTATTCATCACAACTCGAAATGAGCTCGCCGCAGAAGTAATCAACGAGACGCAACCTCTCAGCCGCAACAACGCCGTCGCCCGTGAGGCACTGGGAAAGCACGGAGTCGCGATCGTCGCATCCACGCTCGACGAAGCCCGGCAGATCACGAACCGGCTCGCTCCCGAACATCTCACCGTCGATTCGGAAAGCGACCTCGAATGGGTTCAGAACGCCGGCTCCGTCTTCGTCGGGCAATGGTCAGCGCAACCGATGGGTGACTACATCTCAGGGCCCAATCACACGCTGCCAACCCTCGGAGTCGCTCGCACGCGCGGCGGGTTGAGCGTCAACGATTTCGTAAAACTGATCACCGTGCAGCGTTACACCGCCCAGAGCATTGCCGAGCTCGGACCCAAAGCGGCGTTGCTCGCCGAGGCAGAAGGTCTCGCAGGCCATGCCGAAGCGATTCGCATTCGCCTGCGTCCAGGTAAGAGCAATAAAAGTTCGCGCAAAGGGAGACTGAATGCCTGAACTCGATACCGCAACGCGGCCGGCTCCCCGCGCCCGCATCCGAGGAGTAAAGGAGTATCATCCGCCGCTTGGCTGCCGTGATGCCCTTCGCCTCGACTTCAACGAGAACACCGTCGCATGCTCGCCCGCGGTGCGCGAGACGATCGGCCGCATTTCGGCCGGCGACTTGACCCGCTATCCCGAACGCGAGCCAATCGAGGCAATCGTCGCAAAGCATCTTGGCATCGCGCCCGAGGAGGCTGTGCTTACCAACGGAGTGGACGAAGCAATCCACGTCCTGTTCCAGGCATTTCTCGATGCCGGCGACGAGCTGCTGTTGCCCACCCCGACCTACACGATGTACGAAGTGTACGCATCCATAACGGACGCGCGCATCGTGACCGTGCAGGCCGGCGACGATCTTCGGTTTCCCTATGAGCGCCTGCTCGCCGCAATCACGCCCCGGACGAAGATTGTCGCCATTGCCAACCCCAACAGCCCGTCAGGCAGCGCGGTTTCACGCGAGCAGATCCTCGAGATTGCCCGTCGAGCGCCTCAGGCGATCGTGTTGGTCGATGAAGCGTACTTTCACTTTTACGGAAAGACAGTAATGGATCTGATCGGGCGCGAGCCGAATCTGATGGCGGCACGCACTTTCTCCAAGGTCTACGGTCTTGCAGGGTTGCGTGTGGGCGTGCTCGCCGGAGCGCGAGAACAGTTGCAGTGGGTGCGGCGGGTGCTTTCGCCCTATAGCGTGAACTCCGTTGCTCTCGCCTGCCTGCCTGCAGCGCTTGAAGACCGCGCTCATGTAAACGAGTATGCAAGTGAAGTGCTCGCGGCGCGCGCCGAATTCGAAAGCGCGCTGGATGCGGCCTGTCTGCGCCGCTGGCCAAGCGAAGCCAATTTTATATTGGTGAAGATCGGCGCGAAGCATGCGGAATTCGTGCGCCGCATGAATGCCGCTGGTGTTCTGGTGCGCGACCGCAGCAACGATCCCGGATGCGATGGGTGCGTGCGTATTACCATCGGCACGCGCGACCAGATGCGCCACGCCGCGCATGCAATGAAGGACGTGCTGAACGCCCTGGGGATCGAGGGAAGCGAACGATGACGGTAAAGAAATCAGCGGGCCAATCCGGCTCAACCGCAAAGAGCGCAAAAGTGCGAATTGCAGAGTTCGAACGCAATACGACCGAGACGCGCATATCGATCCGGCTCACGATCGAGGGTCGCGGCCAATACCGCATTAAGACTGGCATCCGTTTTTTTGATCACATGCTTGAACTCTTCACGCGTCACGGCGCATTCGATCTGGAGCTGAGTTGTGCCGGCGACCTCGATGTGGATCAGCATCACACAGTCGAAGACGTCGGGATCGCGCTTGGAGAAGCCTTCGACCGAGCCCTGGGCGACAAGCGAGGCATTCTGCGCGCAGGATATTTCGTGATGCCGATGGATGAGACCCTCGCCGTAGCGGCGGTTGACCTAAGCGGGCGCACCGCATTTGCCGTCGACGCGAAGGTCCGCACGCGCCTTGTCGGCGATCTGCAATCCGAGCTGGTAACGGATTTCTTCGAAGGCTTTGCGCGCGGAGCGCGCGCCAACGTGCACGTAAAAACCATGTATGGCCGGTCGAACCATCACAAGATCGAGGCGATCTTCAAGGCGTTCGCGCGCGCCCTGCGCGTCGCGTGTTCTCGGGATAAGCAACTGGGCGACATGCTCCCGTCGACGAAAGGCCTGCTCTGATGCGTGTCACGGTGATCGATTACAAGGCCGGCAACCTAACGTCGGTGATCAAGGCCCTGCATCATCTGGGAGCGGAAATCGAGGTGACGGACGGCAATCTCCACCCGATCGATCGCGCCGAACGCATCGTGCTGCCGGGTGTGGGGCATTTTTCCGCAACCCAGAGGCTCGACGCCACCGGCATGACGCCAGCCATTCGTGCGGCCATCGCGCGAGGCGTTCCATTCCTGGGGATCTGCGTCGGCATGCAATGGCTGTATGCGGGATCGGCTGAAGCGCCAGGCCAGCCGGGACTTGGACACTTCGGCGGACAGTGCACACGATTCTCGGAAGGAAGCGAAAAGGTGCCGCACGTTGGCTGGAACTCGCTCGAAACGAGGACCAACTCACGGTTGCTCGCCGGCGTTGAGCAGGGAGAGTATGTGTACTTCACGCACTCCTACAAGGCTCCGGTATCAGAGGCCACAGCGGCAGCCTCGCATTACATTGAGCCGTTTGCGGCGGCGGTGGAGCGCGGCAACGTAATGGGCACGCAGTTTCATCCGGAAAAATCCGGCGAGACCGGGCTGAAAATTCTTCGCAATTTCCTCGCATGGGATACGAAGAGGTCGTCATGCTGACCAAGCGCATCATCGCCTGTCTCGACGTTCACGACGGCCGCGTAGTCAAGGGCGTGCAGTTCATCGATCTCGTAGACGCGGGCGATCCGGCGACGCAGGCAGGGCGCCATGCACGCGAGGGTGCGGACGAGATCGTGCTTCTCGACATTACCGCCACGCATGAGGGACGAAAGACGCTCCTCGATACCGTGCGCCGCACTGCACGCGAGCTATTTGTTCCGTTCACGGTCGGCGGCGGCATTCGCAGTTCGCGCGACGCGGAGCAGGTGTTCGAGGCGGGCGCGGACAAGGTGAGCATAAATTCCGCGGCTTTGGCCGACCCCGCGTTGATCGAAGCGATCGGCCGCAGCTTTGGAGCACAGGCCGTCGTAGTTGCCATCGACGCGCGCCGCGACCCTACCTCGTCAGATCCCGTCCGCGATGCGCACGTGTTTGTGCAAGGCGGGCGCAAGCCCACCGGCCGCAAGGTGGTTGAGTGGGCGCGCGAAGCGGAAGCACGCGGGGCCGGCGAAATCCTGCTGACCTCGATGGATGCGGATGGCACGCGCGCGGGGTTTGACTGCGAGTTGACCGCCGTCGTGAGCGAGGCCGTCAAGATTCCGGTCATTGCGTCGGGCGGTGCGGGGACCGTTACTCACTTCTGCGATGTATTTTCGCGGGGCAAAGCCGACGCAGCCCTGGCTGCAAGCATCTTCCACTTTGGAGTATCTAGCGCTCGCTCGCTAAAGGAGCAGTTGGCATCGGCGGGCGTTCCGGTGAGGTTGCCATGCTGATTCCTTCGATCGACCTTCTCGGCGGCCGCATCGTGCAGCTCGTGCGGGGAGAGAAACTCCAGCTCGCGTTTGACGACTTCAACTATTGGATCGAGAAATTCGCGCGGTTTTCACTGGTGCAGTTGATCGACCTCGACGCTGCAATGCGGCAGGGTGACAATGCGGAGTTGGTGGCCCAGATCGCAGGGCGTCTGCCGTGCCAGGTGGGCGGTGGCATTCACTCGATCGAGCGCGCTAAGCAGGTTCTCGCCGCCGGTGCGAGACGCGTAATCGTCGGCTCGGCGCTGTTCTCGGGCGGCGAGCGCGAGAGCGCCGTCAACACGCAGTTTGCCGAAGCAATGGCGCAGGCCGTCGGCGCCGATCGCGTAGTGGCAGGCATCGATACCAGGGAGGGCCGCATCGCCGTGAAGGGCTGGAAGGCGCATGTGAACCTCACGCCCGATGAGGCGATGCCGCAACTGGAGCCCTTCGTGTCGGCGTTCCTGTATACGCATGTGGATGGCGAAGGAATGATGGGCGGATTTCCTCGCGAGGTTGCCGCGCGATTGCGCAAACTCACTGCGCGCCAGCTCATCGTCGCAGGCGGGATTCGCAGCCAGAATGAGGTGGACGATCTCCACGCAATTGGCGCGGATGCAGTCGTTGGAATGGCGGTTTATACCGAATTGCTTGCTATCTAGTCTGCGAAGGCGCTCGACTCGGTATCGGCTATGCTGAACTGAGCTGGAGCGAGAGAGGGAGCGGCATGAGGACGCTGGGTCAAAGCGGAATACGGCTGGCCAAACGGCTCGACGAAGTTGGGTTTTCCGACATCGTACAAATCCGCAACAAGGTGATGTCGATGAGGGCTGAAGGCCTTCAGGTGCATTCGCTGCACGGCGGCGAACCGTACTTCGAAACGCCCGATGACATCAAATTCGCGGCGGTTCGAGCGCTGGTGAATAACCAGACGCACTATGCGCCTTCGTCGGGGATTCCACCGCTTCGGCAGGCACTGGTGAACAAGCTGGCTGCCAAAAACAGCATCCACGCGTCTACTGATGAAGTCCTCGCCACCGTTGGTGGATCGCAGGGATTGTATGCGGCGTTTCAGAGCGTCCTCGATCCGGGAGACGATGCGCTTGTCTTTTCGCCCTACTGGACGCCGATCAGCGATCTTGTTACCGGCACGCAGGCCCGGCCACTGCTGGTTCCTTCCGTTACCGCGCGGCGTAACGGAGTCCGCGCAACTCTGGAGCAATTCTCGACGCCCCGCGTGCGCGCAATCTACTACAACACTCCGCAGAATCCCAGCGGTCTGGTGTTTACGCGCGCCGAAGCCGAAGAAGTGGCGGCGTTCGCAATCGAGCGCGACCTGATCGTGATTGCCGACGAAGCGTATGAGGATCTCGTATATGAGGGCGAGCATGTTTCGATCGCTTCGCTGCCCGGAATGGCTGAGCGGACGATCACGTGCTTCACTTTCTCAAAGACGTATGGCATGACAGGCTGGCGCGCCGGATACGCAGTTGCCAAAGAGCCCTTCATGACCGCTCTTCGCAAGATCGTTCTCTACTCAACCAACGGCGTCGCAACTCCGGTGCAGTATGCGATGCTGCAGGCGCTCGCAATGCCCGAGTCGCAGATTGTAGCGTGCCGCGAAGAGTACCGTAAGCGGCGCGACCTGCTTGTGGCGGGGCTGAACGCCGTGGGTCTCGAGTGTGATCCGCCGGCGGGCGCCTTCTATGCTTTCCCGATCGCAGAGAAGATCCACAAGAACAGCAGAACGGCTGCGCAGATACTGCTCGAGAAGGCGCACATCGCCACGATTCCGGGCTCCGTGTTTGGCGCCCAGGGCGAGGGCCATTTGCGCTTTGGGTATGCCATTTCGGTAAGGGAGATCGAGGACTGCGTGGAAGCGCTGCGGAAGTTTCTCGGATAGCCGCTGCTCAATTCACACGACATATTGCAGGAGAAGAACAATCTATGGTCCGTGTAGGGTATCCCGCGATCATCGATCCGTCGTTGATGACCGTAATGCCTGAGGGAGTCGAGCTGGTTCCGCTGCCCGACGGGTTGGATCACGAAGTCGCGGTCGATGTCTGGATCCCCGATCCCTATTTCACGCGCGCGCTGCGCATCTGGCCGCATCTGCGCGGAGTCCGGCTCGTGCTTTCTTTGATGGCGGGAACCGAATGGATTCCGGGTACTGTCGGCCCGCACGTCACGATCTGCAATGCGCATGGCGCGCATAACATTGCGACGGCGGAGTGGACGCTGTCGGCGATTCTGACAATGCTGAAGCACTTCCCGCTGTTTCTTGAATTGCAGCGCGCGGCCGACTGGCGCGGGCGCAAGCAGGCCGCCGCGGAGTACGAACGGTTAACCGGAGACTCAGCGTCGCATCATCCGCCGGTAATGATCGAGGATTTGACCGGACGCCAGGTGCTGCTCGTTGGACACGGCTCCATCGGCAAGGACATCGAACGCATGCTTGCGCCGTTTCGCGTTGATCTGGTGAGGGTAGCGCGCAGTGCGCGCACAGAGCCCCTGGTGCACGCGGTGACCGAGCTGGACGCTTTGATTCCCACGGCCGACGTGATCATCCTGATCTTGCCGCTGACGGAAGAATCGCGCGGAATGATCGGGCCGAAGCAATTTGGCCTGATGAAGCAGGGCGCGCTGCTGGTGAACGCGGCGCGCGGACCGATTGTGCAAACCGACGCCCTCGTCGATGCTCTGAATGCCGGCAGGGTTCGCGCCGCAATCGATGTGACTGACCCGGAACCGCTCCCGCCGGAGCACCCGCTCTGGCGATGCCCCAACCTGCTCATCACCCCGCATGTGGGCGGATCGACGCCTGAGTTTGCCTCGCGCGCGCTGAAGGTCGCCGCCGGTGAACTGCGCCGCTATCTGAACGGCGAGCCGTTGCACAACGCCGTGCAACTGGCAATTTAGGACTCGGAATACACGTGCGCTTCGTGCGGCGCGCGGCTCCAGTCGTGAAGTCCGAGAATGGCAAGGCCGACAAGGGCGGCGTAAAGGATCGCGGTCAGCCACAGGTCCTTGTAGATGTACTCGCCGATGTAGAGCAGATCCACGACGATCCAGAGCCACCAGTTCGCGATCTGGCGGCGCGCCTGCCACCAACTGGCAACAAGGCTGAAGCTCGCGAGCGACGCGTCGAGATACGGCAACGCAGCATTGAGCCGCCGGGCCACAGCTCCGAGGATGAATGTTCCGGCAACGCCGGCGGCAACTGCGATGAGAGCATGAATGAGGGAGAGCGGCGCCACGCGAACTTCCCCTTCCTTCCGCTTGCCGCGCCACCAGTTCCACCAGCCGTACAGCGTGAAAACGATAAAGAAGACCTGGAGCAGGGCGTCCGAGAGCAGGCGCGCGCGATAGAAGACAACGAGGTAAAGCACGTCGGCGGCGAGCGTGATGGGCCAGCACCAGAGCGTTCGGCGCGTAGTGAGCCAGATGCCGAGAATCGTGGTAGCCCATCCGGCGAACTCAATCCAGGACCAGTGCTGAACCAGATACTGAAAGATCGAAGACGCGCTCATGCGGCCGTCTCCCGGCCGCGCATTTCAGCCCACTTGCGTAGAGTGCCAAGAACTTCAGCTCCGGCGCCGCGCCACCACCGCGCGTGTCCAAGAAGCCAGCCCTCGCACGCATACCATGCCTTCTCCTCGGACTTCAGTGCTGTAAGAAAGTAATCCGTTTCCGAGAGAGCAAACTCGGCGTGGCATAGTGCGAGCATGGGCGCGAGGGCAAGGCGCTCTTCGCGTGACAGAGGCCGTACAAGCTCGTAGCCCTCGACCAGCGCAAAGAGATGATCCAGGTGAACGGGGACGGCCTCGGGGCGCGCCGGATCATTGACCAGCACGAGCCACTCGACGATGCTGCGTTCGACCGCATGAGCAATGTCGTGCACCGCATTCGCCCGATCCGAGAGCCCGAAGTCGATCACGGCAACCGCCTGCGCATCGAGACTCTCGTCGCTCCAGAAAAGGTTCGATGGATGCAGATCGTTGTGCGTCCACAACGGAAGAAGCGCCGGAAGCAACGGCAATAATTCCGCGTGGAAAAGCGCCAGCAGGTCGAGCACTTCATCGCCGCAACCGCTTCTCTCTAGATAACTTTGCAGAGCTTGGCGGGGAGCAACATACTCGTCCCACGCCGCAGCTGGATCGTTCGCCGCAAAGATAGAGAATCCCGCGACAAGAGGACGCAGTGTGCGCGGCGGAGCGTCGAATCCGGCCGCAGCCAGGTGCACGCGTGCGAGCGCCACCCCGGCGGAGCGAGCCTGAGCCACGGAGTGAAACGGCGTCCACGAAATCGCGTCTCCATAAAGGTCGATGCCGTTCGGAATGGAGTGAACCTCGTATGTCCACTCGCCGTCTTCGACTGCCGACTCATCCTGCGCATTCGCGAAGACGCGTGGGACCGCGATGCCGTGAGCGGCGAGATGAGCCATAAAGCGATGCTCCTCGCGAAGTCCCTCAACATTGCGAACGACCCGGGCGTGCCGCTTGACGAAGATGCGCTCATTGCGCGTGAGGACGACGCTAGCAGCGGAGAGCGGGCGAGGGCTGTGGCTGAGCAATTCGAACGGCCCTTCGAACCGGGGATAGCCGGCAAGGAGCGATCGCACTTCGTCGAGCGCGAGCGGCGGCCAGTCCGGCTCAACGAGCGAGCCATCGAGTCCGTGAGCCATTGCGGATGTTGCGGCTTTAGTTTCGCTCATTCGATCCAGCTAGAAAGCATAGTGCGCTGAAATCCGCACGGTCGTTGGCGCGCCGGGGTGAATGAAGGTATCGCCCAAACTTGCGCCTGTGTCTTTCCAGTAGCGCTTGTCGCCGACGTTGTCGGCATAGAGGCGCAGCGTGACGCGGCCCTGTTCGCCGCCCGGCGTGTAGCTCGCGCCGAGATTGAAGAGATTGTAGCCGGGCACGTTGACGGCATCGTCGCGCGTGGCCTCCTTGCTGGCGGTGTAACTCCAGCCGGGCATGAGATGAAGTGCGTGCACACGCCAGATCACAACATCAGCAAACAGCGCAGTGCGCACGCGGGGCACGTTGATGACCTGCTTGTTATCGAAAGAAGGCGTGCCGGTGTTGTCCGAAACCGCATGAATGGCTGCCAGCGACGCGCTGAGCTTGAGCCAGTTTGCGGCCGTTCCCTGCGCAGTGACCTCGGCGCCGTTGTGCGTTTCGCGCCCCTGCTGCTCAAAGCACAGATCGCCGGGGGCGTAGAACTCATCTGCCGCGCAGAATCCGTCAGGCTCGTCTATCACCTTCGGATAGAAGAACGGCGCGCGCATGTGGAAGCCGGCAGCAGCGATCAAGATTCGCTGGTTGGGCTGGTACTTGGCTCCTGCTTCGACCTGGCGCGTGAAGAAAGGCGAGAGGAACTGATTCGCGTTATCAACCCACCACGGGGCCTGCGGCCCGAGCGACAGCATCACGCCGTAGTTGCCGTAAAGCATCAGCGACGAGACGGGCGTGAATGTCGCGGCGTATTGCGGTAGCCAGATCAACTTTTCAGTGTTGGTGGGCGGGGTGGAGGGACTGGTCGCAGTCAGCGAGTAGTTGTGGTCGCGGAGCGAGTCCCAGCGGCCGCCGGCGAGCAGTTGGATATGGCCGGGAATGTGGAGGCGGTCCTGCACCAGTCCTGACGTTTGATGATTGTCTTCCCACAGGGTGCGCGGCCCGGCGGTTTGCACCGGGCTCTCGATCGGAAACGGCACGATGGGCTGGTAGATGTTTTCCGAGCCGACGTATGTGTAGACAGCGCCGTCCTGCACAGTAGGTGGCGCATCTGCGGGCGGCGCACCCGGCTGCTGCACGCTGCGGCGAAAGAGCTCGATTCCCGCGGCAACATCATTTCCGACTGGGCCGGTTTTCACGTGACCGGTGACGAGCGATTCAGCCTGGGCGTCGATGCGAAGCTCGCCGGGGTTGCGGTAGTCGTAGATGTCGTAGCCGCCATCAGGAGCGAAGAAGTAATCAGGCGATGTTCCGCCGCTGCTCTGGCAGTCGGTCTGGTAAGCACAGCCGTAGGCGTAGACTACGTTGTCGTCAATGAGCGAGTGGCTCAAACTCGCGGCCACAAATGCGCGCCAGTTGCGTGGCAGGTCGTAGTCAAGTCGCGCGCCGGTGTTGTAAACGTCGAAGGTATTGGGCTTGCTCCACGACTGGTCCCCGAGCATCGTCGAAGGATAGACGCGGTCGAGGTCAGGCACCGTCGTGCCGCCAAGCAACTGGTATCCGCACACGGAGCGCTCGACCTTGTGCTGGTATTCGAAATTGGAGTTGAGAATCGCGCGAGGCGTGATCTTCCAGTCGGCTGCACCCGCTCCCATGCCGCGCCAGCCGTCGGCGTGGTTTACATAAGTCTCTATGCGCTCGGCGGCGAGGTTGACCCTCGCGCCTACCTGCTTTTGTGCGCCGAAGAAGTGGCCGAGATCGACGTTTCCAAACGCGCTGCCGCGGTGGTCGGTGGCAAGATCGATGGCTTCAATTGCGGCGGGCGGCTTGGTGACGAAATTGATGATTCCGCCTGCCGAAGTGACGCCTGTTTCGATGCCCGCGACGCCGGTGAGAATCTCAATGCGCTCCTTGTCTTCGAGCGGCACATCCTGCTCACCTGCGATCGTCATGCCGTTGACTTCGAGACCGGTCGCGAGGTCGATGGGGAAGCCGCGGATCTCGAAGTCGCCGTAGTAACCGACGGGCGCGTAGTCTTCACCCACCGAGGCGTCGTTCTTCACGACATCGGAGAGCAGCCGCGCATCCTGGTCGTTCATCAGTTCGCGCGTCATCACGGCAGCGGAGAGCGGCGTCTCGGCAAGCGGCGCGCCGTCGATCGTGCCCACATCGATCGTGGGGGAGAGATAGCTCTTCTCGACCTGGCCTTGGACGACAACCGTGGTGGTGACGCGCGGAAGCGGCTGACCTGAGGCAGTGGGTTTCGACGCGGGATGCGATGGCGGAGACTGTGTTTGGCTTTGCGCGAATGCCGACGCCGCGATCGCCAGGAATCCGACGGAGATGCAGCCCAGGCGAGCCGCAACGCTTCGGCACAGATGCGCGCGCGCTAAAGACGAGAGATTTGCGAAAGATGAACTTGCGGCCGGCATAGGCTACCCGTGCTTTCTGCTGAAACAAGGGCGCCCGTTTTGCAGATCGTTAAGAAGGCCGCTGCGATTCGGAAACTTCCCACGCCGGTATTATCCGGATCGGGTTCGAGGGTATTTCTCAGCCCCGTGAATCGGAGCACCCCTGTTTCAATTTCATTTCAATTGAAGCACCGGCGGCCGCAAATGGCAAATCACAGTCCGCATCCCGCAACGCGCCGGCTACTCGCTTGCAGTTCCCGCTCCCTTTGTCCCAAGCAGCTTCGTCGCCTGCTTCAGCAGGTCAACCTCCGTTTCGATCGCCGCTGCCGCGCGCTGAATCTGTTCATCCGCCTCATGCCACTTCTTCTGCTCGATCGCTTCCCGCACGCCCGGAATGGTCTTCACTCCGTAGCCCGTGTAGAACCCCGGCGCATACAGCAGATGCTGAAACCAGGGCCGGTTCGGCAGTCCCTTATCGCTCAGAAACATCCTCTCGCTGCGCAGCAAATCATCGTTCAACGCAGGCGGAGCGGCCCCGCCGGCCTGGGCACACGCCTTGTCGAATGCGTGCGCCGCGTCGGTCAGGTCGTCCGATGCCTGCTCCAGCGGCGCGAAATTCAGGTACGGCGGAATCTCTTCAACCGGCGGCGGCACCATGTGTTTCTTCGGGTCGTAGAGCGCATCGTATACTCCCTCCGCGATCTCCCGGTTGCGTTCCTTCGCCTCGTCGCGCTTGTCGCCGGCCAGCGTCTTCAATTCGGTCAAATACACGTGAACTGTGTCGGCGAGGTCGGAGAACTGGAAAGGCAGCACGTCGGCGTCCGCCATGCGCATCACCATTGTCCCCGCAGTCTGCGCAAGCGCGCGTTCATAGCTGAAGTCCGTGTCCTGGAAGTGTGTGTACCAGTAAAAATCGTCATAGATCGAGTGGTACTGACCGCCCTGGTCTTCGCCCCCGAACCCGAGATTCACGCTCGCGATGCCCAGATGATCGAGAAAGACCGTGTAATCGGAACCCGACCCGAGCGCGGGAATCCTCATGTCGGCGCGTGAGCGGATCTCGTCGCGGTTCTTTCCCGTTGCGCGCGAAATGTCGACCAGCCGCACGCGCTTCAGCACGCTCATCTTCGTCTCGGGGTCCTGGATGTCACTCGCCACTTCATTCACGAAGTTTTCGAGCGAGTGCGATCCTCCTGCGCGAAAATAGCCGCGGCCATTGCCGTCGGAGTTGAAATACGCCACGGCATGTTGCTTCAACTCGTCCCCATGAGTTTCGGCCCATTCGGTCGACCCGAGCAGGGCGGGTTCCTCGCCGTCCCAGAAGCAATAGATGATGGTCCTCTGCGGCTTCCATCCCTGCTTCAGCAGCTCGCCCAGCGCGCGCGCCTCTTCGAGTTCCGGGCTCGCACCAGAAATCGGATCTTCCGCTCCGTTCACCCATGCGTCGTGGTGGTTGCCGCGGATCACCCACTGATCCGGGTACTTTGAACCAGGGATGCGCGCAATCACGTCGTTGAGCGGCTTTCGATCCCAATTGAAACTCACGGCCAGATGCGCTTTGGCCGTGCTCGGACCCACGTGGTAGGTCAGCGGCAATGCTCCGCGCCAGGCCGGCGGAACTGTTTGGCCCTCGAGCGCCTTCAGGAAAGGCGTGGCGTCCGCATACGAGATCGGAAGCACCGGGATCTTCGTGATCGTCTCAACCTTGTCGAGCGGAATCAGCTTGACGCCCGGCACAGCTCCCACGCCGGGTGTCTGCGGATCGCCCGGATAGACGGGCATATCCATCACGCTGCCACGCTGCACGCCGTCGGGCGGGCGCGTTGGCCCCGCGGGAAATGTATCGCCCTGCACATACCCGTCTTCACCCGGATCGGAATAGATGATGCAGCCTACTGCGCCATGTTCCGCCGCAACCTTGGGCTTGATGCCGCGCCAGCTCGCTCCATAGCGCGCGATGACGATCGCGCCCTTTACTGAGATGCCCATGCGATCCAGCACGTCGTAGTCTTCCGGCCGGCCATAGTTCACGTAGATGAGAGGCGCGGTCACATCGCCATCGCGCGAGTACGCGTTGTACGTCGGCAGTTGCTCGTCGGTCTGGCTCGAAGTCGGGTCGACGCTCACAGGCGGCTCCGCCAGTGTGGCCTTGAACGGCGCGGGTCCAAGCAATTCGAGCAACCGTGATTTGGGAGTCGGAAACAGGGCCGTAAACGTCTCGATCTGCGCGTCGAGCCCATACGATTTGAGCTGCGCGAGCAGCCACTCGGCATTGTCCTTGTCGTAGGCCGAGCCCACGTGATGCGGCCGCGCCGAGAGCCTCTGCATGGTTGCGCGGATCCGGTCGCGATCCGGAAGGTCGCGAAACTTCTGCTCCCATTGCGCTTCAGTTGCCGCGTCCTGCGCGGTGTAGCCTCGAAATGTGTGTCCCGCATCGGGCGAGTGCGCGGCGAATGCAAACAGCAGGGCAACAGCGGTTGTCAGGCGCATGGCAACTCCTCAGCAAAGCGAGATGGTCTTCGATATCAAAGCAGGGAATCACTGCGACATTCCCGCGGGAATCGATCAGCGGGTCACATGCGCCCAGCTCCCCCCGAAAAAGATCGGGTGCATCATTACACACCTGTCCGAGCGGTGCAATGCAAAAAGCGAACAGCCGCGAAGAGCGGGTCTTCGCGGCCGAAGTTTGAGCGCAATCGAACGGCTACTTGCCGGTTCCTTCCGTGATCGTGACGATGCGATCGACGCCGGGCGCGGTGAAGTGCTCGACTTTCCCGCTCGGCCAATGCACTTCGATGTCATCGACCTTTGTGGCCTGCCCCAGTCCGAAATGCGGTCGCGGGTCGTTGCTCGAAAGATAGCTTCCGCCGCTGATGACATCTTCGCGCTGCTTCATGCCGTTTGCGGTCAGGTAGACGGTTGCGCCCACCGCGTCGCGCGGGCTCTTCTCGCCGCCGACGAGCTTGAATTCAACCCAGTGGTTCTTGTCGGCGCTTACGTTGCGCAGCAGCACGGGATGGCCGTCCATCACGCTGATGACCGCATCGATCTTGCCGTTGTTGAACAGGTCGCCCACGGCCATGCCGCGGCCCGCGATGACGTCGGCGAGCCCCGTTCCTTCGACGGGCGGCACCGCCTCAAATCGCTTTCCCTCGATGTTGTGAAACAGCATGGGACGCTCGGCCCACGTAGTCCCCCACGCGTATTTATCCGCCTGCGGATAGACGTGGCCGTCCGCCATCATCAGGTCCTTCCAGCCATCGTTGTCGTAGTCAAAGAATGCGTCTCCCCAGCTGAGGAAGGGCACAGTAATTTCGCCGAGGCCGACCTGGTAGCTGATGTCGGTGAAGTTGGCATCGCCTTCGTTGTGGTACAGCGGCTTGTAATCGTCAGAGAAAGTGGTGTTGAAGACGTCGAGCACGCCGTTGTTCTGGTAGTCGCCGACGGCGATTCCCATGGACGCAGTTTCGCGCCCGGCTTCGTTCAGCGCGTAGCCCGATGCGTAGCTGACATCTTCGAACGTGCCGTCGCCCTTGTTCAGGTAAAGATAGTTCGGGGTTGAGTCATTCCCGACAAGCAGATCCGGCTTGCCGTCGTTGTTGATGTCGACAAAGACAGCACCGAGCCCATAGTAGCCCGGCTTGTCCGAGACTCCTGCCTTCACGCTGACATCGGTGAACGTGCCGTCGCCGTTGTTGTGGAACAGGTGATCGCCTTCGCCCTTGAGGCCGCGCGGTCCGCAGCTCACCTGCTCCCCGCGAAATGTGCAGAAGGCATTCGGAGCGGCGCCATTGCCGGCCGTCGGCATGTTGTGCCGGTCGTAGTGCAGGTAGCCGGCCACAAACAAGTCGAGCTTCCCATCTCCATCGTAGTCGCCCCAGGTCGCGCCCGCGTGCCAAGCGTCGGGATCGTCGAGTGCCACGCCTGCTTTATCGGCGACATCCGTGAACGTGCCGTCGTGATTGTTGCGGTAGAGCCTGTTCTTGCCCCAGTTGGAGACGAAGATATCGGGCCAGCCATCGTTGTCGTAGTCGGCGATGGCCACGCCGAAGCCCCAGCGGTCGTTTGTCACGCCTGCCTTTGCTGCGACATCAGTAAACGTGCCGTCGTGGTTATTGTGGAACAGCGCTGCATGGGGCGGCGTCTCCTTGCCGTCGAGCGCGTTGAACGTCGAGCCGTTCACGATGTAGATATCCATCCAGCCGTCGTTGTCGTAGTCGATGAGCCCGACCCCGGAACCCTTGGTCTCGACGATGTAATCCTTGGCCGGCGTCCCCATCTTGTACGCCCACTTCGCGAGGCCCGATTTTTCCGAGTCGTCCTCGAACACCACGGGTCCGGATTTGACGAATCCGCCCGCGGTGATCGGCCTGTGCTGCGGATCGAGTTGCACAGGGTGCGGCGATCCAGTCTCCTGCCCGCTGTGTGCCGGCGCCTGCGCGCCTTCGGCATTCTTCGTGGTCTGTTGCTCGGGGGGAAGCGAACGGGGGCCGGCGGCTTGTGCCGCAAGAAAGGCGGGAAATGCGGCCACGATGGCCAACGTGGTGGCTCGCCGAATTGTCCTCAACATGCCCAAAAGTATACGGGGCGAGGTGGAGGGCAGGATCGTCCGAAAGGCGGAGCGGGTGTGTCCCAGCTCGTCCGCTTACGCAGCCCGGCGCAGTACTCCCGTTTCCTCGCAGCGGTCGCAATTCCCGCAGGGTGCTGCAGATTCAGCGCCGAAATACCGCAACAGATACTGGCGCCGGCACGACCGGCATTCCGCATAGCCCTGCATCTGAAGAAGACGCCGCTTGCGCAGCTCTTTCTGGAACTGCTGGCGCTGGTCGGCGGCCTCGATCATTTCCTGCAGCGGTAGATCGCTGGCGGCTTCAATCTCGCCCGACTCGAGCTGCCTGATAACCCCCGCCTCCTCAAGTTTCTGCAACACGCTGACTAACTTGCGCGGCGAGAGATTCGTCGCGCGCGACAGCTCTTCGCGCGACATGGCGCCGCGAGGTTCTGTCAGCGCGCCGTACACGGCTTCCAGCGCGGCGGAATCGACGCGGCCGCTGCCGGTCTTAAAGCTTTGCGCCGAGATGTCCTGCTGGCGGTAAAAGAGCACTGCTTCGGCGGGCTGGCCGTCGCGCCCCGCGCGGCCCATCTCCTGGTAATAGGAATCGAGCGACTCGCTCACGTCGGCGTGGTAGACGAATCGGATGTCTGGCTTGTCCACGCCCATGCCGAAGGCGCACGTGGCGACGATCACGGGAACCTCGGCGCTCATGAACCTGTCTTGCACGTCATCGCGCTCCTTGCCCTTCATCCCGCCGTGGTAAAACACCGCGGGCACTCCCAGCCGTTGCAGGTCAGCCGCGATCTCTTCTGCGTTTTTGTGCGTGGCCGCGTAAACAATGCCCGGCTTGTCGGCGAACTCCACGCGGCGCAGCAGCGCTTCGTACTTCTCGTCCCTGCTGGAAAACATATCGACGCGAAGCGAAATGTTCGGCCGGTCGAATCCGTGCACCAGCACGCGCGGATTGCGGAGCCCGAGCCGTTCGATGATTTCGGCGCGCACCTCGCGCGAAGCTGTCGCCGTCATCGCGAGCGTGGGGGGATGGCCCAGCGCCTCGATAGCCTGGCCAATCTGGAGATAATCGGGACGGAAGTCATGGCCCCACCGGCTGATGCAGTGCGCTTCATCCACCGCGATCAGCCCCACGTTCGCGGCCCGCAGCCGATCGAGCATCTCCGGCTTGCGCAGCTGTTCCGGCGCAAGAAAGATGTACTCGACCTGGCCGCCTTCGACGCGTTCGAGCATCTCGCGGCGCTCAGTCGTGTTAAGAGTCGAGTTGACGACCGCGGCCCCGTCGAGGCCGCTAGCCTCGATCGTGTCTGCCTGGTCCTTCTGCAGGGCGATCAGCGGCGAGACGACTACCGTCGAGCCGTCCATCAGAGCTCCGGCAATCTGATAAACCGCCGATTTGCCAGAACCCGTAGGCTGGACCAGCAGGGTATCGCGTCCTTGCAGAAGCGATTCGATCGCCTCGCGCTGGCCGGGCCGCAAAGACTCGAATCCGAGGAGCCTCTTGGCCGCGACGCCTATGTCGATGAGTTTCCGGGGAATGTTGGACATATATATGCGTTTATGTCACGGGAACCGGAGCAGGACGGTTTGCGGACTGTAGACTGTGACGCAAATAAAGCGATTTGTGCTGCTTGAGGAACCGAATTTTGCGCACGCAACCGGCGTGAATTCGCATTCACGCTCTGCCTACTCGGCGCCGTTCCCCACGCGCACCTGGCTTTCAAGCACCCACCCTTGCGCGCCGGAGTGGATCTCCATGACGTGCAACCAGCTGTGGAGCGGCTTTGCATCGAGTACCAGTAGCATGTCGACGCTCGACAGCTCCTCGATCTCCTCGCCTGACCAGCTCGGCCTCGAAAGCATCGGAACTCGTTCATAACGGGGAGTCGCGAGGCCGACGTGACTGGCAAAGGCTGCCGACGGGTCCGGCGACTTGGCCGGCCGATCGCCGGTCGCCGCCCGGGGATCATCCAGCTTGGCAGCTTCATCGGCCTGCGCTTCACTTGTCGATGAATTCCCAGCGTTGATCTCGGGACCAGTTGCCTCTCGTCCCGGGGCCGGGTCCGCCTCAATCTCGGCATGAGCGCGGTCTCTGTCAACGGCCGGCGCGGTAGCGGCGGAGTTCCGCTTCGGGGGCTGAGCAGGCTCTGGCGAATCGGCCTGCGGTGCACGACGAGTTGACGCCGCGACGTTTGCGCCCGACTGGTCGATCGATTCCATCGGTCCGAGCCAGGAAAACAAAGCGTAGAGACCGATGAGGCCAACTATCAGTGCGGTCGCGGCCCATATCTTCGCACGAACCGGTATTGCCCGGCGCCGCTTTGCGCGTCCCCACGCATCTGTCCTGATCAGTTCCACTCGGACCGCAGGCCGCGTGGGCCGCGCGTAGGCGTGTGGCTCGGAGCCCTCGGGGCTTGCGCGGTCGATTACCTCATCGCACCCCGGGCACTGCCGCGGATAAGGCACGGCTTGCCCTTCGAGATGATCAATGCTTCCGCACTTGGGGCACAAAAAATCTGCCATAGCCTTCTCCCTGGCCAACTCACAGGGAGTGAGGGGGATGGCCGAATGGTAGCACTGTTGGCCGAGGCTGCGAAAAGTTCTCTCGCGCCAGCCAGGGCCCGCGGCTGCAGCCGGCCCCAAGGGCTACTGGCGGATGGGCGCGCTTTCCTTCAGTTGGGCGAGCCGCGCATTCAGGCTCTGCGCGAGCGCCGCATTGCCCATCTGGCCGGCAAGGTCGGCGGCGCGCTGCTCGGTTTCGACGGCCCGCGCAAACTGCCCGTTTTCGGCATACGCGGCAGCCAGTGTGCCGAGAATCTCCGGCTGGCGGCCCGAGGTGAGCTCAACCGCGTGCTGCGCAAGCGGCAGCGCCTCCTTCCCATCGCGCAGGGCCGCATCCCGCGCGGTTGAGAGCACCCACGCGGTTGAATTGAGCAGCTGCACGTCGTCAGGCCGCCTGCGCAGTCCCTCGCGCCACTGCGCCAGCCCGTCCTTCGCCTGGCCGTTCATAACCAGCGCCTCGCCCAGGTAATACTGCGCTTCGGGCAGGTTGGGGGCGAGTTCCAGTGCGCGCCGGAAGTGCGTGATCGCATCGCCAAACTGGCTCTTTTCCGCAAGCGCCAGCCCGAGGTTCGTGTTCACTTCAGGCGAGTCCTGCCCCAGATCGATAGCCTTTTGCAAATGAGAAATAGCGTCGTCGAGCGAGTTTTTTTCAAGCAGCGCGTGCCCCAGGTTGCCCTGCGCCCCCGCGTCTTTCGGATCGAGCTCCGCGGCCTTGGTGAAATTCGCAATCGCCGAGTCGAGATCGCCCTTCGACGCGATGGCCAATCCAAGGTTGTTATAGGCATGGGAATAGTTCGCATCGCTCTCAATCGCCTTCTTGTACTCCGCGATTGCCTGGTCCACCTGGCCCTGTGCGCCATATGCATAGCCGAGGTTGTTGTGCGCCTCGGCAAAGTCCGGATTGATCTCGATCGCAGCCTGAAACTGCTCCATGGCCTCGGGCACGCGATGCTGCTCGAGCAGTACGCGGCCGAGATTGTTGCGCGTGTCGGCGTAGCCGGGGTTGATGTCGAGTGCCTGGTTGAATTCGCCAATGGCCTCGGTCGGCTTGCCCAGCGCAGCAAGCAGAATGCCGAGATTGTTGTGCGCCTCGGCAAACTGCGGTTTCTCCGCAATGGCCGCACGATACTGTGCCAGCGCCTCGTCGCGCTTGCCCGATCTCGCCAGCGTCTCGCCGTATCCGTTGTGCGCGCGCGGATCGTCCGGCTCCAGCGAAAGCGCCTTGCGCCACTCCGGAATGGCCGCGGCATATTCGCCCTTCTTCGCAAGGTCGGCCGCGACATCGTACTGCTTGTAGAAGTCAACCGCCGGAGTCGCGATGTGGTCGATGCCCGAGGGGTTCATATTCACGAACTCGGGGATATTGACGGCGCGGTTGGCCGCTGTCGAGTTCTCGATCAGGATCGCCGGCGAGTCATTCCCGTTCTCATCGATATGCGTAAGGAACATCTGTGTGTAAGGCGTGCGGCTCTTCGACGAAAACACCAGCCACCGCCCGTTCGGCGACCAGCTGTGCCACGAGTTCATGAGCGAAGTGTTGCAGTTCATCAGACGCGCTTTGCCGCCGGCGGCCGGGATGATATACAGCTTCGAGTCGGGCCGGATCAGCAAGCCGTTCTTGGCCTGCACAAATACGATCCACTTGCCATCCGGCGAGACCTTCGCGAACGAGTTGCTCATCCCGTTCTGTCCCGCTCCCTCGACCGGCTCCGGAGTCCCTCCCTTGCCGCCATTGAACGGGATCCGGTAAAGGTCGTACTGGATCTGGATCTCGTTCGGATCGTTGGGATACTTCGCCACCAGACCGTCGGAGCGGTAAGGATCCTGAGCCTTGGTGCGCAGAAACACAAGGTACTTGCCGTCGGGGCTCCACACCGCGCTCGCCTGCACAAAGTCAGGATCGTCGGCGCCCGGAAGCGGCTTCAGGTCCTTCGTCTCGCGGTCGTAGATGGCGAGAATGCCGCGCGTCGGATAGAAGACCTGAAGGAACTTGTAGTTGGTGAAGTTCTGCACATAATAAAATTGGGAACTCTTGGTGTGCGGCGGCTTCACCGTCGTGGCCACGTAGCGCCCGTCGGGCGACACCTGCGACATGAAACCCACTCTCAGTTGCGGGTCGAGCTCCTTCCTGAACGACGCCCACGAAATCATGTCCTTCGTGCCGATCGTCATCTCCTTCGAGATCGGCACAACCGCATAAAGGCCCTTGTCGTTCTGCGGCCCATCCATATCGATGCCCATATTCTTGCCATCGCGCGAGAACGAGTGGCAGTTGGCGCAGGAGTGCAGGTCGTTCATCACGATGTGGCTCTTCGGCTCGCCCACGTCGCGCATCCGCCAGTTGATCAGCGGCACGGCAGACTGAGCCAGCGGCTTGATCACGCCCTTCTCGTTGGCCGAGGGCATGAGCGGCACGTCGCGGTAGAAAATGGGCGCGCCCACTGGATCGCGAGAGATGGTCAGCTGCATCTGCCCATGCGAGATTGGTTGGGCCGCATCGCCGGCCGCGTACCCGCTGATCGTGATGGTGGCCGGGCTCTCCACCGCGTACTTGCGCACGGCCTCCCATGTATTCACATCGGGCTTCCACGTGTGCGCCGCGGCCTGCTCCGGCGTCAGCTCCGGCAGCTTGTTCGTGGGGCCAACAGCCCGGGTATCGATTTCGCCCACCTTCATGTGTGGCCCGTCGGAGGTCACGTGAAGCGCCGGACCGCCGCCCGCGAACGTAACGTCGATCTTCCAGGCAGTTGCGTTGTCTGCCGGGTCACGCCACATAAAGGTGGGCGGCTCCATGTCCGGCGGAAAGATCGACTGGTTGAGCGGGTAATCGACCGTGATGGAGGCGGGAGCATCTCCCGCGCCGTGAACCCGGAGCCGGCCGGCGAAAAGCATCAGCATGAGCGCGGCAAATACGCTGAGCGAAACAGCCAGTGCGCGCGCAACACGGCTGCGCGCTCGAACTGAAGCCGATGCGATCGAATCGCCGTTCGGTTGAGAGAGATTCATCTGCGTCCACACCCCCGGGCCTCAAAAAGTTTCGGCAGGCCGACAAGCCGCGGGCGGGTTGGGAATATCTGTAGCCAATTAGGGTTTGTCAGGGAACCGTGTCAGGGCTCGACTTCAGTCGTGCCGAAAAGCGTCCCGAAAAATCATGGGCTTTAGCCCCTGAGGGAAGAATTCCTCCCCTGCGCAACTTCCTAATCTGCTCTACCGAATACGCACGCGCGCCGGCTGCCGAGATACAAACCGGCGGGAAACTCTGAGTTTTCCCGGCGAAGGAAGTATACGCCGCACGCGGATAGCGGAGCCAGCGATTCGCTTGAACACCTCGAGCCATCCACACTCGTGCCGCACAAGATCGTTTGTGAGTGAAGACTCTCTGCAAACGCTTGTTATTGAAGACCGCATGAAAAGGCTTGTTATTGAAGACTGCATACAAAGCCTCCAAATCACCGCGCCGTAGGCGCAGCGTTCGTTAGCCCCGCGCCTCGACGTGGGGAAACCGATCACAAATTGAGATCCCAGGAGTCCCGTAGGGACGGCGCAAGGCGACCCCTTTTTCGCCAATTCCGCCTCCAATTCATCACCACGCATGTAGTAGGGTTCTACTACAAAGAAAAAGCGAAGACCGCCCACCGCATCATGCGAAACCGGCCCCTCGACGAAACCTGTCAAGGGCGCAATTTCCACAGAGCGGCTCCGCATTTGACCATAAAGTACAGAAAATAAACCAGTTCACCTGTGGAAAAGAAAACGAAAAAGACCGCTTTAGAGTGGCCGATTCACTTTTCAACCCAGCTATCCTTAAAACAGGCTGGAAATAAGCCCCGCGCGGCCGCGGCGGCCCGGGAGGCTTGGAGCAAATCAGCTCAGGCTCGGCGGTTGCTGCTGCTTTCGCCCTTGCGTTTCTTTCTGTCTTTCCCGCAGGGAATCTGCTGTGCCATTTCTCCGCGACAAGCCCTCCTGAAATACCCCCCCCCCCCCTCCCCCCCTCCCCCCCACCCCCCCTATAAATATTTTTTTCGTCGAAATCCTGTGGATCGCCAAATCCGGCTGTTGTAAACAAAGGGTTTATCTCGAGCGCACCTGGTTTTGTCCCACCATATAACCCTTTTCAGGGTGAAGTTCGGGCGCTTAATGTCCTCCCGGGAGCGCTCTGGAGCCACGACTATCGCTGGAATCAAACGATCCCGGATCATCTTCCTCCTCCATCGCCCGCGCTATAATTCGCCATTACCCAAAAGAAGCGCACTGGAGGACTCCGATGGAACTCATTGTCCTGATCCCGGTCATTGTCGCGGCGATCATCGTTCTCACCCTGATCCTGGGCAGCTTTTTCACCGTCAGCACGGCCCAGGTGGCTGTGGTCACGCGCTTTGGTAAATTCTTGCGGGTGGCCGAGGCGGGCCTGAACTGGAAAATGCCCTACATCGACTCGGTTGCGGGCGTCGTGAGCCTCCGCGTGAACCAGATCTCGCTCACCATGGAGACCAAGACCAAGGACAACGTCTTCGTCACCATCCCGATCTCGGTCCAGAACCGCGTGCGGCCAGAGAAGGTCTACGACGCGTTCTACAAGCTCGCGAATCCCTCGCAGCAGATCCAGTCGTATGTCGAACAGGTGATCCTCGGCCACGTTCCCGGCATGACCCTCGACGAAGTCTTCGCATCGCAGTCGAGCATCGCCGCAGCCGTCAAGCAGGAACTCGACGCCGACATGGCGACCTTCGGCTACGAAATCGTTAACGTGCTGGTCACTGACATTGTGCCCGACTCCAAGGTCAAGTCGGCCATGAACGATATCAATGCCGCGCAGCGCGAGCAGGTGGCCGCCAACGCCCGCGGCGAAGCCGAGAAGATCCTCGTCGTCAAGAAGGCCGAAGCCGAAGCCGAGAGCAAGGCTCTCCAGGGGCAGGGCATCGCCAACCAGCGCAAGGCCATCATCGAGGGCCTCCAAACCTCTGTGGAGCAGTTCCAGAAGGCCGTCGAAGGCTCGACGTCGAAGGAAGTCATGCAGCTCGTGTTGGTTACGCAGTACTTTGACACCCTCAAGTCCATCGGTGAGAACGACAAGACAAGCACGCTCTTCCTCACCCATGCTCCGGGAGCAGTCAAGGACGTCTCCGAGCAGATCATGGATTCCATGCTCGTCGCCGGCCGGGCGAACTACTCCTGACGTACGTCATCGAATGGCATGGCGTAGGTTGCTCCGGGATGGTGCGGCGTGGTTGACTAGGGCCGAAAGCAGGCTCCAATGTCCTACGTCCTCGCCCTCGATCAGGGCACAACAAGCTCCCGCGCCATCCTCTTCGACCAGTCCGGCTCCATCGCCGCCGTCGCGCAAAAGGAGTTCCAGCAGTTCTACCCGAAGGCCGGCTGGGTCGAGCACGATCCCATGGAGATCCTCACCAGCCAGATGTCCTGCGCCGTCGAAGCCCTGGGCAAGGCCGGCGCCCGCCCGCGCGACGTCGCCGCAATCGGCATCACCAACCAGCGCGAGACCGTCATCGTCTGGGACCGCGCCACCGGCAAGCCCATCCACCCGGCAATCGTATGGCAGGATCGCCGCACCGCCGCCGCATGCAGCGCCCTCGAGCAGGCCGGCGCGGGCGAGGCTGTCTCCGCGAAGACCGGCCTCGTCATCGACCCCTACTTCTCCGCCACCAAGATCAGGTGGATCCTCGACAACGTCCCGGGGGCGCGAGCCCGCGCCGAGCATGGCGAGCTCGCCTTCGGAACCGTCGACACCTGGCTCATCTGGCATCTCACCAGCGGCGCCCGCCACGTCACCGACGTGACGAACGCCTCGCGCACGTTACTTTTCAATGTCATAGAGGGCCGCTGGGACTCGGACCTGTGCAAACAGTTCGCCGTGCCTGAGAGCATGCTGCCCGAAGTCGCCTGGTCGAGCGAGCGCGTAGCCGAAGTTACCACCACCCTCGGCCTCGGCGGCATCCCCATCGCGGGCATTGCCGGCGACCAGCAGGCCGCGCTCTTCGGCCAGCTCTGCTGGAGCCCCGGCGAGGCGAAGAACACCTACGGCACCGGCTGCTTCCTGCTCCAGAACATCGGCACGAAGTTCGTCCGCTCGAAACACAAGCTGATCACCACGATCGCGGCCAGCGCCGAAAAGCGCCTCGAGTACGCGCTCGAGGGAAGCGTGTTCATCGGCGGCGCGGTCGTTCAGTGGCTGCGCGACAATCTGCGGCTCATCGGCGCGTCAGCCGATGTGGAGACATTAGCCTCTTCCGTGCCGGTTGCCGGCGGATTGGTCTTCGTCCCCGCTTTCGTTGGCCTCGGCGCTCCTCACTGGGACCCGCATGCGGGCGGCCTGCTGATCGGCCTGCGCCGCGACACCCACCCCGGCAACATTGCGCGCGCAGCACTCGAGAGCATCGCCTTCCAGGTCGCGGACGTGCTGGAAGCCGTTGAAAGCGAAGAGACCGAGCCGCTTGCGGCCCTGCGAGTGGACGGCGGCGCGGCCGTGAACGACCTCCTGATGCAGTTCCAGGCCGATGTGCTGGGTGTGCCCGTCGTGCGGCCGCGGGTGACGGAGACGACAGCGCTAGGCGCAGCATACCTGGCGGGCCTTGCGGTCGGTTTCTGGGGCAGCAAAAAAGATCTCCGCTCCAGCCGCCAGGGCGACACGCGCTTTGAACCGAAGATGGACGCCAGTGAGGCAGCAAACCGGCGCGCACGTTGGCAGCGCGCAGTCGAGCGGGCAAAGAACTGGACAGATTGAGAATTGCAGAGGCCTTGCACCAAAACTCGGCGCTCACCCACCCCGCTATTGTTCGGCAGCGTTAAGCTGTGAACTGTGAACGATGAACTCGCTGGCAAGGAGGACACGATGGCATCGGTCTGCGCTCACGTCGCTGATCATGTAAAGAAGGTGAAGGCCTCGAGCCGCGGCTGCGAGGATTGCCTGAAGATGGGTGACACTTGGGTCCATCTGCGCATGTGCCTCGAGTGCGGGCACGTGGGCTGCTGCGATTCGTCGAAGAACCGGCACGCGCGGGCGCACTTCCACGCCACGCAGCACCCCATCATCCAGTCGGCCGAGCGCGGCGAGGATTGGCGCTGGTGCTATCTCGACGAGGTATACCTCTGAGGCTCAGCCAAGCTCGACTTCGATGGTCTTGTTGCCCGCGTCGAGCCTGGTGATCCTGAAGGCGCGGATCTGGCCGGCTTCAAGCGGCTCAGGCTTTGCATTCGGCGCTGGAGCAGCGCCTTTCCACCGGGCCTGAAGCATCGACGTGAGACTGGAAAGGTCAGCGGATTTGGATTGAACCGGTTGCCCGGCGGTGTTTGCTGACGACGTTGCGGTGGCGCGGCACGCGGCCCGGATTCCCTCGCCAAGCTCCACAACGCAAGGCGTCACTTCAACGACGCGGCCAGTGACTTTGTCCCCGACTTTGTGCTCCGCAATGTATTCATCGATGCTGGTGGGGATAAGCTGCTTCATCGAGAGCTTGATCTGACGCTTGCCCGCGTCGATGCCGAGAATCTGGGCCTGGACGACCTGACCCTCGCGCAGAGCTTCCCGTGGATGATGCAGCCGGCGGTCGGCGACGATCTCGCTGATGTGGACGAGCCCTTCGACGCCCTCGGCGATCTGCACGAACGCTCCGAATGGCATAAGCTTCGTGACCGGGCCCTGCACCTGCGAGCCGACAGAAAACTTCTGCGCTACCTCGGTCCACGGATCGGTCAGGGTCTGCTTCAACCCGAGCGAAATGCGGCGCTGATCCGGATGGATGTTGAGGATTACGGCGTCCACACGTTCACCCGGCTTGACGAGGTCCGACGCGATGCGCACCTTCTTGCCCCAGGACATCTCCGAGACGTGAATGAGGCCCTCGATGCCGGGCCCGATCTCGACGAATGCACCGAAGTCAGTCACGCGAGTCACGACCCCGCTCACGCGCTGGCCGGTCGAGAAGCGCTGGGGCACCGTCTCCCAGGGCTCCGGCTGAAGCTGTTTCAGGCCGAGCGAGATCTTCTTCGTATCAGGGTCAATCTTGAGGATCCTGACCTCGATCTGCTGGCCCGCACTGAGCACGTCTTCGGGCTTCGCGATCCGCGTCCACGAGATGTCCGAGACGTGCAGCAGGCCGTCAAGTCCGCGGGCTTCAGGCCCTCCGATATCGACGAACGCGCCGTAGGGCATGAGGCTGCGCACCGTGCCGATCACAGTGTCGCCCTCTTTGAGCGTCGCGTGGCGCGCCTCGGCAGCGGCCAGCGCCTGTTCTTCGAGTACGGCGCGGCGGTCGACGACGACATCCTCGTCGGCGATGTCAAGCTTGGTGATGCGGCACGTGATGGGCTGACCGACCAGGGCTTCGAGGTCGGCTGCGTCGCGCGTGCCGCTGCGGCTCGCGGGCATGAAGGCCCGCACGCCGATGTCAACCCGAGCCCCGCCCTTGACGATTTCGGTCACGGTTCCGGCCACAGCGAGCTTCTGATCGAACGCGGCCTGGAGAGCTTTCCAGTCGGTGGGCTGGACGACCTTGAACCGCGAGAGCTGGTAGTAGCCCTCTTCATTGCGGCCGGTGACGGAGACAGGAAACTTGTCGCCGGGCTTCACGGATTCGGCGTTGTTGTCGAAGGCTGAGCGTGGCAGGACGCCTTCGATCTTGTAGCCGATGTCGAGAAACACTTGCTCGGGAGAGATCGAGACAACCGTGCCCTGCAACTGAACGACACCAGCGTTGGGTTTGCGCGCGTGCGACTTCTCGTACTGCGAAAACAGCTCGGCGAAAGATTCAGCTGGATCGACCGGCTCATCCGGGGCCGGAGCGGATTCGGGAATGAACGGCGCAGCTTCGGTTGAGACGGCCGGGGAGTCCTCGGCTTCGGGCGACGGTGCGGTCGAGAGAACATCGGCCATGCCGGGCACTTGCTCCAGCGTGTCGGAAAGGGGTGCAGGAGCCGGTTCGTGGGTTTGCGGATCTTCCGGATTCACTTGGTCGGTCATGGCCACAGGGTTATTGTTTCATGGCGCGTCGGATGGCGCGCGAGGCCGAGAACTCACCCCGTCGCACGATAAGACCGAGCAGAGCATAGGCGTTCGCCGATGGGATGTTTGATCGGTTAAGGGAACTCAGTGACTCGCTTCGGTCCGCCCCGGGGCACGGCGGCATCTCCGGTGTCGTTGACGATGTGGGTAATCTGTCCCTTGTCGTCGAGGGCGATGGTGATCATGTGGTGAAATCGGACATTCGACTTCACCGGAATTTCGATGGCGCGGGTGAGGACGACGCCGGGATGGCGGAAGACGGAGTAGACGCCGAGGCCCCATGCCTCGTGCATGATGACGTGGTCCGCGACTTTGTAGGAGGCCCAGCCGTTGACGCCGGGCGCCGAGGCAAAGGCGGACTGGGTAGGCGGATCGTAAGGGATTTCGGATTGATAGAAGTAGGTTCGGCCCTGGTTCCCGTTCCACAGCACCTGGTACTGCTGGTGATGCTCGACGAACAGGCCGTAGGCGGTGACACGATTGCCGTTGACAACCAGGCCATTATTCGAGAGGTTCTGGTCCCAGCCGACGCCCTTGCCGTGGTCGGCGCGCCAGATCCAGGTGTGGTCGATGATGGTGTCGTTCGAATTGACGCGCAAGTTGACGTCAGTGCTGCCCACACCCGCGCCTCCGACGCGGAAGAAGACGTCGTGGAGGGAGATGGGATTTTTGGCGTGAAGGGTGTGGCTGCCGTCGGGGCCGATCTCCGTGAGGACCGGAGATTTGGTTTCGCCCGCGTCGATGAGCAGCCCGGCGAGGATGATCCCGTCCGCGTCGGCAGTGGTGATGGCGGCGGTGCCTTTGACGGGCTTGAGCGTGGCGAAGCCGAGGCCGAGCACGATGGTGTCGGGCCGGGTGACGCGGATGGGCTCAGTCAACTCATAGATGCCGGGAGTGAAAAGGAGGTTTTTGCCCTGGGCGAGTTTCTCGTTGATCGAGGCTGCGGTGTCGGTGGGGTGGGCGATGAAGAAGCGGTCAATGGGGATGTCGCGGCCGGGCGTTTCGCCGGAGTGCCAGGTGATGCCGGACGAGTTCCAACAGCGGTTGGGAACGCGCACCAGCCACTGGCCCTTGGCATCGACGTAGAGGAATGGCTTTTCGCGCTCGAAGGGCGTTGTGTCGACGGTGGTGTATGGCGGGGACGGCCAACTGGACGGCGGCGCGCCTTTCACACCGACGAACACCATGTTCCAGTTGGATCCGGTCCAGGATTTCCACTCGGTGTTGCGCGAGATCCACTGCTGCTGGGAGCCGGAGTCGACATTGCCGTCGATGAGGGAGTCGGAGATCCAGCCGCCGGAGGCCCAGCCGCGCTTCTGGTGGAGAACGACGTTGCCGAGGATGTGCATGCGGCGGAAGAAGACGGCTTGCGAGACGGCCCACTGCATCGTTCCAGCCGCCGAAGTGTTTCCGCCGGTGGGCGTGACGGAGAAGCCCTCCACGCCGCGCCAGAACGTGCAGGTGGCGTTGTTGCGGGGCAGGCTGGCGTCGGCGTGCACGTTGCCGGTGATGTGCACCGCGTCGGGCGAGGCCCCGAGACCGATGATCTGCGTGTAGAAGCCGACGGGGATGTCGAGGTGGTACTCGCCGGGCAGAAGGAGGACGGCGTTGCGCGCTGTGCCGAATTCGCTGTGCTCCTGGACGGCGTAGATCGCGTCGATCTGGCGCTGCATGTCGGCCGCCGGCATGGACTGCGAGAAGACGAGAACGTTGGGTCCGAAATCGGGCGCCGGTGAAGGATTCGGCGCAGCCGGTGCAGCGAGCGAAGTGCACGTGAGACAGGCGGCCAGCGCCGGCAGGAGACGAATGCGGTCGAATGCGCGATTGCAGAATGAATCCGTGGACATGATCGAAGGCCTTTCGCGATGGCAGCAGCAGGGTTGGAACAGTCGAGACGTATCCTACCCGGCGTGGCGGCTTCCCGCCAGCGTAGAGGTGCTTCGAGTGCAAACCAATGTGCGTGCTCAAACGCTTTACAGCGCTCGGGCGCGCGAGCGAGAATGGGCACCGCACTGAAAGGTCAAAGATGAAGAGTGGCATTTCACGGCGGGACTTTGTGCGTCTTGGAACGGCGGCGGTGGCTGCCAGCGCCGCAACAGCGGCGGCGGCAGACAAGGCAAAGGTTTTGCCGGCAGAGATGCAGGCAGCGACGGAGAGGAAGATCCGGTTCGTCTCGATCGGGACCGGGATCCGCGGATGCGACCTGCTGCGCTCGGCCGTAAAAGTGCCGAACTGCGAGTGCGTCGGGACTGCCGACCTCTACACCATGCATCAGAGGGCCGGGCAGGAGGCATACGGAAAGGACGTACCAACCGTTCGCGACTATCGCTCTCTGCTCGACCGCAAGGACGTAGACGCGGTCATTGTCGCGGTCGCCGATTTTCAGCACCGGCGCGTGGTCCTGGACTGTATCGATGCGGGCAAGGACGTGTACTGCGAGAAGCCGATGTCGCACAACGTCGTCGACGGGTTGGCGATGGTGGCGGCGGTCCAGAAGAACAAGCGCATCTTTCAAGCAGGCAGCCAGCGCGTGAGCAACGTGGTGTACAAAAAGGCCGCAGAGATGGTGAAGGCGGGGCGCCTCGGCGAGGTGACGCTGATCGAAGGACGCACGGACCGCAACTCGGATTCAGGCGCGTGGGTGTATCCGATTGCGCCGGATGCGAGCGCGGAGACGATCGACTGGAAGGCCTGGCTGCGCGATGCGCCTGAGCGCCCTTTCGACGCAGCCCGGTTCTTCCGCTGGCGCTGCTTTTCCGATTATGGCGAGGGCGTCGCGGGAGACCTGTACGTGCATCTGCTCTCGGGCATGCAGTGCATCAGCGGCATCAACGCGATTCCGAACCGTGCGTTCTCGATGGGCAGCCTTACGCACTTCAAGGATGGGCGCGATTTTCCAGATCTGCTCGCGACGCTCTATGACTACCCGGGGGCGACGGTAAGCATCCGATGCAACCAGAACAATGCGTCAGGGGGCGACTCGACAGTATTCTATGGGCGCGAGGGCACGCTCAGCATGAACGGCAACACCCTCACGTTCACGCCGCAGGACACGCGGCCGCAGCCGGAGTGGTACTCGCTCAACGGGTGGACTGCCGAAATGAAGAAGAAGTACTACGACGATTGGTGGGCCGCGCATCCTCAGAAAGCCGGCGAGCCGACGCTGACCGAGACATTCACTCCGCCGCAGGGCTATGACGACACCGCCGCGCATCTCGCTAACTTCTTCCGCGCAGTGGAGACGCGCGAGAAAGTGCTGGAAGACGAGGTCTTCGGAAACAACACGGCGACTGCCTGCCACATGGCGAATTATTCGTACTTCCATCACGCGGCGGCGCTCTGGGATGCGGATTCGAAGGCGATCAAGGGCTGATTGGATAACGAAGGGAGCAGTGATGGGGAGCACTTCGCGCAGAAGTTTTCTTAAGACGGCCGGCGCTGTGGCGGCGGCAGCATACTTGCCGCAAATGGGGAATGCGTCCAGGCCGGGTATGCCGATTGGGACGCAGCTGTATTCCGTGCGCGGCATATTACCCAAGGATTTCGACGGCACGCTGCACCAGGTGCATGATGCGGGATATTGCGTCGTGGAGGCGGCGGGCTACTTCAACAAGACGCCCGCGGAGTGGAAGCACTCGATGGATGCGGCCGGGCTGCGCTGCATCAGCACGCATCATGTTCTCGCCGACCTGAAGACGAAGCTGAGCGAGCTGATCGACTACGCGCATGGGATCGGGCTCGAGTACATGATCTGCTCCTGGATGGGCATGCATCGCGACCCGGCGAAGAAGGGCGAGCCGGCGCTGGATGACTGGCGGTGGGCGGCCGACTAGTTCAACGAGATCGGGCAGAAGGTGAAGGACGCCGGCATCACGTTCGGGTACCACAATCACTGGGTCGAGTTCGGGACGGAAAACGGCGTGGTGTTTTACGACGAATTGCTGAAGCGCACGGATCCGAAGTACGTGGTGTTCGAGATGGACTGCGGCTGGGTCGTGGCGGGCGGCCACAACCCGGTGGAGTACCTGAGCCGCTCTCCGGAGCGCTTTCCGCTGTTTCACGTCAAGGACCTCGTGAAGCAGCCGGATGGCAAGTGGAAACCCGTACTCATGGGAAAGGGATCGATTGACTACCGGCCGATCTTCAAGGCCGCGACAGGGATGAAGCAGTACTTCATCGAGCAGGAAGAGTACACGTTCAACCCGATCGAAGACCTGCGCCTGGACGCGGAGTACGTCAAGCATCTCAACATCTAAGGCGCATTGCGCCGGCGGCGGAATCGGCACGTGCGCGGGCCGCCTCCGGTACGCTTGAAGGATGAATGTTTTCGACGAGAAGCGGGCAGACCTTGAACAGCACGAATTCATGATGGGCCGTGAGCGCGGGCGCCTGGCTGTAGCCCTGGACATGCTGACGGACTCGCTGATCCTCGTCGGACAACACGGCGTCTACTGCACTTCAAGCCGTAATCCGTCAAAACCGGCGCTGGACCTGCAGGCTGTGCTTGCCGGGATGGAAGGCGCGAAGTCGCTGATCCAGTCTGTGATGGAGGAACTGCGCGCAAGGCGGGCGGCGGGGTATGGCGATATAAAAGACTCACCCGGTGCCAAGAATCCGGGTTCCGGGCCGCTGCCGGATTCCTAGATGGCTGAGAAGTAAGGGCTTCGCCGCACTTGCCGAAGCCATGTCGCCGAGTATAATGACCGAACAGATTTCCAACCAGGCATTGCCGGGCCGTTGTTTCCTTCAAATACGAATACAGAATCGGGAGCCAATCACCGATTGGTGCGGCTGTGCCTCAATCGACGCCTTCCTAGGCAGAGACTGTGGTCCGGCCGCCAGCTTCATTTTTGATTTCTCCAGGAGTTGATGGCATGCGAGTCGAGTTGTTGAGGTTGAATCACGGGAAGATCCTCTTTGAAGAATTTGAACGCGAAATCGTGGTTGTAAATACGGAATCGGGGTTTTATTACAGCCTGTCTGGAAGCGGACCGCGCATTCTTCGCCTCCTCGACGACGGGTGCCCGCCCGATGTGATCCCCGAGAAGCTGATTGGAACCAATGCATCGAGCTCGAGTCGTCAGGATATCGAGGCGTTCATCTGTCGGCTTCGCGACGCGGAGATTGTCGTCGAGGGCGAAGAAGATCTTGGGCAGCCGCCGGCCGAAACTGCCGATGTGTCGGCTTTCCAGGCAGCGGCGGACTATGAGACGCCGGTTTTCGAGAGGTTCGAAGATCTCCAGGAACTCCTGCTCATTGATCCGGTTCACCAGGTTGACCAGGATTATGGATGGCCGAAACCGCTTCGCAAGCCTGGCGCGGCCGGGGTTGGGCATGGCAAGCGCTAGCCAGGCGGGGATCGATCTGAAATTGGACCGTTTCGCCGGAACGTCTCAACGTCGGTTCTCGGAAGCTCTCCAGTGTGCTCCACCGGGCAAGCAGATTCACATTTCGATTGGGGAGCACCCGGTGGATCTCTGTTTGGGCGACGAATCGCTCGGGCCCGTTTTCTGCGCAGCGCTCAACTGCACGGACATTCAAGGGCGAGGCTTGGCTCCGTTCCGAATTGTTCTGCACACGTTTGCTTCCGCGGGAATTTCACATTCCGTCTCGTCCGGCGCCGCGGATAACGAAGTGCTTGTGCTCCATGACGCCGAATTGACTTACATTTCACAGCGGAATGGAGAGTTTGTTTGTTGCGTGGATTGGAAGCGGAACACCGGTTATTGCGTTGTGCCCGATGCGAGCCGTGTTCCATTTATCGATAGCGCCGCTCCGCTGCGGCACTTACTGAGTCTCTGGTTTGGCCGCCAGGGAAAAGCCCTGACGCACGCAGCGGCGGTTGGGGTGGGTTCCGAGGGCGTACTCATAGTGGGACATGGCGGCTCGGGTAAGTCGACAACTTCGGTTCTATGCATGGCCGATGGACTCGAATTCGTTTCCGACGATCACTGTCTTGTCGGCCTGGAGGATGGGCCCGCGGTCTATAGTCTGTACTCATCCGTAAAGATCGCAGCGGCAGATGTCGACGGACTCCCCGTCCTCGGAGCCATTCCTCAACTTGGCGGGCGGCCTCCCGCGGAGAAAATGGTTTTTCTTCTTAACGGCTGCAGCGCGGTGCGATTGAGCCGCAAATTGCGCATTCGCGGGCTATTCCTGGCTCAGATTGTGGCGAGGAACGAAAGCTCCCTGCGCCCGGCCGGCAGGGCGCAGGCCTTCAAAACGCTTTCCGCCAGCACCGCCCTGCACCTTCCCGGCGAACGGCGGAATGCGCTAAGTATCTTCGCGGAGCTCAGCAGGCGCGTACCCGCGTACCTCCTCGAACTGGGCAGCGACCGCAGGCAAATCCCGGAACTCATTCGCAATTATCTATGGGAGGCGGACTGAGATGCTTCCTCTTCATGACCCGTCTCTGATCAGTGCAATTATTCCTGTCCACAACGGGGAAGATTATCTCGCCGCAGCTTTAGAGAGCGTTCTCGCTCAGACGGATCGCTCAATCGAAGTGATCGTGGTGGACGACGGGTCTACGGACAAGACCGCCGAAGTAGCGAGGTCCTTTCGTGACGTGATTTATATCCATCAAGCCAACCAAGGAAACGCCGCCGCGCGAAACACCGGGCTTGATCACTCGAGCGGCGCTTATTTTTCCATGCTGGATGCCGATGATTACTGGCCCCCAAACAAATGCGAGGTGCAATTGCAGTACCTCGCCGATCACCCTGAAGTAGGCTGCGTAATCGGCCGGATGCGCAACTTCCTTGAGAAAGGATTCGAACAACCGCAGTGGTTTCCCGAGGAATCGATGGGCGATGAAGGAATCGCGCTTTCGCTTGGGGCGATGCTCGCACGCCGGAGGGTATTTGAGCAGATTGGGGGATTCGATTCCCTTTATTGGCACGGCAACGACCTCGACTGGTTCATCCGGATGAAAGAAGCGGAAATTCCAATGGCAATCCTGCCGGACGTCTTCCTTCACCGGCGGATTCATGGGAACAATCTTTCTCGCAAGCAGAACACTGTCGCCCGGGAGCGTGTGCGGATCCTGAAAGCTTCGATTGACCGGAAGCGCGGCGCCGCCGCGAATGCGGCGCGAGGAATGTGCCCGTGAGACCGGATTCCCATCGTGGCCGCTGGCGCTGGTTGTGGAACTACACGAAAGGCGAGCGGCTGGCCCTCGCAGGATGCGCAGGGCTCTCGGTGCTCGAGAGTGTGAGCCTCGTTCCCATTCCGTTGCTAGTGCGCCGCGCGTTTGACAGGGTGATTCCCGCGCGCGACGTGCAACAGCTTCTGGTGCTTGGTGCCGTGCTGTTGGCGCTTGTTCTTGTGGCCAACGTGCTGACTCTCGTCTCTCGCTATTGTTCCCTTCGCGTCACGAAGTATCTGATAGAGAGGATACGTTGCGAGATTGTGGACCGGTATTGCAATTCGTCGGCGCGGTTCCATCGCACCGCCGATTCAGGCGAAATGCACTCCCTGATCGTGGAAGACACGCAGCGCCTCGACGTGATGCTGAATGCCTTGCTGGCCAATTGCATTCCGTCGCTGCTTCTGGCTGCCGTGCTCCTGGTGATCCTGATTGCGCTTGATTGGAAGCTCTCCATTCTCCTGGGTATCCTCATACCCGGCTTGCAGCTGGCGCGCCGCCGGTTCCGGCAAAGGACCCATGCGCTGGTGTCGGCCAACCGGCGATCCTTCGCGCGCTTCAGCGGGGCTGTTCAGTCACTGATGCACAGAATTGCCTTTGCAGTTGTCCATGGGATCGAGCACTCGGAAATCGAAGTGCAGCAGAGGAATATCGACTCGCTGCGTCTTGACAGCCAGCGCATGGCATGGAACAACGCGGCGCTCAGCGTCTCTTATTTCACCATGATCCTTGTCGCGGCAATTGCGATCCTCACCGTGGGCGGCATCGAGGCGGGCACCGGAGCCTTGTCGGTTGGCTCGCTTCTCTCGTTCTACGTGGTGATGACGATGCTCGCCAGCCGCCTGCAGCAGCTGTTCGCAGCAACGCCGCACCTGGTGGAGGGCGGCCATGCATTGCAATCCCTCTCCGATTCCTGGGCCGAATTCCCCGCGCCAGCGTATTCCGGGTCCGAATACATTGCATTTCGGGGTGACATGGAATTCCGGAATGTCACCTTCGGGTACGATTCGGCTCCGCTCTTGCAGGACGTCTCCTTTTCCGTGTCCCCGGGATCGGTGGTTGCCATTGCCGGGCCGAACGGAAGCGGCAAAACGACGCTCGCTCACCTGATGGCAGGACTGTATCGCCCCTGGCAGGGAACGGTGCTTGCGGAGGGGATTCCGTACGAGAGGATCGACGTGCGCAAACTTCGGGCAGGCATCTCCTATGCCGCGCAGGAGCCAATTCTGTTCCGCGGCACCATTCTCGAGAACCTCACCTACGGCGTCGCGAGCCCGGCAATTGAAGACATTGAGGCTATCTGTGGCACGGTACTGCTGGATGAGTTCATTTCCCAGCTGCCCGCGGGGCTGGATACGCCTGTGGGTGAGCACGGCCTCACCTTATCCGGCGGACAGCGCCAGAAGATCTCTATTGCGCGTGCCATGCTGCGGCGTCCCGTCCTTCTGATTCTCGACGAACCGACGAATCATCTTGATTCGGAATCTGTCGAGCGCCTTCTCGAGAGCCTCGCCCGCATGCCCCACGGGCCGGCCGTGGTCGTTATATCGCAGGACCCGAGGGTACTCGAGCAGGTGGACCACCGAATTTCTGTCGAAGGCGGGCGCGTGCATGTCCATGGCGGCCGAATGCCCTTGACTGACCCGGTCTGCGCAACAGCGCGGGAGATAGCATCATGAGGACTATCGACCCCGGACGGATGCCAACCGACGAACAGACCCTGATCCTCAAGGCCACACTCCTGGAAGGGCCGGCGGGACGAGAGGCCGCGCTGCGCTGGCTGCCGACGGCCAGTCTCGACCGCCTGGGCACGAGTACCCGAAGGTTGCTGCCGCTCTTGTACGACCGCTTGCAGGCCGAAGGGATCGACCACCCGATGGTTGCTGTTCTGAAGGGTGTGAAGCGCCATACCTGGTACCACAATCGACTGCTCTTCCACCAGGCGAGGGATGTAGTGCGGTCCCTGCGGCAGACCGGTTGTGAAGTGATGATCATCAAGGGCGCGGCGCTCACCATCGAGTATTACCGGGACTATGGGCTGAGGCCGATGGACGATCTCGATCTCATGGTCCCTGTCGGGAAAGCGGTGGAGGCGGTCGCCGAGATGCAGAAACGAGGCTGCAGTCTGCACTGGCAGATAAGCCTGGATTTCATGCGCGACCACGTGGTGGATTTCCTGTGGGAACTTCATTTGTGCAACGCAAAAGGGCGGCATTTCGATCTCCACTGGCACCTGTATCCAATGTGCGTGAATCACGATTCCGATGATGATGTATGGCAGGCATCTCGCGCTGCCCGGTTCGAAGGTGAAGACGTGAGGGTTCTGTGCCCCGCCGATTTTCTCCTTCATACCATCGTGCACGGCTTCAGCTGGGAGACGATCTCCCCGATTCGCTGGATTCCCGACGCCCTCGCCATTCTTCGCAACGCCGAATCGATCGATTGGGAACGGTTGCTGCAGCAGAGCGTGAAGCGAGGACTGGTCGCGATGGCGTTGCCCTCGCTTGCGTACCTCCAGAGAGAGTTCGCCGCGCCCGTGCCCTCGGAGGTTATCTCCACTCTAAAAAATACTCGAATCTCTCTCTTCCAAAAACTCGAGTACGCGAACGGTATCAAGCCGAGTACGTCTTTTGGGGATGTAGTGGTATCCCATCTGTGCCGAACAGCGAGGGTGGCGCGGGGAGCTTCGTTGCGTAAGAAATTACGGATCCTCACCCTGTCGCACCTTGCCTACGCGAAATTCAACAGCCGTGCCGAAATACCGCGAAGGTTTTACGCTGCGCTGAGGCGTACGATCGGGAGACGTGTTGCGTCAGATGCAGAAGGCGCTCGAGCCCGGTGAAGTCGCGCTGCGTTTCTTGAAATCCTGAAGCCAGAAGAGCGGTGATCGGCGTGCATTTCCCACTTCACGAATCCAAAACAGCCACAACTCATAGAAGGAAAAGAAGAAGGATCGTGCGCCCGGAGAGATTCGAACCTGGGGTGCATTGCGGGGGTGAGCGCAGCGGGAGCCCTCAGCCGAAATTCCGAACGGAGTGAGGGATCATGAGGAATGGTGCGCCCGGAGAGATTCGAACTCCCGACCTAATGCTCCGGAGGACTCGCCGCACGAAGAATCAATAACTTAGCGCGACTTGCACGGTGTGAGATTCCCTTGTATTTATGCGGGCTTCTCACTCCTGCCTCTTCACGGAAATAAGCGCCAACAAGCCGCCACTAGGCACAAAATTGGGCACAGTCCCGCGAAGCATGCTTACCCGACCCACCCAGGCCCCCCATAGACGCCACCCCGCCCGCGCGTCATAGGTCTGGCTCCGAGAATTTTCGCCCAAAACGCATTTGTTCTGAATAGGTGTTAGGGTAAGGCTGTGCCGTCAGCCGCTCTCAATAAGAAACGCGGTCTCGCTCCCGCGATCCGCCGTCTTCACCTTCGGCATCCCAACCTCACCGGAGGCCAGATCGCCCGTCGTGTGGGATGCAGCCGTCAAAATGTCCACCAGGTTCTTACCGCGTTCCTTGACGGATACTCTGAACAGGAATTGCGCGATTTCCAAGCAAAAAAGGCTGATATTTACGATGCGATTCAACTGCGGATACTTGAGTCGTTGACGGACAAGAAAATACAAAAAAGCAGTGTGCGTGCCCTCGTCCTTGCTTTCGCGATCCTTCACGACAAGTCTCAGCTTTTGCGGGACAAGTCGACCGTAACAAATGTCACGGCTCTGCTGGACGTAGCGGATGCGATTCGGCGGCGAAATCGAAATGCCGGGGACTAGGCCGCAGCATGCCGCACATGATGCTACCCTACGCGCGCGTCTTGCCGGATTACATGGCCGGTGCGGTCGAAAAGTTGGATTGCCTAATGCGCACTATTAAGGTGGATTCCGGACGGGGCCCAGACGGGTCGAATCAACTTATACAATGCGGTGACCGCGTCGCCTTCGAAATGTAGTACAGTTCAGATAACGGGCGAGAAGTGATAAGTTTCGCTTGGAGATGCGCGTTGGCTTCAATGGTCTCCGATCAGGTCGCAGGAACGGATTAGAAGAATGCCATTGCCCTCTTCCAAGCGTGTCGTTTTCCGGCGAAATCCTCTGCTCGCCGTTGCAGTTCAGGTACGGTTCCATCCAATTCTCCGAATCCAAGTTGAGCCGCCTGTAGCATTCCAAGAGGCGATTCGCGCCCATTTCCCCGGCTATCAGGTGATTGACCCTGTCTCGTTGGGAATGCCTGCTGGCGTTCCAGGTGAAATCCAAGAGATTCTAAAGTCATCTCTCCACAGTGGCCTGCCGATCAGCTTTTCGCGGATGCATCGATTCGACTCAAGCGATGGCAAGTGGACGGTTAATCTGACCCAAGAAACCATAATGATGGCCTGCAACGAGTATCCGAGGTGGGAGGAATACCGGGAGAGATTCCGCCCGGTTTTTGACTCGTTCGTAGCTACTTATAACCCGCCATTCGCCCTTTCGGTTGGCCTGCGGTATCAGAACGCAATCCAGAGATCAAAGCTCGGACTAGAGAATGTGGGCTGGGCGGAATTGTTGAGCCCGTTCATAGCGGCTGAATTCGGGTGTGAGGGACTGCTGGAGACAGATGTCATTTCTGATTTGCACCGATTTGAATTCAAGGAAGGGCAAGACCGTATTCTAGTGCAGCACGGCATGGCGAAAAACCAGCTCACCCAAGAGCCCGTCTATTCGATTGACTCGAATCTGAATTCAAGTGGAAAGGTGGATCTACACGATGTCTTCCCGCGCCTTGACCAGCTCAACAAGCACTCCGGAAGCCTCTTTAGGTTATGCATCAAGGACCGGTTATTCAATAGCCTTGAGCCCATGGACATCTGACGCTCTCGTCGATTTTTGCTGGAGTTTCAATCCGCCCCTGACTCAATCAAATATCAAACTGGTCACTCCCGAACTGACTGCATTCCAGTACGACGCGGCGGGAGGAACGCTGTATGGATATACAATCGACAATCTTCATGCGAAGACAGCGCACTTCATTCATACTTTGGAAACGTTTGATCCGAACGAGGTGAAGCTAAAGCTCGCAAGGATGGCGTGTCACCTCTTGATCGATCTAACCCCTTCCCAGGGACTGGAAGAGATGGCGGGCAAAGTGGCGGAGATTAGGGACTACTATTGCTCTGTCGCTGATTGGCAGAGACCAGCCTTAGGCCCAGAGATTTCAGTTCCGTTTAATCCTGCCATGGTCACGTATCAACGAGAACCCTTCGTACTTTCCGAGGAGTAACTTTCCTTGTGGACGGTCAACCTTATAGCCGATCCGTTCCCGGAAATCAACTCCGTCAGGGAGAAATCATCTCATCAGTCGCGCAATACATGGTCTCAGTTAACTACAATGACCAGGCCCAACCGTCTGATGTGCGTTCCCGGATTCACCCCTACGTGATCGTCTTGAGCCAGGATTGCGATTTGGCACAGGACTTTTCCTGCCGCCAATCATCCAACACCTCCAATGCTCTCCAGAACATACTGCTGTGTGAAGTTGATCTTGCTTCCAACATTAAGGGAGACCGTACCCGGATTCCCGGATCAGACATCTGGAAAAGAATCCACCAAAACCAAGACAGCCGGTTTCAATTCCTTCGCGCGGTTGTCGCCGAGCACGACACAGGCGGAGCGGGAATCCCTGAAATGCTGGTGGATTTCAGGCGGGCGTTTACATTGCCAACCGCAGATCTCTACGAGCAAGCCAAATGGTCAGCAAAACGCAGAGCGGTCCTGAAGAGCCCCTATGTAGAACACCTTTCCACTCGCTTTGGGTTTTTCCTCTCAAGAGTGGCGCTCCCCTTGGATCACCACGTTGAGATCAGAGAGGCATTGCGGCCTAAGGAGAATTCCAGTTCAGAAGACGTGAGCCGGACTTAGTCACCGCAGGGTCGTCACCACTCCCGAGTGAGCAAGACGGGCCGCATGGTCTATGGGGACATTTGGCAGAATTCGCCAAGACTCACCTGAGCATATTGTATTGTTCGGGTTGACCGCGCGTCTCCGGTGCAAGGTTTGCTTGGGATAGTGATAGAAATCGTGCCGTGTACCACAATTCGCCAGTGGATGGGGTACTCAATGCCTACAAAGTGCCATGTCATGATCGTGGTAGGGCTTCCGGGAAGCGGAAAGACAAGCTTTCTGAAGGACACGTTCGGCGAACGTTATTCGACAAACTGCTTTGACGATTTCCATTCGGAAGCATGCCGTGACAACTCCGCGTTCGAGTACAGCCGGTGCTTTGGGGCACTCATGCAAAGGATGCAAGCGGGCGAGAAATGTGCGATCTCAGACGTTGCATTCTGTGAGGCCGAAAGACTGAAGGCCGCGAAAGTTGGTTTGGAAAAGATCGCTCATAACTTTGGTTTGCAGCTTGAAATTGAGGAAGTCAATTTCGCAAATGATCCGAACGCTTGTAGGCATAACGTAATCCATCGGTTTGGCAGTGAGGGAGTTCAGAACTACATCGAAGAACTTCGGATGATCGATCGGTTTTCCAACGTTTACAAATGTCGAGATGGATCAATGCCGGTCAAGACATGCTGCAAGCGTCTCTAGTGCAGCCTGCACACCTACCTTATTCCCGCCAGCACCCCGGGAACATCCCCCACCTGCCGAACCATCGCATAGCGCCAGTGCCCGTGTGTGCGCTCCGGGTCTGTCTTTGCCGCTGCGTTCACCGCTGCAACCCATCGCTCCGCTGCGCCCTTCTTTACGTCCGCCCGTGGATCGTACCCTTTGGTCTCCAGAATCAGAGTGATGCCCGGCAGATCGACAAACTGAACCAGAAAATCCGGCACGTACTCATGGGTCTGGCCATCATACAAGTATGGAATCCCGAATCCCAATCCGGCATTCTTCACAAACGCCCGCACACGCGGATTCGTGTCAATCAAGTACGTGGCAGCTTGCTCCCACTGGTGAGTATCGGCAACAACAAAGTTGACGTGGCTGCGCTCCACCGCCCGCACTTCACGGCTTGTCCAGGTGTCCACGTCCGCCGTGGACCCGGCATCCCGATTCGCCTCGAAGACGGGAACCTCCGGGGTCTCGCCTTGGCTTGTGTCGGGCCGCACATACTGAGTCAACGTCTCAATCATCCATCCGTACCAAGGCGAACACAGCAATGCATACGTTGGCTCCGCCGGAGGCACGGCTCTCACGCATTCCCTAACGTAACGTTCAACAATCCGCAGCAATTGCGGAAAGAGCGCCTGGCGCGGCACGGAGCAACCCGGCATTTTGGAGTAGTGCTTGGTCAAGTGGCTGGCCGTATCGAAAAGCAATTCTTGCATCCGATGGCTCTTCCGGTAGGGTTTCAGGTCTATCGTGGAAAGCTCCCCCGGACCGCTCAATGTCGCCTTGCCCTGAACATCCACGTGCCATCCCTTGACTTGAACCTCCGTGGGGATGTTCTGCGGGTCAATTACCAGCGGAGGCACATTGCTCCAATCCAGTTCGATCCGGTTGCGGATGGCCTGCGCGTAGCTGTCCACACGCGGGAATTGAATCTCCAAGTGCGCCCGCTCCGGAAGCGCGTGAATGTGATAACGCTTCTCACGCGGCTGTGGCTTGTTTCCGGGGTTCGCTTTGTACGGGATTACTTCAAATGGGACGCCCAGGACGGTAGACACCTCTTCGGGAAACTTCCCGTCTGTTAACTCATAGCTTGATCGCCTGAGTCCGCGTCCCACCACCTGCTCGCACAGTAGTTGCGACATGAACGGGCGCAAGCCAACGATATGAGTCACCGTATTGCAGTCCCATCCCTCTGTAAGCATTCCCACACTCACAATGCAGCGCACATCCCGGCCCGGAGGATACAGACCCCGCTTCAGCTTGTGCGCCATTTCCTCAAACCCTTCGGGATAAATCGGCCTTCCCTGCGGATCGCGCGTCCAGTCAGATTTCCCCACCGTGTCCAGGGTGTACCGCATCCACCGGGATTCATCGCTCTTTGCACCTTCGGTGTCTGTCTCGTGAACTACCCTAGAATCCACGCGGATTGTGTACTCAGCTTCGTCCGAATTGCGGAAGCCCTTGATGTGAGCCAATGGTAGGCTTCCCTCCTGCTCGCCCTTCGCCAGCCATGCGTAGATCACTTGCGCCAGCTTTGTGTTTTTGCAAACCAGAATGAAAACGGGGGGTCTCGCCTTGCCGTCAGCCTTCCACCGCTGCAACTCCGCCTCCCAAAGCCCGCCGAGCATCGAAATTGGCGCATGAGCGTACTTCAGCACCGCTTCCGATTTTGGATTCGCTCGCGTCCCTCCACGTTCGCCCGGTGTCAGCTTCTCTTCCAGAATCCAGCGCCAGATATTGCGGTATGCGGCATAGTCAGCGCCGGTCGTGTCCCGAACTGGCATCTGCGGAATCTTCACCAGCCCCGATTCAATCGCATCCACAAGCCCAAAATCGCTCACCACCCACGGGAAGGGCTTGTTTGTTTCTTGCCCCACGCGGCCCAGGAAATAGGGAGTTGCTGAAAGGTCTACACACAAATTGATTCCCCGATGCTTGTGAACCTTGTCCAGCCCGTCCACCCAAACCGTCGCTTCTTTGAAAAACTCGTCGTCCTCATCGGGCTCTTCGTCCGGGTCCGGCTCTTGTTTGCGGATTCGATACGCGTGGTGCGCTTCGTCGTTCAGCACCAGAATGTTTTGCTTGCCACCCACGTCCCGGCTCAACACCCGCTGGAGCAGCGCCGAATCGCTCTCTATATACTTCCGCTCCCAAATCTCCACTTCTACCAGCGAACCATTCGGGGCCACCTTCTCTGAACCTGGCGCGACCCGCATTGAACCGTCCGCTGTCGCCGCCGTGAATGCAGCGAGCGAAACATACCGCTTGCCCCGGGCCGTAGTCGTTTTCTTCCCAATCAGAATCTTCGCTTTCACATCTTGCGCCCTGCCGCGCTTCTCCACTTTGGCGCTCACACCACCCGATTGCATCACCTGTGGCTCAAAGACGTGCCAGTTTGTCACCAGCACATACCCCTGCATCAGTTGCGGCATCAGGTGCCCAGGAACTAGATCTCGTGTGCGATAGATGCTCGCGTCGCCCCGCTCCGGCTTCAACTCCGTCAGCCGGTCCCGAATTGTTACGTTCGGGCAAACCACCAGCGCCACATCGCTGAAACGCGCGTCGCTGCGATCATTGATCTTATTCAGAATGCTCCAGGCAATCACCATCCCCATCACAGTCGTTTTGCCCGCGCCTGTCGCCATCTTCGCGGCGTAACGCTCGAAACCCGTGAATCCCTCTTCTTTCTTCCGCTCTTCGCTTGGCTCATCGCGCGGAATGCGAATCCCCTGCAAGTAGTCCTGCCGCGCCTCCCGCAGAAAGATGATTGTCTTTGCCGCTTCCAGTTGAGCGAAAAACAGCCGCTTCTCTCGGCCCTCACGCTGCCACCATTGGAGCAAGTCCAAGGTCGTGCGCGAAACTCCCGGGAAGCCGTCCCGCTCCCATGCGTCCCTGCGCTCTCGTATCAGATTCACCAGCGCCAGCTCGTACCCAGCCGGATACAGCCTCGATGGACGCAACACATGCTCATCCGTGGTCCATGCATGCATCTGGTCACGCGGCGGGAACACGATTGCCGGCCTTCGCCCGTCGCGTTGCTCCGGCGTCTCGCCTTCACGGATATACCAAAAACGGCGCGGCTCTTCAAAGGGCGAATTCAGGATCGGTTCTGCTACTTCAAATTCGCTCATTTGGAGCCTCGTCGCTGAAGAAGTCTGTCGATCTTCTTCTCGATAGTCTCCATACGTTCTTCCAGGTCCGTCGTCTCCGCCGGTTCACATTGACTTAGGCGCACAGCATTTTTTAACCTTTCCCGCCTAGAATTCAATTTCGGATCGATTGTTCGGATCAAAAGTGCTTCGAGCGTCGCAATCAGTTCCTCCGATGTCGCAGAGAACCTCGATTTCCTGCGTCTTTTCAGTTTTCCGCTCGCTAACGAAATCTCTATGATTCCGAACCAAGAAAAGGTGTCCCATCGCGGTCCCTTTCGTTTCGATAGTCGATGCCCACCGATGCGATTTCCGATGGATTGTCTTACAGACCTGCCGACGTAGACAGGCTGGAAATCTTTGTACAGTACATAAACGCCAATTTGTCCGTACACGTCGATCTCCCGCCCTTTTGCCTTGCGTGTGCGGCCAAGCAGTTTCTTGGAGTCCCACGCTACAAGGTCCGGATTCCAATACTCACCGTATGCCTTGATAAGTACGGGCGCTTCCCGTGGACTCTCATCTTCAAAATCGAATTCGTCTTCAGGCATCATTGCTCCCCTTGGAAAATCCCGCCACCGCAACCCGCCTTTGCCGGTGACGCGCCGCATTGCAGACCTTACATTCGCAATGTCTGCCGCCCTCAGATGCACCGTGACTCTTGCCGCCGGGTGAGAATTCGGTGAGCGGCTTCCACTGCGCACAGGCCGAACACAGCTTCTCCACAACCCCATTCCTGATTCGCAGTTTCCGAGCGAGATTCTGTGCCTGCACGTTCATTTCGCTTTCTGAGCCTCCGCAATATCAGGAAACGCGCACTCCATGTTCTGAACGATTAACGCGGCAATCTGCGCTGCGGAGAATGAATGCGGCGCTTTCACTTCAAACTGCGCAGCGGTTCGAGGTGTAATCCTTGTGAAAGTGAGGTGGATTCCCAGTGGGCTTTCGACTGCGGAAATCTTCACTCGCTGACGTTGCACTCCATTCCCAATCCCAGCGCGTTTGGCCGAAATCCAAGCGAGGTCATCTTCGTTGTAAAGCTCGAATCCTGCTCGCTCACGCCTTTTTCGTCTCCGCCAATTTGCGCGTCACCATTAACTCGTTGCCACGGTCGTCAATCACCTTCACGGCAATTTCGCCGTGACCATTTGGCTCGAATGGCGCGCTGACGGTTCCGGCCAAATGGTTCCAAACCGTTTCCTCGTAATCTGCCTTGAGTGCCTTTTTGAGGGCGTCCCATGCCCCCGTGCGCGGAAAGAATGCCTGCGAGACGTGGAAGCACAACCCGTTGTAATCCGTATCCAGGAACCATGCGGGTACGTTGTCACCCGACTTGTGATCGGATTCGTTTGTAGCCGGGTCAAACACGTCCAAACCAAGCAATTCCACTTCGTATTTGTTATCGGCCCGCTTGCGCAGTTCCACTTCCGGCAATCCGCACACACTGAAAATCTGACTGGAGCGCATGTTCTTGAGCAGATCACCCATCAGCACATCGGGTGTCACCTGCACATACGTAGCGCGAATCTCCATTACCTGCTCGCACTGCTCCACAAGCTGCCGCGCATTCGGGCCTATGGCAAAGCCAATCACGTAAAGATGCGTGTACTTCTTCGAGTGGGCCTCGCGCGCGGCCTCGTACACCAGCTTCTCACTCACAGCGCCATTTTCCGGGCCAAAGACAAAGGCCACGGGCTTCTTGCTAATCCCTGCCAACAGATCGCCGCTTTGCTCCATTGCCTCTTGTGCTGCATCTGAGAGCGTGGCATCCTGTCCCTCCGCAGTGGCGGCCACCATCGCTTCAGCATTCAGGCTCAGGCTCTTCGCAGGCTTACGGATGTTCGTCAGTTCCACGCTGCGGTTGCCTGTCAGACGTAGCAATGGTGAGCGCCGCAGAATTTCAATGATCCGGTCCACAAAGCTCTCCGGCTGCTCTTCGTCGCCCGCGCGCACGTCGCCGCTGTCGGAATGCGCCTCCAATCCCACCAGATCGGCAGGCGCGGGCATCGTCGCCTCAACACAAAATGGGCCTGTCACGCGCGTAATCTTCGAGTCTTCTTCGGGCCGATCTACGAGGATTTCCTCGTCTGCGAGTTCATTCCTCGTAATCGACTTCAGCGTCACATGTGGCACAACGCCACCAATGTCTTCGCCGTTTCGGTTTTGCCGACGGAGATACACAAATCCACCTGCTGGACCACGCTCCTTATCTATTAGTTCGAACCACGGGAACGTAGCCGTGAGCAGCCGTTGTCGTGCAAGTGCCAGTGGAACCCGGCTCGTATCGATTGTTATCCAACGCCGTCCCCATTGTTCTGCAACGAACGCTGTCGTTCCAGAGCCGCAGGTCGGATCAAGGACCAAATCGCCAGGAGAGGTCGTCATCAGGACGCAACGTTGGATGACCTTTACGTTGGTTTGAACAACGTAGATCTTTTCCTCTGTAAACCCCCCACTCCCGGTATCCAGCCATGCGTCTGTAAGAGGGCGCATAGAAAAATCGTCAAGGAACCGCTTGTAGTAAAGCCCACTTCCAGAAGCAACGAGTCTTTTAGCCTTCTCCAGCCTTTCCATTCCCTCTCGATTGGTTTTCCACTGGCGTGTGGCAGGTGGTCTGTATGTTTTACCGTCAAAAACATAATCGAAGATGCAACTCTCAACATTGTTGTTCTGTCCCGTCAAATTGTCGATTCTGTATCGCCGTCCTTGCTCATCGATAAGTCGATACATTCCAAAATCTCCATCGCTCGAAACCTTATCGACGAAAAGTGGATTATTTCTTAAGTGTTCCTTTTCTTTGCAATACCACAGAAGAAAATCGTTAGTGACAGGCAGGAGATCGGCTCCGAGCCCGGAGGTTTTTGAAATTGAGATTACTCTGCAAAAACGGTCAGCGCCAAAAACCTCGTCCATTACTTCACGAACATGATGAAGGTTTTCGTCACTGATTTGAACAAAAACGCTTCCTGAATCAGAGAGTAATTCTCTCGCAATTAGGAGCCGATCCCGGAGATAGGCCAAATACGAGTGCAAGCCCAATTCCCAGGTGTCACGATAAGCCTGCACCATTTCCGGCTCACGAGTCATATCCTCATCGTCGTTGTGCTTTACATCCCGGGTCCGCACAAAGGGCTGGAAGTTGGAACCGAATCGGACACCATAAGGTGGGTCAAAGTAGATCATCTGCACCTGTCCGCGCATCACCTCGTATTCGATGAGCGAATTCATCACGGCCAGCGAGTCGCCCAGGATCATTCGGTTCACCCACTTGTCCCGGTACTCGTAAGCGCGCAACGATTGGTCCACGATGGAGTGCTGTGGATCGCCAAACAGGTCCATCTGGTCGCTGGCGCGCTTATGTTCCGTCAGCGTTTCCACAATGGCCTTGGTTGAAAGGCGCTCATGGACAAACAGGGGCAGCGTTGGCACATCAAAACTCAGCCGCTCCGTTTTGCCCGACCAATTCAGGAATGGCCGCTCAATGGCCTTTAATTGGTCTACAGCGTCCTCCAGGCCGTGAACCGTTGCCAGAGCTCTTCCATCCGCCCCCATAAGTTTCTGCGGCTCGGCAAACAGGTTCGGGGTGGGCAGCTTTGCTGCTTCCGCGATACGCGCCAGCAGCCACTCTCCCAACCCCCGGCTCCCGCTCCCATCCCAACTCAGCGCCGGGTCTAGTGAAGAGTCATAACGGTAAGTTTTCGGCGGCTTGCGTTTCTTGAATTGCGCCTGCGTCCCCACATCGGGACGACCGGGACTGTCTGCCGTCTTGTGCTGGTAGCTTTCTGCCGTCCGCGTCCTCGCGGGCTGGGCCGGTCTCCTGGGAGCCATGGCGTCCGTTGCCTCTCTGGTATGGGCTGGGATGTGTTTGCCGTTGCACACACAGCCTAGCACCAGCGGGCGCAGCCAATTTGGATATGTTTCAGGTTCTAGCTATTCTCGGGAGTAGATGAACTGAAGTACCCCTCGCATTTTTACAAGGACATCGAGCGCCGCTGATAGCGTGGTTGGCATTTCGTGGAGCACATCGTCAGCAGCATCGGCCACTTGCCGCGCGAGTTCTCGATTTGCATGGTCAATCACATCCGCTGTCTCTGCCTCGTTTAATAGTTCATTCATCTGTATGAACGTGCCCGTAGATTGGTATCCAATTCCTTCTTTTAGCGCCTGTTCGAGGGCAGCGCGGCTGAGTGCAACCGACGCCTGCGGTAATCCGAGGATGTAAGTGCGCACTGCTTCCCGCAGGTAACCGTTCGTGACCTTCGAGGGGAGCATTGTGCATTTCATTCGCGACAGTTGCAGAGTTCGCTGGACGTATTCGGGGACTTCGATCAGAACATCACGGGTAAATCGTTCATCAAGCCAATTCTCGATGGTTTCCGGCGCCAGTTCAACAACTCGCTCAATCGCTTCCCATTTGCCGTCTGTGACGCCTTCCCTTGCTTTGATGAGATCGTCCACTATCTCTGCAATTTGAGTCCGGGCAGTCAGGGATTCGGCGAATTCCTCCGGCGTAAGTCCGGTTTCATCTTGATCCATTTCACGGATTAAGGCTTGAACCTCTTGTCTGAGCGACATTTGATCTGACACAATAGGCCTCCTCCGTCTGAAAATCATTGGGATGTCAATCACGATCGGGTTTCGTGTTGACTTCAAATCCCAAATCCCGACCCGAACCGCGTCAGCCCTTCAACATTCACCATCGTTTCCTGCCAGCAATAGTGCCGCGCGTACCAGTCATAGGTTCTGCGGTGCATCCCTTTGGGTCTCGGCGGCAATCCATCGAAGATCGTTCCCCACCCGCGAAGGCGCAAATTCAGCTTCCGCAGTTTCCTTGCCGCCCGATCAAGGTCAGATTCCCTTTGGCTCTCGTAAGCAAGCCCGTGACATTGCCTGCAAGCGAAATCTCCATCCCAAAGGTACAGGACGGCGATACGCCTCCCACACCTGTTCATCGGACAAAGGAACCAGGGCCGGGTGCCTCCGTAGTTGCATCTCGTTTGCTCCAGGTACACGAAATACTCTCGATGTTCCCATTCACCACCGTAGAAACTGTCTCTAACTCTGTAGTGGAGGTTTACGGAGTTCTTATACACGGTGGTGCAGATCGACCCAATATCCTCACCGTTCAATGTGCGGGTGTGAGTCCAACGGGTTCCCGGGACAAGAGCGCCGCTTCGCTGCCATTTGCGAACATCTATGGGCCAACGATCCTCAGTCGTCCCTCTTGCGCCCCACCAATGCCGCCCACTCCCCATGCCGCCCATATTCTCCCCTCGCCCACGCGTGAGATTTACCGAAATCATAAGGCAAATCGAGGGTTGAATCGCAATTTGCAAACAGCAGCAAACCAGTGCTTAAACACCGAAGGTGCTCACTCCTGCGAAGGTGCTCACCGCACTTTCTTGAGCATCTTCGGATGAATCGTGAGCACCTTCAGGCAAGCGCCACATCCACGGGCCGGACATGCGAGATTTATGAGAGCGAACCCGGAGCACAGTCTTTGCCCGCCGAACGGTTGCCCATGCAAGACCAGCATTCTCCGCCATCTCCCGGATGAGCTTCTGCTCCTTGCTTCCCTCCCGAAGTTGCTCTGCAAGCCATTGGACAGCCTCACCAAGTTTGCGGTCACCGGGGCCGGACGGGGCGGCCAGCAGGTCCGCCGCTGTGATAGTGCTCGTTCCGGTCCACGCAAATATGCCGTCGCTAATTGAGTAGCCCAGGGAGTCACCCATCCGCCCAACGTTTGACTTGATGTGAACAAGAGCGCGGCTATTGGGATCATCGGGAAGGGAACCGGCAAGCATCTCAGAACGAACTGCGCCTGTCAGGTCAATGCTGCCAATTCCCCGATGGATTGCCTTGCCGCCGCTCTGCTTTGAGAGGTGCCGAAGCAAAAGAATGGCACAGCCGCGCTTTTCTGCCAGCCTCGCTAGGCCATCCATAATGGGCCGGGTTTCGTTGCTGCGATGCAGGTCTACATTTGCCCCAAGGTAGCTCTGCAAGGGGTCCACTACCACGAGTTTTGCGTCAATTTCTGCAACCGCAGTGTCCAACGCATCAACGTCCCCTAGCGACACCGGCCCTGGGATGAGATGGAGTTTCTTCGGATCACCACCAAGGGAGTCAAATCGTGGGCGCATTACTTCCGCCGTGGGGTTCTCAACTGTTAGGTAAAGGGTGCTGGCGGATTCTACGATCCGTCCGTCACGCAGTCGCCCACGGGAGAGATCGGCAGCAATCGACAGCGCTACAAATGACTTTCCGGTACCCGGATCGCCGCTGATGATGGACAACATCCGCGCCGGTATAAACGGCTCCCAGAGCCAATCGACAGTTCGCGGCTCAACATCGGCAAGGCACAAAAGAGCAGGCTTCAAGTCTGGCCTTTCCTCCGAAGCGATATTTGGGTAGCGCGCAGGTATGTCGTGGGCAATGGCCGTTACCTTCCCCCCAGGTAGCGGAGAAGAAAACGATTCGTTCTCCACAAGCAAGGCTGCTTCAATTGCGGCAGGAGTCATGCCCTTCTTGTGCATGGTTCCGGCAAGCGAAACGAGCCGATTCGTTCGCTGTCCCTTGCCGATGGGCGGATTACCCAGAGCACATGCCGCCGGCGCGCTATGACCTGCCCGTACGTCTCGTGACGCTTGGGTGAAGGACAGGAGCCATTCGGGACATTGCGTGGGCAGGTTGGCCGATTCGTGGACTAGATAGCAATCGCCGCTCTGGTGGAGGGATGGTGGGGCAACAACATACCCGCCTTGACCGCGAATGTCCAGCCCAGGCGCGATCCGGCTTTGAGAGTTACGAACCTCCGCGCCCCCGGGCCAAAGGAAATAGAGATGCTGACCGCCTCCGCCGGTTCGGACGGTGTAGGTATCGGGGAGCTTGAAACCACGCCGAACCAATTCGATCAGCGATTCCTCGCCCTGCCTGCCGTCAACGTCCAGGACAAGGATGCGGCTTTCTGCGCCGGTCACAATCCCAATGTTCGCATCCGGCCAGCGGGTCCACCATTCGCGGATTGTGGCGGGATCGCGGCTGGCGTCATTTAGCCCGTGGGCGGTCCGGGGATGCTTGCCGGGGCTATCGCACTCCGCCCGCCCACAAGAGCAGCCGCCCGCGTGGGGCGAGTGGAGCGGAATAACGGACCAGCCGCGCTTCGCATAGTCATGAGCAGCGTGGGCAAGGTTGATTTCGCCCATCATTGCCGCGTTTCAGGCCTTGGCCGTCCCGGAGATTTGCCACCCTCTTCAATCACGCGCTGCAATTCACTCTCGCGGATCATGGTCCGGCTGCCGACCTTGGTGCGGCGGAGCTTACCCTTCGCCAGCCATGCGTGAATGGTGTATTTGCTCAAGCCGCCCAGTTTGCGGGCTGCCTCTTCAACTGAAACAAGTGGGTCCATTTGCATTGTTCTCCCGATTAGAGAATGTGCTTGAATCCACTCCTGTGCGAGTGTATTGTAATGTGCATATGAAGGCTTGGACGCGCACGTTACATCCTGCGGGACTGCAACGGATTCTTTTGGACCCCCTCAAGGAGCATCCCGATGAACCACCGATTAAGCGCGTAGAGAAAATCTTGAGTCTGTTAGTCGCCGCAGACGCACACCTGCGAGAACAGCTTCGCCGTTTGTATGACCAGCCGAAGGGTAGGGGGCCCGAGTTTCTAGCTGAGTTTCTAGCCAACTCCGAAAGGATGAGGGAATCGGAACGCGCCTATCGCCAAACACTGGAGCTGCTCAACATAAAGTTGAGCCGATATCGCTGGGAGGCCATTTTGAGCGGTGATCTTGATGGGTTTCGCAGTGAGTTTGAGCCCGCCCATCGCAGGAGCAAGTGGGCATATTCAGGACGCGGAAGAGAGTTCGATTTCACCGAGCTTTGGAGCTATTCGGAACATACGGAATCCTTTTTGGCCGAGCGAGACCAATTGCTGATTGAGGAGAAAGTGTTGACTCACGAGGAAGAACCGCAAGTCGGTTGGGACTTGATGGAACCATTCATGATCGCGAGACTCCTCGACGTGGTGAATGAAGGGAAAATTTCGCGGTTCCGCCAATGCCTAGACTGCCACCAATGGTTCTATGCCGTTCGGGGACACCAGCAATTCTGCGGTGTTTCTTGCAGGCGTCGGCATGAGGCACAAAGCCCCGCGTTCAAGGAAAAGCGGCGAACGTACATGCGCGAACGCTACAGGCCACTACAGAAGGAATTGGAAGAGCACGGCAAAAGGCAAGCCACGAGAGCACGCAAAACGAAACGTAGGGGATAATCCATGTCCATCTTCAAGCGCGGTAACGTCTACTGGTACAAGTTCATGTGGAACGGCGAGATGATCCGCGAATCCACTAAACAGGGAAATGACCGCAAGGCCCGAAACATCGAATCAGCGCACCGCACAGCCTTGGCGAACGGCCTGGTGGGAATCCGTGAAAAGAAGGAAGCCCCAACTCTCAAGAGTTTTTGTGATGATCGTTTCGAACCGTGGGCAAGGGCTTCCTTCGAAAAGAGCGTGCTGAATAATTGGTACTGGTTCCGGACCGGAATCCGCGCCCTTCTCGCCTACAAGCCGCTGGCGAACGCCAAGCTGGACAAGATCACGAATGAACTCGCGGCGGAATTTGCGGCGCATCGCATGGCGAACGATATTCAGGTCAGCTCTGTGAATAGCTCCCTGCGCGTTTTGCGGCGTGCTCTCAGGCTTGCGAAGGATTGGGGAGTGGTAGAGACCGCCCCGGTCATTTCGCTCCTTCCTGGCGAACATCACAGGGAAAGGGTGGTCACTCCCGAAGAGGAAGCGGCGTATCTGGACAAGGCTCCGGAACTGCTCAAGCAAATCGCCATCGTCTTGGCTGATACGGGCCTTCGTCCAGACGAGTGCTATCGGATGCGCTGGGAAGAGTTGAATTGGAAAGCTGGTAAGTTCGGCATGCTGCTCGTCACCCACGGCAAGACGGCTGCGGCGAGGCGCGCTATTCCGATGACCCCGCGCGTACGATTCATTCTGGAAACCCGCTGGGAGATTGCCAAAAAGCCTTTGAACGGCTCTGTATGGCCTGCGCCAACCAAGAGCGGCCATGTGAACCATGCGAGCCTGAAGAAGCAGCACGCGCGGGCTTTCCGGTTGACGAACGCTGAGATCAAAAAGCGCAATCAGGAGAATGGCACAAAACAGCAGATGATTCGGCCGTGGGTGCTCTACTCGTTCCGGCACACCTTCCTAACCCGTCTGGGGGAATCGGGCTGCGATGTCTGGACGTTGGCGCGGATCGCCGGGCATTCTTCGATCACGATTTCGAGTCGCTACGTTCACCCATCCGAAGATGCTGTCTTGAATGCGATGACGCGGCTGGGTGGGCACAATTTTGGGCACAGTCAGAAATCCGCCGAAATTTCCGTGAATCCAAAACAGCCGCAACTTATAGAGGGGAAAGAGGAAGCCTGGTGCGCCCGGAGAGATTCGAACTCCCGACCTAATGCTCCGGAGGCATTCGCTCTATCCAGCTGAGCTACGGGCGCACTCTGTTTAGGATACCGCAAATCCGTGTGTAACGGGCCTCTTCAAGCGCGACCACTACGGTAGCGCCGGACCAGGTGATTCGTCGAGCTGTCATGGCGCAGCACCGGCTCGTCCTTGCTTTCAAGCTCCGGAATGATCCGCTGGGCCAGCGCTTTCCCGAGTTCCACTCCCCACTGATCGAACGAATTGATCTGCCAGATCACGCCCTGTGCAAAGACGCTGTGCTCGTAGAGCGCGACCAGCTTGCCCAGCACCTCTGGAGTTAGCCGGTCCGCGAGGATCATGTTCGACGGCCGGTTGCCCTCGAAAACGCGATGCGGTACTAGCCAATCAGCGGTACCTTCGCTTTGGACCTCATCGGCGGTCTTACCGAATGCCAGCGCCTCGGCCTGCGCGAAAACATTGGCGATCAAAATGTCGTGATGGGGACCGATGGGATTGAGGGATTGATTGAAAGCGATGAAGTCGCAGGGGATCAGCCGCGTTCCCTGGTGGATGAGTTGGTAGAACGAGTGCTGGCCGTTGGTGCCGGGCTCGCCCCAGTAGATAGGACTGGTGTTGTAGTGGACGCGCGCCCCGTCCAGCGTGACGGATTTTCCATTGCTCTCCATGGTGAGCTGCTGGAGGTAAGCGGGGAAGCGCTTGAGGTATTGCTCGTAGGGCAGCACGGCCTCGGTCTCGGCGCCGAAGAAGTCGGTGTACCAGACAGTGAGCAGCGCGAGGAGAACGGGCAGGTTCTGCGCGGGCGGCGCGGTGCGGAAGTGCTCGTCGACCTGGTGGAAGCCGCCGAGCATGGCCTTGAAGTTTTCGGGGCCAATGGCGAGCATCGTCGAGAGCCCGATCGCGGAGTCCATCGAGTAGCGGCCGCCGACCCAGTCCCAGAAGCCGAACATGTTGGCTGTGTCGATGCCGAACTTCGAGACCTCTGCCGCGTTGGTGGAGACGGCGACGAAGTGCTTTGCAATCGCGGATTCGTCCCCGCCCAGTCCATCGAGCAGCCATTGCCGCGCGGTGTGCGCGTTGGTCATTGTCTCAAGCGTGGTGAAGGTCTTCGACGAGACGATGAAGAGCGTTTTGGCAGGATCTAAATCGTGAACAGCTTCGGCGAAGTCCGTGCTATCAACGTTCGAAACAAAACGGAACGTCATCTTGCGATCGCTGTAATGCCTCAGCGCCTCATAGGCCATCACCGGGCCGAGGTCGGATCCGCCGATGCCTATGTTAACGACGTTGCGGATGCGCTTGTTGGTGTGGCCCTTCCACTTGCCGCTGCGGACTCGCCGCGAAAACGCGGCCATGCGGTCGAGAACCTCGTGGACTTTGGGCACGACGTTTTCGCCGTCCACGACAATGGATTGGCCGCGGGGAGCGCGGAGCGCAACGTGAAGCACGGCGCGCTTTTCCGTGATGTTGATCTTCTCGCCGGAGAACATCGCGTCGATACGCTGCTTCAAGCCTGACTCCTCGGCCAGCGCGATGAGCAGCCGCAGCGTTTCGCCGTTGACTCGATTCTTGGAATAGTCGAGAAAAAGGCCGGCGGCCTCGAGGGTCAATCGCTCGCCGCGACCGGGATCAGCGGCGAACAGTTCACGCAGATGAATATCTCGAACGATCTTCGCGTGCTCTTCGAGGGCCCTCCACGCATCCCGTTCCACCAACGGCTTGATCGCTTCCGCTGCTGTCGCCATTTCATCTCCTATTGAAAATGCGCCTGAGCCCATGGGGATCTGCCTCTATGCGTAATCGAGCCGGTCTGCTGCTGAACTGCGGCTTTAGAGCGCGGTTGCCTTCTGGTTCACATTGTACTGAGCCGACAGTTGCAGGAAGGTTTCAACCTGCGCATCGGCCCATGCCTGGTCTTTCCCAAGTTCCTGGGCGAGAAACCGCGCCGCGGTCGGAGCCATGCGCATCGCCGCACGCGCATTCAACAATAAAGCTCGCGTACGGCGCGCGAGCACATCGTCGAGCGAGCGTGCCATCTCCTCCCTCGCAGCCCACACAATCTCTGCGCCAAGATACGGTAGTTCCGCATCGAGGCGCGCGGCCCACTCGGAATTACTCATTGCAAGCTCGCGAATCTTTGGCGCGTCGGACCCATAGACCGCGAGCGTATCGGCCTCGTCGTGACTTGTGTCAGACCCTGCGTAGCCGTGAATTCGAAGTGTGCGTGTCATGCAGGGCGCATCTTCAAGGCGGCCGAGTGTCGCCGCATGGTTCACTGCATCTTCGGCCATGTGCCGGTAGGTGGTCCACTTGCCGCCAACGATCGTAATCAGCCCCGTGCTGCCGATGTCAATGCTGTGATCTCGCGACAGGGAAGAGGTCTTGCCGGAATCCGATCCCGCGGCTTTCACGAGAGGCCGAATGCCTGCGAACGCGCTGAGAATGTCTTCGCGCTGTGGCGGGCGGCTCAGGTACTGGCCCGCGGTGTCGAGAATGAACTCGATCTCCTGCTCGAATGGCACTGGCTCATAGGACGGGCCGTCGATCGGCGTGTCCGTGGTGCCGACAAGCGTGTGGTTGTGCCATGGAATGGCGAACAGCACGCGGCCGTCGCTGGTGTGTGGCACCATGATCGCGGTATCTCCGCGAAGGAATCCGCTTTCGAAAACGAGGTGAATGCCCTGGCTCGGAGCCAGCATTGCGGGTGCGGCGGGTTCGGCCATGCGGCGGATCTCGTCGGCGAAGATTCCTGTGGCATTGATGACTACCTTGGCCCGGGCGGTGAAGCGCTCGCCGGTTTCGCGATCCATGCCCGCCACGCCGTTCACAAAGCCCTCGTTATCATGCGTCAACTCGATCACCGGCGCGTAATTCAACACTACTGCGCCCTGCTCCGCTGCGGTCGCGATCAACGAGATGAGCAGGCGCGCATCATCGAACTGCCCGTCGTGATAAATCACGCCTCCGCGAAGGCCGTCCTGGCGAATCGTGGGCAGCTTCTCAAGGGTTTCTTCGAGCGAGAGTATCCGCGAACGGCCGAATCCGTACTTTCCGGCCAGCAGATCGTAGACCTTGAGGCCTATGCCGTAGAAAGGTGTCTCCCACCAGGAGTAATTCGGCACTATGAACGGCAGGTCGTGAACGAGGTGAGGCGCGTTAGCCAGCAGGATTCCACGCTCCTTGAGCGCTTCCATCACGAGCGATACGTTGCCCTGCTCGAGGTAGCGCACGCCGCCATGCACGAGCTTGGTGCTGCGGCTGGAGGTGCCTTTGCCGAAGTCCTCGCGCTCGAGCAGCAGAGTGGAGTATCCGCGGCTGGCGGCGTCTACTGCGATCCCGGCGCCTGTGGCTCCTCCGCCGATGACTACCATGTCCCAGGGCTCGGTGCGCTCGCGCAGGCGGGACAGCATCGTCTCACGCTTCATGTGGTCACCTCGCGGTTGGATGCATCATGGATGTCGGGACATGCTGATCATGAGCCAGAGCGAGCGCCAGTCCGCTCTCATCGAAGCAGCGCCAGAATTAGGGTAACGCCGCCGGCTCGTGGTTGCGACATGCCCGAATACGCGGCGCGCGCCGATTGAGGAGGGAGCCGGCAATTAGACTGGATCGAAGGGCGGATCAGTTTTTCCGCGTCATGGATCGACAGGATGCACTTTCATATTCCGTTCAATACTCTTCAGATTCTTTGGACGCTGACATTTGCGGCGCACCTGGTGCTGATTGTCGTGCTGATGGGGCGCGACCGCATCAAAACCTTCCCCTGGTTTACGGCCAGCATTGTCCTCGTCGCGTTTCGTCTTCTTGCCAGCCGACTGCTCTTCGGCCGCATCCCTCAGATGACGTTGGCGGCGGTCTTCATCTGCCTCGCGGATATCGCCGCTTTCATAAGCCTTATGGTCGTGCTGGAGATTGCCCGGCTGGCATTTGGGCGCGTCCGTCGCGGAACCTGGCTTACGGGCGCTATCGCGGTGATGGCGGCCGGAGCACTCGCGCTGGTGTTCTGCGGAGTGTGGCCCGCATGGAAGACCGTCAGCTCCGGCTCGGCATTGCAATTGATGCAGCTGATAGGTGAGAAAGCGAACCTGCTTGTCGACGTTGAGACAGTGCTTGTTGGGGCGCTGATCGTCATCTTCGGCTATCGCTTCGGCGCCGGCTGGCGCAGCCATGTTCAGCAGGTCGCCATCGGCCTTTCGGCAGCTTCGATCGGGCAGCTCACCATTCAGGTGGTCTGGCAGGAGATTGCCCGAACTGCTGTCGCGCATACGCGGGCGGAGTACGAGCGAATTCTCGGCATCCGCGACCACCTCTTCAATGCGAACAGCACGCTCACCATCGTAGTGCTCGTATGGTGGATCGTGTGCCTGTGGATCGACGAGCCTGGAGCGAAACCTGCGGCGACGGCAACCACGGAGCCTGTGAACGCCGACGCGGCGGCTTTAGCGCCGGGCGAGGTTTCGGAAGAGCAGGAAGCAACAGTCGAAAAGCGCGAGGACGCTGCGACGGGGCAGGGCTGAGGCGCGAGGGTCTCGAAACCCTCGCGACAGCGGGTCTGGAGACCGGCGGTACCAGACGAGCGCGCCTACTCGACCTTGCCGATGTAGACGCCAAAGGGCTGTAATGCGACCGAATCGAGCGAAGCCGGGTCCGCGCCGCCCGGAGATTTCAACAACGTTTTTGCACGCGTTCCCTTCACACTCGGTCCGGTCTTCAGATTCACCGTCTGCGGATCGGCGGTGAAGTTGCACACCACTACGACCTGCTCGCCATCCGGCGCCTGGCGCATCCAGCTCAGTACCTTTTCGTTGTTCACGTCCAGCATTGCGTTGTCGCCGTGAGCAAAGGCGGCATCGGTCTTTTTGAGCTCGATCAACTTCCTGTACCAGGCCAGCAGCGAATCGGGCTGATCCTGTTCCGCTTTCACGTTCACGGTGGTATATGTCGTCGGAACCGGCAGCCATGGCGTGCCGGTTGTGAAACCGGCGTTCGCGGTGTCGTCCCACTGCATCGGGGTGCGCTCGCCGTCGCGGCCCTTGTTGTAAGGCCATTCCGCGCGGCCAACGGGATCTTTTACGTCCTCCTTGCGCGTGGGCGGAGTGGTCTTCATGCCGATTTCATCGCCGTAATAAAACAGCGCCGTTCCGCGGCTTGCGAACAGCACCGTCGCAATCACCCGCTCGATGTCCTGGTTGTGCACGCCGTCGCCGTACCGTTCATCGAGCCGGGGATTATCGTGGTTGTCGAAGACAAGCAGCGGGATGTTGCCGCCGATCTGCGTCTCCACTTCGTTCAGCTTCGTGCGAAACGCGGCTGCATCCATCTTGTCAATTTCGAGGATCTGCGTATCCATCGGCAACTGAAACTCTGGCCTGCCCGGTGGCCCGTATTGCTTGGCCAGTTCCTCGATGTTCGGCAAATAGGTCTCACCGATCAGCACGCGCGTGCCGGGCCAGACCTCCGGATTGAACTTGTCCATCGTGGCCCGCATTTCCTGCATCACCGGATGCACTTCGGGCAGATTGTTGGTGCGTGTATCCTGCAGTTCCACTTCGCCGTCCGGCCCCTTCACGGGATTCCCGTTCTTGTCGAGCACTGGGAGATCATCGCGCCACTCGGGATCTTCGAAGAGCGTCGTGATGGCGTCGAAGCGGAATCCTCCCACGCCCTTGTTCAGCCAGAAATTGATGATGTCCTTGAAGGCCTGGTGGACCTTCGGGTTATTCCAGTTCAGATCAGGCTGCTCGGCATAGAACTTGTGGTAGTAGTACTGCCGCGTCTTTGCATCCCACTTCCAGGCTGTGCCGCTGAAATCCGAGCGCCAGTTGTTAGGCACATCGCCCGGACTGGTTGCAGTCTCGCCCTTGCCGTCCTTCCACACGTACCAGTTGCGGTACGGGTTGGTCTTCGCCGAGCGTGATTCGAGAAACCACTTGTGCTTGTCGGACGTGTGGTTCATCACCATGTCCATCAGGATGCGGATATCGCGTTTTTTTGCTTCGGCGACGAGCCGGTCGAAGTCCGCCATCGTGCCGTACTGCGGATCGATCGCTTCGTAGTCGGAGATGTCGTAGCCGAAGTCCACCTGTGGAGATGGATAGCAGGGCGTCAGCCAGATGGCGTCGACGCCGAGGCTCTTGAGGTAGTCGAGACGTTCCGTGATTCCCTTCAGATCGCCGATGCCGTCGCCGTTCGTGTCCTGGTAACTGCGCGGGTAAATCTCCAGGATGACGGCATTCTTCCACCAGTCGGCGAGGACTGTTGCGGGTGAATCGAGACTTGCGGCGGGCGGCTGTGAAGACGCAGCCTGCCCTCGGGCGGCGAGCGCTGCCACCCCGAGACACAGGGGCAGCACGCCGGCCGCGATGCGTTTGGTCCAGTGCATTGCGGTCTCCTCATGCGGGCGTCCCCGAGGCAATAAGCGGCCCCAGAAACCCCGTTTGTTTTCCCGCTGCTCGTGGATTCGGCAACGGTGTAACGGGAGAAAACTATCACATTTTGAGGGAGATTGGCAGTTTTATCCTAGGTGGTGAACTGACGGTCGGGCAACGAGAACGGAGCGGGTCGGCTACTGTCGCTTGTCGCCGGGCCGCTCCGGCGTGGTGTGGCTCAGGTGACCGAAATCGACGCTGAAATCGGGCTGCTGGCGAGTGCCGCGAATCCTGATCGGCACCAGGGTGCCCGCGCCGTCTTTCTTGAAGAAGCGGTCTGCCGGGCGAATGAGAAAGCCTTTCCACCCGCCGACCATCTGCGAAACGGTCGCCTGCATGCGGGCGGTGCCGTCAAAGTTTAACGCGCCTTGCAGCGCGTAAGTCCCCTTCAGTTGGATATCGGCGCCGGGCACCGCGTAGTGCAGGTCGGGGAGCGCGATGGAGCCGTTGGCCATGTGAAAATTTCCCTTCATCTGCGAGACGACGCTGTTCGGGTCTGCGTCTTTCAGGTCGCCTGGATGCCCCTGGCCGCGCAGGCTCAGGTCCTCGATGTGGCCCTGCACCTTTTCGCTGGTGAAGCGGGCGCCCTCGACATCGAATTTCCCATCCAACTTGAGCCGTTGGTACACCGGCTTATCGCCGGGAGGAATGTGCAGCACGGCGTGGGCTTCAAGTGTGCCGGTCATCAGCGGAGTGTTCGACTTGCTGACCAGGCGCATGAAGTCGTCGATCTGGCCGTGCGGCACTTCGATCTTCAAATCGATCATGTGGCCGGGTCCAGGCGCCTGGCTGCCGATGGCTTTTGCCGCGGCGATCTCCTCCGGCGTTATGCGGACGATCTTGCCGGAGGTCGTGAACTTCGACCGCCCGAGAATCGCGTTGACTTCATCGAGATAGGTGTCGCCGTCGGTGCCATCAACGTGCGCGTGGAAGTTGGTGTGAAGCGTCAGCGCGGTTCCAAACTGCGAAAGGCTGAAGTTTGGCACGTTCGCTTCGCCATCGATCGCGATGTTGCGCAGCATGCCGTCGTAGGCGCCGTCCGATGCGAGCGTGCCGCCGATGCCCTTGAAGTCCCCCAGATTCGCGTGGTTAAAGACGTACTTGCCGCTGACGGGACTTGCACCCGGGTCATCGACGTCCCAAGGGCCGAAGGTGCCAGTTGTGTGGACCAGGCCCGATGGCCGGGCGTTAATCAGGTCGGCAGCAAAGGCCATCGGTTCGCCAGCTTTAAGATGCATGACTTTGAGATGAACGAGGTCGTATTCAAGCGGCAGTTTGCCGGGCTTATCGGTCTCGAGCACGAGGTCGGTCTTATCGCAGACGACGCGGTCCACGAGGATGCGCGACAGGACTCGTGCTGCCTGGGGACTTTGCTGCCCGTCGGCGGGACGGGACTTCAGGGCCGCTGTGAGACCCGTTGTGTTGTCGCGCTCAGACTTCGGCGGAATGCGCACGGTCAGACCGGTGAGCCTCACTTCGGCAATGTGCAGCGGCTTGCCCTGTTCGATTCGCTTGAGAAGGAGCGGCACGTGGAAGGAGAACTCGTCGAGCTGGATGAGCGGCATCGACTGCACAGCGATTTCGAGCGGACGGTCGCCGCCGGTGCGTTGCGGCGGCCAGATCCTCAAGCCCCGTCCGGTTGCCCAGAGGCCCCATTCTGCCTCCTGCCCGTGGTGCACGGAGATGCGGAGGTGATCGAGCTCAACGCGGGTATGAAACCGCTCTTCGAGGCCGGAGACAATGCGCGCCTGCAGATATGGCTGGAACCGGCGGGCAGCGACGGCGAGCACGATCGAGAGGGCGCCGATCACGCCTCCGGCCGCGATCAGCGTCCAAAGAAGCCAGCGATGCCGGCGCCAGAACGGCCGGCGGGTGATAGTTCCTTCGCGATGCTTTTCTTCGGTTTCCATCTCGAGATGTTTCATTGCGCGCGCACCGGCCGAGCCGGTTGGATCCGCAGCCGCTTGCCGGGATGACAAGCCCACATGGTTGGATGCCTGAAGTTGGTTGAGGTTGATGTAGGGTTTTCGACGCGCTCCGTGTCTGCTCGCCGGTGCCCCGGATGTTATTCTTTTTCCCAATCGTGGTTGCCCTTGTAGAAAACCTCGCCAAACTACAATCGATCGAGCTTGAGCGGAGCCGGCTGGCTCAGACCTCACGGGCGCTGCCTGCCGAAGTTACGCAGGCCGAAGCAGCGCTCGCCAAGGCGCAGCAGGATTCCGCTTCTGAATCGGACACGCTGAACCGCGAAGAGTCGCTGCGGACGAAGCTGGAGCGCGATATCGCCGCGCACCGCCAGAAGGCGGCGCGCTACCGCGTGCAACTCGACACGGTGACGACGCCCGCGCAGGCCCAGGCGATGGAGCACGAGATCGGGTTTGCGGAAAAGGAGATCGAGCGGCTGGAGAACGAGGAGCTCGAAAGCCTTGAGCGCACTGACCGCCACGAAGAGACCCTTGCCGCCGCGCGGGCCCAGGTTGAGATCCTTGCAGGCGCACTGGACAAGACGCGTGAGCGCGTGAAGGAGCGCCAGCAGGAGATCGCGGGGCAGCAGAGCGCGCTTGCGGCCGAACGGGATGCATTGCGCAAGACGATCGACGAGGACTGGCTGAGCAAGTTCGACCGGATCGCGGCGCACCGCGGAACAGGCATGTCGCGCGCGGAGAACCAGCAGTGCAACGCTTGCAGGATGGGCATCAGGCCGCAGATCTGGAACCAGGTGCGCGAGGGCGAGCTGCTGACCTGCGACAGTTGCGGAAGGCTGCTCTACTACGATCCAACTATGGTCCCCGCCAAGCCGCCGGAGCCCGAGCCGGCGCGCACGGGCGCGGCGCCCGCGATCCCAAAGCCGCGGCGCATCAGCTAAGGTAGCGCTCTTCGAGGATGCGCGCGTGGTGCGCGACGTGGCCGGCGCTTATGAAAGCAAGTGCGCGGACAGTCACATAATGATCGCTGGCTACGCCGCCTCGCTTCCAGGCAGATTCGGGCAGGTTCGCAATAAGAGAGAGCGTCGACTTTCGCACGTTGCGGAAGTCGTCGAGATGGGTGGACCAGGGAAAGTTGTCGGCCTGGGCGCCTGCGGCGGCGGTCTCCTGGTCGATGCCGGGGAGCGGCGAATCGAATCCTCGCGCGAACCACAGCATCCGGAAGGCGAAGGCGCGCTCGGTGTCGGTGACGTGGTTGAGAACCTGGCGGATGCTCCACTTGTCAGGAGCGTAGCGGAAGAGCGACCGCTCCTCGGAGATGGCGGCGAGACGGCCGGGCCAGGCTTCGAGCTGATCGCGCAGGACGGCTACGGGATCGCCGCCGGGGACCTGGTCGATGTACCGGAAGGCATAGGGAGCGGCTTCGGAGGGATCAGGGCGTCCAATCATGGATTCAGGTTAACCTGCGCAGCGGATTCTGCGGCATGAGGGCGATCCGCGTTAAGCTCTCTGCATGCGGCGGATTTGCGTGGACATGGACGAGGTGATGGCCGATACGCTCTCCGAGCACCTGCGCCGCTACAACGAGGCCTTCGACGAGGCGCTCTCGGTGGACGACCTGGCGGGCAAGGGGCTGTGGGAGTGCACTCCGGCGGAGCGGCGCGAGCAGGTACGCGCGTTTCTCGATGCCGAGGACTTCTTTGAAGACCTGCCGCTGATGCCCGGCGCGCAGGAGGTTCTTCGCGAACTGAGCGGCCGGTTCGAGATCTACGTGGCCACGCAGGCGATGACGGTTCCCAACTCGCTTGGGCCCAAATACCGATGGCTGCAGCGGCACTTCTCGTTTATTCCGCCGACCAATTATGTGTTCTGCGGGAACAAGAACATTCTTCGCGCCGATTACCTGATCGACGACCTGCCGCGCAACCTGCAGCGGTTTGAGGGCACGGGGCTGCTCTATTCCGCGCCGCACAACCTTACGGCGACGGGATTCACGCGGGTGGAAAGCTGGAGGGAAGTGGCGGGGTATTTTGCCGGGGCGGGGGATTGAGGCTAAGGCAGGCATTAGGGACATAGGGACATAGGGAATAGGGACAGAGGGACAGAGGGGCAGAGGGACAGAGATTGCGGATCGCAGGCCATAACCTGTCGCTTTCGCTCGTCGCCTTTTCAGGTGCCAGCCCTGCTTCTTGCTTTTTAACGCGTTATTTTTCAATAATATACAACTAAGAAATGGCCAGGCAGGGATATCGCTTTGGTGAGATCGTGGGCGTTCGAGGCGGGGATGGTCGCGGTCGATTTCGCCTTCAATTCAGGGCAAGAACGGTGGCTTTGCGCCGCTTCTGAGTTGGTGTTTTCGAAGCAGGGACTAAAGTCCCAGATTCCAAAACTGGCGTCATTGCGGCCCGGCTGAAGCCGTGCCCTGATTACAAGGCTTCGCGCCTGCGTTGGTCTAGGCGGAAACTGCACTAGGAGCGGGGATCGGGGCCGTCCGTGAGCGGCTGCTGGCCGATAAACGCGCCGGCCATATTGCAGTAAATCATGGCCTCGATCGGGTTTTTGAGCAGGTGGCTGTTGCTGGGCAGGGAGAGGCCCTGCTGTCTTAGCGATTTGTAGATGGCCTTTTGCGTTTCGAAGTCGGGCAGGGGAGGGGTTGCGATCTGGTTGGACTCTTCCTCGAGGTGGTTACTGTTGGTGGGGAGGGGGTGGGGGTTTTCGGGCCCATCGCATCCTTCCCTGGTCCCTAAACGCGAGGGAGCAGGGACATCCGACCGTTTCTCGCTTTCCGAATGGTTACCTTTGGTGGGGGAGGGGCGGGCTGTCCGGCATCCTTCCCGGGTCTGCGAATGCGAGAGACCAGGGGTGTCCTGACTGAGTTTCCAGGCACGCATGGCCAATTGGGCTACGTGGCAGTAGCGGCCGATGTCGAGGAGATCGATAACGCCCAGGGCGAGGGCCTTGCCGATGCAGGCCAGGTAGGCGTGGACTCCCGCGGGGCCGGAGAGGATGGGCAGCTCGGCGAGGAAGGACTGACAAGCCAGGTCGTGGTCGCCGCGCTGGCGGTGGAAGGCTTGGACGCAGCGGTTTACGGATTCCTGGACTTTGGATTCAGACAATGATTTCCTCCGGAAATGCAAAAGGCCAACCGGGTGGGCTGGCCTCGGGTTGAAGGCAGATCTGTGTGATCCGACCGGAGATTGAGTTATCGAGCTGGAGCAGGCGCTGGGTGCGAGTCTGGAGACTCGCACAACAGCCGGTTTGAAAACCGGCGGTACCTGTAGACCGGCGGTACAAGTGAAAAAGCCCCTCGGGTTGAGGGGCCTTTTTTCGACTCTGTATTTAGCCTAGCAGGTCCGGAGAATGGATCGGCCACCTGGCGGGGACATTTTCGCGGAAGTTATCCACAGGGTAGATAGAAGATCTGGTTGGTCTTATGGAGATTTGCACATTTCCACAGGAGGAGTGGGGTACTTGACAAAAATGCACAAGAATTGGTGCAGGGGGTGATGGCTCGCAGGCGGGGGACATGCGCGGGAGTGTGTGTCGGGCGCGGCGCGAAGAGCAAATGCAGGTCCTTCGACTCGTCCTACGGACTCGCTCAGGATGACGGCGGTGGTGGGTGGACTGGGTGTCGTGGCTGGGGTGGGATTCCCGAAAGGCTCGTGGCGCGGGCCTCTGTGGTTTCCCGGGTCCCCGAATGCGAGGGATCCCCACCCCAGCGACGAAGACCTGTCGCCGGGGGACCCCGGGACCCGGGGCACCCTCTTTTGCTGGGGGAACCGGCATTCTAAAGGCCGGTGGTGCGGGCTTGCCACGACGCTTTGGGGCTATGACGCTTTCGGCAGGATCCGAAATGGGGAGGGTTCTTCGGCTCTCCTTGGCGGCTTTCGGGTGATCCTGCTCCAGAGTGACCCGAGCCTTGCCGAGCCCGTGAAGATGTTTCCCGCGGTGATGGGACCCAGGACTTTATGGTGGCCGACGGCGGCGAGGCCCATCGACGCGATGCACCCGCACTGTGAGCAATCGGGGTTGCCGCCAAACTGACATGGGGTGATGCGAGTCTCGAGATCCGCGGAGAAGGTTGCAGTTGTTCTGGCGAAGATGCATGCGGCCGGATCTTGAGGCGGGTGTTCGATCTCGGCGATGAGCGCATGGGGCATGTCGAGGAGGTCGTATTTGCGCCTGAGACGGTGCAGTTCTTCGATGGTGGCTGCCCGCTGTTCTCTCGAGAGTATCTCCATACCGGAAGCGCCTCGCTGCGGCGTGAAGAGGCTGAACCAGACTTTTTGCGTCTCGGGGATGGAGGACCAGAAACGGAGGAACTCGTCGAGATAACCGGGCCGGCCCGCGATCTGCGAGGTTATGGTGCAGTGGATCGCGACTTTCGCGCCTCGAATGTTTTTGAGGATTCGTTCATAGGTGGCGGGCCTGCGCCGGACGTCGTGCTCCGCGGGCAGGCCATCGACCGAGATGACGACGTTCAGGCCGCGGTACTCCTGCCACTGCGCGGGGATGGTGCGGAAGGCGCTGGTGACGACCTGCGTATGGATGCGTCGCCTCTCCAATTCGGGCAGAAGCCGCTCGACCTCTCGATAGCGCACGAGGGGATCGCCGCCGACCAGCGATACGTGGAGCGGTTTGCAACGGTCAACAAGGGCGAGGACACGTCTTACGAGTTCGTCCCCGGTGAAGTCAGAAAGTTGACGGAGCGTGGTGCTGCCGCCGAGATGTGCGTCATCGAAGGCATAGCAGCCTGGACAGCGGAGCGGGCACTCTTTCGTGATCTCGATGGAGATGGAAGGAGCGCGTCCAGCAAGGATGGCCCGCCATGCGGCGAGCACTTCTTGAGTCTTCATTCGTCCCCTCAGGCGCATCGTCAGAGGCGCGGCAGGAATGTTGGATGGAAGGTCCGCGAACAGGACCTCATGGCTGCCAGGGAAGATTTCAGATCAAGAGCGGGAGCTCATATCCGGTCTGGTTGCCGGGTTTCCCGCGGCTACGCCGGGCCGAGGCAGATGTGCTCAAGTCCTTGAACAACCGCGGATGAAAGAGCGTCCCGAGATCGAAGAGGGAGGACAGGTGTCCTCTCAGCTGCACCAGGGCCTGGTTGATCGCATCCTGCGAGCGCTTGATGAGCAAGAGCAACAACGACACCAGGGTCAGTCCGAGAGTGATGGTGGTCTCGGTGTCATGACCGTGCATGAAGTTGTCGTTTGTCCAGACGTTCTGCGTGATTGGAGCGAGGGCGATGACGAGCACCAGGAGCACGAGCACGGCGCGAACGACTCGCGACCATGAGTCTCCCGTGTTCCATTGAGGTTGGCGCATTGGGGCCGGGGGTGCGGGCAAGCGTCCTCGATGTAAGGATACGCCTGCTGAGCATCCGACGGGGCGCACGTTGTCTCCGGTCGGTGGCATTTTCAGGAGATAAGAATTGCCTCCGGGGCGATCGGTTGGCTGGCGGCGAAGTAATTCTCTTTTTCCCTGAGGCGGAAACTTTCTAGCCGAGCGAGGCCGCCAAGGCTTCGTCGATGGTGGCGCGCTTGAAACGGAAGCCGGCCTGGGTGAGGCGCTTTGGAACGGCGCGCGCGCTTGAGAGGAGCGCTTCGTCGGCCATGCTGCCGAGCATGAGTCGCAGGACGAATGCGGGGACGGGCATGATGGCGGGGCGGTGGAGCTGCGCGGCGAGGGCGCGGGTGAATTCGGCGTTGGTGACGGGGTGGGGAGAGGTGATGTTCACAGGGCCAGTGAGAGGGGGCGTGGCTTCGTCGAGGATGAAGCGGACGGCGGCTACGGCGTCGTCGAGGTGAACCCAGCTCATCGCCTGGCGGCCGCTCGAGAGACGGCCTCCCATTCCGATGCGGAAGACGGGGAGCATGCGCGCGAGTGCGCCGCCGCGGCCGGAGAGAACCACGCCGAAGCGGAGGTGGGTTACGCGAATGCCTGCGTCGATGGCGGGGCGCGCGGCCTGTTCCCACTCGCGGCAGAGATCGGCGAGGAAGCCGGAGCCGGGAGAGGAATCCTCGTCGAGCAATTCGTCGCCACGGTTGCCGTAGAAGCCGGTGGCGGAGGCGACGAGGAGGGCTTTGGGTGGTTGCGGGAGGCCGGCGAGGAGACGGCAGAGCGCGCGGGTGGAGTCGATGCGGCTGGTCCAGATCTCGCGCCGGTAAGCGGATGTCCAGCGGTGCGCGGCGACGTTGGCGCCGGAGAGGTGGATGGCGGCGGAGAGTCCGCTTAACGCGTCGACATTTGACGACGGAGGGTCCGTGGAGGGGTTCCACTGCATCTGAGCGGGGGAGGATTGGGGCGAGGTGGGTGGCCTTCGGACTAGTTGAAGGACGCCGGCTCCCGAGGCGACGAGCGAGGAGCGGATGGCAGAGCCGAGCAAACCCGAGGCCCCGCTCAGAAGGCATTTCATATGTTCAGAATGACCTTCAGGAAGCGCTCTTTGCGGTGACCAGTGATTTGATGCGGGAATTCGAATTTTGTAAAATATAAATTGGTTTTGATCTGGGCAACAAAGGCTTCCTTCGGAGTGTTCTCATGACCGATTCAGCTGCCGTTCGCACCGAGGAGACCCAGAAGACGCAGGTCGACAACGAGACCACCGAGCGGTTTATTGCGGAGAAGCACATCGGGGAGCGCATCAAGCGGCTCCGCCTGAAGAAGTCGATGGGCCTGGTGGACCTGGGCCGGCACACGGGACTGTCGGCGAGCTTTCTGTCGCAGCTCGAGACAGGGCGGGTGGTGCCGACGCTGCGCAACCTGGCCCGGATCGCGATGGTCTTCGCCAAGGACCTTTCCTATTTCTTCGAGAGCGAGCCGCAGGCGATGTTCCGCGTGCACCGGCGCAAGGACCGGGTGCGGCTGCCGCAGACCGGAGTGGACAATCCCATGTACTTTTTTGAAAGCCTTGGGTACATGGTTCCGGACAGGCACATGGATCCTTACTTTGCGGAGTTCATCCCGTCGGGTTCGCACCAGGAGCCGAAGGCGCACATGCATCCGGGCTACGAGTTCCTCTATGTGCTCGACGGCGACCTGACGCTGCAGCACGGGGAACAGGGATGCACGCTGAGCGCGGGAGACGCGGTGTACTTCGACTCGGGCGTTCCGCACTCGTATGCGAGCCAGGGAACGAAGCCGGCGAGCGCGTTGATTGTGACCATGCATCAGCCATTGCCCGCCGCGCCCGCGCAGCTTCGCAGCGCATTTCCGGCGGGAGGGGCGCGGCCGACGCCGGTGCAGGGCGGGGGGCAGGGGCCGGGGGAGCGTCACTGACACGGCGAGTTCACCTTGGATATTTTCGCCGTCGGTATTACTCTTACTGGTAGGAGTAATACCATGCGGATCACAAGCAAGGGACAGGTGACCATTCCTCAAAACGTCCGCTTGCGTCTCGGCCTGCTGCCGAATACAGAGGTGGAATTCGAATTGGCCGGAGATCATGCCCGCATTCGGAAGGCCGCAGGGCGCGGAATGAGCAGCCGGGCGAAGATCGCCATCGATGCTCTTCGAGGCACGGCAACCACGGGTATGTCCACGGACGAGATTATGGCACTGACCCGCGATGAGACGCGAGTTGGGCTGAGCCGCCGGTCGAAGCGGCGATGAAGCCGGCGCTGCCGCATCTGGAAAGGCGGCTCCGCAATTGTCGTGGTGTCCTCGTTGACAGCAACATTCTGCTCGACATCGCGACTAACGATGCTTCATGGGTGAAGTGGTCGATCGCAGCGCTCGCGGAGTGTGCAGATCAAACCGTTCTAGTGATTAACCCTATCGTCTATGTAGAGGTTTCGGTAGGGTTTTCAACCATCGAAGAGTTGAATGCAGCCGTGCCCGCCGGGTCCTATACGAGGGAGCCGCTGCCGTGGGAAGCTGGATTCCTGGCCGGCAAGTGCTACCTCACCTACCGTAAGCGCGGCGGGCTTCGAAATAATCCTTTGCCGGATTTCTATATCGGCGCCCACGCCGCTGTTGCGAGCCTTGCTCTGCTGACCCGCGATGAAGCCCGCTACCGGACGTATTTCCCAACGCTCGAAATCCTGGCACCCTAAAAGATCTGCTATCGCTTGCCCTGGAGGGTTTTGGGGTTGATGCCGGCGCGTTTGGCGGCTCGCTTGGCGGCGATGGCGTGCATCTCCTTGCCGATGTGCGACTGGTTGATCGACACCTGGATGGCGAGGTTGATGATGTTGCCGGTGCACCAGTAGAGCGCGAGACCGGAAGCGTAGTGCCACAGCGTGAAGCCGAAGATGATGGGCATCATGATGGCCATGATGCGGCGCTGGTTGGGGTCCATGCCCGGCGACGGCGTGATGAACTGCGTGACGAACATGGTGATGATGATGAGGGCAGGGAGGATGTGCAGCGGGTCGGGCGCGGAGAGGTCGTGCAGCCACGTCCAGTGCGCCTGGCGCAGTTCCACCGTGTTCTGGAGAACGCGGTAGTAGGCGAAGAAGAGCGGCATCTGGATGAGCATCGGCAGGCAGCTGCCGTACATATTGACGCCCTCGGTTTTGTAGAGCGCCATCATCTCCTGGTTCATCTCGGCGCGCTTGGGGTCGGTGGCCTTGAGGTGCTGGTATTTTCGCTTGAGCGCATCGACCTTGGGCTGGATGCGCATCATCTTGAGCGACGACCTCATCATCATGATGCGCGTGGGCAGCATGATGAGGTTAAAGATCGTGGTGAGGATGAGGATGGCCCATCCCCAGTTGGGGATTCCGTGCTCGTAGAGGAAACGCAGCGCGAGGAACAGAGGCTTCGCGATGACGCCGAGCCACGTTCCGAACTGGATGAGCGGCTCGAGCGACGGGCCGTTGGGCTGGCCGTCGGGGCCGATGGAGTGGATGCTCGAGACGAGGTCCATCTGCTTGGGCCCGGCGTAGAGGCGAAGGCGCGTGTAGCCGCTGGAATCTCCGACGGCGATTCCGATGACGTCGGCGGGCTTCTTATCGCCGTTGGGGCTGGATGGGTCGCTGGGCAGATCGATGGTGTTGTGCAGCGTGACGAGAGTGGCGCGCTCGGGGACGTCGGGAAGAAATGCCGCGGTGAAGTAGAGGTCGGTGGTGGCCGCGTACTGGTATTCGCCGTCGAGGGTGGCGTTATTGCTGACCTTGCCCGCGGCGAGGGTGTCCTGCTTGCCGGCCAGGGACCATGCGAAGTAGGAGGGCGTGCGCATGAGGCCAGGAATTGCGCTGCGGCCCTGGAACTCCTCCATGTCGCCGAGGCCCGCGGGCCAGGAGAGGAGCGCGCGCACAGGCTGGCCGTCGCGGCGCACCTGCACTTCAGCGGTGATGACGTAGCTCTGGTCGAAGTGGAATGTCTTTACGACGTCGAGGCCGTTCTGCGCGTAGTGGAACGTGATGGAGTTGGGCGCCTGGACCGTTCCGGTGGCGGAGGCCTGGTAGAGCGCGGAGTTCAGCTGCGACGTGAGAGCGGACTCGTATGTGAAGAGCGAAAGCGGAAAGCCGAAGCGGCTCGAGGCCTCCTGCTGCACCATGTCGAGCTGATGCGCGCCGCTCGAGTCCTTGTAGTGCGGGTCTTTGAGGATCCAGTGCTTGACCAGCGCGCCGCGATTGGTGAAGACGATGCGGTACTGGGCATTTTCGACCGTGGTCTCGGTTTCGCTCGACGCATTGATGGCAGGCGTGGGTGCGGGAGCGGCGTGCGATGTCTTCGAAGTCTGCGATTGTGCAGGACCCGCCGCTTCGGAGGCAGGCGCGGGCGCGGTGGAGGGCTCGGCGGGCGCGCTCTGCTGCTGGGTCTGCGGGGCCGATGACGGCGCGGGGGGCTTGGGCTTCTGGAAGTATTGAAAGCCGAGAAAAATGGCGACGGCGAGAAAGACCATCACCATCATAGAGCTCATATCGCCGCCGCCGCCCTTGTTGGGGCCCTGCGACGATTGAAGATTGGGATTTTGAAATTCGGGCAAAGGATGTGTCCTGTCGTTCAGCGGGCGGCGAATCGCGGTTCGCCGCTGTTTCTATGGTAAAGGCTCGTGGGGAAGCGATGCGTCGCGGCGCGGGTGGCCGGCCGAACGAGAAAGAGGCGCCTGAAGCGGAACCGGGTCAAAGCCTCCGCGGGTGAATGGGTGGCAGCGCAGCAGACGCCATGCGGCGAGCGCGCTGCCGCGCAGCGGCCCACGCATGGCGATGGCCTGGACGGCGTACTCCGAGCAGGTGGGCTGGAACTTGCATCCGCCGACGCCGAGGGAGTGAACCGCGGGCGACAGCCAGCGCTGGTAGAAGGCGAGAAGTGCGAGCAGAATGCGGGTCATTGTGCTGGCTGGGCGACGGCTTCGCGCACGTCCTGAGCGGCCGCGCGCGCGGCATCCGCCCGTGCCTGATTCAGGATACGCACGATCTCGGCTTCAAGTTTCGCGAATTCGATTGTGAGCACGGTACGCCGGGGATGGAAGATCAGATCGACGCCGGCGGGGATCAGGCCGGCGTGGCGCCGCAGGGCTTCGCGCATGCGGCGCTTGATGCGGTTACGCTCGTGCGCCTTGCCGAGCACGCGGCCTGCGGTGAGGCCTACGCGGCCGGGGCTTGAGGGCGCTGCATCGGACTCGATTTCGGATGGCGGGCGAAATGCCATGAACCAGCTCATTGAGGACGACTGCCGCTTGCGGCCGGCGGCATAGGCGCGCTGATAGTCCGCAGTGCGGCGCAGGCGCATGCCGCTGAGCGAAGGCTTATTCGCGGCAGGGCTGGTGAGGTTGAGCGGGTTCGACATGGGCGGCAATGCCGGAGGGACTTGCGGCCGGAGGGAGTGGGAAAAGGCGCGCCCCGGCCGGAACAAGAAGATTAGTCGCGGTGGCCGGCGCTGACGGAGACGCGCTTGCGGCCCGCGGCACGGCGGCGGCTCAGCACGGCGGCGCCGCTCTTGGTCTTCATACGCGCGCGGAAACCGTGCGTCTTGACGCGGCGGTGGCGATTGGGTTGAAATGTGCGCTTAGGCATTGAAATGCGCTCCTGTGTACTCGCTGAAATTTCTGCCTTGTCGGCAATTCTTAAGTATACAGGAGGCTGGCCTTTGAATCCAGCGGCAGGGGGCTGGAGACGAGAAGGGTACGGACGCGAAAGTCGCGCGGCAACCTTGTATTTCGCAGCGCCCTCAAAGCAGTAATCGGATCACGAAGCACCGATGGATAGCACGAAAGTGGTGACCGGAGTCACGAAATTCTCATTGTTTCACCATGCGTGGTGCAAGCCTTAAACAACTCGAGAAAGATATGTGAATGAGGCATTGCAATGACGTCAGGATGTGCTACCATCGGACCCGTTCTACCAAGTTCTCAGACGTCCCACGGAACGAAATTGTCCAGCCTCGGGATAGTACTTTAGAGGCAGATCACGGCAGACAACGGTTGAAACAAACCTAGGACGGGGCCCGAAGGAATTCCCCGCCTGTGGCAGCCTATTGCCAAAATCGACTGGATGAACGTACCGCGGGCAAGTAAGGATCAGCTCGATGGCATTTGCAATGACTCCGGCTCCCACAGCCCTGAACCCCTGGCTTCAGATTCTCGCCGCACTGGAAAAGAAAGTGATTCGCCAGTCGTTCGAGACCTGGCTTAAGCCCACCAGATACAGCCATTCGAACGGACGCACCATCTTCGTCCGTGTACCCTCGCCGGAGTTCCGGCACATCGCGGAGAAGTACGGCGATTTAATTCAAGAGGCGATCGATACGCAGGCGCTCGCGTTCGACGATGTGTGTTTCGTAACGTCTGAGGAAGATCCCTCCGTTCCGGCCGGCAACCGTTTTCCGCCGATCGCGTCGCACGATCCGAAGGCGCCCCCCCCTCCTCCTCCTCCTCCGGTGCGTCCTCCGGAGCAGGCGCGGTTCGACTGGTCATCCGCGGCGCAGCTCAACCCGCGCTACACGTTCGATAATTTCGTGATCGGCAACGGCAACCAGTTTGCGCGCGCGGCCGCGCTGGCGGTTGCGGAGCGCCCATCGCGCGCGTACAACCCGCTGTTCCTGTACGGCGGCGTGGGCATGGGCAAGACGCACCTGATGCAGGCGATCGGCCACGAGGTGAAGCGGCGCCAGCCTTCTTGCAGCATCTGCTATGTGTCGGCGGAGAAGTTCACCAACGAGATGATCAACTCGCTGCGCACGGACAAGATGACGAGCTTCCGAGACCGGTTCCGCTCGGTGGACGTGCTGCTGATCGACGACATCCAGTTCATCGCGCAGAAGGAGCGGACGCAGGAGGAGTTCTTCCACACGTTCAACGCGCTGCACGAGAGCATGCGCCAGATCGTGATCGCGTCGGACCGGCCGCCGAAGGAGCTTGCGGAGATCGAGGACCGGCTGCGGTCGCGGTTCGAGTGGGGACTGATCGCGGACATCCAGCCGCCCGATCTCGAGACGAAGGTGGCGATCCTGCAGAAGAAGGCCGAGACCGAGCAGGTGATTCTGCCGACGGACGTGGCGCTGTTCATTGCGTCCAATGTTCGGACCAATGTGCGGGAACTCGAAGGCGCGATGACGCGGCTGATCGCGTGGTGCCAGCTCAACCACATGGAGATCACGCTGCCGGCGACGCAGCAGTGCCTGAAGCAGTTCATCGACCTGCAGGTGCGCAAGATTACGATCGAAGCGATTCAGCGCGCGGTCGCCGAGCAGTTCGGCATGAAGGTGACCGACCTGAAGCAGCGCAACAACGCGCGGCAGGTGGTGGTGCCGCGGCAGATTGCGATGTACCTGGCCAAGCAGATGACCGAGGCAAGCCTGCCGGAGATCGGAAGGCAGTTCGGCAACAAGCACCACACCACCGTGATGCATTCGGTGGCGAAGATTGAGGAACTGCGGCGGACGGACAAGGACCTGCACCGCACGCTGAACAAGCTGCAGGAGACGCTGAACGGCTAGGCGGGATGTAAACGCAGAGCAGATCAAGCAAAGAGGCCGCGCGAGGAGCGCGGCCTTCTTGCGTGGCGAGATGGCCGAACGAGTTATTGGGCCTGGGGCTGCTGCTGCGCTGGTTCCTGCACGACGAGATCGTCGGCCAGCGTGAAACGCACGACTGTCTCCGCGGGAATGTCGATGTCGCGGTTGCCGGTGAGGCCAGCGGCCGCGGTGCCGGCTCCGGCGCCCGCCAGCCCGCCGACGAGCAGGCCGACGCCGCCTGATGCCACGCCGCCAACCAGCATGCCGAGGCCCGAGCCGCCGCCGATGAACGCGGCGCTGCGCTTGCCTTTGCCCTTCTTGCGCTCGGCGAATGCGCGCGTCTCAAGCGGGTACTCGGTTCCGTTGAGCGTGACGGAGGTAAGGCGAAGCTGGAGTATCGAAGCGCCCTTGAAGTGACCGCGCTTGTGCGACGCGTCGACGACGCCTTTGACGGGCGCGCCCTTGGGGACGAGAATGCCGCCGTCGCTCGCCGCGACGGGCTCGACGACTTCACCCGTGAACTGGTCGCCCGCATGGCTGGTCTTTACGCTGATGCGCTGATCGACGCGGATCGCGAGCGACGTTCCCGCGGGGATGCTGACGTTGACCGGCGCGGGCGGCTGCGGCATCTGCAGCGGCTGCCGGGCAGTGGAGAAGGCGGGGGAGCCAACCGGGGAGACGGTGGGATCAGAGGCCGCGGGAGCCGGAGAGCCCGCGGGCGGCGGAGCCGTGGTGGTCACGACAGTCGGTTCCTTCTGTCCCTGGGCGGGCGGCTGCACGACGGTGGTGATGGTGTTGCCGGCCTTGTCGACTGTGACGACCTGCTGGGGCTGGCCGGTGGCGGCCGCCTGTTTCTTGGCCTGCTCGAGGGCCTTCTCCTGCTTGCTGGAGCAGCCGGACACAGCAGCGACGAAGAGCGTTGTGACGAACAGCAGCGCCAGAAGCCTTACGCAGCTTTGGCGAATTGAACCGTGGTTCGACATGAGTGATCCTTTCTTGTTCGTTGGTCTCGTGCGTTGGTCTCCTGCCTGGACCTTGCGACTATGGGAATGGGAAGTAAATGGGGGACCATTCTATTTGATGCGCGCGGGCGCAGTGGCGCTGCCCGGCGAATTTTCGGATCAGATTTTTTCGCGCAGGCGCGGCGGCGATTACACTCTTCGGCAATGGACAACGAACGCGTCCGCGAGATATGCATGGCGCTGCCGAACGCGGCGGAGACGGTGAACTGGGGCCATCACCTTGTTTACTGGGTGGGCGACCGCGACATCGGAGGCAAGATGTTCGCGATGACTGACCTCGACGGCACCGGGTTCGGAGTGCTCTGGTTTCACTGCGGAGCGGAGAGGTTTCACGAGCTGCTTGAGATCGAGGGGATGTCTGCTTCGCCGTACCTGGCGAAGGCGCACTGGGTCACGATGGAGCGATGGGACGCGCTGCGGCCGCGGCAGATTGAAGACGAGTTGCGGCGCGCTCACGGACTCATTTACGAGAAGCTGCCCAAGCGGACGAAGGCGATTCTGGCGATGCCGGAGAAGGAGCGCGGCAAAGTGATCCGCGAGCGGAAGAAGATGGTGGCGGCGCGGGGGGAAAAATCGCGGTGAGCATGATTAAAAACCACGCATTACCTGGAGATGAGAGTTCTCTCATTAGACGTGTAAGACGCGGTGAGACCCGTGGAGATTGGGTCTTACGGTTTTGCGCGGCGTAAGACCGGGCGGAGGACCGCGTCAGGCGCGGTAAGACACGATTTGGGATCGTGTAAGACGGCGTAAGATACGGTGTCTTACACGCGTGGCGCGCGAAGATTTCGCGGATAGAGGTTTCAAGACAGCCAACCAGTCGACTAGCGGGCCGCACGCAGCCTCATTTCAAAAGCGGAAGGTGATCCGAGGGTGATTCAAGAAGGGGAAAGAGCGAGACAGAAAGTTAGCGTTGCGCCATCAGCAACCGCAATTCGGCACCCTGCCCTGATATGATGCGCGCGCCGTCGGGGGTCTTCGATGCGGCGCCCCCGGCGATCCCGACCGAATAGTCGAAGTCGCGGAATTGATAATGCAGACGGTCTGCCGCAACATCGCGAAGCGCGCTGCGCTCCGGAACCCACTCGAACGTGAGCGCGAGCCGAGTTTGTTTGGACACGTTCTTGATGCTGAATGAAATTGCGCGCTCGGTGAAGATCACATCGAGACTTCCTCCGGTTGAAAGCGGAATTGCTGCTCGCAACGTTGATGCGTCTTCATCAACGGAAGGCACTTCGGCAGCTGTGGGAGAGCTCTCCTTTCCATCCTTGTCGATCAGCACGAATTTTCCCATGGCTCTCTCGCCAGCGCGGCCCGCGTGCGTCTCGTCATCGCTCCAGTGATAGCCATCGAGCACTGCAAGCATTCGCTGTTCGATGCCGTGGCGTTGAACGACATCTTCGAGGTAAGGCTCCGCGAACCGGTCATCGTAGACATGCAGATCGCGGAGATAGAATTCGTTGTTGCGGAAGTGCAGATTGGCGCGGAGATATTTGCTCTGGTACCAGACGGTGCGTTCGGGCGTGGCTGTTTTCGCGAACGGGTCCGCAAACGGATCCAGGAGCATGACCTGGGCCTGAGCGGGCGTGGACGCGAACGTGCGTTTGAAGCGCCGTCCTGTCTCGCCCATTGTTTCGACACGAAAGCTGCCCTGATTCCGGACGCTCGAGAGCTTCGCCATCTGCATGGGGTAGCCTTTGCGCATCATCGGCCAGCCGAAGCTGTTTTCCTGGCCGAGCTGCGCGTAGGCGAAAGACAGGCTGGGGCCGCGCGCGATCATCTCAAGAAATCGCTCGACGAATATTTCAGATTGCCCCGAAGGCCACACCGGTTCCATCGTGTCGGGATTTGGAAGCCGGTTGTCGTAGTAGTAGACCGGGTCCTGGCCGAGCAGGCGAAACACGGGAGTGGCAATCTGGTTGTGGGTGTCGAGCGCGGGGCTCCAGGCGTTGCGCCGGCTCGGATAGTACCCGGCGATGGGCGCGCCCCAAACGGTGTAGCCGTCGGTGTTCAACTGGTCGCGAACAACGGCGAAGGCGTCGGCGCGGTAGCTGGTGGAGAAATGCTCCATGCTGACGGCGTCGAGGTTCCAGGAGGCGATGGTCTTTGCATCGCGGCCGAAGACGCGGCGGAACGTCTTCATCGCGGTGTCGGCCAGCGTGCGGCGTTCAGCCGGCGGGTATCCGATCGAGTATGCGACGGGAACGTGATAATCCCATTCCCACTTCGGGTCTCCGCGCCAGGCGATGCCGGCGTCATCGCAGATCCTGCGGTTCATCTCGAACCAGATGCCAACCTCGTTGTCTGACGGCATCTCCTTGTTCAGGAACTCAACGAAGGGGCCTTCAACCATCGCGTCATACTGGAGCAGCCAGGTTGCCGGAAATTGATATTTCCTAATCAACGCCATCTGCTCTCTGACGGGCTCAAGCAGGTCGGTGGGGGTGCGAGGCTCCTCTGCGCGAACAAAGTTCATGATGTTGATGGAGCGCAGCGGCGGTTGGCGGTCGGGGGCTTCTCCGCGTAAGACAGGAAGAATGCTCGCGGCGATGGCGGTTTTGAGCGCGCCGCCGATCAACTCGCGCCGCGTACAGGAGACAGCTCTTTTAGGCGCGAGTCTGAATCGTTCAGGCATGAATTACCAGACGCGGCAGGCCGTGGCTGCAACCATCTTGTCGGTCTTCTTGCAGCTGAAGCTTTTGGCAAATTCGGGCAGATCGGTGAGCACGGTGTTGGCGCGATACTCGTCGGGCGCGTGGGGGTCGGTCTGGGCCTGGGTGCGGAGTTGCTCGGGACGCGTTTGGGTGCACCACTGCTGCGCGTAGGCGATCCAGAAGCGCTGGTCGGGCGTGTAGCCGTCCATTTTGGCGTTCATGTCGAGGTGTGCGGCCTCGTTCTTGTCGAGCCACGCGAGCCATGCGATCCAGAGGCCGCCGAGATCGGCGAGGTTCTCGCCGAGCGTGAGCTTGCCGTTGAGGTGAACGCCGGGCACGGCCTCAATGGCATCGTATTGCTTGACCATGCACTCGGCGCGCTGGTTGAATTTTGTTTCGTCGTCCTTGGTCCACCAGTCTTTGAGGTTGCCGTCCTTGTCGTACTGGCGGCCTTCGTCGTCGAAGCCGTGCGTAAGCTCGTGGCCGATGGTGGAACCCATGTCGCCGTAGTTGGCCGCGTCGTCTTCCTTGTCGCTGAAGAAGGGCGGCTGGAAGTAGCCGGCGGGGAAGTTGACGTTGTTCTGCTGCGGATCGTAGTAGGCGTTGACGGTGGGCGGCGACATGAACCACTCGCCCTTGTCGACGGGCTTGCCGATCTTGGCGATCTCGCGGTCGAAGTCGAACTGGCGCACGCGCTGCTGGTTGCCGAGAGGGTCGCCGCGGACGATCTCGAGCTTTGAGTAGTCGCGCCACTTGTCGGGGTAGCCGATCTTGTTCATCACGGTGTGGAGCTTCTCTTTGGCCTTGGCTTTTGTCTCGGGGCTCATCCAATCGAGCGAATCGATGTCGCGGCCCATGGCGTCTTCAATGGCGACGGTCATGGTGAGGGCGCGCTGCTTGGCTTCAGGCGGGAAGTACTTGCCGACGTAGACCTGGCCGAGCGCTTCGCCCATCTCGCGATCGACGCGGCTGGTGCAGCGCTTCCAGCGCTCCTGCTGCTTTTCGGCGCCGTTGAGGACGTGGGCGTAGAAGCGCCAGCTTTCCTGCTCGAACGGCTCGGGCATGCTGGTTCCGGCATAGGAGTGGATGAGCTGCCAGCGCAGGTATGTCTTGATCTGCTCGAGATGCGTGTCGCCGAGTATCGTGTTGAACTCGGCGAAGAACTTCGGCTCGGTGTCGTTCATACTTCCGCTCGCCGGTGCACGAGCGGCCTCAGTATAGGAGGCGAGCGAGAAATGCGTAAGGCTCTTGCCGAAGTCGGCGATCTCGGTGGGGTGATTCAGGTTCTGCGGGTCGCGCTGCTCGGTGATGGTGAGCGAGGCCCGGGCGAGCCGTGTTTCGAGAGCAAGCACGGATTCGGCGTCGAGTGCGGCCTTTGCTTCGGGCTCTCCGGCAAGCGTGAATATCTTCCTGATGTGTTCAACGTACTGGCGGCGCTGTTCGATGGATTTGGGATCGGTGCGCGTGTAGTAGTCGCGCTCGGGAAGGCCGAGGCCGCCGGCGAAGTAGAAGCTGATGACGCGGCTGGCGTCGGCGAAGTCCTGCGAGGAGCTCATGGCGAAGAATGCATGCACGCCGATGCGGTGCAGGTGGCCGAGAAGCGCGGGAAGGTCGCTCACGGAATTGAGGGCCGCGATGCGGTCGAGCTCGGGCTGGAGCGGCGCGGTGCCTGCCTTGTCGATTGCCGCGGTGTCCATGCAGCTTGCGTACTCGTCGCCGATCTTCTGCTCGTTGGGGGTGCGGGCTTCAGGATGCTCTGAGGCTGCAGCTTCGAGTATCTGGCGCAGGTGCTGGCGGTTCAGCTCGGAGAGCTCGGTGAAGCGCCCGTACGAGGTCTGGTCGGGCGGGAGCGGGTTTTTCTTGAACCAGCCGTTGCAACTGAAGCGGTAGAAGTTGTCGCAGGGGTCGACCGACTTGTCGAGGAGCGAGGGATCGAAGACGCGCAGCTCGGAGGGCGACGGGGCGGATGTCGAGGCGGGCGCGGATTGGGGGTTGCCCTGGGATAGGAGCGGCGTGGAGGTGAGAGCGGCGAGAGCCAAGGCGCTCAAAAGCGATGGAGCTGCGAAGCGTGACATGCCGACACTTTATCACCCGGCCGGGCGGGACTGGGCGGGTCACGGAGCGCCGATACAATAGCAATTGCAGGGAATTTTCCCCACGAGGAGCACGACTAGTGGCGCAACGCACGTTCAGCATCATCAAGCCGGACGCGGTCCGCAATGGGCACGCCGGCGCCATCCTGGCCGAGATTGAGAAGGCCGGTTTCAAGATTATTGCGATCAAGAAGCAGTCGATTTCGAAGGACGAGGCGAAGGGTTTTTACGCCGTGCACAGCGCGCGGCCGTTCTTCGAAGGGCTGACGGAGTTCATGTCGTCGGGGCCGATTGTGCTGATGGTTCTCGAGAAGGAGAACGCGATTGCGGACCTGCGCAAGCTGATGGGCGCGACGAATCCTGCGAACGCAGAAAACGGCACGATCCGGAAAAAGTTCGCAACGGATATCGAGAAGAATGCGATTCACGGCTCGGACGGCGAGGAGACCGCGGCGTTCGAGATCGGGTACTGGTTTGCGGGGTATGAACTGATCTAAAGGCAGAGACTAGTGGTTAGTGGGTAGTGATCAGTGATGTCGCCGCGCTCAGGCGAAGAGGTCGTCAATCTTCTGGCGGAGCGCGGCGATTTCTTTCTGCATTTCTGCGATGACGACTTCGAGATGCGCAATCCGGTCGTCGTTTTCCGATGAAGCGTCTGAGGTTGCGTGCGGCTGATTCGCTTGCGGGGCCGATTCCACTGAACCGGAGAGCAGATGGGCGTACCGCGACTCCTTCGTTCCGGGCGCGCGCGGAAGAACGGCGGCCATGGGCGGCTCGCGCTCCATCAATCGCTGCAGGCCGCCGATAACGTCGGCGATCTCTTCAAAGCGGTGCATACGCTCGGTGCGGCCGCGCAACTCGCCGGGCGTTTGCGGCCCGCGAAGCAGCAGGACGCAGAGAAGGGCAGTCTCGGCACGGCTCAGGTTGAAGGCTTCGCCGAGCCAGTGCTCGTACTTGGTGACGCGGCTGTCTGCGGTGCGCGACCGCCCGGCGAGACGCAGGTCTTCGAGACCGTGCAGCGCATGGCGCACAGCTTCTTCGTCGAGGTCCATGACGGGCTCGCGGTTGGAGCGCTGGTTGCACGCGTTGATGAGTGCGTTGAGCGAGAGCGGGTAGTACTCGGGCGTGGTGACCTCCTTTTCGACCAGCGCTCCAAGAACGCGCGCTTCGACGGCCGTCAATCGAATCGACTGCTCTGCATCCATGCCCCGATTGTCGCATCCGCGTCGCGGAGTGGATGTTCTGGATTCGGCGATTGAGTGCGTAATATGCCCTGTTTTCGGGGCAAACACCCGGCCTGCTCTGCGATACTGATTAGTCATGCCGATCGCCGACCTGCAGCTAGCCGCCCAGAAAATCGCTTCTCTCCTCGCCAATCTCAACAAGCTCGGCGGAATGCGCCTGAAGTACCGCATCACCGCGGGAGATGGCGCACGCGATCCGCAGGGAATTGAAGCGCGGGTGATTTACGTAGAGCTGGCGGGGCCGGATGCGCCCATGCTGACGCAGCACAATGGCGAACTGCTGCGCGCGCTCGAGACCATCGCCGCGCAGATGCTGCGGCTCGACCCGCGCGAGCACGATCTTGTGAGCTTCGATGCGGGCAACTTCAAAGCGCTGCGCGCGCAGGAGCTGCGCATGGCCGCCGAGACGGCTGCTGAGAAGGTGCGCAAGACCGGCGTACCGTATGCGTTTCCGCCCATGAACAGCCGCGAGCGGCGCCTGCTGCACATGGCCTTCCGCGAGATCGAGGGCGTGGAGACGGCGAGTTCGGGTGAGGGCCCGGACCGCTTTCTCGCCGTGTTTCCCGCGGGGAAGACGAACCTGCCGGTAAACTCGCCGGTGAGGCCACGCGGCTTCGGACGCCGGTAGCCGCATCGGCGCCAGCAGGTTGCGCAATCAGAATTTTGCTTCGAACTCGCGGAATCGCCGCTCGAGTTCCCATTGCGCGGCGGCCTTCTGGCTGCTGTAGAGGAACGCCTTGCAATCTGCCGATTGCTTGTCTCCGCCGGATGCCTGGCCGCGGCAGGCAGCGCGCGGCGCGGTAAAGACGTCGGGCTCGGCCCAGAGGCTTTCGCCGGGGAGGAAGTTGTGCTCCATGCTTGTGCGCGCGAGTTGTTTCAGGTCAAGGTAGGCGAGGCGGTAGTCGATTGCGGCGCGCTGATACTCGCGAGTGAGTTCAATACGGCTCACGCCTTCGTCGTCGGTCGAAAGCGCGACGGGAACATGCGCCGCGCGATAGACGGGGAACGGATGCTCCGATCCCTTGACGCCGAGGATGCCCTCGTTGGAGCTGAGGTTGATCTCGACCATGACGTGCTTTGCGGCCATCTCCTTCAGCAATTGTTGTGCGCGGGTTTCGTACATGATGTCGACGCCGTGGCCGATGCGTTCGGCGTGCCCCAGTTCGACGGCCTGGCGCACGTGAAAGAGCAGGCCTTCGGGCGGGACCACTCCAGGCGCGAGTTCGCCGGCATGCAGGGTGATGTGGACCCTGGGGTAGACGGAGTGCAGAAAGTCGAGCATGCGCATCTGCAGCGTGTAGTCGCGCATGGAGACGAATCCGTCCTCGGGCTGGACGAAGTTGATGCCGACGAAGCCGGGCTCACCTTCCTGGATAGAGCGCTGGATAGTTTCAAAACCGAGAAGGGTTTGCGCGAACACTGTCTCCGGCGGGTTGGCGCGGAGAATCTGGTAGATGTAGCGGATCTCGACCTTGCAGGCAGGCGCGGCCTGCGGGGTTCCGCAATGCTCGATGGATTTGCGGTTCTGCTCGGTGGTGCGCACGTCCTTCATGTCGTCGGGGACTTCGTCGCGCAGGCCGCGGTCGAGCAGGTCTTGCCGCAGCTTCGCGAAATCGACAGGCTCGCTGGACGGCCAGCCCATTTCTTTCCCGATGAGCGCGGCATGCGTAAATGGGGGCGTCTGCATCAATTCAAGGTACTGCTCGTTTTGCGTCGCGGCGCGGCTGGCTACCTCGTCGACCCATTCGCCTGCGTGGCTTTTGTCGATTCCCCCGAACTTTCCGAAGGTGGCGAAGAACTGGTCGTGCCCGCTGAAGCCGGGCGTGGGAACAAAGCTGCGCATGGAGAACGAATTCACCAGGCGGTCGTAGAGGCTTTGGTCGGCCGAGGCGAGCGTGTGACCGGTGAGTCGCGCTGCGGGCACGAGGGGATCGGCGCACGGCGGACGAGCAAATTTCAACTCTGCGGGGTCAACGCAGAGGCCGTCCTCTCCGGCGTCGCGGATAAACGTCTCGGCGTACACGGCGCCCGAGAGGTGCATGTGCAGATCGGCGCCTTTGGGGAATTGCGCGAGGAAGGCATAGACGGCGAGCGGGCCCTCATGCAAGGCGGCGTCGTAGGCTCGAGCTGCACGTGCTTCCGACCCGGAATCTGATCTGCGAGCGGACTCGCCGGATTGCGGAGTGGCCTTTGCGGGGGCTTGGCTGTTTGCATGGAGTGCGAAGGCGAGGCTCGAGAGCCCGACCACGAGAGCAAGCACAAATCGGCTGGCGGCCCGTGAGGAAGAGTTGCGCATGGTGGGTCCAGTGTAGGGCAATCTGGCGCGTCTTCGAACTGAAAATAGGAGGGTTTCCGGCTGCCTGCCGGGCGGCGCTCCGGGTCCGCGAGCTTGGTTGGCCGCGCTGGAATTGGTATACTTACAAAAGTTGTTGCATCGCACTGTTCGAGGACGCCCACCTATTCCGGCTCCAACCGGATTCCCGCACAGGAAATTGCAACGCAGTCTGCACTGAGGCCAGGTAGCTCAGTGGTAGAGCGCGGCCCTGAAAAGGCCGGCGTCGGCGGTTCAATCCCGTCCCTGGCCACCATCTTCTATAACGCTCAGCGATTTCCCTTGTCTTTCAAATCAGGTCGTGGACACGATATGGGTACACCCTGGACCGGAAATCTGCCCGCCTGTCGTTTCCTGAACCGCGCAATTCACGAAGCGTTTACCTATTGTGAACGCAAGTCCTGTATTCCGAACGGTACCGGCGAGTGGAGGAAAAGGCGATCAAATGAGGTGTCGTTACCTGTTCGATTGCGTTCTTTGCGTCCCCGCAATATTGGCTGGATCCTCTTGTCTCCCGGCGCAGGGCGTAAGCGCGATGGTCCCGGTGGGCAGTCAGGCCGATGGGCCTGGCGCAATGCTTGGCATTGGCCGGGCTCATATTTCTCGCTACGACCATCACCGTGCCGGAGCCATTGATCCTTCCGCCTCCTACAACGCCCCGGTCGTCAGCACTTTGCAAGTTGAGCCGCAAGGGCCGTCACTGTATCCGGCGCTCTATCGAGGGGTCGTGCAAGGAAACATACTTTATATTACGGAGCAAGATACTGTAAATGGTAACTCCAACCTTGAACTTATCGATATCTCATCTCCTGCGGCGCCAGCGAAACTAAGCAAGACGGCTGGATCGGGCGCGGGAATGAACGGGATTGCGGTGAACGGCCAGTATGTCTACGTTTCCTACTGGAAAAGCAGCGTGGTGCAGGTTTTCGACGCCACCAACCCAAGTTCGCCGACGCCGGTGGGGTCAGTTACAACAGCTTGTAACAGCGCCACTAACAAGGGTTTGTATGGAGCGTTAGTGATCTCCGGACATTATCTTTATGCTCCATGCGCTAACCCCGCTCTCTCCCCACCTTTTACAACCGGCTTTATCGACGTGATCAACATTGCCAATCACGCATCTCCTTCGGAGGTCGGCCAGATCACCGCTCAGAACATGACTAATCCTACGTCCCTGGCGGCGTCGGGACAGGTGTTGTATGCCAGCGAGCCCTCCGAAGCCGACGGATCCGGCGGTCATTTTTCTGCCGTGTGTGCTTACAGCCTGGCGGGCGGTCCAGTTCCGGCAGCTCCAGTTTCCTGTGCTTCGGTTGGCCATTCACCTCAAAACATCGCGGTGCAGGGTACGACTGTCGCAGCGTCGATAGGCGACGACGATGAGCTCGATATTGTTGACTTTTCAAATCCAGTTAGTCCGAATGTGTACAGCGCAGCTCTCGATCCCAGCATTTGCGTACACCCATACGTTGAAAACATGGTTGCATTCCAGGGTTCCACGGTGTTTGTCGGGTGCAGCAACTCGCCGTTTGGAAATACGGAAGGCAACAGCGGACCGGGGTACGGGGTTGAGGCGGTCGATGTTACGAATATCACTGCGCCAACGTTGCTCGGAACTCTGCTTGGATCGTCCGGCAACAGTTTTGCGACGATTGTTCCCAATGGGAGCTATCTCTATCTAGGAGGTTATCCCGGGCAGGATGGCACCACAAGCTCCACTGCCGGTGTTCTATACACCGTTGACACGGGCGAGGCAACAATCACGAACATCACATTTCTGCCAACGAGCTTGTCCTTTGCGAGCCAGACTATAGAGACGACGAGCGCGGCGCAGAGCGTGACGCTGAGCAACACGGGAACGGCTGCGATAACGATCAATGGAATTACGATCACCGGAACCAATCCCAGCGACTTCGCTCAGGCCAATACCTGCGGAACCAGTGTCGCGGCGAACGCGAGTTGCAGTATCAGCGTGACCTTTACCCCGACCGCCGCAGGTGCACGCAGCGGCTCGTTGTCGGTTTCTGACAACGCCTCCGGGAGTCCTCAGACCGTGCCCCTGTACGGAACGGGGGCGACGACACAAACACCGGCGGGCGTAATCTTCAACGCGATCGGTTCGCCGGCTCTTTACCTCGAGACGGGAGAGGCGGCAGCGCAGGAGTTACAGACACTTATCTCCGGAACAAACTACCAGTGTCTCTGGACCGGAGGCAGCGGCGCCCTTGTCGCGACCGACCCTACGACGGGACAGTCAGAGAATGGCCGATCCTGGATCGCCTGGAGCATTGATACGGTTGACGACGGCACCTCGTGCGCGAATCCCGGCACGTCTCCGCAGATTTACTCCTATCTGCAGAGCGACTCTGTAATCGGCACCCGCTGCCTCTTCAATGGTTGCATCATTATTAACAGTGCGTCGGGCGGGGCCACGCTGAACTCTGTTTTCCAGGCACCCTGCACGCTCGACGGATCGACGCCAAACGAAGAGGTGTGCACCCTGCCGGCTTCAATCGCTGCTTACTGGGGGAGCGGCCTTCCGGTGAGCGCGGCCGGCACGGATATGCGCCCGGAAGACGCAGAGTTTGCCACCCTGCGGGCGCTTGCGCCTTGCGGATTGCCGTTTCCGATCAACTCGGCGGAGCCCACCCGGTTCCTAGGACTGGGATACACTTCCGGCGGCGCATCCATCAGCAGTTTCTATAGCTCCGGATCGTTCCACGTAACCAGCTTCACCCTTCCCGCGGGAGGGTACACTGCCTACCGCATCGGTGCAGCGCCGATCGTCGTGCACATCAACCAGACCGATGGAACTGCGTTGGGCGCGGGCGCGGCAGGATTTGCTGACACGAGTATTACAAATATTGACAGCGCCAGCCTCGCGGGGTTCCTGGACGGAAGCCGATCAAGGACGCAGGATCTTCCGGGAGCGACCGGTTCGAGCCAAGGTGTCACGGTCCTCATCCGCGAGCCCCTTTCCGGCACATACAACACGATGGAACTTAACGTTTCGAACACGAGCGACAACCAGACCTCGATGGACGTGGGCGAGAACCAGACTGCGACGCAGCAGAATTGCGCCGGACCGTTGCCGAAATCGAACCCAATGGACATCGCGACCAAAGCCGGCGCTCGCACCCGCGTGATCGGCTCCAGTGAGATGGAGAACGTGATGTTCGGCACGGGCAGCGAAGCCGCTCTTCCGTTCCCCGCCGTTCTCGGCTGGTCCTCCTGGAGCGAGGCGAACTTCAAGAACGCATATTCAGGCAAAGCAAACTTCAATGCCGACGCCAGGTACCTTATGGTCGACGGCGTCGATCCGCTGCAAAGCACATTTACGGGCGGTGTCATTCCTACTGCGGGCAACGGCCTGCTTGCGGGCGTCACCATGTCCCACGTCATCGACGGCAGCTATCCAATATGGTCGTTTCTCCGCCTGGTGTGCGCGGGCAATGGCAGCAGCGCAGCCTGCACCGCCGCGGGCAACCTGGCCAAGTCGGCTCAGAACTATGTTGCGCTGGGCGCCTCAGCTGATGCCCTGCACCCGCCGGACTTTGTGCCGGTGGCCAGCTCGACGAGGGCCTGGAATTCGCAGGTCATTCGCTCGCACTTCATGCCTGCCGGTATCGGTTCTCCTTGTGGTCCGGTCGCCAACGGCACCGGTCCCAGGACAGGGCCTCACGCTGCACCCGAATGCGGAGGTGATGTGGGCGGCGTTGTCTACACGATTCAGGGCGACCTGGATTTTGAAACCGACTTCCAGAGCGGCATTGGCGTCAAGCAAGTAGGCGAAATCAACCGCCGCCGCTAAACGCAGCTTTCACCGGCAGCAAGCTGGACGTAATGAAAACTTCCTGACGGGCCCGGGCGGGGCGTTCAAGGAACGCGGTAGTAGCTGCTGTTGCGCCGGAATCGTATGTATTCCCTTGATCCGATTTCTCCAATGACATCCATGCACGACATCCATTGGACATTCTCGCTCTCCGCAAGCGCGCACACGCAATCCCGGAGATGATCGAAGTCCTCCGGGGCCAGGAAGGCGTGATGGGTAAGCAGTCCCACTGGTGATTCGAGATTCCATCGTGCGCGGAAGTTGAATGCGCGAAGGATTTTCCTGGTGAGCGCCTCAACCCCAATGAACGCGCCCCCGCTCTTCCAATCTGACGCGTCAATTTCTATGTTCACGTCCAATGTTGAATGGCGAATCAGACGCGCGGAGAGAGCAGCGTCCTGAGAGACGGCTAAATAACCGAGCGCCGGCAAGGATCTCAACAGCCAGGGAGAGCAGCCATGCCAAGGCGGCACAAAGACCGGAAGAAATGCGTTTCCGAATCTCGCTTCGAGCAGATCGCGCCCCTTGCGCAGCTCCGTCTTCACTTCGGAAACCGGTCGCCATTGCGGATACTCGCTAGGATTGGCCTTTACTCTGGACCAATTGGTATGCATCCACCCATGCTGCAGCACGTGCGTTCCGCGAACGCCGTCAATCACTCCGGGAAGTGTCGAGTCCATCAAACCTGGCACGACCGCAAGCGCAATCGGCGTACCCTGAGCGGCCTTCAGCAGCCTGCGCAACTTTAGAGAATCGCAGTGCGCGTCGTCGTCTCGCCACCACATTCGAAAGCGGTGTCCCCTGGCTCGCAATTCACGGAGTTTCTTACTGAACGCACCCAGTGCGTGGGTTGTGCTCCCGGGCGCAGAGATTACGTGATCGAGTTCGGGTCGCTGCATTGGAGAATAGATGGGCGGCATATTTGTATCGGGCCATCGCACGGAGGGCGGGAATTCTGCTTCGCTGCCTGACTGACTTGGGGATAGAAAACGATCGCTCGAGTTAAACCGAATGAGAGGGGAAGAATTTCCGCGGGCGTCGAGGTCATCCATTCAAATCGACGCGTTTTCGATTTTGAAGAGTGCGGATTCGGAATTCATCGGGCCGGGAAGCCGCAGACGCTGCATGCCTGCCGACCCATCAAGTTGGATGACGCTGAAAGAAGGCTGGCACTGCGACTCGAAGCATAACGCACTTTCCTTGTTCATGCCGAGTATAGCGCGACCTCTGCGCAAACCGCAGCCCACTACGCAACAAAAAATGGCCTAAAAGTCGATCCATGATTCTTGCGGGAGAATTCCTTGCAGACAGATATATCTGCACCTTCCGGCTAGTTAGAGAAGATACTCGGCGCCGGGGGGCGTTCATATTCAATGCGCTCATCAGATAGGCCCAATCGTACCCAATTATTCGCGTGCAGGGCTTTGTTTTCTCCGCAAAAAAGTTGAGATATTCGAAGTGATGGGCGACGCGATTTTCCATTTTGTTGCCCTCTATTCTTCTGGTATTAATGGTTCCCGAATTTAATGACGGCGCAATAATTGGTTGTTTTAGTGCGTGCTATTATCAGGCACCGTCTTAAGGAGTCCACCAGCGATCAACGCGCAGCGCTGACTTGTGGCTTCCTCGAAAAAACCTGCTTGACCCGTTGAAACCCACAGGCGCAAAACGTCATTAGCTTGGTGTTTTGCGCATTATCAGACTGGATCATGTCTTGTGCTGCGTCGGGGTGGAAGTATGCCCGGAGTTGCAACGGGACCGGAGCCAGCAAGAGATCAAATCGCGATTGAGGAGAAAATCATGAGGAGAAAGAACATTCTTCTTGCGGTCGGCATGGTGCTGCTGGCTGCGTCGCCTCTTTGTTTGCATGCCCAGTCCGGATGTACGGATTCACCTGAGGACCCGACTGCAGTTCTCGCTCTTTTGGGATCTGCTGCCGTGTTCGGTGAGTACATCCGGCGCCGCTTCCTGGCTGGCAGAGCAAGCCGAAGGGAAAACCAATAATCAACGATTCTGCCGGCACGCAGGAATGGCTTCGAATTCCTGAAGCCATGACAGCGTGTCGCGTTCACTCAAATCAGGGGCGTGAAGTCCTTTGTTTATCGTACGCAAGCGCCAACGCGAACTCGCGGATAGCCCGATTTTGGTTGAACAACGGGTATTTTTTGCCCGTTGTTCAACCTGCAAGAAGGCGGGACAACCATCGTGGAGCATGTCGGAGAGCCGCAGGTCAGCCTATCCAATCATGGGACGGAAGTGTCCCTCTTATACGAGGAGCTTCGTCCGTCGCTTGGTGCGTACTTATTCACCCTCGGCTTGATTGACCCAGAGGCAGAAGACCTGATTCAGGAAGGATTCTTCCGGCTGGTGCGTGTTCTCGCCGCTGAAATCAGGGTAAACAACCCTCGCGGCTGGCTGTTCCGGGTTGTTCATAACCTGGCCATGGACGTCTACAGAGACGCGGATCGAGACGGCGTGGTGATTGACGAGAGCCAACTGTGGATACAGCAGCAGCAGGTTGATCCGGACCCCAATCCCGAGCAGGCGTATTCACTGCGAGAACGATTGAAGCTCGTGAACGCTGCCGCTCTGAGTCTGACTTCTCAACAGCGGGACTGCCTTTTGCTTCGGGCTGAAGGCAGATCTTATCAGGATATCGGTTTGACACTCGGCATCAGCACGCAGCGCGTGGCCATTGTGGTTCGGAAGGGTTTAGAGCGCCTGGCCGTTCTCTGCCGAGTGACTGAATACAGGACCTGCGGTTGAACTGATTGGCTCGCGGTCGACAACTTCAAGGCAGAAACTGGTCCGGAACAGCACATTTAAAGGAAAGATCTGGAATCAAACGGGATGCTCAAGTTACTGGTTCGATGCCTGTGCACGAAGCCGCTGTACCTCTATGAAGATAGATTGGGCGCTTGTTCGCGTGCATGGAGAGGCCTGTTCCGTAACATGCGTGACCGGCAGGCAAGGCTAAGTGGGATTCCCTTCACAGACTTGTCCTACCTGCTCTCCGCGGTGGTGTTTGCCGCGGTCCTTTCAGGATGCTCAAGCAGTTCCACTGTGAAGGCGGGGCCGATCTCCATTACCGATCCAACTGGCGGCGCTTCTGGTCAGCTCAAGTCGCTATTCGCCGGGTCGTCAGTACAAGTGAACATGAGCCCTGTCGGCGACACAGCCGACGCCGGAGTGAACTGGACCGTTACGTGCGGCGGGAACCCAGTTACCGGGAGCGTAGTTGGCGGCGCGTGCGGCACATTTGTGCCGGCACACACCCCCGACGGGGTTGCCTCAGTATTTACAACTCCCGCGACCATACCGATCGGAAATTCAGTTACCATCACGGCCGCGGTTGCGGGCGACCCATCGGCGGTGAGCAGTATTACGATGCCTGTTGTTTCGCTACCGGTCTCGATCTCACTTGTCAATCCGCCAACCTCGGTCGTTCTAGGAGGGAAGGCGAACTTTCAAGTCAGGCTTCTGAACGGCAATGGCGGCGACAACATTACATGGACGGCAATGTGCGGCTCAAGCCCATGTGGATCATTCAGCTCAACGGTCACGGCAAATGGTCAAGCGGGGGTCTTTATTGCGCCAGCGTCCATGCCTGCAAGCGGAAACGTGATCGTCATAACGGCGGCGCTCGAAAACAACACAAGTGTTGCGGTAAGCACGAATCTGACAATTCTGCCGGTTTCGGTCAGCCTCACTCCAACCGTCTACAACCTCAAGACCGTGGGTACGACCAAGTTCACCGCGACAGTGACGAACGACACTGCGCTAAATAAGGGTGTGGACTGGACGGTGAGCTGCGCCGGCACTGACTGCGGTTCAATATCACCACAACACACGGCTAGCGGAACCCCCGCATCATTCACTGCTCCCCAGTCTGTTCCGAACGGCGGCACTGTCACCATTACAGCGGCGTCAACGACCCAGCCCACCGTATCGGCCACGGCTACAACCACGGTACTAACAAATCCACCCATCGCGGTGGCATTTACAGTTCCGCCGCCGTCGAGTGTCGCGGTAGGAGCGACGGCCAATCTTACGGCTAGCGTGACGTACGACGGGAAGCCGTCAAACGGAGTGAACTGGACGTGCGCTCCGGCTGGAAGTTGCGGGACCTTCGCACCCGCTTTTACACAAGGCAATGGAAGGATCTTTTACTCAGTCAACTCCACCTATACCGCACCTGCCACGGCTCCAGCGGGAGGCGTGGTAACGATTATTGCCTCCTCTGCCGCACCGCCGACAACGCCCTCGAATCCCGCCACGGCGACGACAACAATGGCGGTGGCGCCAACGATTGCAATTTCACAAGAGCCCCCTTCCGCGTTGACCGCGGGAACCTCAGCGCCGGTGAGCGCGACGGTCAAGAACGATCTTCCTCCCGGCGGCGTTACCTGGACGCTGAAGTGCAATAACACCGTGGCGGGGTGCGGTTGGATCGTGCCATATAAGACCGCGAGCGGGCAGACGGCCACATATACCGCGCCTCCCGTGGCGACACCGGGCACGGTGGTGACGCTCAGGGCTTTTCCGTCGGCCGACTTCAACGTCAGCGCTTTCGCATCGGCGATCAATATCACTCCTGCAACGGCGGCTTCAATATCATTTGTCGGCAACGTTCCCTCCCAGTTGCAGCCTGCCGCCACGGTGAATCTGGCAGCGGCGATAGGCAACGATTCCGCCAACTTCACCAACGAGGGCGTGGACTGGCAGGTATGCGGCAGCGGTTGCGGATATTTCATCGTCAAGCCGGCAACGCCAGCGATTCCGGCGACAGCGACGACGCCGTTTGTTCCGGCGGCTCCAGCGGTAACGGCGCCCTCGGTGCAGGGCTGGCCGAATGGGCTCCCGATCGCATACACCGCGCCCATTACGCCGCCTCAAGGCGGGACCGTAACGGTGACTGCGGCGGATCATGCCGACTCAACAACAAACACGCAATCGACCATCGCGATCACATCTGCCGGCACCGGGCCAGCGCTGAATGGAAGCGTGATGGCTGGTTCGCAACCCGTGGTTGGCGCCACCGTGCAGCTCTTCGCGGCGGGAACGGCTGGTTACGGTTCGGCGGCGCTTGCGCTGACCTCTCCGAACAGTACTTCTACTCCCGTGACTGATGGGAATGGCAAGTTCACTATTCCTGCCGGCTACGCGTGCGCAAGTTCGGGCCAGATCTACGTTATAGCGACGGGAGGCACTGTCGGCACAAACCAGCCGAACGCCGACCTGGCGATGATGACGGGCCTGGGGCCGTGCGGCAGCCTCAGCTCACAGAGCTTCGTTGTGAATGAAGCTACGACGGTGGCGTCGGTTTGGGCGCTGGCTCCCTTTGCCTCCAACGACGCGCTTACGGGGAAGAGCAGTTATCTCTATCTTGGCTCCAGCAGCAGCAACACGGCTGGACTGGCGGATGCGTTCTCCACGGTAAACAACCTGGTGGACATTTCGACAGGAACAGCGAGGTATTTTGTACCGGCCGGCAATGCCACGGCGCCGTTTGAGCAAATCAATACGCTGGCGGATATCCTGAACGCCTGCACGTCAACGTCGGGCGGAAGCGAAGGAGACGGGAGCCCCTGCGGCAATCTGCTGGCGGCGGCAGATCCTTTGAGTTACAACTATCTGTTTCAATCGACGGCTCCAGGAGACTCTCTCCAGGCGGCGTTCAATATTGCCCAGCATCCGAGGCAAGCCTTTGGATACAACATTGATGTCGGGTACCTTCAGGCTCCTCTTCTGTTTAACCTGGCGACTCCGACCGCGCCGTTTCAGCCGATTCTTCCTTCGGCGCCCAACGACTGGTCTCTCTCGCTGAACTTCACGGGAGGCGGAGGGCTATCTTCCACGAGCGCCGCCAATTTCTTTGCGATCGATGCCTCGGATGACCTATGGATAACAGACAGCAAAGCCGGCACGGTCATCGAGTGGAACGACCGGGGGACTCCAGTTTCGCCGTCCACGGGATTTGCCGCGGGCGGCGGACCCATGGCGATCGACTCCTCAGGGAACATCTGGATCTCAGGGAATGGCACGTTGACGGAGTTGACCGATCTTGGCGCCGCGTATCCCTGGAGCCCATACAAGGGCATCGCCGATGGCGGGACCGACATGGCCTTCGATGCAGTGGGCAATGTGTGGATCGGGAACGGCAGCGGCGTGGCCGAATTCAGCAATCTGGGCGCCGAACTGTCTCCGACTGGAGGATATGTCAACAGCGGGGTAACAGACATCGGGCCCATCGTTCTGGATAGCTCGGGCGATGTGTGGGTTCAGGGCACTACCCTGGCGGAATTGAGCGGATCGAGCGGGCAGTTGATCATCAATACTCTGCTGGGAGCGAGCGGCATTACGCAGATCGCCGCAGGCGGATCCGGCCACGTGTGGGTTCCCTTGCCGCAGAACTTTGGGTTCTGCGAGGTGACTCCCGCCAATACAACGCTGCTTTACACGGCGAATTGCCCCCCTGGCGGAGCTAGTGGGGGCGGGGCTTCGGTCGCGACGATCTACAACCCGCAAGGCATCGCAGTCGATGGATCGGGGTACGTGTGGATCGCGAATGCCGGCAGCACGTTGAATCAGATCTCGGCGAACGTGACCGAAGTTGATGGGAGCGATCTGAGCCAATACGCAGGCTATCAATCCGCCAGTCTTGGAAACGGTCCGGTTCACCTGGCGATCGATCGAGCGGGTAACGTGTGGGTTCTACTGGCGGGTGGATCGATGACTGAGTATGTGGGCATTGCCACTCCGGTGGTTACGCCCATCTCGCTTGGTGTGAAGAACGGCAAGCTGGGAGCGAAGCCATGAAGGAAGAGTGCCCGCAGTACGGTTCAAGGCGGTCAAATCCCGTTGCCCGGGGATAAGAAAAAAACATGAATTCCTCAATCCGAGTATTTGGGGACTGTATGAATTTGCATTCGCGTTGTTCCAGCCCGATGATTTCGACGCTGCTTCTCGCCGTGCTGCTGGGTGCGTGCGGTTGCTCGTCAAGCAGCTCAAGGCAGCCGCAGGTGGGACCGATTGGGTTCACCAATGCGATGGGCGCGAGTCAACCGACGGTTACAGCGCTGACGGCAGGCCAGGGCACCTATCTCGAGGTGACCATCGCAGATGACACCGCTCTGCTGGGCGCGAACTGGAGCGTGACGTGCGAGAGCGCCTTGCCGCCCGGGACGCCGTTGCCGCCCGGCCAGACGCAGGATACGTCGTGCGGCACTTATGCGCCGCAGCATACGATCAGCGGTCCGGTGCCGAGCTACGCAACAAGCGCCACAGGCTACGTCACCTTTTATACCGCCCCCGCAGCGCCGCCAAAGGGCGGCACCGTTACGCTCTATGCGACGTCGACTGCCGATCCGTCGCAGAACTCGACCGTGACACTCACCATCAACCCATAGCCGAGTTTTGCAAAACGGCGTTCAGGACAGTCAGCCTGGGACGCCGACATTCATTGCCACTGCGAGGAGCGGCTCAATGCGCGGCATTGCTTTTCACGATTGAGTTTCCCCGTTGTCACGTTGTTTCGGACGCTGATCAAAGGAGTCTCGATGAATCCGGTTGGAAGGATGCTCGGTGTATTGCTTCTTGGAATGTGCGTTGTCTCTGCACAGAACGGCGCAAGCCAGCAGCCGGCTGCAAAGGCAGTGAAGGCGCGGCCGAAATCGCAGCAACAGCGTCTGCTCGAAGAGATGAATGACAAGCTCAGTAAAGTCGATGAGCTGAGCCAGAAGTACGATGACCTCCAGCGACGTTTCGACACCTTGCAACAACAGCTGACGACGCGCGATGCGGAGTTGGAACAGGCGCGCAAGGATGTGTCTACTGCCCAGGCCGCGGCGGACGAATCGAAGCGCCAGACTGCAGACCTGCTTGCCGCAGTCGGGACGAACGGGGACGCAGTGAAAACACTCCAGACGGATGTGACGGCGCTGAAGACGACGTCGGGTTCGCTGACGTCCGCGGTTGCAGTCACAGAGAAAAGAACGCAGGAGCTCGAGAACCCCGACGCGATTCACTTCAAGGGGGTTGACCTGAAACCCGGCGGCTTCCTGGCGGGCGAAACCGTGAACAGGCAGCGCGGCGTCGCTGCCGACGTCAACACTCCGTTCAATTCGATTCCCTTCAGCGGGCAAACGTCGGCCGTGCTCACCGAGTTCAATGCCAGCGGCCGCCAGTCGCGTGTCTCATTGCTTGCCGAGGGCAAGCTGCCCAGCTCCGTGTTGCGCGGCTACTACGAAGCCGATTTTCTGTCGGCGGGGACCACTTCAAACAATAACCAGAGCAACAGCTATACCCTTCGTCAACGGCAATTGTGGGGCCAGGCTTCGTTGGCCAGCCGGTGGGATCTCACCGTTGGACAAATGTGGTCGCTTGCTACGGAGTACCGCCATGGCCTGGGGAACCTCTCGGAAGCAATCCCGCTTACGATTGACGCGCAATATAACGTCGGCTTTACGTGGGCGCGGCAGTATGGTTTCCGCGCGACAAAAGCGCTTGGAAACAAACTCTGGATTGGCGGTTCACTGGAAGGGGCGCAGACCCTGAACATCGGCGGGCACAACCTGCCCACGATTGCTTACCAGGCACCGGGCACGAGCGGCGGCTTGTACAATCCGACAGCGAACTACAGCTTCAACTATGCTCCCGACCTGCTTGCAAAGCTCGCATATGAGCCAAGCTGGGGCCATTTTGAGGTCTATGGCATCGGGCGTTTCTTCCGTTCCCGGGTATTTCCGAACGGCCCCGCGCCGCCCAATGCGCCTCAACCGCCAACGACGTCGGCGCTGGGGGCATACACCACGAAGACCGAAGGAGGTGGCGGCGGCATCAACGCGCGCGTGTCAGTCTTCGACCGGCGACTGGATTTTGCAATACATACTCTCGCCGGGGACGGAATCGGCCGCTACAGTTCCAGCACTCTGCCGGATGCAACAGCTCATCCGGATGGTTCGCTTGAATTGTTAACGGGCGGTTCCTTCCTGGGGTCGCTTGAGTATCATGCCGCGCCACGCTTCGATCTCTATGCCTACTACGGCGGGGAATTCGCCAAGCGAGCCTACTACAGCACCGGATACATCGACACCACAACAGGCCAGCCCATCCTGGGCGGCTATGGCGCTCCGACAAACAACGTTTCAGGATGCTACGTGGAAGTTCTGCCTTCCGGCGGATTGGCGAGCGGCCCGAGTTCCAGCACCTGCCAGGCGGACACGCGAAACATTCAGGAACCGACGTTTGGTTATTGGTTCCGGTTCTACAAGGGTACGCACGGCACATTCCAGCAGGGCATTCAGTATTCCTACGTGGTGCGGCATACATGGTTAGGGATCGGCCCAATCACCGGTCTTGGTTTCTCGCCCAAGGCGATCGAGAACATGTGGTTTACGTCGTTCCGCTACTACTTGCCGCAATAGGGACAACGTTGATGATGACGCGTGAAATCAATGCGAAGGTGAGGAGAGGAATGCTCACGTCGATTGCCCGAGGCGGGCTGCTACTGTGCCTGATCGTGTTGTCCGGCAGCATTTGCGCCTTCGGCCAGACGGCGCGTGTGTACGGAACTGTAACGGATCCGCAGGGGAACGCAATACTCGGGGCAAATGTCCAAGTGGTCAACCAGACCAGCGGGGAAATAAAGGCGGCAACGACGGACGATTCCGGGGCATACAACATTCCCTCACTGCCCCAGGGCAGCTACAAGATTGTCGTCGCGTGCACGGGGTTCACGGCCGTGAACAGCCAGGTGATTTCCCTGGCGAACGGTCAGGCGTACACCTTCAACACACAGCTAACTGTCGAGGGCGTTAAATCGGAAGTTACAGTCAATGCGGGAAGTAACGATGCGACTGTCGAACTGACCAATCCGACCCTCTCGACCACTTTGTCGGAACAGCAGGTGAAAGGCATCGGCCTGAATGGGCGCAACTTTTCACAATTGATGGCGCTGGCCCCGGGTGTAAGCGATCAGTCGGGCAAGGACGAAGGAAAAGTGGGCATTGCCGGCAGCGCCAAGTTCGTCGTCAACGGCGGGCGATCCGAATACAACACGTTCGAGGTTGACGGCAGCGATGTCCTGAACACAAGCATCAATGCAAGCCGCGGCCAGGGCCTGCCGCTGATGGTCTACCCAAGCATCGACGCCATCGAGGACATGAAGGTTCTCACCTCGAATTACAGCGCCATCTACGGGAAGAGCGCTTCGGGAAGCGTGCTCATCACGACGAAGTCGGGTACAGACAAGTTTCACGGCGACATCTATGGGTTCGTCCGCAACGAGGTATTCAATGCGCGCAACTATTTTGACCAGCCCGACCCGGTACCCCTCGGCTACCAAGGACCGTTGAAATACCGGACTCCGCTGTACCGACGGCTGGACTTCGGAGGGACCATAGGCGGTCCTTTCTTCATTCCTCACATTTACGACAGGAGCAAATCGAAGACCTTCTTCTTCTTTTCAGAAGAGATACGGCGCGAGAAGACGCCGGTGGACTATAACCAGGCCGTGCCGACGCAGGCGGAGAGGTCAGGGGACTTCAGCGACGTTTGCCCGACGGTGGTTCCCGGAGTGCCAGACACACTGAACCCCTCGAAGAACCCCGACTGCCCAAGAAATGGGAACATAGGGAACACCATACCGCAGCGGATCGTCACTCCAAGTTATACGAGCCAGGGCATCCTGAACACCGGGATTATCCCGGAACCCAATGCCGTGAGCGGTTGCAATACGACGAACCCGACGCCTTTCGATCGCTGCTATGTTGCGGCAGTTTCACCGCCGACGCACTGGCGAGAGGAACTGTTCCGCGTCGATCATGACCTGACCATGAGCGAGATTCTTGCGTTTCGCTATGTTCACGACGCGTGGGACACGGTAACCCTGACGCCGCAGTGGGGCATTATTCAGAACAGCTTCCCGACGGTAGAGAACAAGCTGAATGGCCCAGGTCAAGATATGGTGCTGACTCTCACGCAGTCGCTGCCGCACGGATTCCTGAATTCCATTGCCGCGGCGTACGTCGTTCAGCCCATCACGCTGGTTCCCCAGGCCGGTCCCGGTCTCAGTTCACTGAGCCGGCCGACCATACTGGATGATGCATCCCCGACCGTGACGATGAATCAGGCAAACGTCACGGACTCGGTCGCGATTGCCGGCGCGCCCTTGTGCAGCCTGGTAACCGGGCAGACACAAACTATCGGAAATCATACGCAAACCCTGACAGAATGCCCGATGGGCTATATCTTCAACAACGGCTTTGGCGGGAATAAGATGCCGGGGTTGGTCTTTCAAGGGACGAATGGAGCCTACGGCGGCCATGGGTTTGCGGCCGATACAGGATACGCGCCCTGGAACCAGGCCAACCCAACCTACACACTCCGAGACGATGCAATCAAGACGTTGGGGAAACACTCGCTGCAATTCGGCGCGGAGGGCACTTACGTTCAGCAGAATGAATTAAGCGCCGTGAGCGGCGCCAACTCAGGCGATGTGCAGGGCTTGCTCAACTTCAGCAATCAGCAGTCAAGGTTTACCTCCGGAAATGCATTTGCGGATTTTCTGGCCGGGCCAGGCGTCCAGCCGCTGAACCCGCAGACCGGAGCCCTCGTGATTGGACTCACGCAGACGGGAATCAAGAGCTACACGCAGGACAGCGGGCAGGGAAAGTACTACATACGTTACAAGGCGGCGGACTTGTATGCCCAGGATGACTGGCGGATTCTGCCTCGTTTGACATTGAATATCGGATTCCGCGCGAGCTTCTTTGGCGCCTGGTACAACCCGGAAAAGACCGCTTATAACTGGAGGCCTGAAGTTTATAACCCATCTCTGGGCCAGTCGATTCAGGTTGACGCAAACTATGGATACCTCGTGAGGAACACCACCGGGATGCCCGTTCCGCTCGACCTGAACAATCTCGATCCGGTTATTACTAACGGCCTGGTGCAATGCGGCTCGAACGGCGTGCCCTCAAGCTGCATGTCCAATTCGCTCTTCCACCCCTCGCCGCGGTTCGGGTTCTCGTGGGATCCATTTGGAGACGGCAAGACTGCGATTCGCGGCGGCTACGGCATTTTCTGGGAACACGGCACGGGCTATGAAGCCAATGTCGGCTCATTGATCGGGGGCGCGCCGCTCATCCTGAGCGAGACACAATCGAATGTGCCCAGGGCTCCAGCTGAAGGCAGCGCCGCGAACGGAACCGTAGGCGCTTACAACACGATTGGTTTTACGTGCCAGCAGGGAATGACACAATGCGGCACCGTGCCTACTTTTTCAGGAGGCACATCGTTCCCGCTGAATGTCACTTCGATTCCGACGAAGGCGGTCTATTCCTATACCCAGCAGTGGAGTTTCGGGATACAGCGGGAACTCAGAAAGAATCTGATCATGCAGGCGGCTTATGTGGGCACGAAGGGCACACATCTCACCGCGGTGCAGGATCTCAATCAGCTGTCTCCTCTTAGTTCCGATTTGAATCCGTTTCTGCCGGGTCAGCCGATCACCGCATCCGTTTGCTCGAGCGGAGCGAACTACGGGTACTTTTCGACTTCGGGAGCTAACCCGACTAATCCGCCTCCGCCCGGCGGTATCGGCAGTTCGCCGGTTATCGGACCGCTTTCCCCGGGATACCAGAACATGGTCGTGGCGTGCACGGGCAACGTCGGATTCTCGGTCTCGGGCGGCACAATACTGGGAATCAGCGCCGACAATGTACGTCCCCATCCGGGGTTCAGCAATATCATCGCGATCAACAACGTCGCCGATTCCTCGTACCACGCACTTCAGGCCACGCTTCGGCAAACCACAGGAGCGCTGACGCTCGGCGCATCCTACACATACAGTCATTCGCTCGACGATTCGTCGGACCGGGCTTCGGCGAACTTTGCGAACTCGCTCGATATCCACTCCAACCACGCCAGTTCGGATTTCGATCAACGGCATCTATTCAATGTCAACTATATCTATAACCTTCCCTTTCTCAAGCTGCTCGGAGGGTTCGTTCACCTGGTGGGTAGTGGGAGCGACTCGCCTGGCGACTCCTCCTGGTCTCCCGCCGCCGCAGCCAAGACATTGCTTGATGGGTGGCAACTCAGCGGGATCACCGTCTTCGACACGGGAACACCGTTCAGCGTTGTCAATATCGGCAGCGGCGACGGTACGGGCACCTCCGACAACGCCGGCGTGGGAGATGGCCTTGGTGTCGGCTCTTATGCGGATATCATGCCGGGGGCCAGCGCGCACGGGCAAAAGCCATATGTGCCGATCGGCGGCCAGAATATAGGCCCGCTGCTCCTGAATCCCGGAGGTTTTACCGCGCCGCGTGGATTAACCTTTGGAAACTCGGGGCGCAATTACCTCCGCAATCCGTCGCGCACTAATTTCAACATGGCTTTGCTCAAGCATTTCAAGCCCTTTGGAGAGAACCCCGTTTTCGAGTTTCGCGCCGAGGCCTTCAACATCTTCAATCACACGCAATTCCGGATTTTCGATCCGGCGCACCCAGGAAACAGCGGCAACAACGTCGTTAACTGTTACGGCGACATCACGACTCAATACTCTGCCGGAGCGTCGGGCTGCCTGACCGGCAACTCCTTTCTGCATCCAGTGGACGCGCACGATCCCCGCATCCTGCAATTGGCTTTGAAGATGGCATTTTAGGAGAAGTTATGAGGTTTGCTGAGAGAGCTGCGGGCGGAGGCAAGCTGCAAAAGGCTGCCCAGCAGACGACGGTGCTTTTGGGATTTTTGGTTCTGGCGATGCTCGTGTCGGGATGCAATGGATTGCCGAAGACCGCGGCAACGCCTTCCCCTTCAACACAGCCGAGCCCGAGGGACTACATGGCTCCGTATGTGATCGGAGACACCACGCCAGGCTTTTCCGTCTCTCAATACCAGTTTGACGACACGGCCCAGACCTTCTCCAAGTCGACGTATCTTCTCAACCCTTCATTCGGGCAACAAGGCGCGCAGATTTACCTTTCAGGAGCAACGAATTCGGCGACGGGCGGTATGCTCTCGCTCGAGCTCGAGTTCAGCAACTCAGGGCAGGGAAACACCAAGACCTACAACCCGCCGCAGCCGGGCAGCTGGGCGATCGAATTGCCCAACCAGGCCGGCGGACTGGTTCAGATGAATGGGCAGCCGGTAGAGCCCATCGTCGCGGCAACGAGTTGCCCGGACTACAAAACATCTCAGACGTATCAATTTGTCACCATTCCCGCTTCGATGCTTATCGGGGGAGCGGTACCGCAACCGTACACCTGGGATCCTACCCAGGAAACGGTCTATGGCAGCGTAGACATCACCGGCAGCGGCAGCAAAATCACCTTCAGCAACATTCACCAGTACGCTATGCCCGCGGCACCAGGGGGGCCTCCTGTTCCGCCAACGACCGCCGCGGTTTCGCCCCAGACCGGAACTTGTTCGGCGGGATATTACGGGAACACGACGGTTGTTCCCGGCGACTTGACGGTCACGAATCCAGGACCCAACAGCGATGCGCCGCCTGTAGCCCTTGTTGGAATCGGGCCGACAGGCTTGTTGATCGAGAGCAACGCCGCCAATGGAGAAATCGCGGATGTTCCGTTCTATCAAAACTTACTCGGGGCCGGTACGGGCGCAATCGGCCTTCCCAAGCCGTCGAGTGCGATTGCCACTTCTTCGCTGGTGAGCGCTCAGTATCTCGGCTTTTTTTATGGAAGCGGCGACGGCAACAACGACTGGTCGTCGTACATCGCCTCTTTCGGGTTCAACACTTTGCCGGCGAGTTGCAATTCGGTGGCAGCGCCAAGCAGCACCCTGATTTACGGCGGCGAATTTCCGGGCAACAATCCAGCTACAACCGCCAACTGCGATATCGCAGTCGATCTTGGCGCACAGGATCCACAGAATGCCGGTCTCTATCCGGCAGCGACGATCCATATGGGTCAGTTTTTCAAGGGAAATCAGCTGGTCACCAACTATACGGTTCCGGCGGTTGCCATTGCGGGTCAACTCGGCAGCAAGAACGCAATTTTTGTGCTGGGTGTCGACACCACGGGTATACCCAATCAAGCGTGGGGAATCTATCTTCTCCAGTCCAACTAATCCGCTAACTGCCTGACAATTTATTACGACGTGCCGAATGACCATGAAAGCGCGCACCGTGCATTACGTTCGCAGTGGAAAAAGCGCTCGCAGTTTTAATCGCAGTTTGATGTGGCCGTGTTCATAGAGTTGTACAGTTCGACCATCCTTATTTTGGCTCGTGGTTCTCTCCCGAAAGTAGAGCGAGAACGTTCTGAGCATCGGCAGGTCGCAAGTCTCCTCCGTATCACCTTTCTTGAATTCACAGAGAAAATCTAAGCGAGGGCATTGATGAGGCTGTGTCTTGACCGTCGTCCTTGTGCAGTTGTGCGGCAGCTCGGCTCCGCGGCGTAACTCGCCGTCTCCGGCCGTATGGAAACACCCAAAAACAACCCTGATATTGCGGAAAATTGAGGAGATTTCTATGTCACGCAATGGAAAAGGAAATTCATCGGCCTGCGGCGGAGCTCTCAGCCGCCGAAATACGCTGGCAGGCCTGGCGATCGTTCTTGGCGCCTCCGGGATGTTGATGGTTAGCGGTTGCGGCGTCAAGAACGGAATGAACCTAGGTGGCCCGCCGATCGAGTCGGAAGGCGTCACCATCAGCGGCACCGTGCACGGAGGCCAGCAGCCGGTCTCAGGCGCGACCGTTTTCATCCTGGCCAATAGCCCGAGCGGCTACGGCACAGCACCCACAACCCTCCTGACGACCACCACGGACGCCGGTGGATCATTCAGCTTTCCGATCGCAGGCACCTGCTCCACGGTTGGCCCTGCGCCGCACGCCGCGCAACCGAACGACCAGCTCATCATCATGTCCGTGGGCGGCAATCCGGGAAACAGCGGTGGAACAGTCAATCCGAATCTTGTGCTGATCTCCGCCATCGGTTCCTGCTCGAGCCTCAGCGGCGCGAGCTTCTTCCAGGTTAACGAAGTCACGACAGTTGCTTCGGCATATGCGCTGGCTGGATTCCTTACCTACAGCGGCGCGGTCGACACGCCTCCGTCGTCGTCGGTTACCGCGGGCACGATTCCCTTCTTCGGCATTCCCACCAGCGGCGGCTCATGCACCTCAGCCGCGCACTGGACGAGCACGGGCGCCAACACCTGCAACTACGTTGGCTTGAGCAATGCCGCACGCACGGTTCAGACGCTGGTAAACGTCGGCACTGGCCTGCCTCCGGCCAACTCCAAGGTTGCGTCGTATACAGCGGCAGGAATCACGGCGGGCAACGACAGCTATGTGCCCTCGTCGCGCATCAATACGCTGGCCAACATCCTGTCGTCGTGCGTGAACTCGACGGGCGGCGCGGCGTCAGATGGCGGCACCACCAACTGCGGTACGCTCTTCATCGCTACAACTCCCACGACGATCGCAACGCCCGTAGCTCCCACGGACACGCTGCAAGCTATTCTGAACGTGGCCCAGTCCCCGTTCCTGGCAACTGCCGCCAACACCTCTTTCTTTGGTCTCGCCAGCAAGAATGCGCCCTTCAACACCCCGGCAGGGTTGACCTCCAAGCCGAATGACTGGGCCCTGGCCGTTGGGTATACGTCCGGCGGCGCGACCAATATCAATGCCGGCGACGCAGGAACTATCATTCCCTCGGGCGCCACCCAAGCAACCATCCTTGAGGGTCTGGCAATTGACCAGCAAGGGAATGTCTGGGCGACTAGCACGGCGGATCAAACCGGCAGCGCCAACGGCGGTAACGGCGGCATCGTCGGCCTCACCAACCAGGGCACGCCGATTTCGCCCAACGCAACTGCCGCCAATTTTGGCGCCTTTCAAACCAACTCGTTCTTCCCGTTTTCCGATCCTGCGGTCGATGAGTCCGGCAACATCTACTTCGGGAACGCCGCCGATAACAGCATCGCCGCGATCAGCCCAAGCGGAGGGAGTGTGCTGAGTAACGTCGTGGTCGATCCCGCGATTGACGGCAACGGCTACACCGCGATCGCTGTGGACCAGAGCGACCACCTCTTTGTTTCCGGCCTGGGTTCCGGGGGCAACATGTCCTTTGGCGAGTACACCGGCTCCACGGAGGTGTGGTCCAACACCACCGCCGGCACCAGCGCTACCATCGCGGGTGGATTCAGCGGCGCCTCTCTCGATGCCAGCGGCCATGTGTGGTTCTCGACCGCCTCACTGGACCAGGAATTGACCGCATCGACGGGCGCCCTTGTCAAGACGTGGGGTTTACCAAACGAGGGCAACCTGGCGGTTGACTCCACCGGCAACGTGTACGGCTGCAACACGGGCTCGGTCTACAAAGACAGCGGCTCGGCGTCTTCGATTTATAACCAAACCGGCGGGTGCTACACCAGCACGAACTTCGCTCCGGTCGCAATCGACGGACTCGGCAACCTCTGGATGCCGGTTCTCGGCACGGCTGAGAGCCCCGGCAGCGGCGCGGGCCATCTGGACGAAGTGGCCACCACGGGCACAAACGCGGGCAAGACTATCTCTCCGGCCACCTTTGGCTACCAGGGAATCGGCGTACCGGGTTCCTTTGGAGGCTCCGATGGTGAGGGAGCCGTTTACCTGGTCGGACAAGGCCCTTATGGCACCAACGCCGCGATTAACGGAACCGCCATTGACGGATCGGGAAACGTCTGGGTGCTGAATGGCCAGCCCGATCAAAACGCGGCAAGCCACCAGTTCATCGAGTTTATCGGCATCGCCGCCCCGGCGGTTACGCCGAAGGCGCTCGCGGCGCAGTTCAACACATTCTCCACATTGCCGTAAACGCAACCATTTCGAGTCAGCTCCTCCGGGACGGCGCCCAGCATGGTTTGTATTGTCTGAGCGCCGCGCCCCACGGTAAAACCGCGCGGGTTTCACAATTGCGGCCCGCCCTAAAGCATGGAGCGGAGTTTGTATGAACCACTTGTTGAGAACCATCATCATCCTTGCCGCCGCGCAAATTGGCGTGGTGACTGGCACTAGCGCGCAAACCTGGCCCTTCAACGGAGCCGGCTCGTCCGCCCTCTATCTCGAAGGCGGTGAGGCGGCAGCAGCCCAGCTCGGCGCCGTGGCGAATTCAGGAGCCGCGACCGGAGATACATTCCAGTGCCTGTGGACGGCCAAGAGCGGTGCAGCCACAGGTTTGTCCGCGAAAGATGGCACGACCACCGTGACTGAGAACGGGCAATCCTGGGTGGCGTGGCAGATCGATACCACCAGCACAGTTACCGACTGCTCGACCCCCGGCACCAACTTTACGGTCTACACCTACGAACAGACCGACTCTGTCGTGGGCAACCGCCTACTGTTCAATAATTCCACCATTACGCTGGGCACGCCGGGGGCGACCGCGACGTTGGCCTATACTGCGGCCTGCTCGCCTACCGGGTGGGATTCTACAGCGAATCCCAACGCGCCCGTCGAGACGTGCAACCTTCCTGCCGCAATCACGACTCTTTTGCAGGGGGGCTCGGCAATGACCGTGGCCGGAACGGACATCCGTCCGGAGGACGCGGCATTTGCCACGTTGCGCGCCGGCGGCACGGGTTGCAACGCCTCAATTAACGGAACTCAGTACCTCGGGATGGGGTATCCTTTCAACTCTTCGACGACCACATCGCAAATCGCCAGCGCATTTGGCGGCAGCCCCTTCAACGTAACCAATTTCACCCTTCCCGCCAGCTACCAGGTCTTCCGCGTGGGCGCCGCGCCCATCGTGGTCCACATCAACCAGACTGACGGAACGGCCGCAGCCGTTGGCGCAGCCGGCTTTGCCGACACGGGCATCACCAACATCACAAGCGGAATCCTGGCAGACATCCTTGATGGAACCTACGCCAGGACAGGGGATGTTCCGGGAGCGACCGGCACCACAGAGGGCATCACCGTCCTCCTCCGTGAGCCCCTTTCGGGCACGTACAACACCATGGAGTACAACGTCCCCAATAATCTTGAGAATCAGACGTCGATCGACGTGGGCCTGACGCAGCAAACAGCCCAGAAAAACTGCACTGGAACCGCTGTGAAAAACAACCCGCAGAACCAGGCGACCAAGACCGCGAATGGACATGCAGGTGCCCGCATGCGCGTCATCGGCACCGGCGAGATGGAAAACGTGATCTTCGGGACCGGGACCGAGAGCCCGCGTCCCGCCGGCCCAATCCTCGGATGGTCCTTCTGGAGCAAGCCGAACTTCCAGAACGCGTACGCTTCTGCCCTTGCGGGCTATACCAACCACGTCGCCAGGTACCTGCAGGTGGACGGCGTCGACCCGCTGCAAACCAGCTATACGGGCGGCACCATTCCCACCACGGGCAACGGGCTGTTGACAAGCGTTACCTTTGCGCACGTGATCGACGGCAGCTATCCCATCTGGTCGTTCCTGCGCTTGGTCTGCGCCGGCGCCGCGACCACTCCCGGCTGCGTAGCCGCGAGTGGCGTGGCCTCGAGGGCCCAAAACTATGTTGCCCTAGGCTCCTCTGTGGACACCCTGCACCCGCCGGATTTTGTGCCGGTGGCCAGCACCGTCAACACGTCCTGGAACTCGCTGGCTGTCCGCTCGCACTTCACGCCTCCCGGCACCGCGGTCCCCTGCACCCCCATAGCCAATGGCACCGGTCCTACGACGGGTTCTCACGCCGCGCCCGAGTGCGGTGGCGACGTGGGCGGCGTCGTGTATACCATCGCGGGCGACGTCGACTTTGAGATCGACTTCCAGAGCGGCCTCAACGTGAAGCAAGCCGGCCAGGTCAACCGTCGCCGTTAAACCGCAACCCAACTCGTGCTGCTCAACCCGGGCAGATCTCTCCGGGCAGGCCGCGCTAACCAGCGCGGCCCTGCTCGGTGAGGAATAGATTCATAGGGCCCATCCCCCAAATCCATGATGTTTACTCGAGAGATCATTATGAACCGCAAATTCTTCCAGGTTCCGGCGCTCCTGATCCTGCTGGCGGGCGCCGCTTCGCTTTCAGCACAACAGTCAGCACCATCCGCAGTGAACAAACCGGCTCAACCAAAAGAAGACTGGTCCGCGCTTCCGATCGCAAGCAGCGGACTGGATGTCTCGCGCATGCAAGTGTCTCAAATCGCCAGATGGGACAAAGAGGAGTACACGGAGGAGTTGCTGCGCGCCCAATGGCGCCCCAACGACCCAATCGATTTGTACGTAGTTCTTCCCAAGAGCACGGAAAAGGTACCGGCGATCCTTTACCTCTACGATTTTTCCAACGACACGGAGCGCTTCCGCAACGAGAGCTGGTGCAGGCGCATGACCCGAGGCGGCTTTGCCGCGGTCGGCTTTGTGTCGGCAGTGAGCGCGGATCGTATTCACGCGCCTCGCCCGATGAAGTCCTGGTTCGTCGGCGAACTTCAGGAAGGGCTGGGAACCACGACGCACGACGTGCAGATGATTCTGAACTACCTTGCACAGCGCGGAGATATCGACATGAGCCGCATCGGCATGTTCGGGCAGGGATCCGGGGCTTCCATAGCGGTGCTCGCTGCCGCGGCCGATCCGCGCATCACGACGCTCGACCTCTTCGACCTCTGGGGAGACTGGCCGGAGTGGCTGAAGCAGTCCCCGATCATTCCGCAGGAGCAGCGCGCGAACTATGTCACTCCGCAATTTCTCGACAAGGTCGCAAAGCTTGATCCAGTGAAATATTTGCCGCAGCTGGAATCGCGGAAGGTGCGCATCGAGTACGTTGTCGACGATGCGAACATGCCGTCTTCGGTGCGCAGCGCGCTGCTCACGGCAGCTCCGAAGAACGCCAATATTCTCCGATACAACGACGAGGCTGAACACATTGATGAGTGGCACGCGAATGGGTTATCCGGCTGGATCAAAGGTCAGTTGAAGCCCAGTTGGTCGGAACCGCCGATCGATTCGCCCGCACCGGGGCAAGCGAGTGAACAGCGCTGAGTTTATTTCAATCTGGCTGATAGGATATTGGGCCACGTAACAGCAGTCGAAACGCCGGCGATGGGTTCGGGCGGTAGCTTCGCGAGAAGAGACAGCAGGGAACTCTTGGAGAGGCAGCTGGACGGGCTTGGAATTTTCCTTGCTGCTTTGCTCACCGGGAAGGATCGGAAAAAATGAAGCTCCATCATCTCTATCTGCTGTTACCACTCAGCGTCGCCATCGCCGGCTGCGGATCTTCGGGGAATACCAGCATGACCGGTACGGGTTCGGGTCCGGGTACGCAGAGTGCGGCCATCGCAGGTAACGTGCACGGGGGCGAGCAGCCGGTATCCGGAGCCAAAGTGTATTTGTATGCCGCAGGCACGAGCGGATATGCCTCCCCGCCAACGTCGCTCTTGTCGGGCGCCGGCTACGTGACTACAGATATCAACGGCGAGTTCGCGATCACAGGGGACTACACTTGCCCCGCCGCGCCAGGTGATCAGGTATATCTGTTTGCTGTCGGCGGCAATCCCGGAAATGTCGGCGGGCAAGTCAATCCAAATCTCGCGATGATAGCGGCGCTCGGACCTTGCGGGAAGCTCACTAATTCGACTTTTATTGTCGTTAACGAGGTAAGCACTGCGGCGGCGGCCTATGCGCTTGGGCCGTTCATGGGCTATTCGGTAAGCAATCCGACGGCGGGAACTGCAATCAACGTTGGTATTCCCACGGGGGGGGCTTCCTGTAACTCCGCAGGGAACTGGACGAGCACGGGCGCGAATACCTGCGATTACATCGGCTTGAAGAACGCTTTCGGAATGGTGAACGAACTCGTGATTCTCGGTACCGGCCACGCAATATCCGGTACAGCGACGATGGTCATGCCTCAGTCGCGGCTGAACACACTCAGCAATATTCTGGCCGCCTGCGTTAATTCGACGGGGGGCAGTGCGCACGATGGCCAAGGGGGCCATGGCGCCGACAGCAATTGCGGCACGCTTTTTGACGACACTACGCCAAGTTCAACAGGAGTTGCCCCAACCGACACCTTGCAGGCCATCTTCAACCTGGCGCGGACCCCCGGGCCTTCGACCACGATCAGTAACAGCCTGCTCGGTCTGTCGCCGCTGACGGCCCCGTTTCAGCCTTCGCTTTCGGCTGCGCCGAATGACTGGACGTTGCCTATCACGCTGAGCGGCGGCGGCCTCAATGGGCCCACCGCGCTCGGCATCGACTCTGCGGGGAACGCGTGGGTGGTGAGTTATAACAGCGCGCTTTCCGCGTTCACCCCTGCCGGCGTGGCGCTATTTCCGTCGGGCATCACCGGCGATGGCTTGAACGAATCCTATGGACTTACCGTCGATGGGAGTAACAATGTGTGGGTCTCGAACCAGGAGGTGACCGGTTACCATCTGGGGACCATAGCGGAGTTTAATAACAGCGGCAACCTCCTGTCTGGCTCGGGTTACACCGTGGGCGGCGTCTACTATCCGCAAGCACTGGCTGCCGATACCGACGGCTCGATCTGGGTGGCGAATTACGGGGATTCATCCATTTCCCATCTGACGAGCGGCGGAGGCGCTGTGGCGGGCGAGGGCAGTGGCGGCTATACGTCGGCGTCCATCGAGTATCCCGATGCAATTGCCGTGGACGGAAGCCATAACGTCTGGGTGGCAAGCGAGACCACCTCGACGATCACCAAAGTCTCCGCCAGCGGAACGCAATTCACGCCGGTCACGTGTTGCGATGAAGCCGCGGGACTGGCAATTGATAGTCGCGGCAACGTATGGTCAGCTAACTATCACAACAGCACCGTGAGCGAGGTGTCGAGCAGCGGGGCGGTCATTTCCTCGGGCTACACCGGCGGTGGATTAAACTCTCCGGGCGGAATCGCCGTGGATGGCAGCGGCACTGTGTGGGTCGCGAACTATCATGGAAACTCTCTCACAGAGTTGGCCGGCGCTGGTAGCGCGACGCCCGGTATGGCCCTTTCTCCACCTGCAGGCTTCGGGGCCGATGTGAATATGACAGAGCCCTACGCGGTTTCGATCGATGCCAGCGGGAATGTCTGGATTTCAAACTTCTACGTTGGGACTGTCACGGAATTCGTTGGTCTTGCCACTCCCGTGAAAACGCCCGCTATCGGCCCTGCGATTATTCCATAGGAAGGACTTCAGCATGAAACTGGGGAACGAAGCAACGATCGAGGCAACCATTCCATTGAGTGGCACACTCGACGCCGAATCAGGACCAACTGAGCGCCAGCGGTCGGATAACTCATGCTGGACGCTCCCATTGGTGTGGTCAGGCGTGGCTGTTACAGCCGCCGTTGGCTGCATCGGCTTCTACAGAGAGATATTCTTACTGTGGACGGTCTGGACTTCTGATTCGTTGCGTTCGATCGGGATTTTGATTCCTCCACTCAGCATCCTGCTGACACTGCGGGTGTGGAAACAACTCGGATGGGAGCGAAAGGGCTCCTGGTGGGGTTTTGCGCTGATCGGGCTCGCGTTTGGAATGAGCGCTCTCCGGCAATTTCTCCTTGTAAATTGGAATGTCGGCACGGCCTCAGTATCCTTGTTGCCGGCGTCCTCACCACTGTTCTTTTATTGGACTGGCATCATCGTACTTTTTGCCGGATGGCGGGTGGGGCGCCAGGCTGCTTTCCCCCTTGTGCTCATGCTGTTGGCAACGACAGTACCCTCCAGTGTGAATGTTATCGACCTTCAACTCCAGAGCGTTTCCGCCCATGTGGCGCGCGGCTTCGCAACTCTCATCGGGTTCAGGCCGACTACCCCCGCATTACGGCTCATGTTCTCGCCGGACTTCGGCATGTTTATCGCTCCGGGCTGTGATGGAATCCGCGGCGCTGTCACGATGGGATATATCGCACTGATTCTCGGTTATCTCAAACGCGTTTCTCTGCGGCGATGGATTCTGTATGTTTCGGGTGCGGTTCTGCTGGGCTACGTGTTCAACTTCGCGCGCCTCTGCCTCCTCGTGATCTACTATAAGATCGCGCTAGGGCATTCATCGCTGGAACAAGTGGCCAAGCAGGCTGACTATGTAATCGGCTCGAGCCTGTTCCTGATTGCCACGGTGCTCTTTCTGCGCGTCGCGCGACTGAAAGACGATAAGAAAGACATCCAAGCACCATTTGGAAATGCGCCAACAACGGACTTGGCGGGTATGTGGAGTCTCGTTGGCAAAGGGGCGGCATTCGCAGTCGCGGTGACACTCGTTGCCTCGGTTCAGGCACAAGGTCTCAAAACGCTTTGGGCAGACCGCAATCCGCTGAGGTGGTCGCCGGATCTGGTGCCCAAGCAAGTTGGCGACTTCATTCTCAGCCGGACCTGGTACGAGCAGGTGGCCGGAATCCCGGTGATGGAAACCGCGGCCTATTCAGCGCCTGGATCGAGCGAAATTACGCTTGGGATCTGGGTAGGGCACGATCCCTATCCGCACAATTCGCAGAATTGCTGGATGGCACGTGGATTGTCGGCGGGGGAGCGCGCGCTTATCGCCCTACCGACCGCCTACGGCCAGAACGTGCCGTTTGATATCAGCTTTTACAACGATGGAGCTACTCAAACGGTTGTCGCGACCGCCCTGTGCAGCCCAAGATCCTGCCGGCAGTATCCGATCAGAGATGACAACAAACTCGTAGTCCTCCTCCTGACTCGACCGAACACGGCGACAGTTCCGGGGGAAGGAGGACATCCGGTTGCGATTATTGTTCGGATCGATACTCCTGTTAAAAACGCTTCCGAATCCGCGGCGTATCAAGACATGAGCGCAGAGCTGCGGAGATTCGTGAGCGGGCTCGATCTGAGCCAGTTGAGCAAGGCGTTTCAGTAGAGGGCGGAGCAACGCTTCCGCAAAAGATGGACGTGGGGTTTACAAAACGGCGCGCCACGGAGGCGATACGGATCAAAGTGAGGCATTGGAGCATACAGAAACGCGCGAAAGCCGGCCTCTAGCTCTGCGAGAGACCTGAAGCCAGACGGTATCGCTCGCTGCATCCACAAATCAGAGGGACTCCCCGTTATGAACTTACCGCAATTCCTTACTCGAACTGCAGTACTGTCCCTGGCGGTATTCATGGCGACTTCTGCAGCACCGGCCGCACAACTCTCTTCCGGCGCTCGCACGGCGATTCCGCACGATGTTCAACAGTTGGTTGTCATCGATTACAGGGCAATGCAGAATTCCGCAATCGCGATGAATTTGCGCGGCAGCGTCATGCCACCGGAACTCCAGCAGTTCGAGAAAGCGCTGACCGAATCCGGCTTCAATGAAAGCCATAATGTGAACGAACTGGCGTTCGCGACATTCCGGCTTGGGAGTTCCAGCGAGAGTTACGAAACGGTCGGCATCGCCCAGGGTCAGTTACCTACGCAGGAGATTCTGGATGGCTTCCGCAAAAAGAAGGTAAAGGTCACCGCCGTCCGGGATAGTCAAGTCTATCCCCTGGCCCACACGAGCATGGTCTTGTCTTTTATTGACCCTTCCACCATGGTCTTCGGCAGTCCCGACGCCGTCCGGAGAGCTCTGGATGCTCACGATGGGACCGGAGCCAGCATCCTGACGAACGAACCCCTGATGGATGCCATGAAGTCCGTCGATACCGAACCTCTTTGGAGCATTCTCGACCCGGCGGGGACTCGTACGATGATGAAGCAGGTGTTGGGCCAGGCTGGACCCGTCACCGATTTCGAGTCGGTCCGAAGCCGCCTCCTGGTTTCCAGTTATGGCATGAATTTTCAGCACGGAGTCGAATTCAATCTGACAGTCTCCACGGGCGATCCCTTTGCCGCCGCTACGATTTCAGGCCTACTTAACGCAGCGGTCGTTGTTCGCAAGATGAGCGGCTCCGATGAGGAGAAACAAGCACTGGGAGCAACCTCCATCGATTCGGATTCTGGACGGCTCTCCGTTCACTTCGCCGCGTCCGATGAGGATTTCAAAGCTTTGCTGCGTTCCTCACTCTTTCAGGGCATGCTCGCCTGAGACTGTGGAATGAATCATGTTGGCTGAGCGAGCGGGATCGATTCCCGATCGTAACGGTGTCTTTTTCCGTTGATGAGCCTCTCAAAATCTCATTCAGTGCACTTCAGCATGCCATTCGCAAGGAGCGATTTATGAAACAGGGTTCTTGGCAGGTTCTCCAGGTCCGCTCGAATTTCGAGAAACGTGTGGCGAAACACCTCGCTGTCCGTGCTGTAGAGCACTACCTGCCGCTCTATCGGGAAAGAGTGAGATGGACGGATCGAACAGTGATAGCAGAACGCCCGCTCTTCTCCGGGTATGTGTTCGCCCGATATTTACGGGAAACCAGAGTCACGGTTTTGAGCATTCCCGGTCTGGTGCGTTCGCTGGGCGATGACGATCCGAATCTGATCAACAGTTCTGAAATCGATAGGATTCGAATTGGCCTGTCTACCGGCCTCCTGATACGGCCTCACCCGCACATTTCCGTGGGGACGAGAGTTCGTGTGCGAAACGGCGTGTTTGAGGGCGTCGAGGGGCTGGTCACGGAGCTTCGCCAGCAAAGCAAGGTCATCCTCGCGCTTACCCAACTCCAGAGGTGCTTCTCGCTGGAAATCGAGGCCGGGGATATCGAGGTGTTGAAGCCTGCGATCATGAAAAAGCCTGCCGTCTCTATCGACAGGGGCTGGGCAGTCTTCGGCGCCCATGTGGGAGCGATGGCTGTGGATCGCGAGAGGCGGACTTGCCTGGAGAGCGCCAAAAACTGATCATCATTGTGAAAGCCGCCCCGCACTTCTTCGATGCTCGCCTCGTCATGCCTTGCAATGAGCCATCCTGGCTTTTCTGACCCATCCGAGATCGCTCCATTCATCCAAGCCGGGCGACAATGTTGCTCAGCTCGGCGCGTTCTCAGAACGATCTTCGCTGCTCCAGATGCCGAGTTACACCTTGACTTACATCCGTGTGTGCGAATTCGCATCTTGTTGCGGCTTTTATCCCGGTGCATCGAACAGCCAGAAGTATCGCACTCGGATCGCGCCCAGAGCGACTCTCTCATTTGGCAGAGGTCGCGGCGGTACAGGGCGATTTGGAAAGAGGACGTTTGGCAGAAGTCCGGCGAATTAAACTGAGCGGACTTCGACCGTACGAGCCGGCCGCAGTGAGAGCCTGGGAGGCTGAGATTTCTTTTATTCTCGGGCAGATCCGAAGTGCTGCGCGGTTGCGAGAGGGCCAGAATCGCTCACTCTCGCAACCGGCTGGACGGATCTGATATGCCCTAACGGCGGGAAGATCCATCACGGAGGGGTTATTCCGCCTGATGGCGGATTGCAGGTGTAGTCGTTGCCGAGCGTCGACCACGCAACGTTATTCCAGAAGATATTGTAGGCGCTCCCGTAGTTGTAGCCCTCGAGTATCACTTCACTGATCTTGAGCATATTCGGATGGAAGTCATCGTTCTCGTCATCGTTCATGGCCTCATCAGTATCCCGATTCTTGACGGTGTAATGGAACTTCCCTCCCGGGACGGAGGTGATGGTGAGGTGCACCCAATGGTTGTATTGGAAATTGCTCGGGAACCCGAGGAATTTCCATGTGTTGGTCTTGACGTTCCAGCCATAGAATCCCGCAACGCCGCCATTGCTAAAGAAGCTGGGGCCATTCGCCGGCTGGCTGGTGATGGGACCCTGGAACTCGATGATCGGAAAGTCCGTGACGGTGTCGTTTGTATCGGACGCCACTGCCCACAACCCGGCAACGCGGGCATTCTCCGTCGCCCAGGCGCTGGGCACAAAGAGGTCGGCCTCTACGGAATAGGTGTTGGCAGAGGTGAGATAACCTCGGCCCTGGGTGTTGAAGAAGGAATTAGACTGTAGGTCGGATGCGCAGATGGATTCTTCCAGAGTGTTCTGGGTGCCGTCTGGGGCCGTTTCCGGCGACACGAATCCGCACGGGGCATAGCGGTCAATAAACCAATCGCCGGCGACCATCGCGGTGCTGTTGGTGGTAACGACAGGCGTTGCAAAGTTGAGTTCATGCTCTTGTCCCGAAGCGGCTACCGCGAACACGACTGGCAGGAAACACGGCAGATACCGGAGGAGCCTGAGCAAGTTGCCACAATTCGATTTCATCATAGCCTCCTTTTTGGGGTGCCTTTCTCGGCTAACTATGGGCAGAGACGGCTACCCTCGGATTATGCGCACGCAAGGTCGGAGATGTTCAAGAAAAAATCCGGTAAATTGCAACATCTCTCAATTACCGTCGCGGAGATTCTTTCTTCAGAAGTAACCGTCCTCGTAATTGGTACAAAGAAAAGAATTCCGGACGGGAGGGATACTAAAGTTGTCATCTTTAAGTTCGGATTAAACGGCCTAAAACAAATATGAATAAAGGAAGAAAAGATCTACTAAACGCTTCCTTCTCTTATCTTGTCCTCACGCGAAAACTCACGGCGTCGAATCTTAAGAGACTACACTCGCCCCATGAACGCGTGTGTGTTTTCTCTTGTCCTTGCGCTGGTTGCGGCCCACCCGGTTCCCTGCCAGACACAATCCGGTCCTGCGATCGCCAACTCGAAAACCGCGAGCGGGAACGGGAATGTTGCGGTCGAGGAGTCGCTGCAGAATACGGAAGCCAATGCCACGGAAAAACGGCAGTCCAGCGGCAACCAGCTCGCCATTTACGATACGGAATTCGCCGCGAAGAGGGTGACAGTGCCCGCGCCCGGAGCACCGCCTGTGCTGACCGGGTCCGGCCGCATCTATGGCGGTGGGTCCTGGATTTCGGGGCATACCTATCAGGTTGCTTATGCGCTTACAGGGTTCCCCAAAACGCCGAACGGCCCGTTGACACGCGGCACACTTTCTCCCGCGGTCAGTTTCACGGCAGACGGCACCGGTTCCTATGCGTTCAGTTTTCCCGGACTTTCCGCCAGCGAGCGATACACCGGAATCATCCTGTGCTATAACGACACGACGGCGGCGACCGGTTGGCTCCGCACGGCAAGTATCGCCAACCCTGCAGGTCTTTACGATGGTCCTCCTGTTCAGCCTGCGGATGCGAACGTGACGTTCGGCGGAGTTCTTATGTCCCCCACCCGGAACGCGAGCAGAGATTGCGCCGGGACTGGCGCAGTGGACTCCGATGGCGTCACGCCGCTTGCCGCCCCAGGAATCGCTCCTGCTTATGTTCACCTGGGAACGGTTCCTCCCGGAACGTACTATGCGGCCTACACGTTCAAAGCCCAGGACGGCTCAGAGACTTCACTTAGTCCCATATCCGACGGCGTGACAGTAAGTGATTCCGCTGGCAACTGGCTGCATTCCCTGCACCGTGCGATTCCGCCTTCGGGCGCCGTGTTCATCTGCGACTACATGGGAAATCGCATGAGCGTGCCGGAGATGCACAAACAGGGCTGCTTCCCGCTGCACTCCGCTACGACGGATCTTTACAACTACAATCCGACAGGCGAAACAAACAGTCCCGGCGCCGCGCAAAGCACGATTAGTCCGCTGCAACTGGCTATTGACGCGGCAGCCAGCTTTGGGGCTGCGCAAGTATTTCACGTGGCTTCTGCCGGCCCAAATCTCCACTACACGCCGCTGATCCTGCGATCGAACAGCAGTAAGGTCGGGTTGAAGGTGAGCTGCCTTGGCACCGGTGACATCAACGGCACAAACAGCAATTGCGCTTCGAATTATTCGGGCACGCTGACGGGGGTCGATAACATGATCGCTCCCGCCATTAACACGATTTGGGACGGCATAGACGTCGGCGACCCGAACGGCCGCGCGGCTTATGCGCTAACTTGGCCGAACTATGTAACCTCGATCACGTTTTGGAATTTCTGGAAGAATTCGACTTTCTCGGCGCTCGCAGCAGGAAGTATTGGGTGCCTGGTGGACGTTTCTCAACGCAACGAATATAACCACACGGCCAGCGAACAGACGTTTGACAACGTGGGGTGCACTGCCGATGCATGGGCGTGGGAACTGCACGGGCAGCAGACCGCGGACTGGTGGGGCCACCTGGTGCGGTCCAACGTGGTGAATTCCACCCACGCTGCCAATTCGGGCCAGATCCGGCTCGTGCAAGCTCCGTTCACTCTAGACGTCTACACGGGCAGCGGAGCGGGCCGCTACGTCTTTCACATGAGTGCGGACACGGAACATCCCGATCACGGAGGGATGCCTAATCTCAACGTCAATGAGGACTATGAAGAAAACTACTCTCGCGACAATGTTGTCTATTTTTCTGCCAGCGCGCTAAACAGCAATGGCGTGTGGGCAACGATCCGCAACTCGCGCAACGTCAATGCCGGCGCCGGGCACGATCTGATTGCCGTCCTGCAAGAGGCGCCAGGGTCGTTGCGCTTCGAGTCACCTAAGTTGCACACCGGAGACGTCCTGGTCGCGGGCGGCTATACCAGCGGGACCGGCGTCGCCTATCAGAGCGCCTTTTCCGTTCTTGGCGACCCCAGCCTCGTTGGCGCCGGCGGTCACTGGTTCGAATCTCCGTCGCCCGGCGGAGGCGGAGTCGTCAACTATGGTGCAGGACCAGTCTTCGCGTCGATGGCCCCAATCCAGATATGCAACGGAGGTCTGTGCCCGCAGTTTCAGACGAATTCGAACAGCAACATGATCCTTAATTCGCCAGGCGAACAGACGGACCCGCATAGTGTCGTCGCGCTTGATGCAAACGGGAAACTGCCTCCGGTCGATGGATCGCGGTTAACAAATCTGCCGCTCACCGGAAGGTCTTATTTCACCTGCTCAGGCGCGACAGATGCTGGCGACGCATCGAAGTCTGCTCTGGCTTCCGACCTTGATCAGGCTCGATGGTATAACGAGTGCATATTGCCGGCAAATGCTCACTTGATACGAATCGTGAGTTACGCTCTAACTCCCCCATCCAACTGCGCTACATATCCGGTGATCGGCGTTACAGATGGGACCACAGTCACAGACTCTCCTGCGTGGACTTCCTCATCTCACGACAACGATTCAGGTACTCTCAGTGTTGCGTACGCAGTTGGAAAGAAGATGAGGATCGGCGTAACAGCAGCGGAATCCGGCTGCAGCCGGAAGGCGCAGCGGGTGGTTTTCAACGCGACGTTTTCCATCCCTTAGATATCGAATGCTCTTGAGACTAGCCGGGCACCAGCGCATCATTCTTCTTAATCTGCCATTAACAGAGTCTGAAATCAGCGCGGCCGGTTCTGTTGTTTTCTGGCCTGTTGACGGTTGATCCAGACCTGTTTGGGAGAAGGGAATTCGACATACAATGTTGCCCATGTCCGTTCTTCCCATTCGCCCAATTCCCAAATTGAATGATTCTTCAATCGGGGCGAACCGCCGCGCGCGAATCATTGTGGGCGGGTGTGTTCTCATCCTGCTGGCGTTCACCACGGCGACTGTATTCGTGGATCAAATGTGGGCGATTGGGACTTTCGAGATAGGCGTCTTCGTGGTCAGCGCGGCATGCCTGCTCTCGGGGATTTACAAGGGAGAGGAACTCATATCCGGCGGGGTGGCGCAGTGGCTTGTGTATTTGATCCCCTGGTGGGGTGTCCTACAAATCATCGCTCACACCACGACTTCGACGGCAGATACAAGGGAGGCCGTTCTTCGGTGGGGCGCGCTGTCCGGGGTCTTCCTGATGACGCAAGTTGCCGCCAGTTCGCGAGAGGATGCAATGAACTTGTTGCGCGCATTCCTCATCTTCGCGACTGCGGTGGCCGCACTCTGCCTGACCCAATTATTCAATTCCAATGGTCTCGTTCTTTGGAGAATTCCGTCGGGCTATCGGGTGGTTTTCGCGACCTTTCAATCCAGGAACAATTACGCCCAGTTTGTGGAGTTGTCTTTGCCGATTGCTGTCTGGCGGGCAATGTGCAAGGACAAGTGGTCATGGCTGTGCGCCCTTTCCGCTGGGATCCTCTACGCCTCTGTTGTTGCGGTGGCAGCACGAACAGCGACAGTACTGTGCACCGTTGAGTTGGTGGTGATCTTCGCGATCACGATTGCGCAGCAGCGAAATCCGAAGACGCGCATACCTGAACTCCGAACATTCGGGATGGTCGCATTTGTCGTGGTTCTTGCAGCCGTATTCACACTTGCGGCGGGTTGGCAGCAGATCTGGGAGCGATTCCAAGACAAAGAAGCACCATTCGTGACGCGTTGGGCATATCTTGAAGCCGCCGCGGAAATGACCAAACAGCGCCCCCTGACCGGGTTCGGTCTCGACACATTCACCGAGGTCTACCCAAAATTGGCAGTCAACGACTTTCCATACTCCGCCAACCATACCCACAACGACTGGGCTGAGTTTGCCGCCGGCGGGGGTGTTCCATTCCTGCTTCTTGTGTTCATCCCTTTTGCCCTGGCGGTACCAACCGCGGTCAGGCATCCCTGGGGAGTGGGGCTGGTGGCAGTGATGATCCACGCTTGCGTGGACTATCCGTTTCCGCGCCCCGCAGTATCCGGATGGATGTTTATGATGCTCGGAACACTATTGAGCATCCGAAAATGGGAAAAGAATAGAGCGGCGCGCAACAAGCCCATCACTTCCTGCTCGGAGTCCCCGACAAGCGCTGCGTAGTCATAGTTCAAAAGGCTGACTATGGGATTCGCACGCAAGTGAGAATTGCCGCAGAGGAATCGGGCGCCTGCTCCGGCCGCCGCGTGACGATCAAGTAAAGAACCAGCAAGAAAACCGCGAACGCCACAACAAAGACAGCGATCATGGCAGTCTTTCGGATCAGGTTGTCTCTCTTCGCCATCACCGAGCGACGGACAGGCTCTTTGCGACGGTGCAATGGGGCCGCGCTTCCTTGCGTCTTCGTACCCGTCTCTTTCACAAAGAACCGCGCTCGGCATTTCCGGCAGCGAAGCGGTTCGCGCCCGCGGAGCCGTTGAAATACGTCGGCCCACGCCGCGGTCCTCGATGGCCGTGTTTCAACACTTCCGCAACTAGGACATGTCATAGCGATTGCCGAGAGTGAATTCCTGTGGAGCGTACCACGAGAGTGCCCGATATGCGAGGTGTGCCCAGAGCGCGTCGATATACGAGACGGAGACGGAGCAATGGCATGTCTGGTCCCACGGAGAAAGGCAGAACTACTTGTTTAGTTCCGTCACTCGAAAGGTCGGGGGACTTAGCGAGAACCGCCGCCGACTTTGCGTCCGCGATCTCCCAGCGGACTCCAGTGTCCGGATGAATGCCGCCAGTGTAGTACGAAAAGTCAAATGCGTAGGTGCCTTTGGCGAGCGCGACGGTTTGCTCTGCAATTGTGCAGTCCTCGGGTTGGAGTCCTGAGAACTCTGTTTTCAAGCCCAGCGGTCCCGTCCAGGAATGAAGGCCCGAGTCCTCCGGAAGCGACCAGTCGAAACCGACCGGGAGAGGAGTCCGCGCAAAGGCGGCATTATTTGGAATCGTGTTGTCGGCGGCGATCCACTTCCGATCCGACAAGGAATGCCAAACCGACAGCGCAGATCCCGCATCGCCCGAAGCGATGAGCTTGTCCACAACATTAAGCATCAATGTGCGATCTTGATCCGGCACGCCATTTCGAACCAGTGACAATGCGACAACGGAGGCAGCCTGAGCCTGGTCCTTTGACAAAAGAAATGTCAGGTATTGGCGCAGGAACTCCGGCTTGTCGTTCGAAATCGCCGCGCTGATTGCTTGCGGATCTGGCGAGGCGAGCCAGCAGAGTTCAAAAAGGGAATCGGTGTCATCTGACGGCAGGGCCGCGGCGCTGCGGGCCCAGGTCCAGAATGCCGTTAAGTTCCCGTGCCGAAAATAGTAGTTGGCAAGACTCCAACGAGGCATGTAAGTGTGGTCCACCTCGTAAGCCTTTAAAAGGAATTTCTCGGCCTCGACCAGGTCACCCTCGGTCTCATACTGCAGCCCAAGTTCCATATAGGCTTGAGCATTGTATGGGTCGAGCCGCACAGCCGTGCTCAATAAGTCCTTTGAATGTTTCCAATTAAATTGCGCCAGGCGCATGTAATATTCCGATTTGTCGGGCACCAGCGAAATCGCTGAACCGATCGACGTCTCTGAATCTTCGCGGAACAGATAATCGGCGCGAATCGATCTCCACGAGAAAATGACCCCAGTTAAGTATGCGGCTGCCAGCGCGAGTTGCAAAGCCCGTGCAATCGGCCGTTGAAGCAGGACTCTCGTTGTTGGGCCAGAACTCTGCATTTCATAAATCTCCCTTGAGCAGCCGGAGAGAATTATTATTGCCTGAAAAGCGAGATATCTTCAACGACGCAAGTGCGGCGCACGTATGTTTACTGCTGAAGTTGAACTCCGATCCTGGCCGAGAGCTCGAGTCTGCCTCGTCAACCGGATCGGGTGCGCCCGCGGGTCAACTGACCGCCGAACGGGGTAACCCAGAGCTCATGTTAAGGGAGCGTTGCTAAGTGCGGTAACAAGCCGTTCCTGTGGTTATTTTTCTGTAAACTGCGCGTTCCTCTTCTTCAACTTGCTTCTGGATGCAGCTAAGCGCTATCTGCCAGCAGCATGTCAATTGAGATTGCACAACTCTCGCGGCATTACGCCGCTATCTTATCTGCGTAATACACAGAGCAGACAATTATTCTCATTTTCTTAACCGCTAACCTGACCGGACCCGGTGTATTTTATCGCTAGTCCTTATTCTGCTGGTTCCGTTCCCCCTCTCCTTTGGCGATTGCATGTTGATATGTGTCATCAAGCAGGCGTAAGGGGGATGGGACGAAAAATGGCGAAGCCTGTCCGAAATCGACTTCCGCTTCTGAAAACAATCAGAAGCTTCGGCAACAAGCAGAACTCCTGAAATTGTTCAGAAGATTCATGGGTCTTGCGGGTGTCGCTGGCTGATCTTTCCGCTCTCGTTTCGCCAACCCAAGTATGAAAGTCCTGAAGCGGCGCTCACGGATGCTTTGCGTTAGGCTCTCAGACGATGAGTACCAAGCGCTCAGACAACTCTGCCGAGGAATGGGTGCCCGAAGCGTTTCGGATTTAACGCGGGATGCCATGCGCGACCTTCTCAACACGTCGTCCTCCAACGCCACATCCGACCCCCAAATGGATAAGCTCCTGAAGCAGATCAATGGCATTGACCAGAAGATTGAAACGCTTACGGAAGAGATCGTCAGGCTTCGAGCTTGCAGCGATGACTAATCCGGATCGAAGTTATCTCAGACTCAGGTGAAAGGGAATGTGCAAGCGTCCAGACCACCGCGGAGCACCCGCCGGAGCGGCTTTATGAAGAGCTTGATCCCCTTGCTGTTAGCAATGACCTTGACTGGATCGATATTGGCGCAGCAACAACCTCTGATTCGAGAGGGGGCTGGTCAGCCCGCGCCGAATGAGGGCGCAAATCTTCCAGTCGAGAAGATTGGCAGCAATGATCTGCTTGGCGTCTCAGTCTACGATTCCCCAGAACTGACGCGGACCGTTCGCGTCGGATTCGATGGTGACATTCGGCTTCCGATGGTGGAACAGCACATTCATGCATCGGGCCTATACCCCGAGGAGTTGGAAAGAGCGATTGCGGCGATCCTCAGCCAGGACAAGATACTCAGAAGGCCCATCGTCTCGGTGTCCGTAATGGAGTACAGGAGCCGCGCCATCACGGTCGCCGGCGCCGTCAAGATGCCGGTTACATTCCAGGCTGCCGGGCCCGTGAAACTGTTGGATGCGATCTCTCAAGCGCAGGGGCTGACGGACAACGCGGGATCTGAAATTCTCGTAAGCAGCCCTGAGCAAGGCCCAGACGGCAGATCAACTTCGCTGGTTCGGCGCATTTCGGTTCATAGCCTCTTCACCGAAGCAGATGCTGAGTCCAACATCGAGCTGCAAGGAGGAGAAGAGATCCGGGTGCCCGAAGCGGGTCGCGTGTTTGTCGTTGGGAGGGTAAAGAAACCTGGATTCTATTACCTTACGGATGGCCCGGAAAGCAGCATCCTGAAGGCGCTCGCCTTGTCCGATGGTTTAGATTCCCATCCTGCCGGAGTGGCCTACATTTACCGCGCCGAAGCAGGTGAGAAAGAAAAACGCCAAATTCCTGTTGAATTGAAAGACATCATGAAGCGTAAGGCACCCGATGTCAGTTTAGTAGCAAATGACATTCTGTATATTCCCAACAACGGCGCCAAGGAAGCGACGCTCAAGACGCTTGAGTTTGCCGTACCCATCGCCCTTGCCCTCGGCACAACCCTCCTCTACGTTGCCCACTAGAGCACCCCAATGAGAATTGCCTCTGCACAGCCGCGCTTGAATGAAGCGCCTCCAGCCGATCCATTACCTGGCCGGTCGGAGACGCCTCCGCTGTTACCCAGTCCGAATTTCGGGCTCATCGAAAATGAGACCCCTCACCTTCAGCTATCTCATTATCTTTGGGTTCTCCGGCGGTACGCTTGGAAGATTGTTGCTTTCATAGCTGCGTGCCTGCTCGTTACCTACCTTGTTTCGTCCAGAATGCAGCCCATCTATCAGTCGACGGCAACCGTGAATGTCGACCGGCACGCCCCGTCTGATGTAGTCGGCCAGGACTCAACTCGGGCAGGTACTCCGAATGACGCCGACCAGTTCTTAGCTACTCAAGTCAAAATGGTACAGTCCGATGAAGTTCTCAGGCCGGTGGTTGAGCAGTTCCACCTTTTCAGCCAAGGCCGTGGAAATCACGGTAGCGCTCCCGGGCAAGAGCAACTTCAGAGCGACGAACCGGTGACGCTTCCCGGGCTCAGAGTAATGCGCCCGCCGAATACTTATCTACTTCAAATAACCTATCAGTCTCCAGATCCACGCCTTGCGGCCGATGTCGCCAACTCAATTGCGAAATCTTACTTGCTTTACACCTACAATCTTCGTTCGGACTCTGCGGCCGGACTGTCCTCGTTCATGGAAAAGCAGCTTGACGAGCTCAAGAGCAAGATGGAGAGTTCAGGCCTCGCGCTCGCCCAGTTCGAGAAGGACCTGGATGTTATCAATCCTGAAGAGAAGACAAACATCCTTACAGCGCGTCTTTTGCAGTTGAATACCGAATATACTACCGCTGAAGCTGACCGGGTTCGCGCAGAGGCGAGCTGGCAGGCAATCCAAAGCGGCTCTCTGGGCGCTGCCGAAGCATCCCCGCAAGGCGAGGGACTGGCAAAACTAACCGACAGCCTGAATCAGGCCCGCGAGCGGCTTGCCTTCGTCACAGCGACATACGGTGAAAACCACCCCGAGTACATCAAAGCCTCTTCCGAAGTTGCAGAAATCCAAAAGGAGTTTGCCGAGGCCCGGAATAATCTCTCCGACCGAATTCGCGCGCAATACAAGGAGAGTCTGAGCCGCGAACAAATGCTTCAGGCGGCAGTCGCGACTACCAAGGCGGAGTGGGATCGAATAAACTCCCGTTCATTTGAGTATCAGCGTTTGAAGCAGGAGGCTGAGACAGACAAAAATCTTTATGACGAACTTATCAAGAAGATTCGCGAGGCTGATATCAATGCGGGCTTCCGAAACAACAATATAAGGATTGCAAGCATCGCGCGGCCATCCAGGGTCCCGGTAGCTCCGAACACGCCGCTCAATCTGGTCATCGCGTTCCTGATGTCGGCCCTGATTGCGATTATCGCGACGATTATCACGGACTCGTTCGATACTACTCTTCGAGATCCCAGGGAGGCGGGCCGATTCCTCGGCTGTGAGGTGATCGCGGTAGTCCCCGCTGACCAACTCGCAGCTCACCTTCCGCGTCCAGCCGTATACCCGTCAAAAACCGAGCTAGTCTCTTCGAATTTCGGTTCAGAGCAACGAAATGGCTATCGTTCGGCGTCGAGTTTCGATGAGTCTGTCCGTTCGCTCCGGAACACGATCTTCTTATCCGACTTTGAGGGCCGCCTCCACTCGATTGCCGTGACAAGCGCCCGTCCCGCCGAGGGAAAGACGACGTTGGCGGCGCACCTCGCCATCGCCAATGCCGATCGCGGAATGAAAACACTCCTGGTGGACGGGGATCTGCGTCGCCCAACTTTGCATTCAAAGTTCGGCCTTAGCCCGCACCATGGCCTGGGAAGCGTTTTGACCGGCGAACTGTCGTGGCAAGACGTCGTTCTCCCCATCGAAGGGGAGCCGAATCTCAGCCTGATTCCAGCGGGCCGCGGATCGCATCGCGCTGCCGACCTTATTGGGCCGCGTCTTTCCACTTTGCTGGACGAATTCACAAACGCATACGACCTGGTCGTTCTCGACACTCCGCCCCTTCTGGCGTTTGCCGAGCCGCTTCAGATGGCCGTGGCTGCCGATGGTGTCCTGATCGTCGCCAAGGCCGCAGAGACGGAGCGTCGGCCGGTGGCAGAAGTGACTGCAACACTCCGCCGACTTCGCGCAAACATTATTGGCGTCGTCTTAAATCAAATGGACAAAAATACATCCAAAGACGGCTACTACAAGTACTACGAAAACGATGGGAAATATTATTCGAAGGAGCGCCGCTCCACTGCCGATGCTTAAGAGAAAGCATGAAGGCCTGGATGCAGAATGAGTGCGTCCCGGCAGAGGCAGCATCCGCCAAAGTGGGAGCCGCATTGCTTTGGCGAGTTCAAATCCCTCGGATGTCTCATTGCTAGTTGTCACCGGAATGCAACGATCTCACATGGCTGACGGAAATTTACAGTTGCCCGTTGTGAATCATGCGCGCGTACCGCGCCGTGTATTTCTCTCGGCTAATGGGAACGTCAATAGTCCTGCTACCTGGAGCGGCATTCCATATCATTTCCTGCTCGAGGCTCGCCGCAAGGGACTAGTGGACGAAGGCCTTACCCTGCGCCCCGATACTCGCGGGATGAGATTTCGTCGCGTGGCATGGAATGCGGCGCGGCTTATGACGCTGAAGCACGCGGGCGGTTTCCAATATTCTCCGGGATTTCTGGAGCAGTTGTACAAGCCGGTTCGAAGCACCATCTCCGGTGGCGTAGTCGTAAGCTGTTTTCAGCTTCTTCCGCCATCGGTGATCAAGGACAGTTCGATTGAAAAGTGGTTCTACATCGATATGACCCTCCGCCAGTTCTTCGAGTACTACGGAGTCGAGTCATCGGTAGGCAATGCAAGGGAAGCGGTCGAATCTGAAAGAACGGGGTACGCGTCGGCCGTGGGAATCATCACACACAGCCGATGGGCGGCTCTGAGCGTCATGCAGGATTACGGCATAACGCCTGATCGTGTTCACACGGTTGTCCCCGGAGCGAGTCTGAGCCTGGACCAGTACGCGATGTGGGAGCACGATCACAGGGCCCCCGCGGATGTTATGGAAATGCGGCCCCTCCGTCTGGTTTTTGTTGGCAAGTACTGGAAGAGGAAAGGGCTGGATCGGCTCCTGCTGGCTTTTCGGGCGGCCTGTGACCGGGGCATGAAGGCGTCTCTTCGAGTGATTGGATGTCCGCGCGACTCAGTTCCTGCCGATTTGCGAGAAACGAACGCCGTCGAATGGGTCGGTTTTGTCGATAAAGGAAAGGATCCGCAGCGGCTGCTCAAGCTAGTCTCAGAGTGCGATATCGGTTGCCTGCTCTCACGATCAGAAGCCGGTGGCATCGCCCTTCGCGAATATCTCGCCCTGGGACTGGTCACGATTGGGCCAGAAACGGGGGGCGCTGAGGAACACATGGCCAGAGGCGCTTCTGTCGCGGTTCCGTCTGACGCCGGCACGGAAGAAATCGCCGAAGTGCTCCTCGGCTTTGACCGCGACCGCAGAAAACTCCGCGAGTTTCGAGCGGCTGCGTGGAACTATCGATGCCAGGCGCTCTGGTCGAATTCTGTAGATCAGATCCTCTCGTTCTGGCCGCAAAGCGTACGTAATACGGTGCGAGTTGAAGCATGATCGTTGGCCCCGAAGTGACCATCGCGGAAGCGTCGCCGCTCGATGAACGCCGTTCTTCGAGGATGTCTCTGTTTCACGTCCTTGCGCGCGGAGGCACAGCGGTTACCTTTGCCAATGGCCTGGAGCGCGGGTTCGGCTTCCTGGCCAACGTCCTCGCGGCCAGGATCGCCGGGCCCCAGAGTTTTGGTGCATATTCGCTTGTCCTCACAACAGCGAACACCGTTTCGTCGTATGCGGGGATGGGAATTGGGACAACGGCATCCCGTTTTTCCGCGGAGAGCCAGCCCAACACCCTCGCGTTCCGCAACCTGCTGCGCTCCCTTGTTCTGGTCAGCCTGATTTCCGTAATCCTGGGTTCAGCCGTTATGCTCTTCGCCGCGGCGCCGCTCGCGCAGCTTGCACTGCACAAGCCTGCACTCACCTCGCTTCTACGCCTTGCCGCGGTCACCGTAGGAGGAGCGATTGCTCTCGAGTGCTGCAGGGGCCTGCTTCTGGGGCAGCATGAATTCCGGGGCCTGATCTTTCTGTCGGCCAGTTTCGGCATTACGCTTGCGCTCCTCTTGCCGCTCCTGGCGTTTCGAAACACTCAGGCGATGGTGCTGGGGCAGGCTGCAGCCCTTCTTACGGCAGCGTTGATCGGCGGTGCGTTTGCCTTGCGAATGGTTTCTCTCAGAAAGCCGTCCAGCTTACCCCACGATTCGCGCAGAGGCTCGGGGGTTGGTTCGGTGATGAAATTTGGAGCCGTTCAGTTCAGTGCGCTGATGTCGATAAGCGTCACGACCTGGCTGATTGCTTCGCTCGTAACCAGGTGCGACGGCTCACTTACGCAGATGGGATACTACGCAGCCGCGGGCCAGATGCGTAATCTCGCGGCAATGCTTCCAGGCATCCTGAGCCAGGTAAGCTTTCCGCTGCTTACTGACGAAAAGGGGCCTAACTATGGTGGCGCGGGGTTGGTGCTCGGTGTGAACTCCTGCGTGGTAGCACTGATCGGACTCGTTGTCGGTGGAAGCGCCATCATCGTGCTGCCGTGGCTGTTCATGCGTCTTTACGGAAGATCTTACGCAGGGGCGGAACTCGCAGCGGTGCTGGCGATAGCGACAGCCGTAGTTCATATGTCCAGCATGCCGGCTGCAAACCGCTTACTGATTGTCTCATTGCGCATGACGGGTCTTATCAACACTCTATGGGCTGTCGTGGGTGTCGGGTTGAGCGTATTGCTTATTCCAAGAGCCGGCGCAGCCGGCGCCTACGCAGCGTTATTGGCGACCCATTCCGTTTCGAGCGTGATGGTCCTGTTTGCTCTGAAAAGGCGGCAACAAGTCCCTCCCGGCCTGTTGGGACTTACCGCCGCTACATTTGCGGCAGTTCTCGGCATCGCCGCGCTCGGCGCAGAACGCGCATTGGGGCACTATGGACAGGCTGCATTGGCCGAACTGGCCCTGTTGATACTCTGCGTGGGAATCGTCACTTATTTTGGCCGTGCTCGTGGTTGGCTGCCACTTAGATCGCTCCGGCTAACTGATCTCTTCGGCCAATTCTCGCCCTGGCCTCCTGAAAAGTAACTTCAGTGTTGCAGATGAACAAGACGTTTCACGTTTGCGACGTCAGAGCAGTCTGGGTGAGGGAGTGTGCGTCTGCGTTATCCCGGCAGGTCGCAACTGTCGGATGGCTTCCGCACATATCGACACTTGGATACTTCCGGCACAAGAGTTGGTCGGAGGACTCGGCAGATCCGGTCTTAAGCCTCAGGCACTTTCCCCTGCAACGCGGATTCGCGAGAACAGGTCTCGACCCATTGTTTCAGGAGTCTTCCCGCATCATTCGCCGGCTCAATGAGAGAACGGATAACGGCGCCGGTTCCTGCATGATCTGTACCGCGCCAGCCTACACGCCATCTGCCGAAAAGTGGCCCGGGTTGCTAATTTACTATGTCACTGATGCATTCGCTTATCCCGGATACACTAAGGATCCAACTGGTGTCATTCGGCTTGACCGCCGGATGTGCAACCGGGCCGATTTTGTGTTTCCGAATTCCCGTCGAATCGCAGACTACCTGATTCGAGACGCCCACTGCCCGGAAGAGAAAATTGCGATTCTGCCCAACGCCACGCGAGCCGCAAACATATTGCCTGCGCCGCTATTCAAACCGGTTGAAGCGCCCGCGGACATTTCAGACATGCCGCGGCCAATTGCCGGGGTGATTGGCAATCTGGCCGCAAACATGGATTGGGAGATACTGCATAACGCGGTCGAGAGAACTCCGTGGCTGTCTTGGGTATTCGTCGGACCCACCGAGATGCCCGTGCAAGACGAGAATCAGCGCAGGTGCAGGACGCTTCTGATGAATCGCGGAGGGCGCGTCCGCTTTACGGGATTCAAGTTATACAGCCAACTTTGCAGCTATGCGAGAGCTTTTGACGTTGCTGTTCTACCCTATCGACGGTGCGAGCCGACCTATTCGGGTAGCGCCACAAGATTTTACGAACACCTGGCTGCCTGCAGGCCAATTCTGGCGACTCGCGGAGTGGAAGAATTGCTGCACAAAGAGCCACTTCTGTGCCTCATCGACTCCGCGAACGAAATGGTACGCGCACTGGAAGAGCTCGCAGCAAGCGGTTTTCGTGATGGCAGGGAAGCATTGCGTTGGGAAACCAGCCACCAGGAGACATGGGAGGCACGCGCCGCGACAATGTTGCGTGTCTCCGGACAAAGCGCAACCGGCTCGCAACTTCGCGCATTCGAGGATGTCTTAGTTCCTTCCGCAGGATGATGTCTCCACGTATAGCGGAAATAGATGGATAAGCATCCTGTCCGGCAAAAGAGCCGGGATGCCAAATACCCAGTCGGAGCGCCAGAACCCAGTGCCTAGTCGTAACAGCATCGACGCCGAACTCAACAGGCTGACAGGCGACGTGGCACGGCAGTCTCGGCCCATAAGAGTTGCGCTGGTGCATTATCGGGATGATCCGAGAGTAGGCGGGTCCCTGCGCGTTGGGGAGACGTTGGCGAACCATCTTGATCCACGCCGTGTTGAGGCACACCTCGTATTTGCTTACGGAGGGCCCGGCCCTGTCGCCCAAAACGCCAAAGTGCCATGCCATCATCTCGACAGCAGCGGGCCGGCTGATCTCCCGTCGTGGCTCCGTGCAAGACGATTCTTTGCCCGCTTGCAACCCGACATTATCCATTTCCAGGACTCTGCCGTGTGGTTGAACCTGGCCCTGATGGGAACCACCTACCGCAAACTGATTCACGTGCACGGGCGGCCCATCGTTTCAGAGATGCGCTGGTTCGATCGCTTTCTCAACCGCATGATCATCGGTTCTTCAGACGGAGCGGTATGCATCACAAACGGCGCCAGAGAAACCGTGGCCGGCCTTGGGTGGGCGAAAAGCGACAACTGCTGGACTTTGTATAACTCCATCGATAGTTCTGCATATTCTGATTTGCCGACCAGCGCTGAGGCGCGGAAACGGCTCGCGCTCCCGGCCAACGCGCATCTCCTTGGCATGGTCTGCCGCCTCGTTCCCGAAAAAGGCTGCCGGAACGCCATCGATCTTCTGCGTCGCCTTCCTTCGAGCTGGCATCTCGTGTTCTGCGGAGACGGGCCCCTGCGCCCGGAGTTGGAACGCCGGTCGAGAGCAACCGGCCTCGCGGAACGAATACATTTTCTTGGTGCGCTCGGGGATGTGCGCCCAGTGTACGCCGCGTTAGATGCCTATCTGTTCTTAACCGAGTATGAGCCGTTCGGTTTGGTCATCGGAGAAGCGATGGCCGCGGGAGTCCCCGTCTTTGGATGGAGGCGAGCGGGTGAGTATAGCGAGTTGCGAAAGCCGCTGGTCACTCCTGATAACTCGATCTTCATCGGGTCCGGCTTGCCTGCGAACGCGTCCGCTGAAGGCTCTGCCGTTTTGGACAAGCTTGCGTCGGCTATTGAGATTTGCGGCGATTGCCCTCAGGCCTACTCCAACGTGGTCGCGACCGCGAGGCGGTGGGTGATGAGCACCTTCAGTCCACAGGAACAAGCCGATTCTGCACGAAGTCTATATGAACGTGCCCTGGCAATGCCCGTGATCCGCGGTTGAAACGATCAGGCGTGAACACTCGAATGCAAAACTGGAAAGACGCTCCGGTCTATCGCTCAGGCTCGCTTGCGTATGCGCTCAATCAAGCGAACACGGCGATGCCGGCTCGACCGGCGTCCTTGCTTCCTGTCGCCGGTCTCCAATGGTTGTTGCTGAGTATCACGCTGTTCCTCGGTTGCTGTCCTTATGTCTTCCCCGGTGTTTATGCAATAGCTGAGATTGTTGTCACGCTCCTGATCGTGAATCTTGTGCTGCTCGTCAGTACATTCCTCGAGATGGTGCAATCGCAGGCTGTCGGCAAATTCCTTCTCGCAGCGTCTGTGTGCATTTATTTCTGGTTTGAAGCATTCGCGCTGGCTGTGCGCAATCCGCCATTTGCTGCGATTGGCCTTCCGGTATCCGGAGGCCAATTCGACACCGGAGAGCTTCAGCTGGGTGTTCTCTACGTTGCATGCTTCGAGTTGGCGCTGTTCGTGGGTTACTCGCTGCGTCCGCCGCTCTCCGGCTTGAAAGCTTGGGCTGTTTCGAGGGTAGATACTTCCCGCCGGGTGCTGAAGGGTCTGCAGTATCCGATGGCCGCCGGCGGATTCCTTGTCATGCTTGTTTCGTTTGGGTTCCACGTAGGCGCCGTGCAGGGCGCGCTGCTTGCCTCCCGGACTTCGACTCCGCTCGACATGGAATGGAGTGACCCGGGGTTGCTGGGGAACCTGGCCTGCATGGGAGTTGCCGCCTCCAGCCTAATACTGGTTCAGGGGATCAGCGATCGCAGCCCTTGGAGATGGCTCCGTCTCGGCGCCGGCGCGGTAGCAGCTCTTCCGTTCCTGATGGGCGGAACCCGTCACCAGCTCATCTTTGTTCTGGCGCCGCTGTTGCTGGTCCTCGTCCGGCAACAAAGCCGGCGCCCGATGCAGACGCTCTTGCGGTGGGTCGGAGGAGGTCTCGTCGCAGTGCTCCTCCTCCAGGTGGAATTTGCCGTTCGCGACAAGGGCTGGAACCACATTACAGAAGTGACCGCAGACGATCTCATCGACCCCACGACCACGGGCCAGTTCAGCGCGATGCTCTTTGCGGAATACGTCGTGCCGGGAGATCATCCTTATTTTCATGAATTCGCCGAACCCTACTTTATTACTCACTGGGTGCCGCGCGCGATCTGGCCCAACAAGCCCTACATGGAGTCATGGGCGTACTTCAATGCAGCCTGGACCAAGGGATATGCGTATAACGTCACCCCTTCTGTCATCGGGCAGTTCCACCTGAACTTTGGCATGTTCGGCGTGATTTTCATCGGCCTGTGGCTGGGCTTCCTTGCTTTCCTCGGTGACCACATTTCCTTGGCGATCTCAGCCACCGATCAGAAGGCAATGCTTGTGATTGTGGGCCTCTGGTTCGGATTTATCGTTTCCTCGTTCCGCTTCTATTCGCCCATTTACCTGACGTATTTTGTTTTTGGCGCTATCGGGCTGCTTCTTCTCACGGAGAAACGGCACCGTGTCAGTTCCGCTTACTTGAGCGCGCGAATTTCAGAAAGGTTCGTGTGGGGATCAAAGCTGCCATAGTCCACGCGAAGTTTGCGCCATTCCATCTGGCCCGCCTCGAGTCCGCGGGGAAACTTGCATCGGAGAGTGGCAACACTCTGCACGGTATAGAAATCGCCGACTCTGAGAATGATTACGGTTGGCGAGTTAATCGATATAACGGTAATTCATTTTTTCATCACGTCGTATTTCCGAATGAAGAAATTCATCGAATTCCATACACATCCTTGCGCTTGGAATTATCGCGATGCCTGGACCGAATTGGGCCCGATGTTGTCGTTCTGCCGGGTTGGACTGCGCCGGGCCGCGCGGGATTGGTCTGGGCTCTATCCCGTCGCGTCCGGAGAGTGTTGATGAGCGACAGCCAAAAGGTCGACCATCGCCAGGGCCTTCTCAGGAAGCAAGTAAAGCGCATGCTCGTCCGGCGCTTTCAATCCGGCTTCGCCGCAGGAACGCCGCATGTGAAATGGCTGGAAGAGCTCGGGCTCTCTGGCAACAGGTGCAGAACCGGCTGCGACGTTGTCGACAACGCGTTCTTTCAGAGGCCGGCCGGGGAGTCGCTCGGGAGACACCCGGATGATGCTCCTACCCTGATCAGTTGCATCAGGCTGCTTCCTCGAAAAAACGTCTTCCGAATTCTGGAGTGCCTCGCCGGGAGAACTTCCCAGTGGAAATGGATGATTGTGGGCGACGGACCTGAGCGCCAGGAAATCCAGCAGCGAATCGTCGAACTCGACCTCGCGGAACGAGTTACTGTTGCCGGGCATGTTCCATACAGCGAGTTGCCGGCTTTGTACGCTTCGGCTCACGTCTACATCCAGCCAAGCATCGTCGAGCAATGGGGTCTTGCGGTGAATGAAGCAATGGCAAGCGGGCTCCCGGTTCTCGTATCCAACCGTTGCGGCTGTAGGGAAGACCTCGTCCGCGAAGGGATCAACGGGTTCACTTTTGACCCGTTCGATGAGTCCGGAATTGCCGACGCCCTTACGAGAATGCTGGAGCGGCGCTCCGAATGGGCGCCCATGGGCGAGGCGTCACGGTCCATCATCGCATCGTGGGATGTCGGCAGGTTCGCCTCCGGCTTTTGGGCGGCGTGTCAGCTTGCCATCGGCGAGCCCGAGCGAAGGAGCACTCGGCTCACCGACCGTGTTGTCAGGCTGTGCTTGTGAGGATACGACCCTGAGAGTCCTTCAAATAGTTCCCAGCCTGCGGCGATCGACTGGAGGACCGGCGCAGGCGATTCCGCAGCTGTGTAGTGCGCTGCAGTCTGTTGGGGTTCAAGTCGAGCTCATGACTTTTGCCGCGAATCCTTCGGACTGCCTCAGTGAGTCGTTTCCCGTGCGCGCATTTCAGCCGTTTCCTGGAACGCTGGAGTTTCCGACGGTCCAGTTCTTTCTGACGCTCTGCAAGGAGCTGGCACGTTTTGACGTGGTGAACCTGCACAGCCTGTGGAATCCCGTTACGACCGTGGCCGCGATGGCATGCCGCCAGGCTAAAGTCCCCTATGTCATCTCGCCGATGGGAATGCTTCGGATTGCGGCTGCGCGCAGTAAGTCTCTTCGGAAGACGCTCTACTACCACGCCATGGATCGCCGGACGATCGCGGGTGCTGCCGCTCTCACCTTCTTCACCGAACTCGAAGCTGCCGAGTCGCGGCAGTACGCGCACGGATGTCCTGACCATGTCCTTATCCCAAACGGCATCGATCCATCGGGTCGCGAAAGCATCACCGCCGGCTCGTTTCGGGCGCGGCATCCAGAACTCGGCGGCAAGCGCGTGATGCTGTTCCTCGGGCGTCTGCACAGTTGCAAGAATCTCGGCCTTCAGCTTCAGGCATTCAATCTTCTTGCAAGCAAATTCAAAGATCTGACCTGGCTTCTTGTGGGCCCTGACGCCGGGGAGTGGGATGGCCTGTCCTCCGAGATACAGCGCCTTGGATTGCAGAACAGAGTCCTTTGGGTCGGCCCCCAATCTCATGATGCATGCCTGGAGGCACTTGCCGACTCGGACGTGTGCGTTCTCACGTCGCATCATGAGGGCCATTCGATGGCCATGAACGAAGCCCTTTTGATGCGGGCTCCTTTGGTGATGACTGGCAGCGTTGGCTTCGAGATTGCCGAAACTGCCGGAGCAGCGCTTGTTACAACCTCAGATCCCGCAGCCATCGCGGATGCGATCACTGAAATTCTGAGCGACCCTGGCCTCGTTCGCAGGATGCAGGCCTCAGCTCAATCTCTCATCGACGACGTACTGGCCTGGCCTAGGGTTGCGATTCGCTTGAGTTCAATTTACGAAAACATAGCGGCAGGAAAGCCGCTGAGCTTCTTCAGAGAAGGCCCTCGGGCATGCGAATTGACCCATGCCGGATGAAACACCTCGCCACGGTTCGCCGCGGAGTGGATAGTCGACTGTGCGCCGCGTAATGGAACAACTCGATACAGCGGTTGTGGATGCCGGAGGGCCGCAGGTGAGTGTGCGCAACCCGTCGCTGGCCGGCGTGTCCGCAAACGGTGAAGTGAGCAACCGGGCATCCAAGTCCCCTGGTGAGACCCGTGGCCGCTTCTATCGCCCGGAACTCGACGTTGTTCGATTTGTAGCCTTTTCTCTCGTCTTTTGTTTTCACACGCTACCCTGGGGGCCCGGGCGGGCGACTGTTGGCGTACCGGGTGTTCTGGCGCAGACCATATATATCTTCGGAGCGATGTCTGGCTTCGGCCTTAGCCTGTTCTTTACGCTGAGCGCATTTCTCATCTGCGAGTTACTGCTTCGTGAGCGTGATGCAACGGGTGCTGTTCAGGCCGGACAATTCTATCTGCGGCGAATTCTCCGCATCTGGCCGCTTTACTTTGCCGGCCTCGCCGTGGCCGTGTTCATCGCTCTCCTGCCGGGCGGCGATCCGCGCACGATCCCATGGGCGGGTTGGGCGGCGTTCTTGCTGGGGAACTGGTACGTCGTCTTCTTCGAATTCCCGCATACGCCTATGGCGCCCCTGTGGAGCATCTCCGTCGAAGAACAGTTCTACCTCATCGCTCCCTGGGCGGCTAAGTATCTAAGCAGGCGACTACTCTACCTATTCGCGTTCGCAATTCTGTTGGTAGCGAATGGTTCCCTTTACATTCTAGGAAGGAGCCATGCGAGCCAGGATTCCGCCTGGGCTAACTCCTTCGTTCAATTCGAAAACTTCGCTGCGGGCATTCTGCTGTGTCTTGCACTGCACCGGCGGCGAGTCGCGATCCGCGCCTGGCAGCGCTTGGCCTTGATCGCAGTTGCGGCGCTGAGTTGGTATGTCGCCGTATACGGCTGCAAGATGCAGCACGGCCTGGATGAACCTCTCTCAAGCTCATCGATGATCGCAGGATACGCCCTGGTCGCAATCGGCTGTTGCGCGCTCCTGTTGGCCTTTATCGGAGTGACCAGGGAGGCGCTTCCGTCCTGGGCAATTTATCTCGGCCGAATTTCATACGGCTTGTATGTATTTCACGGGTTGGCCATCATGATCGTTGGCCTCCCCTTCCCTCACGGCTATCCGAGCTTCGCAAAGGCGCTTTTGGTCAAGGGCGCCGGCGGCGCCGGATTGACCTTCCTGCTCGCGTGGCTCTCCTACAGCTATTTTGAGATGCCGTTCCTCAAGCTCAAGAAGCGTCTTGAAGTGATCGAGAGCCGTCCGCTTTAGAATCGCCCACGCAAACTTCACCCTGGCCGCGCAAATTTTCGGGTTGACATTATGCAGGACCTTCACGAAATCACACCGGTCATTCTGACCTTCAACGAAGAAGAGAATATCGCGAGGACTTTGCGGTCCCTGTCTTGGGCCCCGCGCGTGGTGATCGTGGACTCGGGCTCCTCCGACGCGACAAAGCCGATCGCGCAATCATTCAAGAACGTCGACTGGCACGTCCGCGCATTTGATCGCCACGCCTTGCAATGGGAGTTTGCGATCAAGAAGACCGGTATCTCTTCCCGCTATGTGCTCGCGCTTGACGCCGACATGCAGACCTCCAGCGAGTTCGTTCGTGAAGCGCAAGAGACTTTTCTCCCTGGCGGCGCCGACGGCGGTGTGCTCTCGTTTCAGCACTGGGTGCTCGGAGGGCCAATGTCGAGCACGCTGTGCCCGCCCCAGTTGCGCCTCTTCCCCACCAACTCAGTCTGTGTACGGCAGGCGGCTCATACGCAGGATTTCTCGTTGCCTTCAACCTCGGCTCCCCCGTACCGCTTCCGCTCTCGGGTCATACACGACGACCGAAAGCCCCTCGAACGTTTTGTGCGAAACCAACTGGCCTACTCGCAGCTCGAATTTGACCGCATTAGCGGGCAGGCACATCACTCTTTGAAAGACAGGCTCCGGCGCGCGGCACTCATGCCCTTGCTCGTCCCCGCCGCCGCGTATGTTCTCGCTGGAGGACCCCTGGCGCACAGCCGCAGTCTGTGCTATGCGCTTGAACGCCTGACCTACGAGACCCTCTTGGCAATGCGCATACTGCGCGCAAGAAGTGGCGTTGACGATCTTAAGGAGACCTCAATATGAACCTTGCAAAGTCTGTTCTTATCACCGGGGGAGCCGGATTCATCGGTTCGCACCTCGCCGAGAGCTACCTCAACGCAGGCGTGTGCGTAACGGTCCTGGATGACCTGACCACGGGCAGCCTGCGCAACATAAGGCACTTGATCGGCCAACCCGGCTTCGAGTTCCGACTGGGATCGGTGCTGGATAAGCAGCTGTGCGATCAGGCCGTCGCCGAATGCGACGATGTGATTCATCTTGCGGCGGCAGTCGGCGTCAAGATGATATTCGAGAGACCGACCGAGACGATCGAACGAAATGTTCGAGGGACCGAATGTGTTCTCGAGGCGGCGCTGCGTCACGGGCGCAAGGTATTTATCGCTTCCACTTCCGAGGTGTATGGCAAAGAGCCTGCGTCAAACTCCTCATCCTTTCGAGAGAGCCACGACATAACACTCGGCAACTCGATGCGTTGGTGTTACGCGTGTTCGAAGGCCCTCGATGAATACCTTGCGAGAGCCTACTTTCTCAATAAGGGCCTACCGGTTGTTATCGGAAGATTCTTTAACACGGTTGGCCCTCGGCAAAGCGGCGCCTACGGAATGGTTGTCCCGCGATTTGTCGAATGGGCATTGAAAGGCAAACCCCTTCAGGTGTACGGCGACGGAAAGCAGACGCGCAGTTTTACCCACGTCAGCGACGTGGTCGCGGTGGTGCGCGCGCTCATGTCGGAGCCGAGAGCGGAGGGAGAAGTATTCAACATCGGGTCAACCGAGGGCGTAACCATTCTTGATCTGGCAAAGCGCGTCATCGAATTCACCGACAGCCGCTCGGAAATTGTCTTCATGTCGTACGAGCAGGCATATGGCGAAGGGTTTGAGGACATTCGAAATCGCGTTCCGGATGCGAGTCGGATCGAGCGTTTGCTCAACTTCCGGCCTCGTAAGACGCTCGATGAGATTTTGCGCGATACGATCGCCTCCGTCACGTCCGACCTGGTCAATGCATGACACCCAGCGTCGATCTCGCATCGTTTCGAAACGATTGGTACAGGCCGGGGCGAAGCACCACGGTTCGCATCGCGTGGTTCTTCTGCGGATCCGCGTTTGTGCGCTCATCCTTGCTGCCGTTTTCCGCGCCGCGCAGGTGGGCCCTCCGTCTCTTCGGCGCCAGCGTTGGCTCAGGGGTTGTGATCAAGCCGGGAGTAAGAATCAAGTATCCGTGGCGCCTCAAGATTGGTTCCAACTCGTGGTTGGGAGAAGACTGCTGGATCGACAATTTAGAGCTGGTTGAACTCGGTAAGAATGTCTGCGTGTCTCAAGGAGTTTACATTTGCACTGGAAATCATGACTGGTCCGATTGCGCTTTCGGCCTCATGGTGTCTCCGATCATCGTCTGCGATGGATCCTGGATAGGCGCACGTTCGATTCTCTGTCCTGGAGTCCGGCTCGGTGAAGGGTCTGTTGCAGTTGCCGGCAGCGTGGTGACAAGAGACATTCCTGCATTTGAGATTCATGGCGGAAACCCCGCACGGTTTCTCCAAAAGAGGCAGATCAGGGATCGAGAGCCGGATCTCCCCGAGGAAGCCGATTTAGCGTCCTCTTATCACGCGGCCTCGAGCCGATTTGCTGTAAGCGCGTCGCAGCATGAGCGCTCCGCAACGAGAGCTGACATCAAATGGCACACAGATGCGCCGAGTGAAGAACATCACACCGCCCCCAGCGATTGAGCTGGAGTTGGCATGTCGCCTATGCGTTTCCTCTGGGAAAGGAGTTCGGCAGGGCGATGACGCTTGTGACTCATGAAGCCAGCTAAGGTTGGGGCGCGCCGGTTTTGAAAATGCCGCTCGCCCATGGTTGAAAGCATGCGTCAGTTTTCCCCGCCGAGAACACACTATGAGATATCAGGAGACCTGCTCGTGGGAAATGGCAGCGAACGCTGCCCGGGGCAAAATGCATATAGCCGTGTTTAATCAGTTCTTCTGGCCCGACGTGATCGCTACCGGTCAGTACCTCACGGATGTGTCACGCGCGCTTTCGCTCGATCATGACGTGACGGCAATTTGCAGCGGCCCGGCGCATGGTTGCCCTGATTCCAGTCCGTATCCTCGCATTGTCATCGTCCGCTCGCGGACCATTGCCTTCGCCCACCGCGCCTTCGCGCGAATTGCTTCGTACCTCTCGTACCTGTCGGGCTCGATGTGGCACGGGCTTCGCCTGCGTTGCCCGGATGTTATCCTCACTCTCACCACTCCCCCGATCCTGCCGGTGATTGGCTCCCTCATATCTACTCTGCGCGGTGCGCGGCATGTTGTATGGGAAATGGACGTGTACCCAGACGTCGCTACAGACGTCGGCTGGTTCAGAAAAGGCAGCCTCATTGACTGCCTCTCCGGCGTCATCATCGATTGGTCACGCCGCCGCGCCTTTGCCATCGTAGTCCTCGGCGATGACATGAAGAGTCGTCTCATCGGTCGCGGCATAGACAGCGAAAAGATCCACATTGTCGAGAATTGGGCCGATGGCAGCGGGATCGTCCCCCATCCTTTTCCGGATGGACCGCTGGTCATTCACTATTCTGGTAATCTTGGCCTGGCCCACGAAATCGAAACCATCAAAGGCGCGATGGGCCGGTTGCGCAATCACAAGGATTTCCGATTTGTTTTTTCAGGAGCGGGTGCGCGCCGCCCCGCGCTCGAGGGTTTCTGCCGCTCCGAGAACATCCACAATGTCGAGTTCCGGTCCTATTGCGAGCGGGTTGATCTCGGCCGATCATTGAGCGAAGCCCACCTCGGCCTGGTTACTCAGCGTCCCGAGACCCTCGGCTCTGTTGTCCCGAGTAAGACGTATGGCATCATGGCTGCCGGACGCCCACTGCTTTTTATCGGCCCCGATGCCTCCACGCCGGCAAGGCACATTCAACGCTTCAACTGCGGATGGAGAATCGAGCCTGGCGATGTTGATTCTCTGACGAAGTTACTGCTCTCCCTGAACCAGGACCGATCGATCATCGTCGAGGCCGGGAAGCTTGCCCGCGCCGCTTTCGATGCGCATTTCGACAGTTGCGTTTCCATCCCGCGCCTCACCGCTGTCATTTGCGGTGCGGGTTCGCGGACGGTAAGCAGGGCTGGTTTGCGGCCCGCCGCGGGATTTAGACCCGCTGAGTGAAAATGTACTCCCTCGTCTTTCTCGCCGTCGTCTCGTTCGTCCTCTGCCTCCTGGTGACGCCGCTCGTTCGCAATTCTGCGAGCCGCCTGGGCATCGTGGACATCCCGGACCAGAATCGCAAGGTCCACACTGTCCCGGTGCCCCGCCTCGGCGGCGTCGCCATATTCGCTTCTGCATTCATCGCCTACGGCCTCCTGCTGCTTGCCAAATTCGCTGCAGGCGGTATTGTCTGGTCAGGTTTTCCTCTGGCGATTCGCCTGCTTCCCGCTGTCCTCCTCGTGTTCGGCATCGGCATCGTCGACGATATTCGCGGAGTTCGGCCCTGGCACAAACTCACTGTCCAGATCATCGCCGCTGTACTGGCGTGGTATGTCGGTATCCACGTTGACGTCATTGCCGGGCAGCCCGTTTCACAGATTGGCGGATTGCTGATCACAATTCTCTGGATCGTCGCCTGCACCAACGCCGTCAACCTGATTGACGGAGTGGACGGGCTCGCCGCTGGAGTCGGTCTCTTTGCCACCCTTACCACTCTGATCGCGGCGCTGCTGATTCACAATATTGCGCTGGCGCTTGCAACGGTCCCCCTTGCGGGCGCGCTTCTCGCCTTTCTCCGTTTCAACTTCAATCCAGCATCGATCTTCCTTGGCGATTGCGGAAGCCTGACACTCGGATTCCTGCTTGGCTGTTACGGCTGTGTCTGGTCGCAAAAGGCCACCACGTTCCTCGGGATGACGGCGCCGATCCTCGCCCTTGCTGTCCCGCTCTTCGACACCGCGCTTGCGATCGCACGTCGCTTTCTGCGCCGCAGGCCGATCTTCGGCGCTGACCAGGCCCACATCCACCACAAACTGCTGTCGCGTGGCATGACGCCGCGCGGTGTCGCCCTCGTCCTATACGGAGCCTGTGGTGTCGCGGCAATTGCATCCCTGTTTGTCACCATCTGCCAGGAACAGTATCGGGGCATCGTCATCGCTCTCGTCTGCCTAGCTGCATGGGGCGGCCTTCAGTATCTCGGGTATCACGAATTCGCCACCTCCGTCCGCCTCATCCTCGGTGATGCTTTTCGCGGCCTGCTCGATGGCCACCTCACGCTCGTGACGTTCGAACACCAGCTCTCCAAGGCCACAACACTCGAGGAATGCTGGAAGGTTCTTTCGGCCGCATATACCCAGTTCGATTTCTCCGGCATCGTATTCGACATCGATGGCGTCTTCCACGAATTGGGTGCTGACGCCGGCTGGCATGTCTATGTCGATTACCCCGGCCATGGCTACATCACCCTGACTCGCAAAGCCGGCGCCACCACGCACAGTCCCGTCGCCGTGGCTTTTATCGACTGCATCTCGCGCATCCTCGAAAGCAAGCTTGGCCAGCTTGAGAATGCTTCGGCCACACCCGCGGCGTCTGCCCATGCCGACTGACCCGTTGACCGCGTCGCCGCATTTGCCGCCGCTCTCGTCTCGTTTCGCCCCTTTCCGCGTTGCATAGCTGTGGCGTTTGCTTTGTTTCATGGCTACTCACTCCTCCACATGGCCCTGATTGAGAAAACAAAACGGTGGGATCCGGCGGGACCGGTCGTATTGCCCGCAGGCCTTGGGAATCGTTCAACAGGACTCCGAAAGGATTGAATCCAATGCCCAGAGCGCTGATCACCGGCTGTACCGGCCAGGACGGCTCCTATCTCACCGAATTCCTCCTTGCCAAAGGATATGAAGTTCACGGCTTGAAGCGTCGTCGAGCATCCAGTTTCAACACCGAGCGTCTCGATCCCTTATGCCTGCTCGAAACTTTTCGCCCACAACATTACGGTGACCTATCGCGAGAGTTACCGGCTCCACCCATCAAGCGGAATTCTCTTCAACCACGAGTCTCCGCGGCGCGGCGAAACCTTTGTTACCCGCAAGATCACGCGCGCTGTCGCGCACATCAGTCACGGCCTTCAGCAGAAGCTGTTCCTGGGAATCTCAACGCGCGCCGGGACTGGGGCTACGCGCCCGACTACGTTCGAGCAAGGATCGCGAGGATGACCGGCTTCCCGGGCCGCATCAGCTGGGATAAGAGCCAGCCAAACGGCCAGCCGCGCCCTGCCTGAATTTGGCTTTCGCGCCACTACATCACTTGATACCGGGCTGCTGAAGACAATCAGGTGGTACTTGCAAACACACCGGAACCATTTGGCAATCGCTGGGAATATTCCCGAGATGGCTCAAAACGGTAATACACAAGTACTGATTGCATGAATTTTCGATGGGATGATTGCCTTGGCTATTGCGGTCTTCATCGAAGTTGGGTTTAGATAGAAGTCTCTCCTAGAAGGGAGCTCCGAAACAGAAAATCGCGAGGAGGGCCTAGTGCTCGGAAGAATTCAGATCTTTGCGGCGGCGGCGGCGTTGTGCGTCAGCTCATACGCCATGGCGGCAACAACCTGGATTGGGACCGTGACCGTGAGCGGTCCGACCACGATCAACAACCACGAAGTAAAGGGCACTGGAACATTGTTCGACGGCGCGGTGATTGAAACCGGTACGGCGCACGCCGACATGCGGCTGGCGAATAACGGCGGCGAGATAACCTTGTATGCCAGTTCGCGGGGAACTCTTCACCGCGATTACTTCGTGCTCGAGCGCGGCAGCATGAAGCTCAGGTCTTCGAGTTCATTCAATGTGCAGGCGGACAACCTGGCTGTGGCTGCGGCCGTCAACTCCTCCGGGACTGTGACTGTCGAAGGCGGCAACACAGTTGTGGTGGAGGCGGAAGAGGGTACGCTGGATGTTCTCAATGCGACCGGAACGCGGATCGCTCAAGTGCATTCCGGAAGCCCATTGTCCTTCACTTCGGCCACCAAGCCGTCCTCGGGAATCACAACAACCAGTGCAGTTGCTTCCGGGAACAGCGAGCGCGTACTCCCCACGAGCGACGCGAACGTGGTCCCCTCGGTCCTAATGCTTCCCCCCGTGTCGAGACAGGCTTCTTCCGAGGTCGGAGGTTGGACGATCTCGCCCAGGGCTGCCGGCGGCGGTGGTTGCGTTTATGGCGCAGGAGGCGGCTGTTGCTCGGCAAAGCTCCTCGAGCAGTGCTGCCCGAATAAGGGCGACAACGATGCGCAGTGCTGCCCCGGGATGCCGCTTTCACCGAAGCAGTGCGGCGGGGCAAGCCCGTAGAGACAAGTTTGAAACCGTTGCTTGACGGCGCGCGCAACAAGCCAGCCGGTCCTCACTCCCGAGGTGAGGACCGGCTTTTTCTTTCATGAAATGACTCATATATCGATGACAGCGAATTCGAGTTCAAGCCACCCCGAAACTCGTTCCGGAAAATGCTTTACCGGGTGATAAGGAAAGGGTTAGCGGTCATTCGGCCGTGCCTCGCCACCAGTCTTTTTCACGTCCGGATTCATCGCAAGCTCCTGGTTTTTCATTTTGCGATCGATGCGCCGGCCAAGGCCGTGCGTGGCCGCCGTGCGGCCTTCGTACTTGCCAGTCGTGCATAATCAAATCACGATGGCACTTCTTTGGAACCCTGAAAGCTGGTCGCAGCGGCTGGCTGAACTCGAGGCGCAATCCGGCGAACTGAAAGAGGCTCCGCTGCGCCGGGACGTGCGCTCGCTCGGCATGCTGCTGGGTGAAGTGCTGCGCGAGCAGGCGGGGGAAGAGCTGTTTGGGCAGGTGGAAGCGCTGCGCCAGGGGACCATTCGCAGGCGCGACGCCGAGGCCCGCGGCAATCTGGAAGACGCGGGCCGGCATGGCGCGGCCTCCCTCGAACTGGTCCACTCGCTCCCGGTGGAGAGCGCGATATTTCTTACGCGGGCATTCGCCTTTTACTTCGAGCTCATCAACCTTGCCGAGACCAATCACCGCAAGCGCCGGCGCCTTGCGCTGCAGGTGAGCGGCGGGGCCGGGCTGCAGCGCGGTTCGCTCGCCGGAACGCTCTGCGCGATGAAGCGCGTGGGAATCACGGGCGAAGAGGCTCTCGAGTGGCTGCGACGCGTGCTCATTGTGCCGGTGTTTACAGCGCATCCGACAGAGGCCGCGCGCCGTTCCGTCATGCTCAAGAGGCGCCGCATCGGTGAGTTTCTGGTTGAGCTCGATCGCATTCCTATTCCCGAGCAGGACCTCGCGCGTCTGGAAGAAAAGGTGCGCGCCGAGATCACCAGCCTGTGGCAAACCGACGAGGTGCGCTCGCGGCGGCCCACCGTGTACGACGAAATCAAGATGGGCCTGGATTATTACGATGTTTCTATATTCGAAACGCTCCCCGGCCTGTATCAGGAGATCTCCGGCGCGCTGCGCATCGCGTATGGCATTGAAATCGAGCCTCACGATCTGCCCCAGGTGCTGCGCTTCGGCTCGTGGATCGGCGGCGACCGCGACGGCAATCCTTACGTCACGCCGGACGTCACGCGCGATGCCGTGCAAATGGCGCGCGTGCATGTGCTCGCGTTCTACCAGCGCAAGCTCGACGAGATCATCGACCTCCTCACTACGAGCGCGCAACAGATGCCGGTGAGCGAGGAATTGCGCGCGCGCCTCGAAGGCTACGTGGCGAAGGTGCACACAGCCGAGGCGCAGGTGTTCGGGCAGCAGTTCGAGTTCGAGTACTACCGCCGTTTTGTCGTCTGCGTGAAGGTGCGCGTGCAGCGGACCATGGAATCGGGCCGACCACTGAGTACGGCAGGCAGGGCCGTGCCCGTGCTCTCTGGCACTGCAGCGGGACACGAACAACTTGCGCAGGCACTGCCTCCTTACGGCTCGCTCGGCGAATTCATCGCCGATCTTGAGACGCTTCGCTCGTCTCTTGCGGACAACCGCGGTTTGCGCATCGCACGCACGCTGCTTGATCCGTTGCTGCTGCAGGCGCGCACGTTTGGCCTGCACCTGCATACGCTCGACATCCGCCAGCATGCGCGTGTTCACGCAACGGCGCTGAAGGAGGCCATCGCCGACACCGCGGCTTCGTCACTCCCCGCCGGGCTTTCGCCGGAAACCGCGAACGTCTTCGAAACGTTTCGAGCCGTCGCAGAAACGAAGGCCGGATGCTCTCCTGAAGTCATCCGCCATTACGTCATCAGCGGGGCGGCATCCGTGGACGATGTGCTCGCCGTGGTTCGTCTCGCGCGTCTCGGCGGGATTCAGGTCGAAGGCTCGGCCGGAAGTGAGCGGCTTGATCCGGGCCTGATGCCAGTGCCGCTCTTCGAATCAATCGAGGATCTCCGCAACGCGTCGCACGTGTGCCGGGAGTTGTGGAGCCGTCCGGATTATCGCCGGCTCCTCGCGTCGTGGGACAACTGGCAGGAGATCATGCTGGGCTACTCCGACTCCAACAAGGACGGAGGCATGCTCACGAGCACGTGGGAGATCTTCCGCGCGCATCGCGACCTGCACGTCGCTGCACGTGAATGCGGCGTAAGATTGCGGCTGTTTCACGGCCGTGGGGGCACCGTCGGACGCGGCGGAGGCCCGACGCACCGCGCGATCTTCGCGCAGCCGATGGATTCGTTCGAAGGGCAGCTGCGCATCACCGAACAGGGCGAAGTGCTCAACTTCAAGTACGCGGACGAGGTGCTGGCCGAGCGCAATCTCGAACTGATGATCGCCGCCTCTCTCGATGCCCTTGCCCGCCCCAATGCCCGCGACAGCCAAGGCCACTTCACCGGAGTGCTCAAGCCTGAGTGGGAGTCCGCTCTGAACGAGCTGTCGGAGATCGCTTTTGCCCACTACCGCCGCAACATCCTCGAGAACCCCGATGTGATCACCTACTTCGAGCAGTCCACGCCGGTGGGCGAGCTCGAGCAGGCGAAGATCGGGTCGCGGCCCGCGCGGCGCAACAATTCGCGCAACATCGGCGACCTGCGCGCCATTCCATGGGTCTTCGGATGGACGCAGTCGCGCCTGCTCGTTCCGGCCTGGTTCGGCGTGGGCCATGCATTGGGAGAGTTCCTTAGCCGCCCCGGCGCACTACAGCTTCTGCGCGAAATGGCACGCGAGTTCCCGCTCTTCATCGACCTGGTACGCAACGTCGAGATGGCGCTCGGCAAAGCCGATCTCACCACCGCGCGCCTGTATTCGTCGCTTGTCGAGGATGGTGAGTTGCGCGAGCGCGTGTACGATCTGCTCGAAGCCGAGTTCCACTCGAGCGTCAAGGCTGTTCTCGCGGTCACCGGGCAGTCTGCGCTGCTCCAGGAGAATCAGGTGCTTGCGCGCTCGATCCGCCTGCGCAACCCCTACGTCGATCCCATGCACCTCATCCAGGTGGACATGCTGCGCCGCAAGCGCGCCGGCGAGGACACTCCCGAAGTGAACCGCGCAATTGCCGCGACGATCAGCGGGATCGCGGCTGGGCTGCGCAACACCGGCTGATCGGCCAGCCCGGCGAGCGCGGAGCATTGCATCCCCCTTGCAGGAAATGGACGCCCCGTTTTACCCTGTATCCATGCATCGATGTCGCTAACACCGGCCTGGTGAGAGCTCCGATGCCCGGCGTGCGTCATTTCGTGCGCATTCACCCGCCTGACAGCTCCACCAAGACTCCCACACCCTATGCAAGCCCGGTATACCCCGGGAACAGGAGATTTTGATGGCGCGCATTGCCGCGAATGTGACTGAGTTGATTGGCCGTACCCCGCTGGTGCGGCTGAACCGCGTGGCGGCCGGGCTGCCCGCGACGGTGGTGGCAAAACTGGAGAGCCGCAACCCGCTGGCCAGCGTGAAAGACCGCATCGGCTTCGCGATGATCGATGCCGCCGAGAAAGCCGGCAAGATCAAGCCGGGCGTGACCGTGCTGATCGAGCCCACGAGCGGCAACACCGGCATCGCGCTGGCCTTCGTCGCCGCCGTCAAGGGCTATCGGCTGATCCTCACCATGCCCGACACGATGAGTGTTGAGCGGCGCGTTGCGCTGCGGGCATTTGGCGCGGAGATTGTGCTCACGCCGGGGCCGGGCGGCATGAAGGGCGCGATCGCCAAGGCCAACGAGATCCTGGCCAATACGCCGGGCGGCTACATCCTTCAGCAGTTTGACAACCCCGCCAACCCGGCCATCCACCTGGCCACTACTGGGCCCGAGATTTGGGAAGACACCGACGGCAAGGTCGACATCCTCATCTCCGGTATCGGAACCGGCGGCACCATCACCGGCGTCTCAAATTACATCAAGCCGCGCAAGGCGGAGTTCAAGGCGATTGCCGTGGAACCAACCGACAGCGCGGTGCTCTCGGGCGGAAAGCCCGGCGCGCACAAGATCCAGGGACTGGGCGCGGGTTTCGTTCCCAGCATTCTCGACACGAAACTGATCGACGAGATCGTGCAGGTCACCAACGACGAGTCGATCGCCATGGCCCGTCGTCTTCCGCTCGAAGAAGGGCTGTTCGTCGGAATCTCCTCGGGCGCTGCCGTGGCCGCTGCGCTCAAGGTTGCAGCGCGGCCTGAGAACGCCGGCAAGCTGATCGTGGTGGTGCTGCCCGACTTCGGCGAACGCTACCTGTCGAGCGTCCTGTTTGACGCGCTGCGCCAGGAAGTGCTGGCTTTGCCCACGAATCCCGTGCCCGATTCTCCGCAGCCGGTGAGCGTGTAACATGCCGCCGCTTGAGCAGACGAGCGTGCTACCATCCTCGCGGCAGAGCCGCCGCGCGGAATGTGCGCCGGGAGTTGAGCATGTCGCGGCGGAGCCGGAAGGACACGATATGTCTTTCTTCGAGCGTGTTCGCGAAGATGTCCGCTCGGTGTTCGAGCGCGACCCGGCTGCGCGCTCCATGCTCGAAGTGCTCACCTGCTATCCAGGCCTGTGGGCGGTCTGGATCCATCGCGTTTCGCATCAGTTGTGGAAGTGGCGCCTGCGCCTGCTCGCGCGGATGCTCTCGCAGGTTGCGCGTTTTGGGACCGGCGTCGATATTCACCCAGCGGCGCAACTGGGCCGGCGCTTGTTCATCGATCACGCCACCGGGGTTGTCATTGGTGAAACCGCAATCGTCGGCAATGACGTCACGATGTACCAGGGCGTCACGCTCGGCGGCACCGGCAAGGGCCACGGCAAGCGGCACCCGACCATCTGCGATGGCGTCTTTATCGGCAACAACGCCAACGTGCTCGGCAACATCTGCGTGGGCCAGAATTCGCGCGTGGGCGCGGGGTCCGTGGTGCTCACGGATGTGCCTCCGCACTCGACGGTCGTTGGAGTGCCGGCGCACATTGTTTACCGCAACGGCGAGCGCGTGCTTATTACCGATCCGCACGACATCAAGGACCCGCTCTCCGACGCGCTGATCGCGCTCGCGGCACGAGTCGAGGAGCTGGAGCAGCGGCTTGGCGCACAGGTGCAGCGCGCCGAACCGTTCGCAACCGAAGAGGCCGAACGTACCGCGTATCGCCGCGAGCTGAACCAGATCAGCGAATACGTCTCGATGGGCGAGGGCATCTAGATCCGGCGCAATCGCTCAATTGTTTTGCGCGAGGGTCAATGCACGTCCACCGAGCGGTCGCCCTCGTACTCCATGATGTGGAAGTAGGCTTCCCATCCGCTCCACGACGCGGGCGCAGGCAGCTTGGCCATCGGATCCTTCAGGTGGTTTGCGTAATCCTGCACCAGTTCCCGCGTGCGATAGACGCCCGTGAGCCAGTCTCCACGATACCAGTTCTTCCACTTGCCGTACTCGGCCGCCGCCATTGACTGCTGGATTGCATCGAGCGAGTTAAGCGCGTCATCGACCTCGCTCGCAGCCTTCACCGAATTGTCGGACTCCGCATCCTGCATGGCTTGAGCAATGTCGAGCAGAGCGCGGTTGCTCTCGCGGTTGATCATGATCATGGTGAGCACCTCGGCCTGGTAGTAATCGCGCCGGCCGGGATCGACCAGGTCGCGCGCGGCTTCGGCGTGCTTCCACACTTCGTCCCAGCGCGGCTGAGCTTCAGTGCACTCGTCGATGTCGCGCTTGATCAGCGCCTGACGAACCTCGTCATTTCCCTGAGGCAGCACGCGCGGCTCCGTCCACTTGGGCGACTGGCTTGGAATCGCGATGACCTGGTGCTCGCTGAGTTCATCGAGAATGAGGCGGCGGATCTCAGAGTGGTAATGCTGATCGCCATTCTGCCGCACGACCGAACTGAGGGGCGGCGGTGGCGGCGGAGCATTGCCTGCCGAAGTCAACCCGGGGAGACCAAAGGGCGCGCGGACGCCGGGCGCAGCGAAATACTCCTTGTAGACCCCGGCGACGGCATTGGCGGACTGTGCCCCAAACTCCTCCGTCGCGAACTTGCGGTAGTACGCGTCGTCGGCGGCCTGGTCCGGAGGAACGCCGCTCCACGCAGTCTCCATCAGAGCGCGCGTTGTCATCACTACGGGCCGGACATCGCTGGTGTTCACGAGCACATACGCCGTTGCGCCTGCCTTGATGTAGCGGCCCAGTTCTTCCTGGATCACGCCGACAGAAACCAGCTCGGAAAGCTGGTTTGCCTGGCCGTTCATCATCGCCGTGTGGATATACATGCCCTGCCCGGCCGCAACCTTGCCGCCATCCTGCATGTCGCCGTAGCCGGTGTCGGCCCACACCAGCGTCACCTCCGGAGGAATCTTGATTAGGCCCGCCTGCATCAGCCGCGCGCCCTCCTGCCAGAGATCGGTGACGAATTGGGCCTTCGGGTACTTTGCGCGTACGATCTTCATCTGCGTGTCGATGGCGTCGCTGATTCGCTTGCCCAGCAGGGGATCGTTGTTGCGCACGCTCGGGTCGAGTGACGCATAGCTCGAGTCAGAGAGGCCGCGCAGGCCGACGCTCCACAGGATCTCTTCATCGGGCTTGTATGTCGCGACTGCATTCGTCCACGCGCGCTCAAGGATTTCGGGATGCGTCGAAAAGTTGTAGGGCACGTCCCTGGGCCATCGCGCCACGTTTACGCCGAGGGGGATCGCGTGATGCTGGTTCACGATCAGCCCGCGTTCCGTGGCCGCGTGCACTTGCGGGTCGTCGGGGAAGATCCAAGTGCCCGGCACCACCATGTTGCCCTTGAGCCGCAGGATCGTCTCATACACGTTGTCCCACACGCGAAGCGCGATTCCGGTCTTCTCGCTCTTGGTCCCCGGAATCCAGCCGCTTAGCAGGTCCTCGTCGTTGATGAAAAATCCGCGGTACCTGAATACCGGCTTTGGAAACGCCTTGCCGAAATCTGCCGGCAGCGTGATCGAGGTCCGCTTCTCCGGCTGCTTGTCGGTCCAGAGGTACATGGGGTCGACGCCGAGCACGCTTTGGGAGAACTCGTAAATTGCGAAGATCGTTCCGCGCATATCGGCGCCGGTGAGGCAGACGAGCTGCTTCAGTGGCTGGTGGCCCGGCACGCGCACCAGGCTGAATGCGAACGTCTCGGCGTCGGTTGTGGTGGCGCACTTGATTCCCGGGTGTACGTGGTCGCGCTCGGCGACCAGAATTGCGACCGGGCCTGCATCTTCGAGGCGGTCAGCCCGCTGCGGCTCCCTACCGAACACCTTGCCGAAATCATTTACGAGGTCCTCGGTTGCGCGACGGACTGGGCCTGACTCGTCGGGGCTCTCCACGATCGTCACAGAGCCGTCGATCGTGACGCTCGCATTCTGCGCACACCACGCGGCCGTTCCGCCTGCGCAGGCCAGGAGCCCGACGACAAACGCGGCAAAAAGCGCGGCCATGAAACCAAATCGGGGTCTCACCATTGATCTCTCCAGTCCAAAAACTGCCCGGTGTTGAACGCTTTACTTCGCGCCGCGAATTATAATCGAGCGCTTCCGCTTGTGTCCCGTCGCAGGGACGCCCATTGTGAGCGTGATAGCGCAGTCCCCTTCCAGTGCTACAGTGGAATTTCCCTGATCTTTCCGCCGGAGTCCTGAATTCTTGCGCGTGCTGCATCGCCTGCTGTGTTTCGCAATTGCTCTTCCGCTTCTTGTCCATGCCGCTCCGCGCGTCCGCGTGTTTTCGGCACCCGTACCGCCGGAGATGCGCTCGAGCGCGTTCTCCATCACGGTCAATGGTCAGCCCGTCGGCGTCGCGCACGCGGCGAACAGCTATGACTACGCGAGCTTCGACGCCACCGGTCAGGTGATTGTCGAAATCACCGCTGCTGAGCCCGGCTTCTGGGATCGCGGCGTCGATATTGAGCCATGGCGTCTCGGCATTCGGCCGGAGCGAGACAAGCAAACAATCCGCTTCCGCCTCGAAGGGCCGGCCAAGCTCTCGATCTCGCGCCCGCGCGATTTCCTCAACCACGCGCAGATGCTTTTCCTCTTTGCCGGCACGCCGCTACCGCCAGCGCCGGCGCCCGCCCCGAACGTGCACGTCTACGGTCCCGGCGTGTATCACAAGAGCCTGAATCCAAAAAGCGGCGACGTCTTCTATCTCGCCCCGGGCTCGTACTTCTTTGGCAGCCTCAATGTTTGGCAGGCGAGCAACGTGAAGGTGCTGGGCCGCGGCACCATCATCTATGAAGGCAACCAGGACCCGGATGCCGACGAGGGCTGGATGCACAAGCCGGACTGGCACTGCGTCGTTACCGACCAGGCGCACAACATCGAGATCGACGGCCTCACCTGCATCGTGCGGTCGCGAACATGGTCTATCCAGATGAAGGATTCGAGCAACCTGCTCTATGACGATCTGCGCGTCATGGGCGGCAATCCGGGCAACGCGAACCAGGACGGCATGGACTGGATCGGTTCGAGCAACGGGACCGTGCGCAACTCGTTCTTTCGCACCTCCGACGACGTGATCGCCTTGATGGGCAACTGGGACGGATATACAGACGCCGACATGGTCCGCCCCGGCCAATCGGTTCACGACATCACGGTCGAGAACAGCGAGCTATCCACGAGCATCTCCAACATCGTCCGCGCCGGCTGGCCGAAGAAGGTCTTCAATTCCTGGAACTTTACGCTGCGCAACTCGGACATCCTTCATGCCGGCATCGGAGCTTGCGGACAGACGTTCGGGGTGATCGGTTTCTGGGGAGCGAACGGCGCGCGCGGCGATCACAACAACTACGTCTTCGAGAATCTGTTCCTCGACAACTGGTATTCACTCGCGCAACTCGAACAGGGCGAGCCCAGCCTGCGCAACTTCACGTTCCGCAATATCTGGGCGCTCGATCAGCCTCCGCTTGTGGGCTCAAGCATGCAGGGCAGCGTTTCAGGCACCGTATTCAGCAACGTGAAATACGGGCAGAAGGTTCTAGGGTCCAACGCAGATGTGCCGCTTTCGACGAACGACGCGCAGCCCGCGCATTATGAATCGGCGCAGGGGCCTGCGGCATCGTTCTCCGTCGATCCACCGTTCGTCTCTCCGGGCGAAAAGGTCACCTTTACCGCGCGCGACGAACCTCACGCGCATTACCACTGGGTCTTCGGAGACGGCACCGAGGCCACCGGCAGGCGCGCCACGCACAGTTTTGCCGACGGGGACGGCACCGATCTCGACGGCCGCAACGGTGCGGGCCGTTTTCGCGTGATGCTGCGCGTGGATGACAGTCAAGGGCGCACAGATTGGGCCGCGCAGGGGGTCGTCGTAGTCTCGCAATGGCACGATGCTGTCAGCCCGCTCGGACAGATGGCCGCCGGCCTCGCATTCCAGATCTATCCGGGCACGTGGACCGATCTGCCCGACCTCTCGAAGGAGAGCGCAGTGATCACCAGTACCGCGCCCAATCTCAATGCGAACGCGCAGGGATTCAACAAGTACGCCGTCGCGTGGGACGGCTTCATCGACATCCCGGTCGACGGCGGCTACACGTTTCACCTGATGGATCGCGATGGCGCGCGCGTCGTTATCGATGGCATTGAGGTGGCGAAGACCGGCCCGCCGTTTGCGCAGGTTTGCGGCTCACCCGGCAATGCCATGCGCTACGACCGCGGGGAACTCGGACTGCGGGCTGGCAAACACACACTCCACGTCGAAGCGCTTCACACTGCCAGCCAGGGCCCGCCGCGCTTGCTATGGGAAGGGCCGGGCCTGCAAATGACAGACGTGCCGGACGCGGCGTATTCACACCTGCGGCAGGATACGGTAGGCATCAGGGAATAGCACTTAGATATTTACTTCGGCAATTGCGTTGTGTCCCAACCGCCGCCGAGAGCGCGAATCAGTTGTACGCTGGCCGCGAACTGTCGCGTTTGCAAGTCCGTCAGCGTGCGCTGATTGTTCAGAAGCGCCTGTTCGGCCGTCAGCACTTCAAGGTAGCTGGTTGCGCCGCCCTTGTATCGCTGGTTCGACAGGTCGAACGAGTGCTGTGCCGAGGCTACCGCCCGCTGCTCCACTGACGTTTCATCGTTCAGAATGCGCAGCTGCGAGAGATTGTCCTCTACATCCTCGAACGCCACGAAGACAGTGTTCCGGTAGGCCGCTGCCTGCGCCTCGTACTGATGCCGCGCCAGGTCGGTGAGCGCGTGCCTCTGGCCCGCGTCGAACAGCAGCTGAGCGGCCTGCGCGCCCAGCGACCAGAACGCGCTCGGCCCCTGGATCCACGTTCCTCCGTGCGAGCTCTCGAATCCGCCCGTACCGCCGAGGCTGATCGTCGGATAGAAGGCGGAAATCGCAATCCCGATGCGCGCATTCGCTGCCGCGGTCTGCCGCTCCGCCGAGGCGATATCCGGCCTGCGCTCAAGCAGCTGCGAAGGCACGCCGACCGGCACCTGCGGAAGCGGCAGATCCAGCGGCGAAAACGGCACGCTGAAGTCGGGCAGATTGTATTCTGCGATCGTCCCGATTGCGTGCTCAAACTGCGCGCGCGCGACGCCGACGTCCACGAGTTGCGCGCGCACCGTTTCAAGTTGCGTCTGCGCCTGGGCGACGTCTACGTCCGTCGCGACTCCGCCTGCAAGGCGGCGCTTCGTCAAATCCAATTGGTGTTCCAGGTCCGCTACCGTCTGCTTCAGCAGCTTGATTTGCGAATCCAGACCGCGGAGTTGGAAGTAGTCCGCGGCCAGCTCCGCCTGCAGCAAGAGGTCGACGTTCGCCACGTCCGCCGCGGAGGCCTGCGCGGACTCGCGCGATGCTTCAATGCCGCGGCGCACGCGTCCCCAGAAATCCGGCTCCCACCCCGCCTGCCCGCCGAGGATTAGATCGTTGTATTCGAATTTCTCGCCCGGGCGCGCCTGCGGCTTGTTCTCCGACTGGCGGTAATGCGTCACGCTCGGCGTGAGCGACAGCGTGGGGTACAGGTTCGCGCGCACCGCCGCAACCTGGTCGCGCGCCGCCAGGTAGCTCTCCATCGCCTGCTTCAATTGCTGATTGTTCGTGGCGATCCGTTCTTCGTATTGATTCAGTTGCGGGTCGTTGTAGACCTCCCACCATTTGCCGCGCAGCATCCCGTCGGAAGGCGATGCCGGTTTCCACGATCCGTTCGCAGGACTCGGCGGCGGCGTTACGCTCGGCGCGCCTGTCTCCTTGTAAGCCGCGGGAGCCGTGAAGTCGGGCTTGTGGTAATTTGGCCCGACGGGCTTGCAACCGGTCGCCAATACGGCCGCACAGGACAAAGCCGCGCCGGTTATGACCGATCGCGCCGCGGCATCCCGCAGCAGGTTTCGGAAAAACGGAACTGGAGTGAACTGCCCCATCCCTACTTGTCTCCGTCTTTCTTCGGTGCGGGCTGCGGGTTCGCCGGCGTTTCACCTTCGTTCTGCGCATTGGGCGATTCCACGTACAGCTTTTCGCCTTCGATTATTGAGTCCGGCGGATCCTGGATCACTCGATCGTTCGCGTTCAAGCCGGCGATCACTTCCACCGTCGCGCCGTTGTCCTCGCCGATTGTGATCGGGACCAGGTGCGCCACGTCGCCACTTACCACCGTTCCCACGCGCAGCCCGTCGCGCCGGAAGATGAGCGCCGATGCGGGAAGGATGAACGATTGCCCCACGGATTGCGCCTTGAAGTGAACCTGCGCCAGCGATCCCGGCATCAGCTCGCCCTTGCGATTGTCCACGTCGACTTCGACCAGCAGCGTGCGATTCGCAGGATCGATTGCATCCGCCGTCCGCACCAGCGTTCCCTCAAACGTGCGCCCCGGGTACTGCGGAAACGTGAGCGCAATCTTCTCTCCGCGCTTCACATTTGCCGAATACACCTCCGGCACGTTTGCGTACACGCGCAGGGTCTGCAGCGCCTGCATGTGGAACAGTTCCGACCCCGAGCCCTCGTTGATCAACTGGCCCGTGTCCACGCCGCGCGCCGTTATCACGCCGTCAAACGGCGCGTAGACCTTCTCGAAGCTCTGCAGTTCTTTCAGCCGGTCGAGGTTGGCCTGCGAGGACTTCACGGCCGACGCCGTTGATGCTGCCTGTGTGACAAACGTGTCCGTGTCCAGCTTCGATACTGCGTCCGAACCGACGAGCCCCTTGTACCGGTCTGCCTGCACCTTGGCGTTGCCGGCGTTTGTCTCCGCGGTCGCAAGGTCCGCCTGCGCCTGCGCCACCTGCTGGTCGAGTTCGGGAGTCGAAATCACCGCGAGCAGCGCGCCTTTCTTCACCTTGGCGCCGATGTCGTAGTACCAGTGGTCAAGGTATCCCGATGTGCGCGCAAGAAGCGGAGCGTCGCTGTATGCCGTCACGTTTCCGGGGAGCACGAACGTGTCCACCGGCGCGCCCGCTTTGGCCGGCAGCGCAATCACTGAGGGCGCGGCCATCTCCTGCGTGGTGCGCGCCAGCACTTCGTCGTTGTGATGCCGCTTCAATATCCCGAACACGGCAAACCCGATCACCGCGATCGCAAGAATCACCAGCGCAACCGAAGCCTTGCGTCCCGAAATCGGGCGCTGTTCCGGCGCGGCCTCGTGATCTGCCGGCGCCTTATGGCCCTGCGGTTCCGGGTTGGAATGTGCTCCGTTCGTCATGACAATTACTCCGGCTGCGCGTGCGGCGCAGCATTACTGGTCAAATTCGTCCAATGCCGCGCGCCGCGGACCGGCCTCAGCGCCCCTGCGCCGCTGCTCGAGCCACCCGTGCACGACAGAGAAAAATGCGGGAACGAAGAACAGGGTGGCCACCGTAGCGACAAGCAGTCCACCGATCACCGCGCGGCCCAGTGGCGCGTTCTGTTCGCCGCCCTCGCCCAGGCCGAGCGCCATCGGCATCATGCCGATGATCATGGCCAGCGCGGTCATCAGAACCGGCCTGAAGCGCACAAACCCCGCATTCAGAGCGGCCTTGCGCGCGTCGCCCACGAGCACTTCAAGCTGCTCGCGCGCAAAGCTTACCACCAGGATCGAATTCGCGGTCGCCACGCCCATGCACATGATGGCGCCCGTCAGCGCGGGCACGCTGAGCCGAGTGTTCGTGAAAAACAGCAACCAGACGATCCCGGCCAGCGCCGCGGGCAGCGCCGAGATGATGAGAAACGGATCGAGCCACGACTGGAAGTTCACCACGATGAGCAGATACACCAGCAGGATCGACATCGCCAGCCCGGCGAGAAGGCCGACGTAGGACTTGCGCATCGTGTCGCTCTGACCGCGCAGGACAAAGCTCGTTCCGCGCGGCTTGTCCTTCTGGTACTTGTCCACTATCCGCTGCATGGCGCGCGTCACGGTGCCCAGGTCCGTACCGCGCACGTTTGTAAAGATGTCGAGCACCGGCTGCACATCGTAGTGGCTCACGGTCCCGAGCTCCGCACCGGGGTGGATGCTGGCAACGTTGCCCAGCACCTGCACTGGCCGTCCCGCGCCCGGCGCAGTCGTAAACGGAGAGGCACTGATGCTGCCTCCGGATGCGATGCCACCCTGCGCGTGCGGCGTTTCCGATCCCAGTATGGGCAGGCTCTCGAGTTCCGCGAGGTTGTCGATGCGGTACTGCGGGCTCTGAGTCGCAATGTTGTAGGTCACGCCATTGCGGGGATTGAGATAGTAGCTCGGCGCGGTTTGAAAACTCCCGCTCAGTGAGATCAGGATGCTCTGTGCCACATTCTGCTGCGTTACGCCCAAGGCCGCGGCGCGCGTGCGGTCAACGTCAACCTGCATCAGCGGGTAATCGAACGGCTGTTGAATGCGCGCGTCCGCCGCGCCGGGAACCTGCCGGACCTCGTTGAGCATTCGTTCCGCCAGCGCGCGGTTGGCGTAGAGATTCGGTCCAATGATCTGGATGTCAATCGGCGCGGCCAGTCCGAAGTTCAGGATTTGCGTCACAATGTCCACCGGCAGGGCATAGAACGTAACGCCCGGATACTTGTGCGCCAGCACTTCGCGCAACCGGTCAACGTATTCGTCCGTCGGATGATGCTTCGCGGTGAGCTGCACCTGGATGTCGGCGTCCGACGGGCCGATCGGGGCGGAAGTCGAATACGAGAGGTTCAACCCCGAGTAGGGAAGCCCGATGTTGTCGACGATATTGACGATCTCGTTCGACGGAATCGTCTCGCGGATGGTCTGGTCGATGTGGTCGCAGAGAGCGGCCGTCTCTTCAATACGCGTTCCGGTATGCGCGCGCACGTGGATCTTGAACTGGCCGGAATCCACTTCAGGGAAGAAGTCCTGGCCAAGCGACGGCGCGAGGACCGCAACAGATCCCACGGCGAAGATGATCACCAAAACCAGAAACAATCCCGCGTGATCCACGGCCAGCGTCAGAAAGCGCAGATACCCGATGCGGATCTTCTCAAAGCGCTTCTCGAACGCAAATTGAAACCTGGTGAACGGGTTCCGGCTGACCGATTTCATGACCTCGCGCGCGTCGTCATGTTCCTTCAGAAGGTAGCGCGCCATCGTCGGCACCAGCGTGCGCGACAGCAGGTAGCTCGCGAGCATCGCGAACACCACCGCCTCGGCCATCGGCACAAACAGGTACTTTGCCACGCCGCTCAGGAAGAACATCGGAATAAACACGATGCAGATGGCCAGCGTGGAAACCAGAGCGGGCGTCGCAATCTCCGCCGATCCATCCAGGATTGCCTGCTCGAGCTCCTTGCCCGCTTCGAGATTGCGGTTGATGTTCTCGATGGCCACCGTGGCATCGTCCACCAGGATGCCGACCGCCAGCGCCAGCCCGCCCAGCGTCATGATGTTGATCGTCTCGTGAAGCGCGGCAAGACAGGCCAGCGAGCACAGGATCGAAAGAGGAATCGAAGCCGCGATGATAATCGTCGACCGCCAGCTCCCCAGAAAGATCAGCACCATCAGGGCGGTCAGGCAGGCTGCGATGATCGCCTCGCGCACCACGCCGGTGATCGCTCCGCGCACGAAGGTCGACTGATCGCTCAGGGCCGAGATTTTTAGCTGGGGCGGGAGCTGGCCGCGCATGCCTTCGACCTTCGAGCGCACTCCTTCGATGATGTCGAGCGTCGATGCGGACCCGGTCTTGAGAATGTTCATCAGCACGCCGCGCCGCCCGTTCACGCGGACAATGTTTGTTTGCGGCGGGCTGCCGTCGCGCACGTGCGCCACGTCGCGTATGTAGATGACGGCGCCGTTCACGGTCTTGATGGGCAAATCGTTCAGCTGCTCGATCACCGTTGGCGCCGAGTTGGTCTCTACCTCATATTCGAAGCGGTCCAGCTTGATCGTGCCCGCGGGCGCAATGACGTTCTGTTGCGCGATGGCAGTCACCACGTCGGCGGGCGTCAGCCCCTTGGCCTGCAACGCGTCCTCGTTCAGGTCCACCTGAACCTGCCGCTGTTTGCCGCCGTAGGGGAACGGCGTCTGCGCGCCTTCGACCGTCGCCAACTGCGTGCGGATCGTGTTCTGCCCGATGTCGTTCAGTTGCTGCTCATCCAGCCCCTGCCCGGACAACCCCAACTGCAGCACGGGCACGCTCGACGCGTTGTACTGAATGATGAACGGGGGGAACGTCCCCGGCGGCAGCTGGCGCACCTGCGTCTGACAGATCGAGACGACTTCCGCGACGGAGTTCGCAATATTTACGTTCGGCTGAAAGAAGACCTTGATGACGCCGATGCCGTTGAACGACTGCGACTCGATGTGCTCGATGTCGTTCACGGTGGTGGTCATGCCGCGCTCGCTGTTGGTCACGATGCGGTCGGCGATCTGCTGCGCCGAAAGCCCGGTATAGTTCCAGACGACCGTAACGATGGGGATGTCGATATTCGGAAAGATGTCGGTGGGCATCGACACGATGCTGTACACGCCCACGATGAGAATCAAAAGCGCGAAGACGACAAAAGTGTAGGGCCGCCGCAGCGCTAGCCGGACAATCCACATCATAGGGCTGGTTCTCGCTCCAGAGCCGGTTCATCCGGACCACGCCGCTCAACGCTGGAACAGGCTCTCCCGTACAGGCTTCCCCGGCGCTGGTATGCTCACCCGCGGCATACTCACCGGGGACCCTTGCAACATCCAGGTGAATCTACAATGGTAGTCGAAGTGGAAAGGCTTACAAAACCACTTCGCTATAAGGGGTGATTCCCACTTACTAGAGACGTCCGGAGCGGCCCAAATGACGCATTTTATGCGAATCGCGAACTAAGCCGCAGCGGCTTTTTTCGCCGCGGTCTCACCATGCAGCATTGGAGTCCGCTCGAATGCGCCGGTCGCACCCACTGGCTAGGCCTGCGGAGCTCCGGAATCGGTTGATTCGATCAGCCGCGCGTCACCGCTTTCCCCGTTGGGCGGCAGGAGCAGATTCGCAATCCGGGGGCTGCATGTCCAAAATATCCAAGCGAGCGTAAGGAGAAGTGCAGTTCGCCCGAAGAGGGAAGCGACATCGAGAGAGTACTGCCTCGCGAGATAGGGACTTACGGATAAATGGTCCCATGCCCCATAGTGCTGCGCGCTCAAGATACGCTGCGGCAAGTAGGAAATCTCCTCGAGGGCGCTCACAAGTTGAATCACTGCCACTGCCCGGCTTACCAGTCGAACGATCTCGGATCTCGACAAGAATTGCCTCCCCGCTGGAATTCGTGAGGCAGGATATCGCAGTCCGACCATTCCAGAAAACAAAACGGGCGAATCCCAAAGGATTCGCCCGCCCACTTCGTGTCAGCTTGAGCTTCAGTCCGCCGCAACCTCCGCCGCTTCCTCGACGGGCGAACCTTCGACCAGTTTCACCGGGTAGTACGCGTTGCGCGTGTACTGCTTCACCATGCGGTTGGTGTTGAAGTACGAACCGTTGAACGCCAGCGTCGTGCGCATCAGCTTCGCCCACTCGTCCGGCGCCTTCAGGTACTGCGGCACCACGGCGTTCTCCAGCTTGCTGTAGAGGTGGTCTGCCTCTTCCGCATCCGTGGCGCCGTCATCAATCGCCCAGCCCGTCACGCCTTCGATGCAGCCTTCGATCCACCACCCATCCAGGATCGACAGGCTCGGCACGCCGTTCAGCGCGGCCTTCATGCCGCTGGTTCCCGAAGCCTCGTAAGGCCGCCGCGGATTGTTCACCCAGACGTCCACGCCCGCCGTCAGCAGCGCGCCGAGGGTCCACTCGTAGTTCTCGAGGTAGGCAATCTTGAGAAGTTCGCTGCGCATCGCCCCGGCCCGCTCGACAACCTGCCGGATCAGCGCTTTGCCGGGCTCGTCCTGCGGGTGCGCCTTGCCCGCGTACAGGATCTGCAACCCGCCCGCTTGTTCGGCGATCCTCATCAGGCGTTCGGGATCGGTGAACATCAGGTTCGCGCGCTTGTAGGTCGCCACGCGCCGCGCGAATCCGAGCGTCAGCACCCGCGGGCTCAACACCAGCCCGGTGCGCGATCCCACCTCCGCGAGCAGTTCTTCCTTTGCCCGCGCGTGCGACCGCAGCATCGCATCCAGTGGCAGGTCGATCGCGTTGCGAAGGAAAAGATTGTCCCGCCGCCACGCCGGAATGTGACCATCCAGCATTTGCTGTACCGGCTCTGAAACCCACGTCGGCGCGTGTACGCCGTTCGTGATGGAATCGATCGTGAACTCAGGGAACATCTCCCGCGAGACCTTGCCGTGCTGCAGCGCCACGCCGTTGGCATAGCGCGAGAACTTGAGCGCCAGCATCGTCATGTTCAGTAGCCCTTCGTGGAAGCACCCCAGCTTCTGCAGGCGCGCTGTCCTCTCGCCGCCGAGGATACGGATCGCCTGTTCGGTTGAGAACCGGTCGTGCCCCGCAGGGACCGGCGTGTGCGTCGTGAAGACGCACTTGCTCCGCACCGCGGCCACGTCCGCATCCGTCGTGGCGCCCAGAGGGCCTCCGCCCATCTGGCTTTCGAGAAGCGCCTGCGTCAGCAGCGCCGCATGTCCTTCGTTCATGTGGTACACGTTGACGTGCAGGCCCAGCGCATTGGCCATACGGATGCCGCCCATGCCGAGAACGATCTCCTGCTGCAGCCGGTAATTCGTGTCGCCGCCATAGAGGTGATCCGTCAGGCCGCGGTCCCATCCGGAGTTGCCTTCGACGTCCGTGTCGAGCAGGTAGATCGGCACCACGTGCCCGGCGCGGCCCTCAAGATCGTAGCGCCATGCCCTGATCGTCACGGTCCGGTCTTCAATTGCAACCGTGGCACGCGCCGGCTCTTCCGTGCAGAAGTCCACCGGATTCCACGATTCCACCTCTTCGGTCTGTGCGCCCGCTGTGTCGAGGTGCTGCCGGAAATAACCCTTGCGGTGCAGGAGCGTGAAGGCTACCAGCGGAACGCCCAGGTCCGCCGCCGAGCGAAGCGTATCGCCGGCGAGCACTCCCAGGCCGCCCGAGTATGTCGGCATCGACGGACGAATTGCGATTTCCATCGAAAAGTAAGCGACCTGTCCGGATGAGGGAAAACTCTCGTATGAAAAAGGTTTCGTAGTTATGGATGGCATCGTCTACCTGATCGCCTCCGGCATGTTGCCCGCAACGGGCAGCAGCCTTCATGGGGAAATGCTTCACTGCCCATTGAAAGGCGCCCCTGTTTATAAATTCGGTTGAATGTAACCCGATTCTAAGGCACGCCCCGCAGATTTCTCAATTCCTGATCGGTCAGGGAAGCTTGAGACTCCATAGCATCTTCCCGTGCCGGAAAATTTCGTTCAAATATTGGAACACACCAGACCCCCCTTTGTTTCGAATATGGGACGGGCCGGCGTGTCGGCTACCTGATTTCTTGGATGCAAGCTCACAGCTGATGAGCGCCATCGGACGCGTGACAAATGTGAATCTCCGGCTTAATCCCCGTGTGGGTGGCATAGCGTTCCGCCAGGGCGGTCGTAAATGCCTTGGCATGTTGAGCCTCCACCAGGTTTACCGTGCACCCGCCGAATCCGCCGCCGGTCAGCCGTGCCCCAATCAGGCCGGGAAGATCCTGCGCCAGCGACACCATGGCGTCCGCTTCTTCGCAGCTTCCCTCAAAGTCCTGGCTGTAGCTCGAGTGGGCCTCCGCCATCAGCTGCCCCAGCTTTTTCAGGTCGTGTTTCAACAGGGCTTCGCATGCCGCCACGGTCCGGGTGTTCTCAGTGATCACGTGCTTTGCCCGCTTCAGCGCGTTCGGGCTCATCTCACCGCCGTAATGTTCCAGGTCTTCGACGGTCGCGTCGCGCAGGAACTTCACCTCCGGCCGGTGCCGGGCGATCACCGCGCAGGCCTCTTCTACTTCGGCGCGCCGGCTCGTGTATTCGCCGCCCGTCACCGCGTGCTTCACCATGGTGTTTGCAATCACCAGCGAAACCGTCTCGGGAATCGGCGCGAGTTTGAAACTCAAATCCCGGCAATCGAGCAAAAGTGCATGATCCTTGGCGGCGTTGATCGAGATGAACTGGTCCATGATGCCGCAGCTCGAGCCGACAAATTCGTTCTCCGCGCGCTGGCACAGCCGGGCGAGCTTCGGCCCCGGGTAGCTCGCGCCCACAAGCGAGAGCACCGCGAGCGCCGTCGACACTTCGAGGGCAGCCGAGCTCGAAAGCCCGGACCCAAGAGGCACATCGCCCCACAGTGTCATGCTGAACGCGGGAATCTTGTGCCCCTCGCCGGCCAGGATCGACACCGCCCCCATCGGGTAGTCGCTCCAGTGCTTGCTCCGCTCCCTGGGCAGCGCGGCAGCATCGAACACCCGCTCTTCGCCGTAGTTCTCTGCGTAGATCGCGATCTTCCCGTCCGTGCGCGGAGAAATCGCGGCCAGCGTGGCGAAATCGATCGCCGCCGGCATCACGAACCCCTCCGCATAGTCGGTGTGTTCGCCAATGATGTTCACGCGACCCGGCGCGGCAAATATGCGCGGCTCCGCACCGTAGCGCTTCAGGTGCATGGAACGTAATGCCTGAGGATCGTGCATCGGGACTCCTATCTAAATTCGCTCGAAATCAACTCTCATCGGCCAGCCGGTCGACTCCCCCGGTCCCAGAATCCGTGACCATTCGCCGTCGATCGCCAGCGAATCCACCGGCGCGGTCGCCGGCTCCATTGCCACACAGACCTGCTTCGGGCCCGGCCGGTCCGGCCACCCGCCGTAGCAGATCCAGAGCCCAACGTAGGGACTCGCTGCCGCGTTGAAACTTACTCGAATGCGCACGCCCGCCGACGGCCGCTCAAGCGCGCACCAGTTCTCGTTCGTCGCGAGCGGTCCCGCAAACAGCTTGTCGCCGATCCCAGTCTCTGGCGGCTGCGCCACGCTGAGGTCCGTCCGGCTCCCGTTCGCCAGCCTCGCCATCGGCCAGACCACCGGGTCGCCGCCCTTGCCGAGCCGGCCGCCGCCCGAGCCTTCGAGCCGCAACACGTGGACCGACTTCGGCAGTACCAGCCTGTCGCCCGCGGCCGCGGAAAACAGCGGATGAGCCGCCCACGACCACGGCGTCGGCGTCGATCCCGTATTGGTCAGCTTGTAGTCAAGATTCAGCCGCCAGCCGGCCTCGGTTTCCGCCAGCTTCAGCGTCCTCTCCAGCCTGAGCGGCAGTGAGAAACATTCGCCCACCAGCGCAACTTCGCCGTCGTCGCTTGCTGATCCCTGTTCCCTGGTCCCTGCTGCCTGTTTTTGCCACTCGACCCGCCAGAGATCCCCGTGATCCGGAACCTCCTTAGGCCCTGCCGCTGTCCGCACCGTGCAGGCCGCCACCGAGGGAAGGCACTCGTCCCACCCGCTTGCGTCTCCTGCGTCGAACGTCATCGTCCTGGTACGCGCCGCGACGGGCGCCAGCGGCTGCTGCAGCAACTCGTGGCCGTTGACCCGGATCGATGAGATCTTGCCTCCGAAGCAGGGAAGGAGGGTCACCTCGCATGCGCCGTTACGAATGACAACGTTTTCTTCGCTGCCCGCAACTATGCCCTGTCCCATCTGTACTTTACCTACTTTCCCAGAACGCTCCGGCTGGCTTCGTCGTACCGCTCCCAGATCCGTCCCATCCACGTCTCGTGCTCCGGTTTCATCAATACCGACCGTAAGCACGTCACCGTTTGCGTCGCGGGACCCTCAGCCTCCTGCGTCAAGCGAAACCAATGCAACGGCAATTGTACTAGCGCCAGGTGCAGGTTGCGTTCCGCGCATGCCGAAAAAATCCGCTGTGCCGCATCCCCCGCCTCCTCCGCAGAATCCTTCCTCACCTTCCAGACCACAATGTCCAGCTGCGGACCGCCGACGCGCATGGTTTCGAACCTCTTATCCGCCCGTAGCACTTGTTCCAGTTCCAATGCTGCACGGCGTCCTTGGGCGAGTCCCCGAGCAAATTCGCCACCCGGCTGGAGAGGAAAGAGCTGCTGCGTCGCCCACAGCGCCACCGCAGCCGCCCCTGCGCGAGAGCACTCAAGGCTGATCTCTCCCAGGTGAAGCTCTTTCGACGTGAAGTACGTGTAGGGCGAATCGTGCTTGTAGAACCGCCCCACGCCGGGGTCGCGGAACAGCACGCATCCGCACCCGTAGGGCTGGAGCCCGTGCTTGTGCGGATCGACGACGATCGAGTCGGCCTCCGCGATCGCCGCGTAGGCTCGCCGCGCGTCTTCTTCCAGCGCCTCCGGAATCAGCTTGAAATAGCCTCCATACGCCGCGTCTACGTGGATCCGGAACCCGTATCCCCCGCGCAACTCAACGATCTGATCCAGCGGATCCACCGCTCCTATTCCCGTGGTCCCGAGCGTGACCACGACCGTGCCCACGTCTCCCTTGCGCAGCTCGGCTTCGAGCGCATTCAGATCCATGCGCCCGCGGCTGTCCGCGCGAACCGGCTCATATTGCAGCTTCAGCACTGCCGAAATGCGGCTATGGGTGTAGTGCGCCTGCTCCGACCCGACGATCCGTTTGCGGCGTTGTTCTTCTGACCCCTGACCACTGATCCCTGACCCCTGTATTTCCCCCGCCACCCACAGCGCCTCCAGGTTGGCGATCGTGCCGCTCGAAGTCAGGTGCCCGAGAAAACGTCCGTCGCCCCATCCGAACATCCGCGCGATCTCCGCGACCGCTTCGATCTCCATCTGCGAACTTGCCCGGCCGCCATCGCGCGCGTGGTTGTTGGGGTTGATCGCCATCGCCAGCGCGTAGGCCGCCCGCGCCACCGGATGCGGCGGCTTCAGCATCTGGCCCGCGTAGAGGGGATGGAAATACGGATAGTTGTCGCCCAGACGCTGGGCCGTCCGTTCCAGGACGGCGGCCATGGCATCGAATTCCGGCCCGCGGCCTGTTTCACCCGGGGCTCTTTCGGCGGAACCGGGAGCGGTACCTGGCGCGGGAAAGGCATGAGCCGGCCCATCCGGCAGCGATGCGAATTCATGCCAAAGGCGGCTCGAAACGCGCGAAAGCAGGCCGGGAACTGGATCGTAAGCCATGGCGACCCTTCACCGTATCACACCTCAACTTGAGGCGGCAGATTGTTCATTTTGGGACATTTGCCCAGGCCATTTTTCCCTTAATTGTGCACATGCGGTAAGAAATCTGAACGGCGAATGCCGGGATGGATGCTACAATTGCTGCAGCGTTAGAGTCGAACCGGGCGTGAGCAGTACTCGCCCAACCAAGCAAGATTCTGCCAGTGGTCGCTCCGATTCATCCAGCGCAATTCAATACCAGGAAACACAATCAAAATGGAACAAGGTACTGTGAAATGGTTCAATGACGCGAAGGGCTTCGGCTTCATCTCGCGCCAGAACGGTGAAGACGTCTTCGTGCACTACTCTGCGATCAATTCGCAGGGTTTCAAGAGCCTGCAGGAAGGTCAAGCCGTGCAGTTCAATGTGGTCAAGGGGCCTAAGGGATGGCAGGCCGCCGACGTGCAGCCTCTCTAATCCTCAAAAGGCCGGATTCCGGCAGAATCTTATCTAACAAGCAAAAACGGCTGGGGTCACTCCCGGCCGTTCTTGCATCCCCATGTGTCGGAGCCCCCGGGCTCTTCGGCCAGGCGCGCCTCCTGATGCATTCAAACGTGCGCACGCTGGAACTCCGTCTCGCCAGTCGAATCAGCCTAACGACCTGACGGTGTGGTTTCGCCGAAGGGCTTCCCCACCCGTCTCTGTCGTAGGCGCTGGCTTCGCGGCCGTCTCCTCGACTACCAGGTCCGTCATCAGCCTGCGAGTTGACTTCACCAGCACAAATCCACCCGAAGCCGCGACCGCGGCCTCGAACACGTTCGAGCAAAGCTGCGCGCACCTCTGCGACAGGTTGTAATGGCCGGTCATGGCTTCAGTGCGCATTCCGATCTCCGCCGAAACAGCCGACAACTCCGCCTCGACTCCTAGATCCCAAGTATCCGGGGAACGCGGTTTCCGAGGTACTGGCATTTGTTTCAGCCATGCCGCGTCTCATTCTGGCGCGCTAAGAACCTGGGTCTGCGCGGCGGCGGGATTTGAGCCTATCAGCCATCGCGCACACCGTCCATTCATCGCACAATGATCCGCCTGCAACATTCCGGTGTTACCAACTTTCAAGGCGGCTGCGCCATGCGCCGGATCATTTGCGGGTAAAGCATCCGGCGCCGCGGTGTCTGCCGTACTTCCCCAAACAACCGGAGGCTCCATGTCCCCCATCCCCCACATTCGTGTTCTATCCGGAGTTCTGCTGCTGGCTGCGCTCGGCAGTCTTTGCGCCAAGGCCCAGGACGGCCGCGAAATCAAGCACGTCTTCGTCATCGCCGAGGAGAATCACAACTGGACCCAGCCAGAGACCCTCACTAACGGGATCCAGCAGATCTTTCAGAACCCCAACGCACCGTTCATCAACAGCCTCGTGAACGGCACCGCAGTCGCCTTCATCAACGGCCGGCAGGTGAACATCAGCGAGCACGTAGCGTATGCCACGGCCTACCACAATGTGCTGGCGACGCCCAGCGGGAACAATCCCCACATCCATCCCTCCGAGCCCAACTACTTCTGGGCCGAAGGCGGAACCAATTACGGCGTGTTCAACGACCACGATCCCTACGCAAGCTCAGGCCCCACGGTCCAGACGACCACGCAGCACCTTTCCAGCCTTCTTGAGAAGAGGGGGAGGACATGGAAGTCCTACCAGGAAGACATCGATCTGACCACCGTGAACGGCCAGCTTGTGAATCTGCCCCTGCCCCGGGATCAGTGGACCGTTCCCCTTTCAAGCTCTTCGGGCATATTCGGGCCTGGCGACTACCTGAATGCCTACAACGATTCCAACCAGTACAACTACGCCCCCAAGCACAATCCGCAGGTGTTGTTTGCAGATACTGATGGCGGCGACAACACCACGCCTTCGAATCCCATGGCAGGCCATTACGCCCCTCTGCAGCAGCTGGCGTTCGACCTGGCGGATAACCGCGTAGCCGACTACAACTGGATCACGCCCGACCAGTACAACGACATGCACAGCGGGCTGACCAATGGCTTTGCCGGGGTCACGGGCGACGGCGCCCAAATCCTTGCGGGCGACAACGCCCTCAGCCGACTGGTGCCCATGATCATGGCCTCCCGCGCCTATGAAGACGGCGGGGTCATCATCCTCTGGTGGGACGAGGCCGAATCCGACGGCGCGCCCAACGACAACGCCGACGATTTCAACCACACCATCGGCGAAATCGTGATCTCGAACCTTGCGCGGGCGAATGAAGGCGGGTTGCCCTATGCGAGCGCCCTCGACATGACGCACTCGTCGGACTTGAAAACAATGGAGGAGATCTTCCACCTCCGTCCACTGCTGGGCGATGCGGCCACACCCGGAACCAACGATCTGTCCGACCTGTTCGAGCCGGGCGTGATCCCGTCTCATCCGTAGCCACCCGCCGAAGTTCGCGCAGGCAGAAAAATGCCGGCGGCGATGACCTCAAAGGGTGTAGTCGCCTGCCGGCATTTTGAAACAACACGAACTTGGAGAAAGGTCTCGTCGTGCCCTCAGCGGTCCCGGTCATCGGAACCGCTCCCGGCTACGGAGAGAACCACACGATACTTACTCGAATGATCTTCAGCGGGCCGGTGTTCTTGTTCTTTGCGGAGCGCCGGCTCCGTCATTGGGCCCTGCTGTTTCGTACTTAAGCTTCGCGAACCTCGGGGCGGGTGTTCCTCGTTGCCGCTCGGTCCTGCGTCCCACTTTCTATCGCAGAACCTTTTCGCTCTGCAACGTAAGATGCGTCATAACGCCCAACTGGGTGCATTGCCCCCGACGGCCGCCCCTGAAAATGTTGCAGTTCCACTTCGCTCGGGAACGAGGAAGCCCCTCTGCGGATGCGCTTCCGGCCCGGCGATGTTGTAGTGATGGCCGCGCAGCGCCTTCGCAATCTCATCGAGAGCCTGCGCCCGCTCGAGTTTGGTCTGCCGCTCCCAGTGGAGCGCGAATCCCTGCCCGCACACGCTGCAACACACGTCAGCAGTCCCGTTGCTGCTTCTGCAAAAAACCTGCATTTTCCCTGACCTCGCCAGCCCGGTGGCTCTCATTCCACACACGAACCATAGCTCCGCCCCCGGAAAAGTTCATACCCGGCCCCTCCATCCCCGAAACCAGGACGGCGCGGACCGTTTGGAGCATTGGGAAATCCCACCGTTGTGCTAGGCCAATCGTTTTAGTACAGCAGATGCGCAATTGGCAAGGAGGAAATCTCGGCCCGAATTTGGACCGGATTTGACCCGGTCTCGAATTGAAACCGCGAAGCGTTCAGCCCCGAATTGGCGCCGAATCTCGACGGGTTATCCTGAAGTATCATCGTGGCCTGTAGCTTCTTCTCATGACTGGGCCCGAAAATAGGAACTCATCATGGGCAAGCCGAATATCGCCATCCATCTTCCCGACGGATCGGTCCGCGAAGTGCCTGCGGGCACGACGCCGCTCGACGTCGCCAACTCCATCTCCCCGCGCCTGGCTGCAGCCTCTGTGGTCGCGCGCCTGGTTCCTCCGGCCGCTGGCTCCGCGCCAGCGAATTCCGGAGACGCCGGCGCCCCTGTCCACGATACGGACGAGGCGGCCATGTACTCGGCCGAAGACAAGTCCGGTTCGCGTTTGGTCGACCTCAGCGCGCCGCTCACGGACGACACGCGCCTCGAACTGGTCACCGAGAGGGATCAGGAAGCGCTGAAGGTCGTACGCCACTCCGCGGCGCACGTGCTGGCGACGGCGGTGCTTGAGCTGTTCCCCGAGACCAAGCTCGGCCATGGGCCGGCCACCGACTCCGGTTTCTTCTACGACTTCTACCGCGAAAAGCCCTTCACCCCCGAAGATCTTGCAGCAATTGAAGCCCGCATGGCCGAGGTCGTCGCTCGCGATGAGAAATTCGTCCGCGAGTACGAGCCGCGCGAAGCGGCTCTTGCCGAATTCGAGCGCGACGGCGACTTCATGAAGACGCATTTTGTTACGCGCTTCACCGAGCCGGGCGCGCAGGTCAGCTTCTACCGCAATGGCAAGTTCGTCGATTTCTGCCGCGGCCCTCATGTGCCTTCAACGGGCCGCGTCAAGGCCGTCAAGGTGATGAGCATCTCCGGCGCCTACTGGCTGGGAAACGAAAAGAATCCGCAGCTTCAGCGCATCTACGGCACGGCATTTTTCTCGAAGAAAGATCTCGACGAGTACCTCGAACGGCTCGAGGATGCCAAACGCCGAGATCACCGGCGGCTGGGCAAGGAACTCGAGATCTTCACCGTAAGCGAAGAGGTCGGCGCGGGCCTCCCGCTGTGGCTGCCGAAGGGCGCGACCGTTCGCCGCCTGCTCGAGGAGTTTATCCTCGACCTCGAACGCAGGGACGGATACGAGCACGTCTACACGCCGGCGCTCGCCAAAGTGGACTTGTATAAGCGTTCCGGGCACTGGGCCCACTACCACGAAGACATGTTCCCGCCCATGGATCTTGAGACCGAGCAGATGGTCCTGAGGCCGATGAACTGCCCGCATCACATTTTGATTTACGAGTCGAAGATGCGCAGCTACCGCGATCTGCCGGTGAAGCTGGCTGAGCTCGGCACCATGTACCGCTATGAGCGGTCGGGAGCGCTGAGCGGCCTCAGCCGCGTGCGCTGCATGACGCTGAACGATGCGCACATCTTCGTCGCTCCGGAGCAGATCAAGGAAGAGTTCACGAAGGTAATGAACCTGGTGGAGGCCTCCTACAAGGCGCTCGGCATCACGAAGTACAGCTACCGGCTCTCGCTGCGCGATCCGGCCAACAAAGAGAAGTACGTCGACAACGACGCCATGTGGGAGCTTGGCGAGCGAGTGCTGCGCGAGACCCTCGATGGCCTCGGCCTGAAGTACAAGGAGAGCAAGGGCGACGCGGCGTTCTACGGACCCAAGCTCGACATCCAGCTTGCCGACGTGCTGGGGCACGAGGAGACGTACTCGACGATCCAGTTGGACTTCCACCTGCCGAACCAGTTTGCGCTCGAATATACGGGCGCTGATGGCGAACGCCACCGCCCCGTCATGATCCACCGCGGCGTGATCAGCACCATGGAGCGCATGGTCTCGTACTTGATCGAGCTCTACGCCGGCGCGTTTCCGTTCTGGCTCGCGCCCGTACAGATCGGCCTCGTCCCCATCAGCGAGCGCCACGTGGATTACGCGAAGAAGGTTGAATCGGAACTAAGGGCTGCCGGGTTCCGCGTCGAAGCCGATTTGCGCAACGAAAAGATGAACGCCCGGATTCGCGACCTTGCGAACCAGAAGATTCCTTACATCCTCGTCTTCGGCGACAAGGAAGAATCTTCAGGCGCCGTAAGCGTGCGCACGCGCGGCAAGGGCGACCAGGGTTCCATGCCGCTCAAGGACTTCATTTCAAAGGCAACGGGATTAGCAGAGGCCAAATCCGCAGATCTCTAGGACGGCCCATGGCAACCGCTCGAATCTCCGCAGGAGTCGTACACGACCTCCCGGCCGATCTCCGCAAAGCGCTCGCGTCCGATGCGCAGGCGCTGGCGGCGTGGGAAGACATCACTCCCCTCGCGCGCAACGAGTGGATCTGCTGGACAATTTCCGTTAAGAAAGATGAGACCAGGCGGCAGCATGTCGAGAGGGTGTGCTCGGAGCTGAAGGAAGGGATGCGGCGCCCGTGCTGCTGGCCTGGCTGCCCGCATCGATGAGCATCCAGTAGAGTGTTTCGCTGCCGGAATCAGTATCCGGCCGCTTTGCCGTAATGGCTGCGATGGTCGTTTGCTCCGAGTAACTCTCCGGTTTTCGGGTCGACCTCGATGCACTCGCCGTCGGACCAGTGACCCTTGCTTTCGGTGACCGTGTAGCCTTCGTTGCGCAGCGCCTCAACGGTTGACTCCGGAAACTCCGGCTCCATGTACACCTTGTCGGGCAGGTACTGGTGGTGGAAGCGCGGCGCATCCACCGCCTCCTGGATATTCAGCCCACCCTCCGCCGCGGAAAGAAAGATGTTCGCCACGGTCGTGATGATGCGTCCGCCGCCCGGCGAGCCGAGCACGTAGCGCAGCTTTCCGTCCTTGAGCACGATGGTCGGGGTCATCGAGCTCAGCGGCCGCTTGCCTGGCGCAATCGCGTTGGCCGGGCCCTGGATGAGCCCGAACATGTTGGGCACGCCCATCTTCGACGCGAAGTCGTCCATCTCGTCGTTCAGCAGAAAGCCGAGCGAGCCCGCGGTCACGCCCGACCCGAATGCGTTGTTGAGCGTCGTCGTCACCGAGACGGCATTGCCTTCGCCGTCCACGACCGAATAATGCGTTGTGTCCTGCGACTCGCGGCGATGTCCGGCCGTCGATGGTGCAGGCGGCAGGAAACCGGCGGGACGCACGAGGCCAGCGCTTGGCGTCGGCTTGTCTTCGGAGATGCCCGCGCGCCACGCCGCCGCGTACTTCTTCGCGATGAGCGCGCCGACTGGGATGTTGTTGTAGTCCGGGTCGCCGAGGTAGTCCGCGCGATCCATGTACCCACGCCGGTAAGCCTCGGTCACAAGGTGAATCCACGCCGGCGTGCGGTCGCCGAGTTTCGAAAGATCGTAGCCTCCGAGAATGTTCAGCGCGCTCAGCAGCACTACGCCGCCCGAGGATGGTGGAGGCGCGCTGATCACGGTGTAATCGTGAAATGTGCCGACAACGGGCTTGCGCTCTACCACGTTGTACTGGGCAAGGTCCTTAAGCGTCAGCAGCGCCCCTCCCTTGTTCAGGTCCGCAACGAGTTTATGCGCCATTTTGCCGCGATAGAAATCGCGCGGGCGGGTGGCGATGCGCTTGAGCGTCTGCGCCAGCTCCGGCTGCCTGAATGTCTCGCCCTCGCGGTAGTAATCCCCATTGCGCTGGAAGATGCGTTTCGAATCGGCAAACTCGGTCAGTTCGGAGTCATGCAACTCGTCTGATTCTTCCGCGCTCAGCTCAAACCCTTCCGATGCAAGGCGGATCGCCGGAGCCATCACGCGCTTGAGCCCGAGCCTGCCGTACTTCCGCTCCGCGTAGACCATGCCGGCCACCGAGCCCGGCGTGGCGATCGCGCGATAGCCCGTCACGCTGGCCTTTGGAATCACGTCGCCCTTTGCATCCTGGTACATGGTTTCGGTGGCGGCCAGCGGCGCCTTCTCGCGGTAATCGATGAACGTGGTCTTGCCGTCGTGCGTGCGCACCAGCATGAAGCCGCCGCCGCCGAGGTTTCCGGCGAGGGGGTGTACCACGGCCAGCGCGAATCCAGTGGCCACCGCCGCGTCCACCGCGTTCCCGCCCTCGCGAAGCACTTCAAGCCCAGCATCGGAGGCGAGATGATGCACGCTCACCACCATGCCGTGCTGCGCGCGCACCGGCTGCTCGTCGCGCCAGGCTGGGATACCGGTCGCAGCCCCCTGCGCGGCTATTGTTGCAGCGGAACAAATGAGCCCGGTCGTCAGGCCGGTCCCGATTAAGAACAAAAATCGACGGATCATCATTGAGCGATTCACAGGATACCGAAGCTAAGTTTCGTCACAAGAAATAACTCTACTCCCTCGCTGTAGACGCTCAAGCCAAACTTTACAAGCCCGCAGTCCCGCCGCGTTATTCTCCACAAAGAGCGGAATCTCGTCGAAGTTATAGGCAGGACCTTCGGCATCGCTCCGCACGCACAGGAGGAATCTTCGACTTATGGCGACGCAGTCTGAAAAGGGAAAGCGGTTTCGCGAACTGCACGGCCGGGACCACGCCTTCATCATCCCCAACCCTTGGGACGCAGGAAGCGCGCGCCTGCTCGAGCATCTCGGGTTTGAAGCTCTCGCCACAACGAGCGCCGGCCACGCATTCTCCATGGGCCGGGCGGACGGCGCGTGCACCCGCGATGAAGTCCTTGAGCATCTTTCGGCGCTCGCCGCCGCTACGGCGCTGCCGGTGAGCGCAGATCTCGGCAACGGCTTCGGCGATTCGCCGGAACATGCGGCAGAGACTGTAAAGCTGGCCGCCGCTACGGGCATCGTCGGATGCTCCATTGAAGATGCCACCGGCCGCGAAGGCGATCCAATCTATGAAATGTCGCTCGCAGTTGAGCGCGTTCTTGCGGCCTCGGAGGCCGCGCGCAGCCTGCCGTTTCCTTTCATGCTCACCGCCCGCGCCGAAAATTTTCTCCACGGCCGCCGCGACCTGGAAGACACGATTGCGCGCCTGCAGGCATTTCAGCGAGCCGGCGCGGATGTGCTTTATGCTCCGGGCCTGACGACCGGCGAAGAAATCGCCGCCGTGGTCAGCTCCGTTGACCGTCCCGTGAACGCGCTCGCCGGGCTACAGGGCGCAACGATGAACGCCGCCGGGATGTCCGCGCTGGGAGTGAAGCGAATCAGCGTCGGTGGTTCGCTCTGCCGCGCCGCGCTCGGGGCATTGCTCCGCGCCGGCCGCGAAATGCGCGATCATGGCACGTTTAATTTCGTTGCCGATGCCGTCAGCTATTCGGTGGTCAACGGGCTCTTCGCAACGCCTCCGGAAGGGACCGAGGAGGAGTGATGAAAAAGAGCGCGGCTGGCGCCATTCACACGCGGATTACCCTCATCCCCTGCCGCTCGAAGGGTGCGAGAGCCTCCGGCGCCGCCCCGTGATCGGTGATGAGCACCTGCACCTCGCTGCTGGGGCAGATGAACGCCGGGCTCACCTTGCCGAGCTTGCTCGAATCGGCGGCGATGACCACCATCTTCGACTGCCGAATCATCTTCCGGTACACCAGCGCCTCGTCGGACTCCAGCGTCGTCGCGCCGCGCTCCGCATCGAATCCCGTGACCGAGAGGAACACCTTGTCCATATACATGCTGTCGAGAAACGTGAGCGCCGCGTTGCCTGAGAGCGCGAATGACCACGCCCACAGCACCACGCCGCCGGTCAGATAAGTGCGGATCGCGGTCTGGTTCGACAGCTCCATTCCGATGTTGATCGCGTTCGTCACGATCTGGATCTTTTCGCGGTGCCGCAGGCTGCGGCCGATGTGCGTCGTCGTGGTGCCGGCCGAGAGCCCGACAGTCTCGCCGTGCTGCACAAGTTCCGCGGCCGCCAGGCCGATGCGCCGCTTGTCGGCCGCATGGCGCTGTTCGCGCGCGAGGAACGAGCTGTCATAGCGGAAAGGCTCGTAGAGCAGCGGCTCAACCAATTCCGCGCCGCCGTGCGTGCGCCGAATCAACCCGCGCGCTTCGAGCCGCGCGAGATCCCGCCGGATGCTGGGCGCAGACGAGCCGGCTACTTTGAGCAGCTCGTCGAGGGTTGCGGATCCCGTGCGCAGCAGGTGCTTCACAATCTGCTCGGAACGCCGGGAGATGGATTCGGACATAGTGCAATCCCCACCCATTTACCGTGCGTGAGCGCAGCGGCAAACGAATCATACACCAGCGCCGCGATGCTTAGCTGCATGGTACAAATGCAGATACACGCCCATGTGCGGACGCTACTATCGCCGCTCGGACAAGCAGAGGATCGCCGAGGCCTTCCGTCTCGGGCTGCCGACAACGTTTGAAATCCTGCCCTCCTACAACGTCGCGCCGCAGACGTTCCAGCCCGTGGTGCGCCTCAATGAAGAGACGGGCGAACGCGAGCTTGCATCGATGCGTTGGGGACTCGTCCCTTTCTGGGCCAAAGAGCCGAAGATAGCCTACAGCACAATCAACGCGAAGGCGGAGACGCTCGCGACGAGCCCCGCGTTTCGGGAGGCTCTGAAGCGCAGGCGGTGCATTATCCCGCTCGACGGCTTTTACGAGTGGCAGCCGGTCAGCGCCAAAGTCAAGCAGCCCTTCGCAGTCGCTCTCAAGAGCGGCCAACTGTTTGGCGCGGCCGGGCTTTGGGACCGTTGGAAAGACAAATCGACCGGGCAGTCACTCGACACGTATACGCTCATTACCACCGATCCCAATCCGCTCATGGAGCCGTTCCATAACCGCATGCCGGTTATCGTGAAGCCCGCCGACTACGAGCGCTGGATGGCGCCTGCCGATCCTGCGCGCCTTCCGATCGATCTGTTGCGCCCATATCCCGAGGAAGAGATGGCGGCATGGAAGGTGGCCGCGGCTGTCGGCAACGTGCGCAACAACTCGCCCGATTTGATCGAGCCCATGGAAGAAGCGCGGCTTTTCTAGCTTTCCGCGCTTGCCAACCATGAGCCGGAGCGTGAAATACTCTCGTCGGCGCCCCGCCGGACGCAAATTCTTTCCCTACGGATAGCAGCCTTGGAACGACAGCTGTATACCGCACGCCTCGAGCGCAAAACCTGCATTTCAGAATCAGCCAAGTGCTTCCATTTTGAGTTCGTCATCGACGAGTTGGAAGAATTTCCCTACACCGCGGGGCAGTTCGTTTCGACGGTGGCCCCGGATGACAACGGAAAGCAGCAGACCCGGGCGTACTCCATCGCGTCGGCAGCCCGAGCCAACCGGTTCGAGCTGTGCATCAACCGCGTGGAAGGCGGGTTCTTTTCCAATCACCTCGCCGACCTTCCGGATCTTCCGCCGAGTGGAACTGTAAATGTGCACGGCCCGCACGGGCACTTCGTCCTGCGCGCGCCGGTAACGGACTCCATCTTCATCTCCACGGGAACGGGCATCGCGCCCATGCGCGCGTACGTCGAGTGGCTCTTTCCCAGGGACGGTCCCGATCGAAGCGAAGGCAGAGACATCTGGTGCGTCTACGGCACGCGTTATGAATCGGAGCTCTACTACCGCGAGGAGTTCGAAGAGATCGCTTCCCGCAAGCCGAACTTTCACTACCTCGCCACGCTGAGCCGCGCCGACGAGAGCTGGAACGGCCTTCGCGGTTACGTGCAGGATCACGTGGCGCGCATCGTCGAAGAGCGCGCCGCGCGCCTTAACCAAGCGCTCCTGCTTCCGGCCATCGACCCGGCCACTCCGGCGAGCGAGCTGAGCTTCGATATCTATGCCTACATCTGCGGCCTGAACAACATGGTCTCCGGCGTGCGCGACAGGTTGGCCGGGTATGGCTGGCATCGCAAGCAGATCATCTTCGAGCGATACGACTAGGAACGATTCGAGTCGAGGCGCTGCCGGCCGCGCTCGCATAGAGCACATCATCGATCGACGTCCGCGGCCCTCGTAGATATGCAAGGTCTTTCGGTACTCTTCCGCTCGATAAAATGGAACCAGCGTGTTTCGGAGACGTATCTGCGCGCCTGCTGCCGTTCTATCCCGATTCTGCTTGTGGCTCTCGCGATGACCGCGAGTGCCGGTTCGTCTGCCGTGCCAGGGCCCGGCGCGACCGACGCGACTCACGCCGGTGTGAGCGCTCCGATTGTTCTGCCAATCGAATACTCCGACCGCCACATATTCGTGACTTTCGAAGATGAACGGCAGCATCCGCTGACATTTCTGCTTGACACCGGATTCGAGAACTCGGCCCTCACGCGCGCAGCGGCCGGGAACCGATACATCATGTGGCTGGGCGAGACGAAGCTGAAAGGATACGGCGGCAAGGCGCCGGAGCGGTGGTTCGGCAAGTCTACAGTGGTCCTTCGCACCGGTCAGGTGAATGTCTTTAGCGGCACAGTCCTCGTTCTCGATCGCGACTTCATTCAGAGCCAGATTGAGCATCCGGCCGATGGCATCCTCGGGTGGGACGTGTTCTCGCAGTGGTGCTCCACGCTTGACGTCGGCGCCCGGCGGCTGACTCTACGTCCCCGCTCAGAGTGCTCGACACCGCCCGACGGCGGGCGCGAGATTCAGCACGACTGGATGAAACAGGGGCTGCTCGTGCCGGCAGCCATCACGTTTGCCCCCGGACGCAAGGCCCGCACCATGTTGCGGCTCGATACTGGGTGCGACACGGCTCTCGTGCTCAATCCCCAGTTTCGAGAGATCGCCGGAATCGGAAGGCCCGGCGTTGCCGCTCGGCCCATCGATAGCTGGGGAGTCAACGGGACCTCAACGGCCGACCGCGTCACCGTATCGAGCATTGAGCTGGACGGCGGAGCAATTCGGATTCCCGGCAGTGCGCAGCCCACGGTTGTGATTCAGAGGGAAGGTGCAGTCGCGCGATCTCATCTTTGGAACACCAAGGAAGCCAAGGTCTCGCGCGACGGCTTGCTCGGAATGGAACTGCTCGAGCGCTTCACGTGGACGTTCGATCCCGAGGGGAAGAAGGTATACATCGCTTCGAGCGCCGGGAAGACGCCGGAGTAAACTGTCCTCAGTTTCTCCCCGGAGAAATCCCCAGCCAGTCCATGCACGCTCGCAGCCACTCCACCACCGTATGCATCGTTCTGGCCTGTTATGGCTGCGCCCGCGTATTGCAGGTCCTGCACGGGCCGCCTCCCACGCTGTCTCTTGTCGCCGCGGAGGTCGTCGCGGCCCGTGCCTTCGCGGTCGTCGATGGCTCGCGCAATCTGGGAGGCGTAGGCATCCTCGTCTTTGCAGCCATCTGCGCGGTGGTTGGCAATGTGATGGAAAACATCGGCCTCGCCACGGGCTTTCCGTACGGCCACTACCGTTTCCTTGAGGTGATGGGACCGAGGCTCTTCGAGGTGCCCGTTCTTCTCGGCCTTGCCTATGTCGGCATGGCGTATGTGTCGTGGACCCTGGCCTGGTTTCTATTCAGCGATGCCCCGCGTGGGCCTGCCATCCGGTTTCTGGCCCTGCCGTTCACGGCGAGCGCCATCATGGTCGCATGGGATGTTGCGCAGGACCCCGTGTGGAGCACGGTCCTTCATGCATGGGTCTGGCGCGACGGCGGCTCGTGGTTTGGCGTGCCGCTCTCAAATTACTTCGGCTGGTTCCTAACCGTCTTCCTCATCTTCGTTCTCTTCGCCGCGTTCGAGCAGCGCCGCGGCCCGGATCGAACCATGTCCGCGTGGCCTTCGCTCGCGCTCTACTCGCTGTGCGCCGCGGGAAACGTGCTCCAGTTGCTCACGCGCTCCTATGCGCCGGTCAGCGTGGACCCATCGGGCGCCGCGTGGCGCACGGTGAACATCTTCGCAGCATCGGCGGCGGTTTCGATTTTCGTCATGGGTTCGTTTGTTGCGCTCGCGGCGGTCCGGCTGCTGGCATGCGCTGCAAGGCAGTCCGCGACCGCTACAGATTGAACAACTCGCGCAAACGCCTCGTCTGCGAGCGGCTCACCGGAATCTCCGTCTGCTTCTTGTCGTTCATGCGCAGCTGGTAGCTCGATTTGAACCACGGCACCACTTCGCGAATGTGGTTGATGTTCACCACGAACCCGCGGTGCGCGCGCCAGAACAGCGTGGGATCGAGCAGGTCCATCAGCTCTTCGAGCGTGCGGCACTTCGACTGTCCCTCGAAGTTCTGCGTCACCACGCGGATCACGCCTTCGTCGATCGCCGCGTAGCAGATATCGGACTGGTCGATGAGCAGCAGGCGGTTCTGCGCCTGGAGGATCAGCTTCGCGGGTTGTGGCGCGGCCTGCGGACGGTTCAGCAGCCGCAGAATCGTGTCGATCTGCGACTCCGGCGCGCCATTCGCGGGTCCTCCCGCAATGCGAAGCTTTACTCGTTCCACCGCCTGCTCCACGCGATTGCGGTCGAACGGCTTGAGCAGATAATCAACTGCATTCACGTCGAATGCTTTTACCGCGTACTGGTCGTACGCCGTCGCGAAGACGAACTGCGGAAGGGTTTCCCTCTCGGACGGATGCATGTGAGCCCGCGCTTCGCTTTGCTCCTTGAGCCTCTTGATGACGGCGAATCCGTCCAGCCCCGGCATCTGCACATCGAGAAACACCATGTCCGGATGATGCTCCTCGATAAGGTTCACCGCCTCGATGCCGTTGGCGCCCTGGGCGACCACATCGACCCCGCCGACCGACTCCAGCAGATACTTCAGCTCGTCGCGGGCCAGTTGTTCGTCGTCGATGATGAGCGCGGAAAGAGCCATGCCGAAGATAGATTGTAGGAATCAGAGGCTTGGGCTGTCGAGCGAGGCACTTAGAACTGTGAACTGCGAACTATGAACTACGAACTGCCGTTCCTCAGTCTCCCATCACCCGCAGCCGCGATGGCATGTGGTCCGCCGCCAGCTCATGCCCGCATCGCGTACAGTACACGTCCGTGGCCCTCACCGTCCTGAAGCAGTTTCCGCAGCTCGCCGTAAGCTGGTAGTTGCATTGCGGGCAGAAGTGAAAATCGCTCTGCACAAAGGTGCTGCACGCGGGGCATCGCGAAACCAGCGGCTGCCGCAGCAGAAAGTACAACACTGCGCCGATGCCGCCCGGCATAACGAAGCAGATCAGCATCCAGAAGCGCGCGCTCATTGACCGCCGCGGCGCGTCCTTGCTCACATAGCCGATCATCAGGAAATAAAGCGCGGCGAGCAGGCCCCAGGAGACATTGAAGTAAATCCGGAACCCCAGCGGAGGGCCCGGGTGGTGGCGCTGGTCGGGCAGCACCAGCCAGAAGTAGTATTCGACCCCCACGAAAGCGATAATCGCGATCACAATCGACCACAGGGGGATCAGCCGCGCGTCGTCATCGACGGCAATGTTGGTTAAATCTCGCATAGCAAGGCCCTCCGAAGAGGGTTTGTTCCAAAGTTCGAGTACAGATTAACTTCCTTTATTCAATGGACGAAGCGAAAACTGCGGAAGTTGCGCTCGCCCGCCCGCCCGGCCGGGATTTCCGCGGAAACCATTGAAAATGCGGCTCCAGCCACCTGCCGGAGCCCGGGAATCCTGCTTCTACTTGCTGAACACCACGTACCTGCGCCCATCGTACAGGCGGAACCCGCCGCCCGGATCCTTCGTGACCTGGAGCGGACGCGGCCGTTTCATATCCGGGTCCGTCTGCGAGCTCACGGTCAACAGGTCGTGTGCACCCACGTCGGTCACCACGAGCTTGTCTCCCGCTATAAAACCCACGCCATACACGCCGGCCGCAAGGTCCTGACCGCCGATCTTCAGCGGCACTTCCGTAATGAAATAAGCCTGGTATTTCGACTGCACATCGCTCGAGTAGCCGCTCGTATCAACGAGCGTAGCCAGCACGTAATAGCCGTCAGAGAACTTCACGCCACCCGAGTTGCGGAGCTGCGTCGGAGCCGACTGCCCCTTGTAATACACCGCTGGTGGCAGCAGCTTCTGCGCATCCGCGGGCTGCAGCACTGTGTCCGCGCCCTGAGCCACGGCGCGGCCCGGAGCCGCCAGAACCGCCATCGCCAATCCTGCAAATGCGATGAACTTCCCGATTCCTTCAAAACGCATGTTTAATTCCTCCATGAAACATTGCCGATTGAGTCCGGAGTATACCGCACTTACCGCGGGGAAAACCGTCAGTTCTCGGTGCAAAGCACGTCGTAGTAGTAGTTGATGGACACCTTCTTGATGGGCGCCGGCATCTTCGGCAGAGAAATAGTCTGCTCGGCGGTCGTTTCGCCTTTGATGGCGGTTGAACCCAGGAGGAAGACCCTGCCGTCTCCCAATTCCACGTATAGCGGAACCAGATTCTTGAACCCGGCAGGAACCCCCGACTGGATGAGCTTGAAGTGCAGCGTCACGTGATCGCCATTATCGGTAACCTGCGAATCGAAGTGGTACGCCGGCAACTGCACTCCGTATACATATTCATTGAAGAACCAGTCCATGCCGTGATTGCCGTCCAGGTCCATCGCGGGGCTCATGTGTTTTTCCACCATGGCCTTGAAGTCCTCGGTGGTGGCCGCATGCAACCGGTAGATCTGGGCAAAATCGCGCATCGTCTCGATGAACCGGCTGTCTCCGTCCTGAGGCGTCCACATCATCATCCGGATCATGTGCAGGATGTACGCGCCCTTCGGATACACGAGGTCCTGGTAGGTGTTCCAGCCCGTCTTCTGCGCCGCCAGCCGGAACCCCATCGTCACCGGGCCCACGTCGATCGGCCGGAATCCGAATGCGTTCCTTTCGATCAACAAACTGTGCTCGTGCTTCCAGAAGTCGCGAAACTCGCGCGAGTCCTTCCGGGTGGCCTGGAGGAAGATCGACGCCGAAGCATCCGCGAACCCCTCGCTCATCCACTGGTCGCGGTAGCTCCGGAATCCGACTGTCTGCCCCCACCACTGGTGCGCCACCTCGTGCGGAGTGACCACCTTCCAATACATGTCGTCCGGCCTGAGGCCCATGAAGTGTTGCTGGGTCGTATCGAAGAAGCCGCAGATCGGCAGGTACACAAGCATCGGCCAGCTCTGTCCGTAGTTGCAGGCAAACTGCTGGGTCAGCGCCACGCGCCCAAACGGCAACGGCCCGAAGTATCTCGTGTAGATTTGCGCCGCCGCCTGCCCCTGGCTTAGCTGCACCGGCAACATGCTGCTGGTGCTCAGCGTGCCGACCGCGCTGCCCTCATCCGGGTCGGTTCGACCTAAAGCCGGAAGCAGACCTAGTGTCTGGCTGTAACTCTCCGGCGTCTGCTTGTTTGCGTAGGCATCGATCACGAGGTTGTCGCCGAGCTTGCCCGGAATCGTCGCCTCCTTCATCGTGAACGTGCCCAGGTTGAACCCCACTACAGCAACCGGAACATCTGTCTTCCAAGTGGACGTTGTGATTTTGCCTTCAGTGCCCTGGCTTTCCCTGGTTCCGCTGGCAATCAGGTCCAGCCCCTTCGGCACGTGAAAGGTCATGTTGTACGTGGCGTAGTCTCCCAGCCCGCGCGCCGCGCTCGGATACCAGCTCTCGCGCGCCACCGGATAGTAGTTCGCGTTCCCCTCATTCATCACCACGTCCTTGCCGGCATAGTCGATGCGCACCGTCGCGGTCTCGCCCTTGTTCAGCGGATGCGCAAGCACCAGGCCGAAGTCCGCATCCTCATCCTTCTTTTCCTGCACGTAATCGAGAGCCGTGCCCTTGTCGTCCTCCACGCTGCTCACGCGCAGTGTCGGATAGAGCGACAGCCGCACAACCGCCAGCCCATTCTCGAGCGCCTTCAGGTTCACAGCGGCCGTGCCGGTCAGAAATCCGTTCTTCTCGATCGACACATCCAGGTCTTCATGCGTGATTTGATACGAGCCGTTGTCGTCATCCTGTCCCGCCGCGCGAGCATCGCCGGCCTTCTTCGCCGGAAAAGCCGTGAGGTAGGCCGTTTCATCATCGCTCCAGCTCAGAAGCGATAACTCCTCCGGCGCCACCCGCCTCGCCCCATGCGGATCGAGCGTAAACACCAGGTGCGCGTCCTTATTGCCGTGCAGATATGCGAGGAAAAATCCTCTCTGGTCCGGGCTCAATACATCTTCGAGCAACCGGAGATCGATGTTCTCAAAAAGCTTGAATCGCTGAAAATTGCGGAACTCAGCGGCCTGGTGGGAAAACACCGCGTCCGGCTGCGCCTTCCCGCTCGCGCCCTTGCGCAACTCCTCCGCCGTCTGATCGGTAAACCGCAGCACTGCCTGGTCGAAGTCCTCGTCGAACTCCTCGGCATGACTCAGGATGCGAAGATTGTGCCGTTCTTCCGCGCTCGGCGGCGCGATGTGCAGGTGTCCCGCCCCGCGAAAAACCGCGCCCGTCACTCTCCCGTTCACCGCGGGATAAAACGCGATGTCGCCGCGGGTGAATGTGAATGTTGCGGCGTCTCGTTCGAGCGCCAGGTTGGTTACGCTCACCACGTCGTCGCCGGCGACAAGCGTGCGCAGTTGCTGGTAGGCAGCATTCCTGTTTGGCTCGCGCTGCGCGGCAGCCAACCCCGCGCCGCACACAAAGCACCCGATGAGCACGAACACCCGCAACCTGTGCACCGGCCAACCCCGCCTGAATGGATTTGTCCATCCATTATGCAGCCGGAAATCCGGTTTGCAAGCCACAAACTTGCTTCGATCGGGGATCAGCCCTGCGGTACGTAGAGGTTCACATACTCGTGCACCGGCATTGGATCGAGGCGCTCCGGGTTGAGTGACACCTCGAGAATCCGCGCCTGCTGGCCCTCGGCGAACCGCCGCCGCAGATTGGTTCTGAACTTCTCCACCAGCAGCGGCAGCCCTTCGTCGCGCCGTCGCCGGTGCCCGATCGGATATTCGACCGTCTCCTCGAGAACCGTTCCGTCGTTCAGTTCCATGCGCAGCGAGTTGGCGATCGACCGCTTCTCCGGGTCGTGATAATCGCGCGTAAACTGCGGCTCCTCCACGCACGTGATCAGGCCGCGGAGAAAATCGATCCGCGGCCCCCACTTCGGATCCTTCGCCACTGCGTCTTCGTAGTCCGCCGCCGTAAGCCGCCCGAAGATCAGCGGCACTGCGATCATGTACTGCACGCAGTGGTCGCGATCCGCCGGGTTCGCAAGCGGCCCCTTCTTGTCGATGATCCTGAGGCACGCCTCGTGCGTGCGAACCGTGATTGATTTGATCGCCGACGCGTTCGTGCCCCGCTCCGCCAGCCGCGCGTGCAGTTTCATCGCGGCCTCCACCGCCGTCTGCGCGTGGAACTCCGCCGGGTAGCTGATCTTGAACAGCACGTTCTCCATCACGTAGGACCCGTAGGCCCTCTGGAACCTGAACTCCTGCCCGCGGAACGACACGTCGTAAAAGCCCCACGTCTTCGCCGTCAGCACCGACGGGTAGCCCATCTCGCCCGCCTTCGCCATCAGCGCCAGCCGTACCGCGCGGCTCGTCGCATCGCCCGCGGCCCAGCTCTTACGCGAGCCCGTGTTGGGCGCGTGTCGATAAGTGCGCAGGCTCTGCCCGTCCACCCACGCAAGGCTCAGCGCGTTGATCGTCTGTTCGCGGTCGAGCCCCAGCAGCCCGCACACCACCGCCGTCGACGCCACCTTGACCAACACCACGTGATCGAGACCCACCTTGTTGAACGAGTTCTCGAGCGCAATGCACCCCTGGATCTCGTGCGCCTTGATCATCGCCGTCAGCACATCGCGCATCGTCGGCGGCGTTCCGCCTTCGGCCACCGCGGTGCGCGAAAGCGAATCGGTGACAGCGAGAATTCCGCCGAGGTTATCGGAAGGATGCCCCCACTCCGCCGCCAGCCACGTGTCGTTGAAGTCGAGCCAGCGGATCATCGCCCCGATATTGAACGCCGCCTGCACCGGGTCGAGCTGGTGCGCCGTCCCCGGGACGCGCGCGCCGTTCGGCACAATCGTCCCCGGCACAACCGGCCCCAGCAACTTCGTGCACGCCGGGTACTCCAGGGCCTCGAGCCCGCAGCCGAGCGTGTCGATCAGGCACGCCCGCGCGGTCGAATAAGCCAGGTCGCTTTCGATCCTGTAGTTGAGCGCGTACTCTGCGATATCGACAAGCACCTTGTCCGGCGCAGGCCGTTCGTTGTTGAGGTGAGACGACACGGGAACTCCTTTGTGAGTTCAAAGTTCGCAGTTCGTAGTTCACAGTTCGGGAGTCCTGAGGGCAATCGAAAACAAGAAAGCACCGTGAACTATGAACTAAGAACTGGGAACTGAATCAATTCCGCTGCTCTATCGCCACAAACTCCCGCGGATTTGGCCCCGTGTAATTTGCTGACGGCCGGATGATCTTTCCATCTCTCCGTTGTTCCAGCACGTGCGCGCACCACCCCGCCGTCCGTGCAATCACGAACAGCGGCGTGAACAGGTCGATCGGCACTCCCATCATGTGATAGGCCACCGCGCTGAACCAGTCGAGATTCGGGAACATGCGCTTGGTGTCGTGCATCACCCGCTCGATGCGCTCCGCTATCTCATAAAGTCCCGTGTGGCCTGACGACTCCGCAAGCTGCCGCGCCACGTCTTTGATAATGTCGCTGCGCGGGTCGCTGATGGTGTACACCGGGTGCCCGAATCCGATCACCACCTCGCGCTCAGCAACCCGCCGCCTGATGTCTGCTTCAGCTTCATCGCGCGAGTGATACCGGTGCTGGATCTCGAGAGCCACCTCGTTCGCCCCGCCATGCTTGGGGCCCTTCAGCGCGCCAATCGCACCCGCAATGCAGGAGTAGATATCCGACCCCGTGCCTGCGATTACGCGCGCCGTAAACGTCGATGCGTTGAACTCGTGCTCCGCATATAGGATGAGTGAAGCCTGCATCGCCGCCACCCACTCCGGCGAAGGCTCTTCGCCATGCAGCAGGTGCAGGAAATGCGCGGCAATCGAGTTATCCCCCGGCTCGACCTCTATGCGCCGCCCATTGCGCGCGTAGTGGTGCCAGTAGAGCAGCATCGAGCCGAGGCACGCGAGCAGCGAGTTGGCAATCGCGCACGCGCCCTCTTCGTTGTGGTCCAGAGCCTCGGGGCACATGCACCCCAGCACTGACACACCAGTCCGCAGCACGTCCATCGGGTGCGTGCTCGGCGGCAGCAGCTCCAGCGCCTGCTTCACGGCAGCAGGCAGGCTGCGCGACTGGATCAGCGTGTCCTTGTAGGCGGTGAGCTCGACGGTGTTCGGCAGCTTGCCGTGGATCAGCAGGTACGCGACCTCTTCGAACTCGCAGTACCGCGCCAGGTCATGGATGTCGTATCCGCGGTAATGCAGGTCGTTGCCGCTGTGCCCCACGGTGCAGAGCGCAGTGTTGCCCGCGGGCGTTCCTGAAAGCGCAACGGATTTCTTGGGCTTGAATCCAGGAGAAGTCTCGGTCGGCATGGGCACTCCAGCGAGAATCAACCTATCGGATGCAGCGCTGAAGTGTCCAGTCGTCCGTCTGCTACTTGGGAGGCGGTCCGCTCACCATGCTGGCCGACTGGCTGGCCGGCTGCGCAGCGGGTTGTGCCGGGGGCTGTGGCGCGGCCGTGCCCGCATTGTTGGGCTGGGCCGCATCCTTGCGCTGCAGCATGAAATACACCGGCGTCACCTGCAGCGGCATCTTCTCCGCCGCGTTCATCGGCGCGTAGCGCGTCGCAGTCAGCATCGTGACCCGGTCGTCCCACGGATCGGTCTTCAACCAGCTTCCCAGCGGCAGCGCAGGAATCTGCGCCAGGTCGTCGGGGTTGATCTTGGGTGCGCTGGACGCCAGCTCCGACATCACCGGACTTCCATCCTTCTCGATCAGCGAGTCGCCCAGCCGGGGAGAAGTCAGCGCCTTCAGCACATGCGAACTATCCGATAGCTGCTTCCAGAACAGCCCCGCCTGGGGCAGCTTATCGCGGTACATCGACGCCCGCAGATAAACCATGGCCCGCTTCGCTGCGGCCGTGTTGTCTGCATCGGTATGGTGCAGATAAATGTCTTCGAAGCTGTCCTCGTCCGGGAAGATCAACCGGTCGTTGAACGCATAGCGCGTGTCCATCTGGTGGCCCAGCACCACGTGCGCCAGCTCCAGAGCGACCACCGACGCGATCGTCTCTTCGTTGGGCATCGCATCCAGCAATCCCTTGCTCAGCAGGATCGTATGTCCCGCGGTCGTAGCTTCAATCGTGGTGGTCAATAGAACGCGGCAGTGCACAGGATGCGGGAACGCCAGGTTGTTCGGCACCTCGAGATTGGTCACGATCTGGTCGAGCACCTTGGATTCGTATCCGTCCGGAGTCACCGGCGCCACCACTCCCGCCGTCTCCAGCCGCTCCATTACGTTGTTCTCGGATTGTTCGACCCACTGCCGTGTTGCTTCGAGCGGGCTTACGCGTCCGGTCTCGTCGTTGCTTTTATCCTCGGCGTCGTCCACCTTCACCGTTACGCTTTCACTCTCGCTCGCCGGCGCGTTCAGCGAATAGCCCCACACATACGTTTGAGCTTTCAGCCCGACGGACTTCTCTCCCGTCCTGTGCGCTTCCTCGACGTAAATCGCCGTCGGCAGCCAGAGCCCCGGCCGCACGTTCGTGCGCCAGCAGTCGTAGTGGAAATTCACTCCCTTGTGGAAGAACTCGGAATGCTCGGCTGTCAGCACTCCGTTCAGCCGCACGATATTCCCGCCCTGATCTTCGACCCATATCCGCCCGTAGAACAGGTCCGGCCGCGACTGTGTGGGCTGCACATCGAACACCGACGTCCGCACCGATCCCAGGAACTCCTTGCGCACGAAGATGAACGTGTACTTGTTCCGCGACACGCCCGAAGTGTCCATGAACATGTTGTCGATGAACCCGTTGGTGACGTAGTGCCCCTTCAATCCCTTGAGGATGTCCAGGTTGCCCGTCAGCTTCCAGAACCCCTTCTGCGGGTGGTCCGCCGGCGCGTCGAAGTTCTTTCCATAAAACATCGTGTTGAAACTCACCCGGCTGAGCATGTAGTAATCCTCGACTGGCCTGGTCACTAGCTTCGGGTCAGGCCGCGTGTCCTGGATATACGTCTCCACGATCGGGGTCGTGTGCTTTATCTCGGCGATGAGTTTGTTCTCGTTCTGAATGGCCTGCTGCACCAACGCCGACTGTTCGGGCGTGAGGGGACGCACCTTCAGAAACTGCTGATTCTTCGACTTGGCGAGAGCTGCCGGGGCGGCAAGACACAACACCAGGAGCAAGGAGAAGCTCTTCCGGATATCCATAAACTCAACCTCTATGCGCCATTGGTAACTTTTCGATATGGGCTGCCTCCCGCGTCAGGGGCGTGCCGGGCCGGGAGCCACACCATACCTTGGATGCGCAACTCGTTGTTGAGGCAACCGTAGTGATTCAGCCGCTCCCAAGGCGGGAGCAGTACCAGGCTTTCACACCGCACCGCTATTCGTATCTATCGGGCGCTGGCGTGAACGCGCTGGGCGAAGCCGGGATGCTTCGCATAGTGCTTGCGCTTAGATTCTACTTCACATTCCCGGGCTGTGTCAGAAAAAGAAATTCGCGGCCCTTCGGGCGAACCATCGACACAACGGACTACTCCGCCACTCTCGTGAACACGGATCAATCCTTTTTGTCGCGCGCAAAAAGTTCATCCAGTTTCCGCTCATACGCGTAGTAATCGAGATACTTGTACAAGTCCGCCCGCGACTGCATCATCGGGACCACGCTCTTCTGCGTCCCCTCCGCGCGAATCGTCTCGTACACCTTCAGCGCCGCCGCGTTCATCGCGCGATAGGCTGCGCAGCAATAGAGAATGATGTCCACGCCAGCGCCGGCGAGTTCCTCGCGCGTCCACAGAGGCGTCTGCCCGAACTCCGTGATGTTCGCGAGCACCGGTACGCCCACAGCCTCGCGAAACCGCGTGTATTGCGCAAGTTCCGTCACCGCTTCGGCAAAGATCATGTCCGCGCCCGCCGCAACATACGCCTGCGCCCGCTCGACCGCCGCATCCAGCCCTTCATTCGCAAGCGCATCCGTCCGCGCCATGATCACGAATTGTGAATCGGTCCTCGCATCCACACCCGCCTTGATCCGGTCCACCATCTCCGTCGGCGGAACAAGCTCTTTTCCGGGCCGGTGCCCGCAGCGCTTGGCGCCCACCTGGTCCTCCATGTGAACCGCCGCCGCGCCCGCCTTCGTCATCTCGCGGATTGTCCGCGCAATGTTGAACGCCGAGCCCCATCCTGTGTCGATATCCACCAGCAGCGGCAGCGCGCTCGCATTCGTAATCCGCCGCACATCGGTCAGCACATCCTCCATCGTGCTGATCCCCAAATCCGGCATGCCCAGCGAGTTCGCCGCCACTCCGCCGCCCGAAAGATACAACGCGCGGAACCCCGCAGCCTCCGCCATCCGCGCCGTATAGGCGTTGATAGCGCCGACGACCTGCAGCGGCCTTTCTTCGGCGACCGCGGCGCGAAACCGCGCGCCCGCCGATCGTTCAAACCCCTTGTCGCTCATGGCGTTCTCTGCTGCTCAAGCATACCAACCCTTTCGCCCGCGAGTTTCCAACCTTCATCGCCGGTGCGTACAATCAACCACGGTGCAGTTCAGGCAGCTTTCCAGACACCCACCCCCACTCATCCCCAAGGAGGGAATCAAGATGAAGCGTCTTTTGGTCTGTACCGGCATTCTTGCCACCGCCGCCCTTGTCTTCGCCCAGCAGAAACCGCCGGCGAGCCCGCCCGAAACCGCCACCGGAACCATCGGCAGCGCCAACATCTCCATCAAATACAACTCGCCCGGCGTGAAGGGCCGCGAAGGCAAGGTCTTCGGCGCAGACGGCCTGATCAAGACCGCCCACGGTTCTCAATATCCGATCTGGCGCGGAGGCGCCAACGCCGCCACCACGCTCACCACCGACGCCGACCTCAAAATCGGCGACGTCGACGTGCCCAAGGGAACCTACACGCTGTTCTACGACATCTCCGACCCCGACAACTGGGTTCTCATCATCAACAAGAAGACCGGTGAGTGGGGCCTGGCCTACGACGCATCGCAGGACCTCGGCAAGACCAAGATGAACATGAGCAAACCGTCCTCGATGGTCGAAAACCTCAAGTACACCATCGACTCGGGTTCCATTACCCTGGCATGGGAGAACAAGCAGGGATCGGTTCCGGTCGCTGCAAAGTAGCCGGTTCGCAGCCGACACCGCAGAATGGGCGGCGCTTCAAACCAACGCCGCCCAACCATTAAAATAGAGTTGTTCAATCTTTTCCCGCTGGAGCAGAAAGACTTTGCCGCTTTACGAATACCGCTGCACAAGCTGCGGCCACCGCTTCGACAAGATCCAGAAGTTCAACGACCAGCCCGAGACCGCCTGCCCCAAATGCGGCGGCGAGCTCGAGCGCCCGCTCTCCGCGCCCGCCTTTCAGTTCAAGGGCGGAGGCTGGTACATCAACGACTACGCCTCCAAACCCGCGTCCGGCTCCAAGACCGACAAACCCGCCGGCGACTCCGCGGCTGCTTCGGGCGATTCCAAATCCGCTGAATCCAAGCCCGCCGAGTCGAAGTCCGCCTCATCCGAGTCGTCATCCAAGCCTGCCCCAACGCCGAGCCCCTCGAGTACGAATTCCTGATCTAGTGCAGGCTCGCTAGGATGCCGAGGGCCTCCTTCTCCGATTGTGCCGAACCTAAATAGCTATACTTCCATTTCTCTTCAACGGACGAGCAAATGATCCTTACTGTCGAGGTTGGCCTGGAGGTCGTCGTCTCTGCGCGAATGCAATAAAGCGGGAAGTGAGCGGTTTGTAGGACGATGGTCGAATAGGTGGCCGGACCTTCGATCCCCGCACCTTCTTCGTGGTACTTTCCGCTATTCGCGAAATCAACGAAGCGTTGTTGAAATTCGCGCAGTTCGGCATCGGACTCAACGGTAGATTCTGCAAAAGGAGTCGCCATTACTTCTGCACTGAGCGGGTCTCGGCGTGCGGGAACCCTGGAGATGACCGCGGCTGCGACGTCGTCCGGCGTAATCTTCCACCACCGTTTCGGTACGGAGACAAGATGACCGCCCAGCATCGTCTGGCTTCGATGGCTTGCATGCCAAAGCAGAGCCTGAACCTCTGACCGGTAAATCCAGCAGCCCACGATTGGAATCGCCAACAGAATCAGCAGGCCAACAATACGGCGCGTCGTTCTCCAACGCCGCGTGGCCCTCCCGTCGCCGGTTTCGTAGGGCCCAAAGATCATACTCGTGCGCCAATTACGTCGGTGTATTTATTGCCCGATCCAGTGTTAAAGAGCACGACTCGATCCTTGTTGGTCAAAAAACCCGTTTCGATCAAGTGATCGTACGCCGCCGTCGCCGCCGCTCCCTCCGGCGACATCAGCACGCCCTCGTGGCTCGCCCAGTCCTTCAGCGATTCGAAGATCTTCTCGTCGCTTAGCGCCACAGCCGTTCCGCCCGACTGCCGCACAATGTCCAAAATGATGTAGTCCCCATAAGGCTTCGGCACGCGCAGCCCCGACGCAGCCGTGTGCGCATCCTGCCACATCGTGCTCGCCGCGTCGCCATGCTCGAACGCCTGCACAACCGGCGCGCACCCTGCCGCCTGCACGGCAATCATTTTGGGCCGCTTGCCGCTCACCCAGCCAAGCTGCTCCATCTCCTCGAACGCCTTCCACATCCCGATCATGCCGACGCCGCCGCCCGTGGGATAAAACACCGCATCGGGATACTCCCAGCCAAGCTGCTCCACCAGCTCGTAGCCCATCGTCTTCTTGCCCTCCACGCGGTACGGCTCCTTCAGCGTGGAGATGTCGAACCACCCTTCGGTCTTCGCGCCCTCCGCCACCATGCGCCCGCAGTCCGAGATGAGCCCATCCACCAGCACCACGCGCGCTCCATACGCACGGCACTCCACCTGGTTGGCCTTCGGCGTGTCCTTCGGCATGTAGATGTGCGCTTCAATCCCCGCCGCTGCTGCGTATGCCGCGAGCGCCCCGCCTGCATTGCCCGCAGTTGGTGCGGCCAGTTTTTTCAGCCCGAAGTGTTTCGCCATCGTGACGGCCAGTCCCAGCCCGCGCGCCTTGAAGCTCCCCGTAGGATTCGCGCCCTCTTCCTTCAGCCAGACATTTCTGTTCCGGCGGCTGCGCAGCATCGGAGTCCAGCCCTCGCCCAGCGTCACCGGCTCAACACTGGGCAGTACCTGCCGGTAGCGCCACATCCCGCTCCAGCGGCGGTCATCGTCGCTCGTGCCAACCGTGTCCCGCTGCGCCGCGCCCTTTGCGGACGAAAGATCATATCGAACGTAGAGCGACCCCGCGCACGCCGTGCACACCGTCTGCGGCCTATCGGCGTCGAGACGCGAATGGCAGCGCGAACACTCGAGAAAAGCAATCCTTGGCATAGACATAGGATAATGGGGCCTTGTCATGGAAGCCTCGCACACACAGGCCACGCCGGGTCAACGCCGTTCCATCATGAGCCGCACCGCGGAGCGAACATTCTTTGCCGCATCGCTTATCGTCTTCATCTTCGGCGTCGTCATCGGCCTCTCGCCGTCGCTCGCAACCCCCGGCCTTGTCCTCCGCTGGATCGGCCTCGCGATATTTATCCCCGTCGGCATCCAGCGCCGCTCGCTGCTTGTGTGGACGTTCTACGCCATGATTGCCGGCGTCATGCTCGGCCTCGACGCGCCGCACTTCGCCGCCCAGCTTCGCGTCATCGGCGATCTCTTCCTGCGCCTCATTCGCATGATTGTCGCCCCCCTCATCTTCGGCGCTCTCGTCACCGGCATCGCGGGCCACAGCGAGCTCAAAGGCCTCGGCCGCGTCGCCATCAAGGCCATCGTCTTCTTCGAGGTCGTCACCACGCTCGGCCTCATCCTCGGCCTCATTGCCATCAATCTCTCTCACGCGGGCGTCGGCGTCGCGCTTCCAGCAACCACGCAAGGAATGCCTTCAGCCCCAGCCGAGACCTGGCAACAGATCCTGCTCAACATCTTTCCTGAAAACATCGCGCAGGCCATCGCGCAAAATCAGATCCTCCAGGTAGCCGTGTTCTCGATCCTCTTCGGCGCCGCGCTCGCCATGTTGCCCGAGCCCAAACGCGCGCCGCTGGTCAATGTGCTGCAGTCGCTCACCGACGTGATGTTCCGCATGACCCGCATCATCATGTTCATCGCGCCCATCGCCGCGGGCGCTGCCATGGCGTACACCGTCGGAACCTCCGGGGTACTGTTGATGCTCAGCCTCGCCGAGCTCGTCGCAACCTACTACGGCGCTGTCCTCGCCTTCATTCTTCTTGTGCTCGTGCCGATCCTCATGGCCGGAGGCATCTCCGTGCGCGGCTTCGCAGCTGCGATCGCCGAGCCAGCCGCCATCGGATTCGCAACCACCAGTTCCGAGGCTGCGCTGCCCCTCGCCATGGAACGCATGGAGGAGTTCGGCGTCCCCCGCTGGATCGTCTCTTTCGTCGTACCCACCGGCTACAGCTTCAACATGACGGGCTCGAGCCTCTACCTGACAATGGCCGCCATCTTCGCCGCCCAGGCCGCCAACATCCATCTGTCTCTGGGCGAGCAGCTCGTCATGCTCTTCACGCTGATGCTCACCAGCAAGGGGGTGGCCGGCGTACCCCGCGCCACGCTCGTCGTCCTCATGGCTTCAGCCGCGGAGCTCCACATCCCCTCGAGCGCCATTCTCGTGCTCCTGGGCGTCGACACGCTCATGGACATGGGCCGCAGCGCCATGAACGTCATCGGCAACGGCATGGCAGCCGCAGTAGTAGCGCGCTGGGAAGGCGAACTTCAGACTCCGCAGCTTTCCGGCTGATTCCAATGAATCAACACCGCGAGCGTATGCTGCGCTGTGCAATGGGCCCGGAATTAACTCGGAAGAATTTGGAAGCGGCCGAACCTACCGGTTCCGAAGCCAGCCCGCCACCAGTGCCGCGGCCAGCAGGGCAGGGCACAGGATGCACACCCACAGGCTGAACTCCGTAGTCAGATCGCCGAGGTGGCCCCCGGCTGCAAAGTGATCCACCGCCAACCACGCGAGCGGCCCGGTAATCAGCACCACCACCAGCGTCGCCGCCAGCGCCACCGAGCGGTTCCGCTTCCGCAGCGCCTTCTGGTCCTGCATCACCCCGAGCGACGCCATCACCACCCGCCGCGTCTTCTTCGCAACATCGCGGTCGCGCCCGGCATCACCGATCGATGCCGCCAGGGTGCCCAGCGGACTTTCCCCGCCCGCCGCGCCTTCGTCAGCAGCCGCTGTCATCCCGCGACCTCTGAAGGCCAGGCTGCCGCGGCCTCGAGCCTCGGCTTGATCGCCGCCAGTCCGCGGTAGAGCCGTGATTTCACCGTCGAGAGAGGCGCCCGCGTCACCGCCGCTATTTCCTGCAACGACAGATCCTCGTGGAACCGCAACACCAGCACCTCGCGGTACACCGTGTCCAGCTCGAGAAGTGCCTCGGCAATCCGTTCCCGGTCCTCGCCGCTGGCCAGCCGGTCGAACGGCGTGGGCTGCCCGTCCATAATCTCGAAGCTCATCGGCCTGTCGTCGTCCGTAGCGCCTTCGAACAGCTCATCCAGGCTCGCGAGAGTCCGCTTCCGCCGGAAGTCGATAACCAGGTTCCGCGCGATCGTGAACAGCCACGTATCGAACCGCGACTTCCCATTGAACTGCCCGCCGCGCACAAGCACACGCATCCAGACCTCTTGAAACAGGTCTTCGGCCAGCTCGCGGCTGCTGGTTAAAAACAGCAGGTACCTGAGCAGCCTGTGCTGGTAGCGGACGATCAGCTCGTCGAGCAGGCCGGCTTTCTGGTGTTTCAACCCGGCCGCAATGGCAAGGTTCTCCTGCCGTACCGCCTCTTGCTCAGCGGTTGCGGCGCTCCTGCCAAAGATCTGCTGTGCTTGTGCTGCGGTGCTCATCTCATACCATTAGACCGCAGTCCCGGCGCGTGAGACGACAAAAAGGCCTTCCTTAACAATTCTTTACACTTCCAGGCCGGCAATATCCTTCACCCGGCCGGCCCATTGCCGGGCCCGGCCCCACGCACGCGCTTCGCAGCCTTCAACGCTTCTGCGATCGCCCCCTGCATCCGCTTCTCCCGCGCCTCTGCCGTCCGGTAATGGAAGATGCCCAGCAGATGCCCGCGTCTCTGCAGCGGCGTCATCGCCTTCCACCCCGCCTCGATCAGCGGCTGCCGCTGAAAAGCCGCCCGCAGGATCGGCGGCGGTTCCATTTCGCCCTCCATCGCCAGGTACAGCCACTCCGCAATCTGGTCAGCCCGCTTCGCCCGGCTTCCAGCCCCCTTCGGTTCCGCGGCATACCTCCCGATGTCCCGCCGCCTCGACGGGCTGAGCCTGTCAAACCACTTCCGCAGCCCCGGCGCCGCCCTCATCGCCTGCGCCAGCTCCTCCGGCAGCAGCGCCTCCCGCTCCTCGAGATCAGGCTCCATCTCGATCTGCACCCGGTCCCCCTGCCGCGCGCCCGCCTCTGCCTGCATCTTCCGGTTCACCAGCAGAAAGTGTCCTCCGCCAGCCGCATCCGGAAACAGCGAAGTCCGGAACGCAACCCCGTTCACCGTCCCCCGCACCCTCCGCCCCCGCCGCTCCGGCCAAGCCTTCGCAATATCAAACGGAATCCGCGCAATCGTCCACCGCAGCCTTGTCCCATCCGGCTCCAGTAGTGCCCGAAATGTCTTTCGATGATTCGAACCCATGGATTGCACGCCCAGCATGCAGTGCCTGAACCCCGCGCGCAATCATCGGCTCACTGCTTCCCTTGCGCGTTAGTATCGCGAAGCGTTAGCATATGGCCGTGATCGTAAGCTTTCACGATCCGGAGACCCGGGTTCTCTGGCAAACCGGAAAATGCAGAAAACTCCCGGCGAAGCTCAACAGGCACGCTCTGCGGAAGCTGTACATCCTGAACGCAGCTCTGGCCCTCGAAAACCTTATGGTCCCGCCGGGAAACCGGCTCGAAAAGCTGCGAGGCGATCGCGTCGGCCAACACAGCATCCGGATCAACGACCAGTACCGCATCTGCTTCATTTGGCGTGATGGAAATGTCCACGAGGTTGAGATTGTCGATTATCACTGAGGAGTCCAGGCCATGAAGATCCCTTCATCCGCGATCCACCCCGGCGAGTTCCTCCTCACCGAGTTCATGGAGCCCCTCGGACTGACCGCCTACCGCCTGTCGAAGGAACTGCACGTTCCTCAACCGCGCATTCACGCAATCCTGCGCGGAAAGCGTGCAGTCTCCGCTGACACAGCGGTGCGCCTCGGCATCTATTTCAACCTGCCCGCACAGTTCTGGCTCAATCTCCAGAACGAATACGACCTCCGCCTCGCGGCCGCCAATCTGCAGCGCGGTCACATCAAGCCCCGCGCGGCATAGCCTTCTACACTGGATAGATGGAAGTCCTCTACGGCCTCCACGCCGTCGAAGAAGCCCTGCGCGCCGGCCGCCGCCGCTTCGACCACGTCCTCGTCGCCCGCGAGCGCCACGACGCCCGCGTCGAGCAGCTCCTCGCCGAATGCCGAGAAGCCCGCGTCCGCGTTCGCCAGGAGTCCCGCGACCAGCTCACCCAGCTCGCCGGAACCGCAGCCCACCAGGGCGTAGTCGCCGTAGTCCGCCCGCAGGAACTGCTCAGCATCGAGGACCTCTTCCATGCGCCAACATCCGCCAACGGCACAACCGCAGCCCGCCTCCTCCTCGCCCTCGACGGCGTTGAAGACCCTCAGAACCTTGGCGCCCTCCTCCGCGTAGCCGACGGCGCCGGCGTAGACGGCGTCGTCCTCACCGAACGCCGCTCCGCCCCCCTCAGCCCCGTCGCCGTCAAGGCCAGCGCCGGAGCAGCCGAACACCTCCGCATCGCCCGCGTCGTCAACCTCGTCCGCGCCCTCGAAGACCTCAAAAAACACAACCTCTGGATCATCGGTCTCGACGAACGCGGAACCTCGGACTACGACCGCTTCGACTTCACCGGAGACTGCGTCCTGGTCCTCGGCCGCGAAGGCGCCGGACTCCACGACCTAGTCCGCCGCACATGCGACCATCTCCTGCGTATTCCCATGGCGGGAGGCGTCAGTTCTCTCAACGTCTCCACAGCCGGAGCCGTAGTCCTCTACGAGGCATTCCGCCAGCGCCGCGCCGCAGCGCACAGCGCATCCGCGCATGAATATGGCCCAGCCGCGTCCAAACCAAAGAAGCAGAAAGGTCTCGGTTCATGAAGTCTCCGCGCGCCGCGCGTATCGCTGGTGCTCTGCTGTTCATTTTTGGCGGCCTGACTTTGTTCGCCGGCCCGGCCGCCGCGGCTCAAACCACGACGCCGACCTTCCCCGTCCCGAAGCAGAACGTCCCGCCCCCGCCGCCGGGCAAGGGCAAGGTCATCTTCTCGCGCTCAACCGACCAGAACGGCCAGACCACCACGCAGGGCAATCCCGCCGCCGCTCCCACCGGCCCCGTCACCGCCAAAGACGCCGAGCGCGAAGCCGTCACCTTCACGGGCTTCGACATGGACGTCCGCCTGCGCCTCTCGGACCACCACATCGCCGTCCGCGCCCTCATTACCATTCGCAACGACGGCAAGTCCCCCCTCTCGCAGATCCCGCTCCAGATCTCCTCGTCCCTCCAGTGGGAGCGAATCCGCGTGCAGGACCGCGACGCAACCATTCAGGCATCCCTGCTGAACTCCGACGCCGACCACACCGGCAAACTCTGGGAAGCAGCCGTCCCCCTCGCCGCGCCGCTCGCCCCCGGCGCCAGCCTCGCCCTCGACGTCACCTACTCCGGGCCCATCGAGATCAACGCGCAGCGCCTCCTCGCCCTGGGCACGCCTGAGGACGTGGCCCTCCACTCCGACTGGGACGAGATCGGCGCCGGCTTCACCGGACTGCGCGGATTCGGCAATGTCGTCTGGTATCCCGCCTCTTCTGTCCCGGTTCTTCTCGGCGACGGGGCCCGGCTCTTCGATGAGATGGGAGCGCACAAGCTGCGCCTCTCCGGCGCGCACTTCCGCATGCGCCTCACCGTCGAATTTCCCGCCGGCCAACCGCCCACTATCGCCCTCGTCAATGGCCACCCCGCCGCGCTCAACGTCGCGAGCCAGGGCTCTCTTACGACCGATGTCGCCGGCGTGGCCGTCGCACAATCCGATCAGTCAATCCTCGGCTTCGAGGCGCCCAGCCTCTTCGTTGCCGCACGCAGATCGCACGCCGGCCCCGACCTGACGACCCCAGACCTCAATCTCTGGACCACTCCGGAAGACGAAAGCAACGCCCAGCTGTGGCTCGACGCCGCCACCCGCGTAACGCCGTTCCTTCAAGGTTGGCTCGGTCAGCGGCCCCGCGCCGAGCTCTCCGTCCTTGACCTGCCCGATCCCCAGGATGCGCCCTTCGAGACCGGCGCGCTTCTCGTGACCACCATCCGCGACGCCTCCCCCGATCAGCTTGGTGACGTCATGGCCCACGCCCTCACTCATGCGTGGATGCAGTCTCCCCGCGCCTGGCTCAGCGAAGGCGTCGCCCACTTCATGGGAACCCTCTGGATCGAGAAGCAGAGCGGCCGCGAGAAGGCGATCAGCGCTCTTGAAGCCGGCCGCCCCGCGCTCACCCTCATTGAACCCGCCAGCCCCGGCGTCAGCCCCGGCCAGCCGCTCGCCCAGGCCTCCTCGCCCGCCTACTACCGCACCAAGGCCGGATACGTTCTCTGGATGCTCCGCGACCTCGTCGGCGACCCCACCCTCTCCGCCGCGCTCCGCGCCTACGATCCAAAGCAGGATCTCGGCATCCCCACCATCCCCAGCCTCTTCGAGAGGCTTCTCGAACAGGCCGGCGCCCGCCACGATCTCGGCTGGTTCTTCGCCGACTGGATCGATGCCGACAAGGGCCTCCCAGACCTCGCCATCCAGAACGTTCACTCGAATCCCGCGTCAGGCGGCAACTGGCTCGTCGCGGTCGAGGTCGTCAACTCCGGCTATGCGGCCGCCGAAGTCCCCGTCACGGTCCGCACCGATGGCGCAACCGTCACGCAGCGCCTGCGCATCCTCGGCCGCGGCAAAGCGATGCAGCGCATCCTCATCCAGAACAAACCCACCGAGGTTCAGGTCAACGACGGCACCGTCCCTGAAGTAGAAGCAAGCCTTCACGTCACCCGCATCGACCAGAACATCCCGCCAAATCAGCCCTCGGATTCCCATTCGAATCCACCCTCCGCCCCATAACCTCCCGTCACCACCAAACCCTCACCATCGGCCATTCAGGAATCCAACTCAGTCACACCAGCTCGCCTCACCCACCACCGAGGTCTTCCAGAGCGAGTCCGCAGGACGAGCCAAAGGCCCGCGGTTGCCTTTCCCCTCGCCATTGCCATCTATAAACTCACAGCCGAGAGCTGAAATCCCGAAGCCGCCTCTACAATCCAATGCATGAGCCCGGTCGCATGAGTCCAAACCTTCCCAGCTTCGGCGAAGCCTCCGCAACCGTAGCCCGCTACGCAGCAGCCCTGCTTGAGCCCAGCCCGCGATCCGAATCCGTGCCACTCGAAGCCGGCCTTGGCCGCATCCTCGCCCAAAGCCTTCACGCGGACCGCGACATGCCATCGTTCCCCCGCTCCACGCGCGACGGCTTCGCCTGTCGGGCCGCCGAAGCCTCGGCCCACAAATGGCTCTCGGTCAAGGGCTTGCTCCGCGCCGGCGATCCTCCAGGCAAGCCGCTCGCTCCTGGTGCCGCATGTGAAATCATGACCGGAGCAGCCGTCCCCGAAGGCGCCGACGCCGTAGCCATGCTCGAGCACGTCGACCAGGCCGAAGGCAGGCTCCGCCTCGCTGCTAACCGCAAGCTCGAGCCCGGCGATAACGTCGTCCCAACCGGCGCTGAAGCCCGCGCCGGCGACACGCTCATCCGACCCGGCGTCCGAATCGGCCCCACGCACATCGCCGCCGCTGCCTCGTGCGGCTACGCGAACCTCGAAGTCTTCCCCCGCCCCCGCGTAGCAATCCTCACCACCGGCGACGAACTCGTTCCCGTCGCCTCGACGCCCGGCCCCGGCAAGATCCGCAACTCAAACGCGCCCATGCTCGCCGCACTTGTAGCACACGCCGGCGGTGACCCGTGGGTTCTACCCGCTTCGCGCGACGACTCCGCAGTCATCGAAGCGGCCCTGCGCCAGGCCCTCGAAGCCGACATGCTCCTCATCTCCGGTGGCGTCTCCGCCGGCAAGTTCGACCTCGTCGAGCCCGCTCTCGCCCAACTCAACGCCCGCTTTTTCTTCACCGGAGTCCGCATCCAGCCCGGCAAGCCGCTGGTCTTCGGCGAGCTTCCACGCCGCAATCGCGCGTTGCCCTTCTTCGGACTTCCCGGCAACCCGATCTCGTCCGCGGCCACATTCCTTCTCTTCGCCGCGCAGGTCCTTGCGGCGCTCTCAGGCAGCCGATCTCCGGTCCCGCGCTTTAGCGTGGCGCGTCTCTCGCGCAGCGTCAAAGGCAAGCCCAGCCTCACGCGTTTCGTACCCTCCACGACCACCATTGCCGAAGGCCTGCCCGAAGTCGCGCCGGTAGGCTCCCAGGGCTCCGGCGATCTCGCCTCCTTTGCCCGCGCCGATTGCTTCGTCATGGTTCCTGAAGGAGCCGAGAAGCTCGCCGCCGGCGAAGAGGCGCGTATCCTTCCCATCTGAGGACCCCGCATGCACGACAAGCCATCGCTCTCGCACTACGACGCAGCCGGCCAGGCCTCGATGGTCGACGTGAGTGCCAAGCGGCCCACGCGCCGCACGGCCACGGCCTCCGCATTCGTTGAACTCTCTGCCGCCGTCCTCGCCGCTCTGCCGCAGAACCCTAAGGGAGACCCCCTCGGAGTCGCCCGCATCGCTGGCATCCAGGCCGCCAAGCGCACATCGGAGCTCATTCCCATGTGCCACCCGCTGCCTCTCTCGCACGTTGACGTGCAGGTCCGAATTGAGGCCGCCGGTGTGCGCATCACCGCCACCGCCGCCACCGTCGGCGTCACCGGAGTCGAAATGGAAGCCCTCACCGCGGCCTCCGTCGCCGCGCTTACCGTCTACGACATGACCAAGGCCCTCGACAAAGGAATCGTCATCCGCAGCATTCAGCTCGAATCCAAATCCGGCGGCAAGAGCGGCGACTACAGCCGAGATGGAAGCCGCACTTAATCGTTGTTCGGCCATTGCCATCCGCCCCGCATGCCACTATCCGCCGCCGCTCGCGCCCAAACCGCAACTTCCCGGTATAATCCAATCTGAGCCCGGAGAGATGGCCGAGTGGCTGAAGGCGGCGGTTTGCTAAACCGTTATAGGGTCAAAAGCTCTATCGGGGGTTCGAATCCCCCTCTCTCCGCCATATATATATTTTTTTACATTCTGCGGATCCATCGACAAGCCAACAATTGCAGTCGATTCTAATGTCCCAATGGTGTCCGCCCGCCCCACGGCTGCGACGTGATGCTCCCGCCTGACCATTTCGGTTCGAGCATCGTGAATCACCTTGTCGCTCTCTTCCTGATGACGGCGGGAGATAAGCTGACCGACATGGCGATAGAAGGGAAATGGGCGCACTTCCCCGCACGCCGCCATTACCCTCGCTGCAGTCATGGACATCGTTCGCCACATCCATCCTGACCAAATATTTTTCTGCTTACGATCGGATGCCCCGCGGCGCAATAAGGCCGGTTCATGCGTGTCGGTCGAGCCTGCCTGAGAGCGTTCATGTCGACCAATGAAGCGCGCTGTTCTCGCGGCCCGTGGCCTCGGTGCTCAGCGAGCCCAACATGACGGCACATTCCGCGGCCTCGAAGAGTTAGTGGCGCTGTGAGGGGCCGCCTGGTCTCGTGGCCGACAACGACATCAATTGTCTCGCGTTGTGCGAATGGTTTAGTGGTATAACTGATAACACTCCACGAGATTCCTTAATCTTAGGACAATCCAGTGATCAGCGCTCCGGGAGAGGTGACTCACCTCCTCCACGAATTAAAGCGGGGGCAAAGAGAGGCCGAGGAACGGCTAATTCCCCTGGTCTATGGCGAGCTGCACCGTATTGCCGCGGCGTATTTGCGCCGCGAAGCGCCGGACCACTCGCTGCAACCAACGGCGCTCGTGCATGAGGCCTATCTTCGCCTGAACGACATCAAGGAAATTGACTGGCAAAGCCGCTCCCACTTTTTCGCCGTCTCGGCCACCGTCATGCGCCGCATCCTTGTCGATCACGCACGCGCCAATCGCGCCCGGAAACGGGGTGACGGATGGGACGCCGTGAGCTTGAATGAGGCCATCCTGCCTTCGCCTGAAAGGGCCCCGGAGATCCTGGCCCTCGACGAAGCTTTGAACCGCCTGTCCGGGCTCGATCCGCGCCAGGCCAGAATCGTGGAACTCCGCTTCTTCGCCGGAATGAGCGAAGAAGAGATCGGCGAAGTGCTGGGGATTTCTTCGCGCACCGTGAAACGCGATTGGCGGGTTGCCAAGGCGTGGTTGTTCAAGGAACTTAGCTGCAAGTCCGCTCCAGATAAGTAGCGCATTCTTACATCGGACTATGGACCAGGACCGCTGGAAGACAGTTAATGACATATTCCACGCCGCGCTTGAAGTCTCCACAAGCGAACGGGGAAACTTCGTGGCGAATGCGTCAGGAGGCGACCCTTCCCTGGCCCAGGAGGTGAATCAGCTCCTGCTCGCGGACCTGGAAGCAGGTAGCTATATCGAATCTCCGGTTGCCGCAGCGAACCTTCTCCGCTCGGCGCTCGCCACTCTGGCTCCCTCGCTTAACCCCGGCGATGTATTGTGCGGCCGCTTTCGCATCGTTCGTGCCGTGGGAGAAGGCGGCATGGGGCACGTGTTCGAGGCGTTCGACGAGGAGTTGGGTGTTTCCGTCGCTCTCAAGATGATCCGCCCGGAGATCGCGTCGAACCCCGAGGCTCTTGCGCGCTTCCGGCAAGAGGTCCGCCTGGCGCGCCGAATCACTCACCCCAATGTTTGCCGTACCTTCGACATAGAACACGAGACGCGTGTCACCGATCAGGAGCGAGGCGCCAAGGCGGAGTTCGTCTTCCTTACGATGGAGTACCTGGCGGGCGAGACGCTGGCCGAGCGGATATCGCGAGACGGCCGTTTGCCGCTTGATCTTGCGTATGATCTCGCACGCCAGGTGGCCGACGCCCTTCGCGCCGCGCAGGAGCTTGGCGTGGTGCATCGAGACATCAAGCCGGGAAACATCATGCTGGTGCCGGCGTCGGGAAGCGCAGAGGGCGTCCGCGCCGTCATCACCGACTTCGGGCTTGCCCGCGGCGCGAGCGTCGAGTCGCTTCGCAGCATCTCAGGAATCAGCAACAAGGGCAATCCCATCGGCACGCTCGCTTACATGGCGCCCGAGCAGCTTTCCGGCGGGCCGGTAAGCGCCGCCACCGATGTCTACGCATTCGGCCTGGTTCTGTTCGAAATGGCCACCGGCAAACGCGCATTTCCATCGGACACGCTCCTGAGCGGAATCTCACAACGGCTTGCCGGCCCGCCGCCCGACCCCTGCGCGCAAGCGCCCGACTTGCCCGACCGCTGGAGCCGCGCCATCGCAGGATGTCTCCAGACCAAGCCCGAAGAACGCCTTCCGGCAGCCGTCGATGCCATCGCCATCCTCGACGGGCAGCGTTCCGGCGTCCCCATCCGCCGTCGGGGACTGAAGTCGGCGCTCCGCAGTTGGCTTACATGGCGTCACGCCGTAGCGGCATTGCTGATTTTGTGCGTGGCCGTGTCCCTTTTCTGGGCCGGTTTACGCTTCACAGGATTAAAGGCTGATGCGAAGGTCGCGCCCGGAGCGCTGGTCTACCTTCCCCCCGTGAAGAACGAGACCGGCGAAAAGGCTCTGGACAATATCACCGAGCTCATCCAGGCCGGCCTGGCACAGTCGACTCAAGTCAATCTCCTCGACCAAGGCCGCGTGGGGGACACATTGCAGCGAATGACCAAACCTCCCGACACCGTCATCGACGAGCCCATCGCTCGCGAGATCGCCATGCGCGACGGCGCCGTGAGGGTAGTCTTCGCCACAGTAACCGGCTCAAACGGCAAATACAGCCTCAACGTCGACGTCCAGCAGCCCGACAACACGCCCACGCGCTATCGCGATCACTGGAAGAAGAGCTTCAGCTGGCAGTCCGCCCCGACGAATCACAGCACCACCATCCCCCAGGAATTGTTAGTATCCGTCCGCAACGCCGACGACTGGATCCGCAAGGAAGTCGGCGAATCGAAGAACGATATCGCCCAACTCAACGTTCCGCCTGGCGACGTGACAACGTCCAGTTGGGAAGCATTGACAGAGTTTGAGAGAGGGTTGAATTTTCACGGCCAGGACAAGACCCAACAAGCTGTTCAAGAGCTTCAGAAAGCGGTAACAGCCGATCCGAACTTTGCCTTGGCTTATGCCCGACTCGGAGACCTTGAAGTTTCTCTCGGGAGAATTGCAGATGGTCTGAATTCTTACGGAAGGGCTTTAGGCCTCTCCGAAATTAGTAGGCTGGATCTACGAGAGCGCGACCGCATTCAAGGGCTGGCGGCTGCAGACTCCGGTGACTTCGAGGCGTCCGAAAAAGCCTTCAGAGATTACACGGTGAATTATGACCATGATTATCTCGGATGGTTCTACCTTAGCTACCCATTGATCATGCTTGGCAGAACGGAAGAGGGGTTGTCAGACCTCCGGAAAGCATACGATATGGCCCCCGACGATCTCAGCCCCGCTGCCCAACTCTCTATGTTCGACGCGGCAGCCGGGAATTATTCGGAGTCCAGGCAACTCGCAAATCGCATGAGGGAGAACGGATTTGGAGGATATGCTGATTACTCGACGGGATTATCCTCCTTTTTGCAGGGAGACTACAAACAAGCCAACCACTACTTTACGAATCTGAGCGAAGATACGTCACCACCAGGACAGACTCGGGGAACGATGATGCTTGCGCACCTAGCTGCTGAAGAAGGTCGGTATTCAGTTGCCAATCAACTTCTTAGCCGCGGGATAGACGCCGACCAAAGAGCTGGAGAACTGGTTGAAGAATCCGCTAAGTTGGTCGACCGCGCAAGCATCTGCGGGCGATTGAAGGACTATTCAAGGATGTTGGATGATCTTCAGGTTGCACTATCCCTTGATGAGAGCCCTCCTCGGATTAGCTCGGCTGCAATGATTTTCGGGAAAGCGTATCCAGAAGCTCCATCGAATGTCAAGGAACAGATCCGCAGCGCCCTGGACAATCTCGACAATAAGTACTCGGGAACAGATTTGGGCAATTACTCGAGAATCGCCAAGCTGCGGTTGCACGCGTCGACTTTACTGGCACGTGACAAGTGGGAGAGTGCAGTCGAAGTTGCAAGGCGGGCGAATGTGCTGGACTCCCAAGTTGGCGATGAATCGTACTTGGAGTATGTGCTAACGAAGTTCGCCGATCATGAGCGAAACCCAGCGCGCAAGAGGGCCCTTCTTGAAGAGGCATTTGAAGCCACCGCCAAATCCCTCAAGACTGCAGGGTATGCATGGAAGGACCCCTACGGGAATTTGCCAGGTTTTCTATCAGACGAAATGACGGATTACTTGAAGCTCGGTTCGACGCTTGAAAGCAAGGACAACGAAATTGAAACCATCGAAGGTCGATTGAGGGCGATCAAATCAGTTAGTGGCGAGCAAGGATACTAACTTCAATTTTGAATAGCTGTTCAAACCAGGGAGGATAACAATGAGTACTACAAACGCGGGAGTCGATCCAAGACGGAGTGCCGTCACCGCCGACGCACCAATCGCAGTTGTAAATGCAGCACAACCGCCAGACGATGGCGACCAAGGCCAGAGCGCAATGTTTGCTCTTTGGCTACTCATAACTACCAACTCGACGTTTCTTCTGGAGCCCGCGGCAGCGGCACGCGCTTCCGGCACCAGCGTTGTCAACCTCGTGCCGGGCCCGGGCGACATGGTGACAAGCTGGGTCGACCTCGTTAACAAGTTCAAAACCGAGAACGAGAATGGGGGGTTCTTTGAAAGAAGTCTTGTCGAGGCGTTTCTGACAGACTTCCTAGCGAAGAGTATCGACAATGACCAGTTCACATCCGACAAAACTTATGCTGGTGTGCTCCAGAATGCCTGCACGATCTTTCAGCTAGCGAAGGAACTATTTGTTCCCGGTTGGAACCCTCCATGCCCTAAGACTATGGATCAAGTCCCTGGTCTAAAGGCCTGAAAGCCAAATTGACTCAAGAAGGAGAGCTGTCATGGCTGGTGCACGATTCGTTCTTTCGCTCGTTGTGGCGGCGCTCGCAGTGGGATTCGCGGGCATCAATTTGGCTCCCTTAAACTCAAGGCTCGACAACTACCCAAGTTCCAATGCGCGCACGAACTCTGGAGCCGAACAATCCTCCCCCTCCACTGCCGACTATGGCTGGTGGCAGTTTGCCAGCTTTCTCCATAGCCAGAACGGGTCAGGAATTATCAGCCCAACCAGCTTTCCGGTCCCGGCTAACTACGATCCAGATTGGGACAGTACTCCGTGGAAGAACAAGAATGATCTCAATCTGGGTACTCCCCCTTGCTCCCTAAACGGCCAGCCTGTTGTTTCGCGGTTCGATCGATCCGCGCTTGAGTATCCAGTCCAGTTACGGATCCCAATTAACGGTGGTGGGTCCGATAACGCTGGCAAGTCAAGCCCAAGCCGCTGCCAAGGCATCCAGCAAATTGTATTATATAATTCAGTTGCTAGCCAGGATATAACTGGGGAGAGTTTAAGTTCGATTGAATCGTTGAAGGCGTTGCTTTCATCGGGAAAGAGGGTTAGCTTTCGCGATCATTCTGTTGTGATCAAAGAATTATGGGAGCCAATATGGCCCGGGCATTTGAGGATTTCAGTCTGGCAGCCCCTAAAGGGATTCTTCATGAATCCACCCATGCACCATACTTATGGCGATATTAGCAACTGGCCGACGATTCAAGTCAGTGTGACCTCCGCCGCATACACTCCATACCAACTCGCGCCTATTTCAGTGTTCGCGCACTCTGCCGTGACCCCCGGGAGCACACCGTCGGCCTATGTTCTCGTCGGACTCAACATTGCTCACAAAATTCAGGGGACATGGTATTGGTACACGTTTTCTTGGCTTGACGGAGAGAGTGACAAAATCTCCAGCGCCGGGGGCCAGTGCATGTCAACCTGGCACCAATACTGCATGAATGTAACGAATAGCCAGGCGGGAAAAGCCTGCTTCAACCCATATTTGGAGGGACAGCAACCAGGTGGGATCTATTCCAATTGTGCCCGCTGTCATCAATTTGCAGCATTTCCGAAGAACGAGATGGATGGTATATCGCTCGTCAACGGCTTGAGTCCAACCCCGACGAATTCAGGTCAGTTTCAGCAATACATGCGGGGCGCGATTTCGGTTGATTCACTTTGGAGTCTCATCTCTCATTTGCCGGGTCAGAACCTCCAATGAACTGTTGTGATTAAGTCTATTTGCGCATGGAAAATCAGATTGTTCGACTTTTTTGCCATGCACAGCTTCCATACGAGACCCATTACTTTTTCCGCACCACTGTCCCCTTTCCCCTACTCCTTCCGCTTATCTAGACAGAACGCCTCTGCACTCCGGGTGAGCCCGATCCAGCCATAACCGGCCGGACAGCTCACCCGGAGTGCACCGGCGAATAGTTTTCCTCGCAATCCTCACAACTTAGCCACTAAGGAACGTCTCGCGGCGGCATTGTCTCTGCGAGCGGGCGGCGAGGTGTCTTTTGTCGCCTCGGCCCGGCGAGTGTGCGGAGACTGCGCGGAATGCGCTCGTCAATTGGAGATCCGAAGTGACGGCAACTGCGAAGCGGAAGACAAATCGAGACGCGAAATGGAAGGCGAGGATGCGCACGGTTGCCTTCCTCGCAATCTGCGGAGGGCTGCTGGCCGGGATTCTGCTGGGCACACTGAGCCGGCGTCATGGCCACGTACTCGGATTAGGCTCGACCACGGTCTCTTCCCAAGTAGATCAAGATTCGTTGTCTTCCTCGGCCGGCAGGCAGATCGCCGGATCGAACTCCACCAATCCCTCCGACGCCGACAAAGCCGCCGCCGATCGCAAAGCCGCGGAGCTGGCCGAGCAACAGCGCGAAGCCGCGGCACAGGCCCAGAAGCTGGCCGAGCAGCAGGCGGCGGCACAGCAGGCAGCGCAGCAAGCGGCGCTTGACGACCAGAAGCGCGCACTCGAAGCAAAAGCCGCAGACGAAGCGGCGCGCGAGAAGCAGCTCGAAGACGCGCAGCGAGCGCTTGCTGCTCAGGCCGAGGCCGAGCGCCAGCGCCGCGCGCAGGAAGCAGGCGCGGCGGCCGAAGCTGCGCGCCTCCAGGCCGAGCGCGAAGCCCACACGTATCGAGGCCCGAGTTCGGGAGAGATCGTCTGGCGCGGCGACGTTCACGGCACCACGCTGGTCACCATCAGCGGCGACAGTAGCGATTCAGGCCAGGTCGTCTCGGGCGCGCTGCCCGGAGTGCTTGTGATGGTGCAACCGATGGATTCCAAGCACGTCGGCGTAGCGGCAACACCTGCGCCGAGCAACGCATTTCGCAGGCTCGTCCTGCGGATCCAGGGCAACGGGAGTATGCAAGAGGTCGTTCACTGGTCAATTCCATGAAGGAGAGAAACATGAGGACAGCAAATTGGATCATCGGCGTGGCATTGGCCACGGCCGCATTGCAGCTCTCGCAGCCCGCTCAGGCCGGCGAGAAGCCAATCAAGAAGCAGACCATCGTCGTGAATCTCACGTCGCCAATCAGTACGCAAAATTCCAAACCCGGCGACACATTCACTGCGATTGTTCTTGAGCCCGCCGAGTACGAGCACGCGATCGTTGAGGGGCACGTGCGCAAAGTGGAGCCCGCGCAGAACATGGAGTCTCCCAAGGCACACATCAACTTCGCATTTGAAACCATGACCGTCGGCGATGTGACCTACAAGATCCAGGCGGACCTTGAAGAAGTGGTCAATTCCAAGGGCGCGGCGAAAGTGGATGAAGAAGGCCAGGTGATTGCAAAGGGCAATGGCGGCAAGCGCGCCCTGGCTGGACTCGGAGGAGCGGGGATCGGCGCGTTCGCCGGCGGCATGCTCGGCGGCGGCATGGGCAGCCTCATTGGCGGCGCGGTCGGGGGAGCGGCGGGTTATCTGGTTGCTCTCGATGTCACCGCCTCTTCGCACAACATCGAGTTCTACCCAGGAACGCACTTCACGCTCGAGGTCAACAGCAAGGGCGTCGATAAAGGCGTGAACGCCGAGGCTGTCCGCCAGTTGGAAGCCTCAAACGAACAGGTCATGCATCAGCAGGCGGCGGCCGCGAGTGGCCCGACGCCATCGCCGGCTCCGGGGCCCACGCCCTCTCCGTCGCCTTCGGCAAACTCGTCTTCCGCGCCCCAGAATTCCGCCGCACCTGCTTTGCCGCAGATGTAGAGCAGAACACTAAGTGATCTACCAACAACAACACCGAAGGAGAATGTCGGCGATGAAGCGCAAATCGAATAACAACAAGAACACGCTGCGGAGCTGCCGCATTCTCCTCGTGCAGGGAATGTGCCTACTGCTGGCCTTGACGTGGGGTTCGTATCCCACGGCCGTAGCGCAAACTGCACAACAGCAGCAACTGGAGCGCCAACGGGAGCAGGAACGCGAGCGCCAGCAGGAGCAGGAGCGCCAGCGCGAAGAACAGCAGCGCCAGCAGGAGCAGCAGCGCGAACAAGAACAGGAACGCCAGCGCCAGGAACAACAGCAGCAACAGGAACGTCAGCAAGAACAGGAACGCCAGCGACAGGAGCAACAACAGGAAGAGCGTCAGCGCCAGCAACAACAACAACGGGAGGAGCAGCAGAGGCAGCAGGAACAAGAGCGCCAACGCCAGCAACAGCAGCAGGAGCAAGAACGCCAACGCCAGGAGCAACAACAGCGGGAAGGGCAGCAGAGGCTGCTGGAACAGGAACGCCAGCGCGAACAACAACAGCGCGAGCAGCAACAACGCGAGCAGCAGGAGCGCGAACAGCAGCAGAGAGAGGCGCAGCAGCGGAACCGGCAACAGCCTCGCTATCCGGCTCCAGCGCGACCGGAGCCCCCTGATCCCGGACTCCGAATTCGGCCGGTGAGTCCCGAGCCGATCCAGCCTGTGCGCGTCCCGGAGCCACGCCCCATCGGGCCCGCCCATTTGCCAGTTGTCCGGCCCGAGCCTGAAGGCCCGCGCCAGCCCGAGCATCCCCCGATCGGCTTTCGCCCTGACCATGGGCCGGAAATCTTGCCCGATCTACCGCACGGACCCATGCCCGGGCCACCGGAATTTCGTCCAGGCCCGGCGCATTTCGATCTTCCTCACCCAATACGCCCGCTCGAGCCTGTTGTCCCTGAACGCAGGCCGGAGCCTCTGCACCTTGATCCGCTTCGTCGCGATGATCACCGTGTAATCGTGGAGCGTCCGGCGCCAAGGCCGGTGGTCGTTGTGCGTCCCACCACAGAGGTGATCCTGGGCCTCGCGCCCCCGCCCCGCCGTCCGGTCGTGGTGATAGCGCCAACGCTGGTGGCCGGGCCCGGGCTTTCACCAACGCAGTCCTATGCCGCCGCTCAGGCGCAGCTTCAGACCGCGCAGGCCTCATGTGCGCAGGCAGATGCTTACCAGAACTACGTCACTTCGGTCATCAGCAATCAGAACAACCAGAACCAGAACGTCGACCAGCTCTTGCAGACCATCGCAGACAACACCTCCAATCCAGACACGCAGAATGCAATTCTCGGAGCAATCGGCCAGCCCAATTCCATCAACGACGCGCTGCAGCAGCAACTCCAGTCGCAGGCCAGCACCTATGAGTCGCTGTGCCAGACTCGCCTCGCCGCGGCGCAGGCAGCAATGCCCCCGGATCCCTCGCAGCTGCAGGCCGCCCCAGGATTCGTTGCACAATCGGCGGTTCCTGCCGCCGCGGCACCTGGTTCCAACGCAGCTTTCTCTGACCAGCAATTCACATCTCCGCCGCCGCAGTCGGCATCGGCCGCCGATCAGCCCGCGCCAGGATCGGGCCCGGCATGTACCTCGGGTGTCACGATGTCTCTTCCGCAGGTGCAAGGGTCCTGGGGAGCTTGGGTGCCGCTCGGTAACACTGGATTGGTCTTCGGCGCGTCGCGCGTCAATGCCACAACGCTCACGTGGCGTTTTTTTAACGCTGGTTCGCAGACCGTCGCCTCCATGAGCTTCACGTACACCTACACCGATGCCGACACGGGGCAAACGGCCACGCAGCCGGATGTGCTTCCTTACGCGCTTCATCCCGGCCAATCGGTTGGAGGATGGGCAGCCTACACCGCGAATACGCGAGGCAGCGTATCGCTTCAGATCACGCAGATTGCGTGCCAATAATCGCCGACGCAAACATCGAAAAAAGGAGCAGCATCATGCATCGCATTCTCATTCGCCACACATCGGGCATCCGCGCCAATCAGGTGGACGACTTTCCCGCCCAGGACTTCAGGGAGATCGTTGCAGGGCGCGACCAGGCCGCCACCGTGCGATTCGATCCGGACCGCGAAGATCTCGTCAGCCGTCAGCACGCGCGTATCTACCCCGATCCGCAGCATTCCGGTGAGCTGCTGATCAACGACATGCAGAGCCGAAACGGCACCTTCCTGAACCGGCAACGCATCCAGGTCGCATCGCGCATTCATCACGGGGACGTGGTCCAACTCGGCCCGGGTGGTCCCGAGTTTCGCGTCGAGCTCGATCCGCCTCCGGCCTCGGCAGCGCGTGCCACGCGATTGGCCGGCGCCGGCAGTTCCATCGCAGTTCGCCCGACCCGCGTAAGCGGGAGTCTCGATGCTCCGCGCCCCATCGGCCGAGCCACCGTGGAACGGATGCTTGACGACACCTTCGGCAAGGTCAAGCGCGAATCTGGAAAGACCCTCTGGGCGGGAGTCGCCGCAGTGATCATGATTGCCGTCGTCGGCGCAGGCGCGTATTGGTACATGCATCGCTCATCAGTTGAGAATGCCAAGCGGCTTCAGGACCAGCAGCTTCTCCTGCTGCAGATGGCACAGGTAATCCGGCAGCAGCCGGCGAACGACGCCGCTGTGCGCGCGCAGGTGGAGAAACTCGGCGGCGACTTAAAGCGCGTGATGGCAGAGAATGCGGTCCTGGCCAGAACGGCGCAATCGCCGGGGATGCAATCCAACTCCGACTACGATGCCGGGCTCGCGCAGGCCACGAATTTGTACAAGGCCAACCAGTTCCAGCAGGCCTACGCGGAATGCGTGCGCATCAGCCAGATCGACCCCAGCAGATGGGAAGGCTTCTACATTGCCGGCCTCTCGGCTGAAGCCCTGAACAGCCCGCAGGATGCCCAGCAGGACTACCAGTACGCCCTTGCTCAGGCGCCTGAAAATGCCAAGGCCACAATCACCCAACATCTCAGCGCATTGCAGAGCGCTGCGCCCCAAGCCAACTGATTTGGGCCACACCCCGGCTCCAAGGAGGCCACATGCAGCGCCAGCCCGAAGCTCATCGAGAATCCGCAAACTGCCGTTGGCGTAAACACGCCCCGAGGTTCATCGCTGCCGCGGCCTTCGCAGTTGCATGCGGCCTCGCAATTGCGCCCGCGTCCGCGCAGTCCGTTACGTTCGGCGGGCCGCTGGTTGGCGGAGAAGTTACCACGCAGATCGGCGGAGTTGTCGTCTCGTCCCCGCTTCCCGCTGTAAAGGCCTCCGGCGGCGTCGCCACCAACAAGCTTGGTCGCTTCTACATAACCGATTCCGAAAGTAACGCGGTCTATACCTTCATTCAGGTCGCGCCTGGGACCACGCCTGAATTCACACAGTTGAATTTCTCCGGTCTGAATGGTCCGGGAGAAATTGCAGTCGATGGCCAGGGCGATGTGTATGTAGCCGACACTAAAAATTTCCGTATTGCGGAACTCACGGCCGGCGGTAATCAGCAATCCATCCCCGTTCCGCAATCGGGATATCCCCTGGGCGTGGCCGTCGACGCATCAGGGAATCTCTACTTCTCCGCCGGATTTGCCTATAACAATCCTGGCGCTGTCTTCAAACTCGCTGCAGGTTCGAAGACCCCGGTGCAAATAGGCGCAGGCCTGGTGGATCCCAAAGGGCTGGCGGTTGATCCTGCGGGCAATCTGTTCATTGCGGATTACGATAACCAGCGAATCGTTGAAATATCTGCTTCCGGCACCCAGACAACCGCGCTCAGTCTTCCGGATTTCCCTTCACATGTTGCGGTCGATAACCGCGATGATATCTACACCGACCAGGGCGGATATGTAATCCAGGTGAAGGCCGGTACAACCGATCAGGTTGCGGTCCTGCCTCAGGTTCTCGTGCCGTACAGCGGCCTGGCGGTGGACGGCGATGGCAACATCTTCGCCGCCCAGGGAATGGCAGGCAATGGAGCCGGCCCAACCCTCTACGAAAGCAGCACTGAAGTGATCTCGCTGCCGAATGCGAATGTGTGCCAGGCAGGCGGGAACGCCTCAAGCGGCTGCACATCGTCCGTGACGTTGCCGTTCTGGATATGGAGCAGCGTCGACCTTGGCGCGCCCCGTCTGCTCACGCAGGGCGTCGCGGGGCTGGACTTTGCGCAGGATACGAGTGCGGTGCGCTCGTGCGCCGCGGGGCAGGTCACGCTTCCTCCGAATGCAGCTCAGATTTGCAATGTGGTCGTCAACTTCACTCCGCAGGCCGCAGGGCCGCGCAAGGGCGCCCTTCAAATTGTCGACAGCACGGGAAAGGTCCTTGTCCAGCTGCAACTCTTCGGTATCGGAATCGGCCCGCAGCTCTCCATTGCCGCCGATGGTGTCCCCCCCGCCGCTTCCACGGTTCCCCTCAACGCCGGAAATCAGACGCCGTCGACAGTAGGCGTGGACGCTGCGGGCAATCTGTTTGTGACGGCATCTCGCGGCGGCTCCAACGTGTACACCTCTTCCGTCTACCGCATCGATCCGTCGGGAAATCAAACAACCATTCCGATCGCCAACATCTTCAGTCCCGGCCGCGCGGAAATTGATGGCGTCGGCGATCTGTTCCTTCCCGCGGGTTACGCCGACTACGAATTTCCTCCGTCGGGAAGCGCAACCGCTCCGGCCCCGCTGATCGGCAATCTTCACGGCAGCACCGAAGGCCTGTCGCCCGACGGCCACGGCAACGCCACCCTGGTTACTGACAACTTCGGACTGGGATCGGGCGTCATTTATCGATCTACTCTTGATGGTTCACTAATTCCAATTGCCTCTTCAAGTACGAACGACGAATTTGGAGACGTCGTCGATGACCCATGGCTGATGACGGTGGACACCGGTCTCCGCTACGACAGTCCGATCGTTGCCGACGGTTCCACACTTGTCGAAGCATCGCCCTTTGAGCAGTCTCTCGTCCCGTTTCTCGATCTCCAGACCCTGAGCACCGGGTTCAGCATTCCTCAAGGTTCTGGAACGCTCGGCATCGGACCGGGCGGCGACATTTTCTTCGGCACAGAGTCGGGAATCTACGACACTCTGGGCCGGTCGCTGTTCACCCGGTCGGACGTTTTCACCCTCGACGCTTCCGGCAATCTCTTTGTCATCCTTCCCGCGCAGGGCAATCAGCCTGTCACGGTGGCCGAAGTACGGGCCATTCAGCAACCCTTTGCGTTTCCGGCAACCACCGTGAACGCCGTCAGCTCGCCGCAGGCATTCACGGTTTTCAATGGCGGCAACGCGCAGATGGACTTCACATCCATCGGGATAACTGGCCCATTCAACCTCTCCGGAAAGACCTGCTCCACATCGCTCGAGCCTGGGACTTCGTGCTCAATTTCGGTCACGTTCAATCCAGTCGCTCCGGGGTCTGCAAGCGGCGCCCTCGGCGTCGCGGTTGCTGGCTTGGTCACTCCCACGTTCACGCTCACCGGCAACGGCACCGGGTCCCTGATTGGCACCAGCACTTCACTCATGCCAAATCCGTCGTCGCCATTGGCGGGATCACCTCTCACCCTCTCTGCCGTTGTGACCGCGGCCAGCGGCTTGACACCGCAGGGCACCGTGACCTTCAACAGCGGCAACTCCGTCCTCGGCACACAATCGCTCGACGGCTCGGGCCACGCGGCTTTAACCTTTACGCCCCAGGCCGGCGCCTACACGTTCACTGCCGGCTACGGCGGCTCGTCGACAGACGCGTCGTCCACTTCGGCTGCACTCAATCTGACCGTCGCGCCCGGCGCGCCGGCGGCTACCACAACCAGCCTCGCGATATCGCCCAACCCGGCAGCCTTCGGCTCGGCGGTCAACTTCAATGTCGCCGTTGCAGCGCAGTCAGGCGCGCCCACGGGAACCGTGACGATCAACGATGGCGCGAATGCACTTGCGCAATTCTCGCTCAGCGCAGGCGCCGGATCGTATTCCACCTCTTCGCTCGCAGCCGGCTCTCACTCCCTCACCGCGGTGTACTCCGGCGACGGCGCGTACCAGGCGAGCACATCTTCATCGGCAACTCTCACCATCTCGCCGGTTGGCGCATCGATTGCGCCCACCACGTCCACAACTGTCTCCGCAGGCGGATCGGTATCCGCCAATGTTTCGATTACCGCGGCAAGTAATTTCTCCGGGTTTGTGTCGCTGAGCTGCACTGTCTCATTCCAGGGAAAGGGCAGCGCGACGGGCCTCCCGGCGTGCGGCGTGAATCCGCCGAGCTTGTCTCTGTCGGCCGGCGCACCCGCTTCAGCTACGCTCACAGTCACAACCACGGCTCCGTCGACCGCCGGCAACGCATCTCCTGGACGTGTCTCACTCGCGGGCGTAGCGCTCCTGCTTCTACTGGTGCGCCGCCGCGCGCGCCTCTGGTTGTCCATCCTGTGTATCTGCGCATTCTCTTTTGCAATCTCCGGGTGCAGTCCAAATAACACGACCCCAGATCAAACGCCGCCTCCGGCCAATCCGGGTACATCGCCCGGTTCGTATGTGGTCACGCTATCCACTTCCACCGGCTCCGTCACCACCACGCAGTCCTTCACCGTCAACGTCGAATAACGAACAAGGGTGCCAATCATGCTGGATGTTGAAGCTGCAGTGGTGACGCACATGGGCAGAGTGAGAACACATAACGAAGACGCGATCGCCTTCGTTCGTCCCAGCCGGGAGGCGGTGCTCGCCTCGCATGGAGTTCTGGCGCTTGTTGCCGACGGCATGGGGGGGCACAACGCTGGCGAGCGCGCCAGCGCCCTCGCGGCAGAAACCATCGCGCGGGCCTACTTCGACTCCAGCGCGCCGCCTCGGCAGGCTCTTCTCGATGCCATTCAGTGCGCCAATCAGGTTATTCACCGCGCGGCTCGCGCCGACCGGGCATGCAGGGGTATGGGCACCACGTGCGTAGTGGCCGCGGTCAGCGACGATCGCGCCTATTGGGCGTGGGTGGGCGACAGCCGCCTGTATCTCATTCGTTCCGGCGGGGTCTATCGCCTCACCGAAGATCACACTGTCGTGCAGGACATGGTGCGGCTTGGATGGATGACGCGCGAGGATGCATCGTTGCATCGCGATCGCAATGTGCTTGAGCGCGCTTTGGGTACCCGCGACTCCGTCGAAGCAGGAGCCAGCGAGTCCGGCATGAAGCTGCAGGACGGCGATCGCCTGCTGCTGTCTTCGGATGGATTGCATGACTTGGTGAGTGACATTGACATAGGCGGTCTCGCCGGTGCCGGAGCTCTCTCAGTTTGCGCCCAGGCTCTTCTCGATGCGGCTCTCGAACGCGGCGCGCCTGACAACGTCTCCGTCCTGCTAATCGAAGCCACCAGCCGGCCCGCGCAGCGCGTTCCCGGCCCCACCCGGGAGCATGTGCTCGCATGACGCAGAAGATCGCACAATTTCGCATCCTTGGCGAGCTCGGCGCGGGCGGAATGGGCATCGTCTACCGTGCCCTCGACACCGAGCTCGGCCGCGAGGTGGCGCTCAAGCGTCTGCGTTCCGAATTTGCCGCGTCGTCTGACGTGCTGGAACGATTCCGAAATGAAGCCCGTCTCCAGGGCCGGATGAGTCACCCCGGCATCGCTCAACTTTACTCGCTGGTTCAAACTCCAGACGCCTTCTGCATCGCCATGGAGCTCATCAACGGTGTCATGGTCAAGGACCTGATGCCGCTCGACTGGCGCATCGCCGTCGCCGTGATCTTGCAGGTCCTGGACGCGCTCGGATATGCGCACAGCCTTGGCGTTCTTCACCGCGACATCAAGCCCGAGAACGTGCTCATCGACACCCGCGGAACCGTCAAGATCATGGATTTCGGGATCGCGTACGCCGTCGGATCCGAGCGCATGACCCGCGAGAAGAGCGTGCTCGGAACCATCGAATACGTCCCTCCGGAGCGCATTCTGAATCGTCCAATGGATGCCCGCAGCGATATTTACTCCTTGGGGATCCTTCTCTTTGAGCTTCTCTCCGCCCGCCTGCCGTTCGATCTGGAAAATGACTACGACATCATGCGCTGGCAAATCGAAGGCTCCGTGCCTCAAGTCAGCTCCGTTGCCTCTGTGCCCGCGTTCTTCGATCGCATCGTGGGCAAGGCCATGCGCAAGGATCCCGCCGAGCGCTACGCCACGTGCTCCGAAATGGCCGCCGATCTCCAATCCGCGACAGGCGATCTCCTTTTCCCCGCCGATGGGCTGCAACAGCTCGTCACCGCGCGCATCGCCACTGCCCGCGCGGCCGAGTTCGACGCAGCCTCGTGCTATCGCGAGGTCGCCGGTCATTTGCAGGCCGGCAACCTCGGCGCCGCGGAACACGTCCTGCAAGCCGAGGCAAGGCGTTTCCCTCGCGACTCGGGCCTGCTCCGCTATCTCAGCATTGTCAGCCGCGCGCGGCTTGAAATTGAATCACCGGGCGGGACATCGCGCGATCAGACGCTTTGCTGGCTGCGGATGATTGCCGCCGAGCGTTGCGGCGATCGCGCCGCCTTCGCGCGGGAGATCGACTTTGCGGCCGACAAACTGCCGGGATTCGTTGTCGCCACCGCGCATGGTTCCGCCCAGCTGTACCCCGAAAGGAACTCAAGATGAGCACTCGTTGGGAAACCGTATGCGCCATCTCTCTGCTGTCGTTGTCGCTGCCCGTCTGCGCGTGGCTGGCCATGCGCCAGGTCGATCTTCACAGCCAAATCGACAATGCCCGGGCGCGCCTGGAACAAGAGCGCAACGCCGCAGCCGTTACCACGCTCAACAGCATCGCGCTGCCGGCAAATGCTCCACTGAGCCTCTGCAATCAAACGCGCGATCATGCGCAGGTGACGGCGCTCGCCGGGATCTATTCGGTTCCGAATGGCGATTTCAATATCTTCAACAGCGCTCGGGATCAGTGGCGCACCTGGGACGTTCCGGCCGGCGCGCGCGTTCCACTTGACCTTCGAGAAAGCGGGTGGAATGGTCAGGCGCTTTTCTATGCGATCGACGTCAACGCGGGGGGAAAGCGGCAGCTGTTGACCGGGACCTCGCGCGACCTTCATGGGGGATGCGTAAATCTCTTCGCCTTCAATCCTGCCGTTCACCAGCCGCACTGACGCGAAGCCATGACGACTCCGACCGTTATGCCCATCACCGATCTCGCCGCTGGTCAGGATGCTCCGGGCGCAGCATGCGCGCCGCTCTCTGCCCTCATCGAACGGGGCGAGCTTTCGGCTGAAGATTCTCTTCCGCTCCTTCGTCAACTTGCCGCCGCGCTCGATGAGCTTCACGCCCAAAAGCGGGTCCATGGCAGATTGCGTCCATCCCTGATTGCAGTGGACGAATCCAACGGCGTCCGAATCGCACTCGATTCGCGCGACGATTCCCCCGCCGGCAAGACTGAAGCCCTCCTTCATCTCGCTCCCGAACAATTGCGTGGTGAAGCTCCTTCAGCAGCCTCGGATCAGTTTGCGCTGGGTCTCATCGCACACCTGCTCGTCCTGGGGCGGCCCGCATTTGCCGCAGAGGGCCCCGCGGAATCCACTTTTCTCGCCTGTTATGGATTGCTCGATCAGTCTGCTGACGGCTTTTTCGATTGCGCCACGCAGGCTGTCTTCGATCGAGTGCTCTCGGTCAACTCCGCACATCGGTTCCCGTCGTGCCTCGAATTTATTGAAGCCCTGGAGAAGATTCCGCGCCGTTCATTCTCAGAAACGCGGATTTTCGAAAGCGCCGAATCTTCGCCGATTTCATTGGACGAATCCGAGACGAGTGTTTCGGGTCCGCGGCGACGCTCGCTCCGCGCATGGTGGGCAGCCGCTGCCATCACTTCGCTGCTCGCCTTCCTTCTCGGAGCCGCTAACTGGCGCGCTCAAAACGAGCTTGATTCCACCCTCGCCCGCGCCCGGGACTTCGCACCCGGCGCAGTTGCGCCGAGCCTTCAGAACGGCAGGCTCGAAGTCTGCAATGTTTCCGCCGAGCCGCTTCATGTCCGCGAATTGGCCGCGGCCTACATCGACGCATCCAATCGTCTTCGCGTCTTCAACAGTACGGAGCACACACCCGATGGTTGGCTCGTTGCCCCGGGACAGTCGAGCGTATTGTCATGGCGCGTCGGCTCGGACTCGGACTGGGACGGCGCTGTGCTCTTCTACTTTCTTCACGTCGAGGGGAGCGGAAAAGAATCCGTCCTGGCGGGCCGTTGGAATTCCGCCTCCACAGGATGTCTCCATCTCAATTGAGTTTCGCCTGGCATAAAAAATCGTGTCAGGATCCTCGCTTGTCCCCTTTTCCCCTCGCCTTCCGCTTATCCAGGCAGAACGCTCTCGCACCCGGGAATGAGCCCGCTCCAGCAATACCCAGCAGGACAGCTCGCCCGGGTGCGGCGGCCAACGCGCTTCCCGAAATTCGCGCCATTTCAGCCGCCCACCGCGTAGAGCGGACCGTAGCCCACTCAGGTTCACTTGCGTCGTGTCGAGCGCCCCGGGCCGTGTGAATTTCTCCGATCTTCACCGCACCCGCGACCCCCACAGCGGTTGCACAAGTTCAGTCCGATTATCAACAGGAGAAGCGTAAATGAAAATACGATCTGATTCTCGCATCCGCTTTCAGCTGCGCCGCCGTCGCTTCGAATTCGCGGAGGCGGGCTTGCCTGGCCTCGCGGGATGCAACGGAGGCGATACCACTCCATCTGCAACTTGCTTCGCGCCGAATGGGCGACGCTTCGCGTGGGTTATTGTCATCGTTGCTTTGGCGTTCACGGCCGCCTCTGTTGTTGGCTGCTCTGGCGGAGGCGCCAACAACACGTCAACCACAACAGTTCCCCAGAACGCATCTGTCACGATCAATGTCTCGGGAGCCGGTTCCGGCGTAATCACCAGCAGCGACGGCCAAATCAACTGCGGGGCGGCCTGTACCGCAACGTTTACCGACGGAACTGCCGTCACACTCACCGCTACGCCGGCGAACGGTTCCAAGTTTGGAGGATGGTCCGGCGGAATCTGCTCGGGCACGTCCACTTCGTGCACCTTCACCGTGTCTTCCGGGGTCGCGATCAATGCATCTTTTGCCCTGCAGTCGCAGGCAGCGACACTGACAATCGTGCGCGCCGGAACCGGCACCGGAGGGGTGTCAAGCGTTGATGGGGCAATTCACTGCGGCACATCTTCTCAAGGAAGTGCCGTGTGTTCCGCATCGTACGCGATCGGCGCGAATGTCACGCTGAGCGAGCTTCCCGGGCAGGGATCAACATTTGGAAACTGGTCTGGCTGCAGCGGCTCCGGAAGTCAATGCACGCTCACCATGGAAGGCGACACGACCGTCACTGCCACATTCAATGCGTCGGCGACGTCGTACACGCTTACAGTGAACCAGGCAGGGTCGGGGACGGGTGCCATAACCAGCTCTGACGGGAAGATTAACTGTGTGAACGGCTCAGGAGCCTGCTCGGCAAGCTATTCCTCCGGAAATTCTGTTTCCCTGAGCGCCACACCGTCCGTAGGATCGACATTCGCAGGATTCTCGGGCGCTTGCTCAACGTCTGCGGCCACGTGCACCGTAGTGATGAGTTCACCGCAGACGGCGACTGCGACATTTAACGCAAACGCCGCGAACTACACGCTCACCGTCTCAACCGTCGGCGGTGGAAGCGGCGTGGTGCAGAGCCTGGATGGCCGAATCAACTGCGGCGGATCGGGAGGGAGCAACTGCACGGCAACCTATAGCAGCGGTACCTCTGTGACGCTTACTGCCTCGGCATCGTCCGGGAGCACCTTCGCGGGATGGTCCGGTGGCGGCTGCGCGGGCGCTGGAAACTGCACATTCGATGTAACGGGAAACACGACGATCTCAGCTGAGTTCACCACGTCTCAATCCCCCACGTCGACCATGACATGGCAGATGCAGGCCGATAGCAGTTGCCAGTACGTCATCTATTGGCGTCTCTTCGATAAGACCGCAAACCTGCTCTGGCCTAACGCCTCACAAGTGTATGTGATGAACCAGACCAACACCGTCTACACGCAGAACATCAGCTGCACTACCGGCGATACCATTGCCTACGGGGCCAGCGAAAGCTCCAATTCCGACAGCCCGTATTACTGGGGAGTCGGAATCAATGGGACCGAGTCGTGCACCAACTGCGCATACAAATGCGCAACCGTCACTGTGCCGATCAAGCTGATCTGCCAATGAATGATTCAGTATCCACTTCAACCCGCGCGTGAAGTAGTCCTGCTCCGCCTTGGATCGCTTGCCATGACGATCCAGGCGGAGCACACGCAGCTAGTTCCGAAGGAATCGATGGACCGGCCTACTTCCCAAATCTTGTCCGTCTGACTGAGAAAGCATTCTCTCGCATTCGTCAACGCACTCGACATTAAGTCCCGTCGTCTCACCCACCGCTTTCGCATGGGTCTGAGCCTGGATGACTCGCCGCCGACCTTCCGCGTCGCCAGCATCTTTGCAAACAATCTCGGAGCGAAGGTTTCCGTGCTCGTAAAATCGAATCTGAAATTGGCAATGGTCATCCTCGTGAAGATTCACCTTAACCCTGGCGAACCCGAGCTTGATGCGGCGATTTGCGCCGCGGAGAGCGGTGTCGCGTTTCCAGGTTCAATTGTGCGCGCGAAACCGGGTGAGCACAGTAGCTGTTCGGGTGCGCACAGCCCCTCTCTCCGCCAGCACGCTCCATTTCGTGGCAGTCCGATGAGGGACGAAAATGCCTCACTCTGATGCGCCGTCCCCCGGGCTTCCAGCCATCCTTCCCGGCCAGGTCCATCTCTGGTGGGCAACTCTCGAATGCAGCGACGCCGAAACATCGCAATGGGCAACCCTTCTTGACGCCCAGGAACTGGATCGCGCACGCGCCTTTCAATTTGAAGTACACCGCAGCCAGTTTCTAGCCGCGCACGGCAAACTCCGAACGCTCCTCGGCTGGTATCTCGGCCAGCATCCTTCCAACGTTTCGTTTTCGATCTCGCCGCGCGGCAAACCGTCGGTACCGTCCGCCGGCATCGCATTCAATCTCTCGCACAGCGGCGACAGGATGCTGGTGGCCATCTCCGCCGGTCAGGAGTTGGGCGTCGATCTCGAACGAATGCGGTCAATCGGATCCTCTTCAGAATCCGAATCGCTAGCACGCGAGATCATGCACGTCAACGAGCTCGAACACTGGCTTTCTCTTCCTCCCGAGCATCGGCAGGCGGAGTTCTTCCGCATATGGACCGCAAAGGAAGCCGTTCTCAAATCGACCGGGCAGGGAATCGCTGGCGGATTAACGCACTTCGCGCTTCCTCCTACCGGCGAGCTTGACCTTCAGACCGACGGCCAGCAACGGGCGCCCATCTCGATCCAACCCGTCGCCGTCTCCGATGGCTTCGCCGCGGCGCTCGCCACTGTTGGCGCTCGTCCCCGCATCGTCCTCTACCGGTTTCCCGAGGACTTCCCCGCAACCACTGCGCAACCCTGAACGCACCCGTTTCCTCCGCGACAAATCCCACGCTCGCCGTGTAGATTGGTGAGTTCGCGAAATCACACTTGGAGGAAGCTCATGATCTCACGCCGGGAGCTGATGAAGACCTCTGTGCTGGCGGCCGCCGGCGGTACGCTCGCTCGCGCCGCCGCGCCCCAGGCCCCGCACGCCGCATATCCCGCGCCCGCCGGCGCACAGGGCGATCGCGTCATCGCCCGCGAAGGCTACGCCGTCGTCGATACGCCCAGCGGAAAGGTCCGCGGCTCCTCGCGCAACGGCATCTTCACGTTCAAAGGCATTCCATACGCCGCGTTAACGGCCGGCGCCGCGCGCTTCCTCCCTCCGCAAAAGCCCACGCCCTGGGCCGCCGTGCGCAGCTCGCTCACCTACGGCCAGGTGTGCCCGCAGCCACCCCGCGCCGGCTGGGCCCATGACGAAGAAGCGTGGCTCTTCAACTGGGACGACGGCCAGCCCGGCGAAGACTGCCTTCGCGTCAATATCTGGACGCCGGGCCTCGACAGCCGCAAGCGCCCCGTCATGTTCTGGCTGCACGGCGGCGGCTACACCGCGGGCTCCGGCCAGGAGCTGCCATCCTACGACGGCGAGAGCCTCGCAACCCGCGGCGATGTGGTCGTGGTCAGCATCAACCACCGCCTCAACGTGCTCGGCTATCTCAACCTCGCCGACTACGGCACCCAATACGCCGACTCCGCGAACGTGGGCATGCTCGACATCGTCGCCGCACTCGAGTGGGTGCGCGATTCAATCTCTAACTTCGGTGGTGACCCAGGCCGCGTCACCATCTTCGGCCAATCCGGCGGCGGCGGCAAAGTCTCCACGCTCATGGCCATGCCTTCCGCTAAAGGCCTCTTCCATCGCGCCATCGTCGAAAGCGGCTCTACCATACGCGTCGGCACCGATGAGGTTTCCCGCGCCACCGCAGCAGCCTTACTCAAAGAGCTTGGCCTCGACAAAGATTCCGTCGCAAAGCTCAACGACATTCCGATGGAGCAGCTACAGGCCGCCGCCATCAAGATCACCCGTCCTCCTCGACTCACCGGCGTCCCCAACTTCTCGCGCATGTCCGAGCGACCCGGCTGGTATCCCGTCATGGAAGGTCGCGTCCTTCCGCAGCAGCCATTCGATCCGCAGGCTTCGCCGCTGTCTGCTGACGTCCCACTCATCGCCGGCAGCACGCTCAACGAATTCACCAGCGGCGTCGGCCGTCCCGACGCGTTCTCCCTCACTGCCGAACAGCTCCAGAAGCAAGCCGCCGAAGCCTTCCACGATCGCGCATCGCAAATCATCGACAGCTACAAGCAGCTTTACCCCAACGCCAACCCGTTTCAGCTCTGGTCGGTCATCGCCACCTCCGGCGTGCGCCGCAACGTCATCGAGCAGTGCAAGCGCAAGGCCGCGCAAAACTCCGCGCCGGCTTACTGCTACCAGTTCGCGTGGCAAACGCCCGTGCTCGACGGCCGCCTCATGTCCTTCCATTGCTCCGAGCTCGCATTCGTCTTCAATAACACCGCGCGCTGCGACCGCATGACCGGCGACGGCGAAGCCGCACGCGCACTTGCTGCGAAGATGAGCGATGCATGGATCGCCTTCGCGCGCACCGGCGACCCGAACACGAAAGGGCTTCCCCACTGGAAGCCCTTCACCGACGCCGCGAAGACCACCATGGTCTTCGACGACGTCTGCCAATCGCGCGACAACCTCGACGATGCCCAGTTGAAATTGACGGAGCCGCCTAGCCAGGGCTGATCATTCAATCCAGACAGCGGGCCACGCCGGGTGCCCCCATCCTCGCCGGGCCTTTGTTTTTCCGGCGAATGCATTTCCTGAGTGACTGTATCCCGAAGCCGCGACACTCAAGTTGACGCGACTCCCAGGGAGCGGCGACCTCCACAATGTCCAAAAGGCCACGGCAGCTCAGGAAATGCCATAGGATGGGTTTGTATCGCGGCCTAAATCTTCTCCAGGTTCGCGAACTTCTCCATCAGTTTTTTCATCCCGAAGCGCGTGAACATCACCGTGAGCTTGGCGTCTTCGCCTTCGCCCTCGCGCAGCAGCACTGTTCCTTCGCCGTACTTGCTGTGCCGCACGCGCGCGCCCTTCTTCAGGCCCGCGGCCCCGGTCTGTTCGGGCATCTCCATCTTCGGCCTTGAAAACGAACCCGCACTCACACCGCCTTTGCCGCCGAAGAACCGCGCGATGTTGTCGAGCGAATTGCTGTCAGCCCGGCCCGCTGCCGGTGCGCTCCTGCCCTTCGCCGCGACGCCCCTGCTGTAGGACAGCCGCGGCGCCACCCGGTTCTCGTTCTCCTGGCTTTCGTTCTCGTAGTCGTAGTGCCGCTCGCCGAAGTCGCTCGAGGACCCGCGTCGCCCCGAACCGTATCCCGAACCGCCATAGCCGTATCCCGCATTCGCCCACGCCGGTGTGCGGCCGCCAAGGTTCTCAATCAGCGCCGGCGGAACCTCCTCGAGAAACCGCGACGGAATGCTCTGTTCCGGCGCATCGTTTCCATAACGCCGCCGGTAATGCGCCCGCGTCAGAATCAGCGTATTCATCGCCCGCGTCATGCCCACGTAGCAGAGCCTGCGCTCCTCTTCCAGTTCATCGGGGCTGTTGAGCGTCCGCGAGTGCGGAAACAATCCCTCCTCGAGCCCCGCCAGAAACACCAGCGGAAACTCCAGCCCTTTGGCTGCATGCAGCGTCATCAGCGTAACGCGCGCCTCGGGATCGAACTGGTCCGTGTCTGATGCCAGCGCGGCATGATCCAGAAAATCCGCAAGCGTCTCGCCGCGCACCTCGGCATCGTGCGCCGCATTGGCCAGTTCCTTCAGGTTCTCAATCCTGCTGAATGCCTCAGGCGACCCTTCCGTTTCGAGCGCCTTGATGTACCCCGTGCGATCGATCAAAAATCGGATCAGCTCCGGCAGCGTGGCCGCATCGCCCGGCGCGCGAAATCCCTCCTCGCGCCCGCTCGCCGCGCCCTCTTCCGCCGTTTTTTCCCGCTCTTTGTCCCTGCCTTCCGGCATCTTCAGGAACGGCCGCTTTGGCTCTTCGCTGAACGGCGAAAAGTGTGTCGGATCGAGCAGCGCCATCTGGTTCTCATTGCCGCCGAAGCTGAAATCCGTCGCTTCCTCCAGCGCTTCGGTCATTCCGGCCTTCTCGTCCTCGCCCGGCTCCGCGGCTCCAAACGAAAAATCCGTATCCTCATCGCCGGTAGTCTCGGCCGCAACATCCGCCGACAACTTTCCCGCGAAATCCGGATCCATCATCGCCTGCGCATCCAAAATCAGCGTGCGGAACGACTCGAGCGCCGACAGCGCGCGCGCCGGGATCAGCCTGTTCTGGATCGCAGCGCCCACGGCGTCCCACGTCGATGTGCCCGTCTCGAGAGCCACCCTTTCGAGAGTGCCAAGAGTCGTTGCGCCAATGCCCCGCGCCGGCGTGTTGATCACCCGCTGCAGCGCCATCGAGTCGTGCGGGTTCCGCACGAGCCGCAGGTAGCTCAGCATGTCCTTGATCTCCGCACGCTCATAGAAGCTGAATCCGCCCACCATCGTGTAGCGCACGTTGTAACGCCTGAGCGCCTCTTCAACCAGCCGTGATTGCGAATTCGTCCGGTAGAGCACCGCGCACTTTCCCGGCTCGCTACTGGTCTCGCCTTCATTCTCTGTCTCGCGCAGGAACTTCTGGATGCGGTCGGCGACGAACAGCGCTTCGTTCTCGCCGTCGGGCGCCTCGTAGAACCCGATCAGCGATCCGCCCTGTCGGTCTGTCCAGAGCTTCTTTCCCTTGCGCTTCAGGTTGTTCGCCACTACCGCGCCGGCCGCCGTCAGAATATTCTGCGTCGAACGGTAGTTCTGCTCGAGCCTTATGATCCGCGCGTTCGGGAAATCTCTTTCGAACTCCAGGATGTTGCGGATGTCTGCGCCGCGCCATGAGTAGATGCTCTGGTCCTCGTCGCCCACCGCGCACACGTTTTTCTGTTCGCCCGCGAGAAGTTTCATCAGCTCGTACTGCGGCCGGTTCGTGTCCTGGTACTCATCGACCAGCAGGTAGCGATATTTCCGCTGGTAGCGCTTCCGCACCTCTTCCGACACCTTCAGCAGCCGCACGGCCTCGAGCAGCAGGTCGTCGAAATCCATCGCGTTGTTCTTCTTCAGCTCCGCCCTGTACGACTGAAAGATGTGCGCGACGCGCTCGCTGTTCGGATCCTTTGACGCGAGGTAATACTCCTGCGGATCGATCATGTGGTTCTTTGCCCACGAAATCTTTCCCAGCACAGTGCGCGGCGTCAGCTGCTTCGTGTCCAGCCCCATCCGCCGCATCACCTGCTTCACGATCGACTGCTGATCGTTCTCATCGTAGATCGCAAATGTTCTCGTCAGTCCGTCGTTGCCGACCTTCAGCGCCTCAATGTCGCGCCGCAGAATCCGCACGCACAGCGAGTGGAACGTCGAGATCAGCGGCTTGGCCAGCGACGAGTGCCCGATCAGCCGGTCCACGCGCTCGGCCATCTCCGCCGCGGCCTTGTTTGTGAACGTCACCGCCAGGATCGAGTCCGGCGCCACGCCCTTTTCGCGGATCAGGTACGCGATCCGGCTGGTGATCACGCGCGTCTTCCCCGACCCAGCCCCGGCCAGGATAAGCAGCGGCCCTTCAGTTGCTTCAACGGCGGCGCGTTGTTCGGAATTCAGGTTGGAAATAAGTGATGACAAGAGTACAAATCCGGAGGGAAAGCCCTTCCTTCAGTTTACCTGTCGTTGCGCTCGCATGCAGGCGCCCTGCCCAGCGCGATGATTCCGCAGCTTACCCCTCCATTAACCGCAGATAGCAGTAGAGCGGCCACGCGTGCGCATGCGCGCAGTACACAATGTTCCCCGAGAGCCCCGCCGTTCGGAGCGCGGCCGAGTCCAGCGAATCCGACGCCGACCACTGCCCTGTCCAGTACTGTGGAAAGGTCCGAGCGTAATTCGCGAACGTCTGTTTTCTAAGCAACGCGATCGCAGCGTCGCGATCGAAACCGGCGACGCCCAGCACCACCGGCCCGGTGAGTGCGTACCAGAACCCGCCGTTCTCGCGCCGGCCTGCCGGGGTCCCCGGCTGATCTCCAGGTTTTTCGATCTGCTTCGGTCCCATCGCCTCGCCCTTGATGAGGCGCGCTTGCATCTCCGTGTACAGCGTCCGCTTGCGCTCGACGGGAATCTCGGGAATCAGCAGAGTGAATCCCTGCGGCTCCAGCCACATATCGTTCTCGCCCACCGCCTCGTTCTGGAAATACATCCGCTTCGGGAAAGGCTTCGATCCCCAGTCCTTCACAAACGCCTCAAGCAGTTGCGCGCGATAGAGCTTCACCGCCGACGCAAGCTCCGTCGATTCGTCCGTCTTGCCGAACTTGTGCACCGTCTCCGCCAGGTCGCCCAGGATCACGATCGCCATCGCGGTGTTCATGTGCGACTCCGACGAGTCGAACACAGTGTTGTACGGCTCCGAAATAGGCCACCAGAAGAACATGTCGTTCCAGTCGGAGTTCCACAGCTTTACCAGTCCGTGCTGGCCGGTGCCGATTCGGTCGCGCAGAAACAGGAACGCATCGCGCACGTGGTCCAGACCGCTTCCCGTCGCCGCGCTCTCCAGCGGATAGTACGAAACCGCCTCCATCAGCACCGACGCATCGCCAGTCGCGCGCAGGTACTCGTTCAGCAGCAGGAAGAAGTAGAGCTGCTGATCGCTCGTCAGCCTGCCGCTGTGCGGAGCCCACCCGAATCCAAGGTCGTCCAGCTTGATCTCGCCATCCGGAACAGTCCGCTTCATGATGAAGCGCAGCGTCGACCGCGCAATCGCCGGATTCGTGTGGCACATCGGCAGCGCCTGCTGTGCCAGGTCGCGGCTGCTCGCCATATCTCCCCACTGGTAGTCGTAGGTCGTTCCCTGCGGCACCACTGTCTCGTCGTAGTACTCGCGCCACTTCGTCATCTGCTCCAGCACGCCTGCGTTCCAGCGCATCTCCCGCCGCAGTTCCGCGTCCCGTTCGTCCGCCAGCTTGGGGATCACACGATCCCACGCGCCCTGAAATTGCGGCCCGTGCGTACCGCCAGACTTCGCCGTCAGCTTTTCCGCGATCCCGTCAAATTCCTCCGGTTTGAATGCGTACCCGATGAAGCAGTGAATCACCGTCTCCTGCGATGCATTCAATGTGCAGGTAGCGTGCACCCCAATCCAGTCGCTTCCGTCGCCGTCCTTCTCGGCAACCGGCGAAACCTCCGCCGCCCCCCTCGCTTCGGACACCTGCACAAACAACGACGGTGGCGCCCCTTCGAACCGTGACATCCTGCCCTTCTTCGAGAACAGCAACGGCCGCGGCTCCGCGGCATGAAAATCGCAGCGCACCTGTTCGCCTTCTTTGGTTACCGTCCGCGTAATCTTCACCAGGTCGCGGTCCCCATCCCACTGCGAAAATGCCTGCTGGTATGCTGCCTTCACGCTCTCCGCATACGTCACGTCCAGCGCCTTCGTGCCTTCGTTGCGCAACGCCACCGACAGCAGAAACGCGGACGTCCCTTCACCTGCTTTCGTCGACGGCATCACCGACAGCGTGCGCGTCACCCGCAATCCCGGCATTGGACTGTAGCGGTATTGCGCATACCCCACGCCGAATACCTTTTCCGCCGCCTGCGCCGCGCGCTCCGTCAATCCGATCAGCGGCACAGTCTTTCCCCCCGCAGTCACGGTCGCGCGATTTGCTCCGCTCCACATGCCCGGCCCCTGATTCAAGCGGCCCCACGCCCGTTCCCCTGTCAGAATTTCAAAAATTCCGCTCACGTGCGTAAACAGCGTGAACCTGTAATTGCCGATCAGAAAAAATGGATCCTCCGGCAAATACTCGCGCGTGATCTTTTCCGAAGACAGCGGAAACGGCACCGAACCCGTGTATGTGTACCGCGGCAGCCCGGCCGCGTCGTCGCTCCACGCGCCGATTTCCTTCTCGGTATCCATTGTGCCCGGGTGTGTGTTTCGAGCAAATCCAAAAGCAGGCAGAGACCCGGCAATTGAAGCGGCGCTCGCGGCTTTCACAAAGTCGCGCCGTGATATCTCAAATTCCATAACATCCCTTTCACTGACTCATCATCTTAAGTCCACGTGCCTCGCCGCCGCCCACGAGCGTCCCTGCTCCGCATCGACGAATACGGCCCGTGACCGCAAGCACTCTCCCTTCGCTCCCACGCCCCATAAACTGATAGATGGAGATGAGTCAGAATTCCGGCAATCCGCTGCGTCCCGCGGGCCATCGCGCGTGAGCACTCCTGACAACACCGCCCCAGCCTCGCACGCCCAATGGGTCCCTTCCGCTAATCCCTGGGCCATCGCCGCCGCTGTCATGACAGCCACCTTCATGGTGGTCCTCGACTCGTCCGTCGCCAACGTCGCCCTTCCACACATCGCCGGCAGCCTCTCCGCCTCCACCGACGAAGCCACCTGGGTGCTCACCAGCTACCTCGTCTCCAACGCCATCATGCTGCCCGCCACCAGTTGGATCGCCCGCCGCATCGGCCGCAAGCGGCTCCTCATGCTCTCGATCCTCATCTTCACCGGCGCATCCATGCTCTGCGGCGCGGCCGTCACCATGCCCATGCTCATCCTCGCCCGCATTCTCCAGGGCGTCGGCGGCGGAGGCATGCAGCCTCTTGCGCAATCCATCCTCCTCGAGAGCTTTCCGCCGGTCCAGCACGGCAAGGCCATGGCCGTCTATGGAATGGGAATCGTCGTCGCCCCCGTCATCGGCCCCACCCTCGGCGGCTGGATCACCGACAGCTACTCCTGGCGCTGGATCTTCTACATCAATCTCCCGGTCGGCATCCTCGCCTTCTTCCTCGCGGGCCTGTTCATCGAAGATCCCCCCTACCTCCGCGTCGCCTTCCGCGGCGCCATCGACGGACTCGGCTTCGGCCTCATGGCCCTCTGGCTCGGCGCCATGCAGCTGGTCCTCGACAAGGGCCAGGAAGCCGACTGGTTTGAGACCAACTGGATCTGCTGGACCGCCTTCATCTCCGCTCTCGCCCTCGTCGCCTTCGTCGTTCGAGAGCTGTCCCACGACGAGCCCATCGTCCAGCTCCGCATCCTGCTCAATCGCAACTTCGCTGTCGGCACGCTCATCGCCGGCCTTTATGGCTTCATCCTTTACAGCGTTACGGCGCTCCTGCCGCTCTTCCTGCAAACCCTGCT